>ERZ1026901.8-NODE-8-length-166412-cov-8.939179_pt1 | contig 166412 bp, 145 predicted proteins | sample MGYA00380179_ERZ1026901 | MGnify/ENA primary metagenome ERZ1026901 (study PRJEB33269, sample SAMEA4719815) | human gut metagenome | biome: human-associated habitat; feature: organic feature; material: feces | place: Cameroon | collected 2013-10 ... | reverse complement strand
AGCGGTACGCCCCGTTGGGGCTATCCTTCCCACCGCTACCGCGGCGGGCCCCTTCCGCTCACGAAGCCGCGGACGGCTACGCCGCTCCGAAGGCCCCTGCCGGCCAGTAATGTTCAGATGATTGTAACTAATGATGAATTATTTCCGTGACTGGCCACGCCAATATGACTATGCTAGTATCGTATTCCTATGAAAAAGCCAACACCACAAGGCGACGAAATGTGATACGCATTTAATCCGAAGACCACGCCGAATTTCTTCACTACCGAAACGTCGAATCCCATTTTCAGCAGAAGATGGGGATTGAGCACATAGTTATCATCTGGGAAGATAGGTGTGTCAAACCAGGTGACACCGGCCTCGGCGCCCAACAGAAAACCATGTCTCCGATTTCGCTTGAACTGGAAATTTCTTACATAATCCACAAATATCGGAAAGGAATTATGAATCCCAGTGGTTGGCGGAATACCCGGATACATCATATTGTAGCCTTCCTGCCAACTCACGCCACACCCAAGCCCCAAATATCTTTTCGGATTAAATCTATATCCCAGAGATGCAGTCAACCTTTTGGAGCCTGCCCATGTTGACTCATCGCGACTAAATGTGACTGAGGACTGAAAACCATGGAAATCCTCCCCGTTACAGGCCATAGAAAATAGACACAGAAGGACTGTTATTATGGTCAATTTGAACTTCATGGATGATGTCATAGGCTCTTTCATACGCAGAATCGTTATTGGTCCGGCCGCAAGATAGGCAAAATAATTTACGAAAGAAACGTTTTATAATTATGGCGCTAAAAAACGCAATGATGAGCTGGTAATTGGCATTGACCTGAACAGATAAATGGCAAATGATACCGCGTCAACTTACGATGTCTCTCGAAAAACGGAACCTCGCTTGCAAGACAAACAACACGAAACCGCGGAGTTGTTTACGTCATCGGGACAAAGCCCTTAGTTTTCGACCCTCTTGGCAACGGCAATTTTGCGTTACGTATTAATTATCAGAAAGTTAGCCGGTTAAAAGAGAGCCAAGAGGTAGCATCGAAATGGGGTCTTGGCAGGAGCGCTTAGCTCCATACCAGCATGTAACATATTGGCATACACCATATTATAGCAGCGAAACCAAAACTAACATATGTCAAGAGGGTCGAAAACAAAGTACCGAAAGACAGCATGGACAGCGGTCTGGGCACGCCACTGAAGTACTCGAAACAGATTCCGGAAAACATGTGGTTTGAAGAAAACTATGCACAGAATGTGTCGGGATGGAATAATCTGACCTTTCCGAATACATCTGTCCTGCTATCTGAAACTGCGAAATAAGATTGCGGAGAGAACATGCCGGATGGCGCCACATTATTACTCGTTAATTAGTTGATATTTAGCAAGATATGTATTTTAGTGTGGATGATCAGCAAAAAAATAGGCGATAATCCACACTGAGAATCAAATAGCATTGGTGATCAATGCGTTACAAAATTGGCTGTGGTATCGTCCCGCCCAACGACCGGCCAGAACTCATCAATGCACTTCACTAAGTAACGTAAAAAAAATAACCTGCCTCAGATTAGGAGAAGATTTTAGAGGATAGATCTATTTTCGAAGAAGGAGTGTGCCGGTGGCACATGACTGATGAGAAAACAGATATAGACCGAAAAGATTCCTTAAGATGATGCAGGTTATTTTTTTGAAGGTTACTATAATTATGGCGCAAAAAAACGCAATGATGAGATATTTACATTGACACCTGCGGTCGTGAACTGGCCGTCTGTGCGTCAATCAAGGTCTCAATACTATATAATATTTTCGCGCAAAACCCGAGAAATCAAATCAACCGGGATTTTACGTTGACCCCAAAATAAAATACGGGTCTCAAATGTCAAATGCATTTGAGACTCGTGACTTATAATCAATATTGAGGTTTACAACGCTCGATATGAAGGATTATTCAGTGAAAGATGCAACATCCTCCTTGCATGTAGGAACGACCTCGAGTTTCTCACCATATATCTCGATAACACCCTTGATGTCACCAGAGAAGTTCTTCTTGATGGACAATTTACCGAAGTCTGCAGTCTTTGTGAGGTAAACAATTACATCCGTACCCTTGACGCCCTTGAAGATGGTGTTGCCCTTCTTGTCGGCATCATACCAGACAGTGGCATCTTCAGGAGAGGTAACGTTCTTGACCTTCACATACTGTCCCATGTAGTCATTGAGCTGGTCATCATTGATTTCAGGAACCTTGATGTCCACTTTCTCAGACTTGACATAGATGGTTGCGCCTGTGATGGTGCGGAGACCCTTTGAAACAGTCAATTTTGCGGTATTAAGTCCAATGATAACCTTGGTACCTACAGCAATCTTGTCGCTGCCGTCCTTCACGATGATTCCTGAATGAACCTTGCCGGTATTGTCGACGATAGAGAGGGCGCCCTTGAGGTTGCCGTGCTCATTGTTTGCAGCTACATATCCCTTGAAGCCTACGAGGTCTTTGAGGACGGTATCGCTGCTCATTCCGTCGAGTCTGGCATTGAGGGCATCTACTGTAAGAGCTGTGTTCTCATCCGGTTCTACTTCCTCAACAGCAGGTTTCAAGATTGTAGCCATTGTGTTGGCATATCTGATTTCGCTGCCGGTAGCACCTACGAGGTATCCGGTTACGATAATCTCGGCCTTGTCATACTTGGAGATGTTGAATTCAGTGTTAGGATAAGAAACTGCAGCCTGAACTTTGTCCGTGCCTGCGATTTCCACGTTGTAGTGCCACTGGTAAATCTCGTCCTGAACAGACTTGAGAGTACCTCTGTATGTAACGTACTTGATGGTAGGATTCTGGACATAAGCCTCGAAATCAGCAGCTTTCATCTCCTGTGGCTTAGGCTGTGAAACAGCGCTGTTGCCGAGTACGACAATCTCTGAAGAACCATCGAACTGCTTCATTCCGCCGAATTCTGTGGTAGGACCTTCTACAGTCACATTGTCGCCGATTTTGTTTTCGTGGCCTTTCTTGAACACGAGGATTATGCCTGTGTTGTCCTTTACGAGGAAGCCTTTGGTATGAGTTGCAACTATCTGTCCCTTGATCTTGTATTTCTCATCAACAGGTTTGCTGATGACGTCTGCGATGGTAGAGATAGGAGTCTCGACTACTTTGCCGAATTCGACGAGCTGGCCGCCTTTGCCTTCGGTAAGGAGTACGTCATCGAGTCTGTTGGTGCTGAAGCCCTTGGCTGTGAACTTGATATAGAGTGTCTTGGTGCCTGCAGGCAGGGTGAAGTCAGCTGTTGCGAGTCTCCATTTTCCTGTCCTGTCATCTTCTACTCCACCGAAATCATAATCGAGCGCCGGTGCCCATACGTTGCCGTCCTCGGAGAGGAATACCTCGAAATTGGATTTGATGAAGGTGTTGGCAGCTCCCTGTGAGTAGTACTGGGCGCCGAATGTGAGTCTCAAGTTCTCAGAAGGAACAGCGATCTTCTCGATAGTGAAGTGGTTAGGTCTTTCTGCAGAACCTCCGAAGAAGAGGTTGTTGTTACCTGAGCCGTCGTATGTGGCAAGGAAGCCTTTTGATGCCTGGTTGGTACGCACTGACATCCCATCGAAACTGTATGTGACGTTTTCAACGCCTGAACCTTTCTGGTTCTGCCATCCGTCGAACTGGTCGAGCCAAGGCCAGCCCTTGGTTGTGCCGTATTTCTCAGCGTCCTGAACAGCAATCTCTTTGTCGAATGTGTTGTAGAAGATTGCGCCTTCCGGGATAGGCTCCTGGTATTCTCCGTTGTCAACGACTTCTACAGGAACGATGTACATGAAGGTCTTGTATGAACCGAAGAGCCATCCTGAGATTGTCAATGAGTGTCCGTCGTATTTGCTCTTAAAATCATCAGTCATGTAGTCGAGGCTACCGATATTGTCGGTACCGTCGATTTCAAGGTTGGCATAATTTCCTGCAACTCTGAGAGTTCCGTCAAGTTTTACATACTTGATTTCAGGTGCGCCCATGTAGGCATCTACATCTGCGCCTTTGAACTCAGCAGGTTTCGGCTGGGTGTAGTTGTACTCCCATGTCTTGGTGATTTCAACGCCTTTTGCGAACTGGCGGAGTCCGTTTCTCATGGTAATAGTACCTGAGACGTTCACCATGTCACCGATCTTGAAGCTGTGGGCTTCTCCAATGTAGGCATAGATGCAGTCAGAAGGTTTTGTGGACTGGAACTCCTGCAGGATGAGTCCCTGTGCATTGGCGGCTACCACGGTAAGGCACTGGAGGTCAGTGAATGATGTTCCCTCTTCTGCCTTGTTGACATCAGTAAGTGTAGTAGGGTTTGTCTTCTCCGGCTTGCCCTCAAACGGGTTTTCCGGAGTTTCTTCTTTACAAGAAGCGAGTGAAATGACAGTTGTCAAGGCTACTGCTGCCTTGAGGGCTGCTTTCCAAAATGAATGTGTCATACGAGTTTATAAAAAATAATAAAATATGTTTGTCAATGTCTTGCGCACAATAAAACACTTCCGGAGGCGAAAGGCTTCTAGAAGTGTTTTATTGTAATGCGGAAGCGGCAGGATTCGAACCTGCGAACCGCTTAAGGGCGGTCAACTGTTTTCGAGGCAGCCTCCTTCAGCCACTCGGACACGCTTCCCTAAATATCCCCTCCGATATCAAATTCCGGAGAATGCGCTGCGATGAGCGCGCACACAAATAACGATGCGGTCGGACGACAGCATCGTTATCAGTTTTTGGACGGGCAAATTTAATGCAACTGCTCGGATTACGCAAGTTTTTGTGAACCAAAATTCGCAAAAACTCATCATCCGTAACTACGGCATATTCACCGCCTTCACAAGTTTCTCTGCAAGGTCGAGGAATGCGAGGCCATCCGGACGGGACGACAGGGCGGCAGGTTCGCCCGCATCGCCATTCTCACGGATACTCTGGACGATAGGAATCTGGCCAAGAAGCGGAACTTCATATTTCTCAGCCATCCTCACGCCTCCGTCCTTTCCGAAGATATAATACTTGTTTTCAGGAAGTTCGGCAGGAGTAAACCATGACATGTTCTCCACGAGGCCGAAGATTCGGCGGTTGATATTCTTGTTGCGGAACATGTCCACACCCTTCTCGACATCAGCCAATGCAACATCCTGAGGGGTAGTGACAATGACGGCGCCCTCCATAGGAATGTCCTGGACCAGCGAGATATGGATGTCGCCTGTTCCCGGAGGCATATCGATGAGAAGGAAGTCCAGATTGCCCCAACGCACCTGCAGAATCATCTGTTTCAATGCGTTGCATGCCATAGGACCTCTCCAGATGAGAGCCTGTCCCGGCTCGGCGAAATAACCGATGGACATCCACTTCACGCCGTATTTCTCGATAGGCATGATGATTTCCTTGTCTTCCTCCTTGACAGCCTCGGGAAGCGCACCCTCCGTGGCGGTCATCTTAGGGACGGAAGGTCCATAGACATCCGCGTCCGCGAGACCCACCTTATATCCGAGACGTGCCAATGCTACTGCAAGATTGACGGCGACCGTAGATTTGCCGACGCCGCCCTTTCCTGAAGCCACGCCGATGATATGTCTCACGTTATTGACCTCATCCAGAGACAGATTCAGACCTGTCTGCTTCTTCGGAGCGCTCTCTTCACGTACAATGGCATTGACAATTACCTCTTTCACTTCGGGCGCCTGGCGGTAGATTGCGGCCTTTGCGCTGCCTACGATATACTCTGTGAGCGGGTCCCTGTGCTTAGGGAACGCCAAGGTCAATGTCACTTTGTCTCCGTCAATCTCCACTTTATCGACAATGCCGAGTTCCACGATGTTGCGGTCACCTTTTCCGGGGTGCTTCACATCGTAGAGCATTTTCATTATCTCATTCTCTTTCATTATAACATTAAAATTTAGTCTCCTGCCGTCAGCGGGATTTGCCGATGTTCCCGTCGGGGCAGGAGAAGTAAAACTATTTCTCGATATTCAATTCGTTCAGGAGGTATCCTGCTCCACCGAACTTGTCCATCATGAAGAGGACGTAGCGGATATCCACGCAGATACATCTCTGAAGGTCAGGCTCGAACATCACGTCGCTTGACATTGATTCCCAGTTTCCGTCGAAAGCGAGACCGATGAGGCGGCCTTCAGCATCGAGCACCGGGCTGCCCGAGTTGCCGCCGGTGATATCGTTGTTAGTCAGGAAGCAGGTAGGCAACTTGCCATCCTCATTGGCATACTGGCCGAAATCCTTGGTCTCGTAGAGGGACTTGATCTTGGCAGGTACACGGAACTCGTAGTTGTCCGGATCCTCTTTCTCGATTACGCCGGCGAGAGTCGTATAGTACTTGTACACGACACCGTCAGCAGGGGAATAGCCCTTCACGGTACCATAGGTCAGACGCATTGTAGAGTTTGCGTCCGGATAAGAAGGCTTGCCCTTTTCCCATTCGAGAAGACCTGCTGCAAACGCCTTGCTGCCGGCTGCAATCTTGGCTCCGGACTCTGTGAGAGGCTTGCGCAGCTTCAGATAAACCTTCATGATGGAGTTGTAAAGAGCTACGGCAGGGTCCTGGAGGAAATCTGCCTTTGACTTGAGTTCGGCAGCTTTCAATCTCTCCTCAGAAGCGAGGATACTGTTGTCATACAGATAATTCACATAGGCATCAATGTCCATTGTCGCGAAATCCTGGCCTTCGATTTCGAGGAAATCAGCAGGTCTGGCATTGTCACGGTAGAACTTGAGAAGTCCGGCAGTCATCTTGCGCTCAAGCGGCTCATAGTAATCCCTGTAATCAGCAGCGGTGGCAGCCTTTCCTGCATTGAGGAAGGCAACAGAATCTTCCTTGTTTTCAATCATCTGCTTCATCATTCCGCTGGCGAAGTCAGACACGAGATTGCAGAGACCTATATTCATAGGAGCCTCGGCAAGAAGCCTGTATGCAAGTTCATCTGCGGAACTCTCGTCAACGGCAGCCTTGATGTCCGTCAATGCCGAGCCATATGCTGCCTTGCGCTTCTTGTTGGCATTGACCCATTTCATGAAGTCAGCCTCTTTCTGCTCCTCGCGTCCGATGATGTTCAGGTTTGCGAAAGCCTTCTTCTGGCCGATCCACTTTTTCCAGCCGTTTGATGAGCCGGCATATTTGTTCGCATACTTGAGACGCACTGCAGGGTCAGCCTCCATGCCTTCCATCATGATGTTCTGTCTCAATGTCCTTGCTGCGATGCTGACATCCTGTTTCTTGATCATCTGCTCCAGCATTGATGCTGTCTGGAACCTCTGGGTGCGTCCCGGATATCCCATTACCATCGCGAAATCGCCCTCGCCAACGCCTTTGAGAGATACTTTCAATGACTGTTTCGGCGTCATAGGAACGTTGTCAGCAGAATAGTCGGCAGGCTCGTTGTCCTTGCCCGCATATACGCGGAACATGGAGAAGTCGCAGGTGTGGCGCGGCCACATCCAGTTGTCGGTATCACCGCCGAATTTGCCCATTGATGCAGGAGGGGCACCAACGAAACGCACGTCACGATATACTTTGTCAATGATAAGGTAATTCACATTGTCGTTGTAGTAGTTCACGATGCGGACTTCGCAGTTCGGATTCGCTGTCCGTGTGATCTGGATAAGCTCCCTTGCAGCCTCGTTCATAGCCTTGTCGGCGAGCTCCTCGACATTGGCGCTGTCCTTATACTCCTTGAGTGCTGCAGCCCTTGTCTTGTTCAGCACGTCGGTAACGTCATCCATTCTCTGGAGGAAACGGACAGTAAGTCCGGGGACAGGCAATTCCTCAGTGTTGTTCATTGCCCAGTAACCGTCTTCCAGGTAGTTGTGCTCAGGAGAACTGAGTTTCTGGATGCTTCCGTATCCGCAATGGTGATTCGTCACGAGGAGACCCTTGTCTGAAATGATTTCTCCCGTACATCCGCCGCCGAACTGGACGATTGCGTCTTTCAGAGAGTTGTGGTTTATGTCATAAATCTGCTCCGGAGTCAGCCTGCAGCCGATATTCTCCATTGCCTTGCTGTTCATCTTCTGGAGAAGAGGCAGCAACCACATTCCTTCGTCGGCGCGTGCTCCCAGCGAGAGCATCAGGAACGCCGAAACCGCGATAAGTGCTTTTTTCATACTATCAATGTTATTTTGTTTGTACTTGTCAATGCCGTATTCCGTCTGCCTGCGGCAGTTTCCAAGCGACATCACACAAAGATAATGTTTTTTGCCGATTACAAAGCCTCTTGCGGCTTTTCTAGCCGAACAATGTCGGTTCCAGCTCTTTAGGATGGAAACTCATGCGGTGATAAGGGGTGTATCCGTATTTCTTTATGGCGGCGATATGCTCAGGGGTAGGGTAGCCCATATTCCTCTCCCATCCATACTGCGGGAACTCCTTGGCTATCTTCTTCATATATTCGTCACGCCAAGTCTTGGCCAGTACCGATGCTGCGGCTATGGACGCATATGTGGCATCGCCCTTCACGACTGAGAGATAATCTTTCTGCGTATAGGAATCGAAAGGACGGAATCTGTTTCCGTCGATGAGAAGGAAATCCGGCTTCGGATCAAGTCTCAGGACAGCCCTCTGCATACCAGTTACTGAAGCCCATAGGATGTTGAGGTCGTCTATCTCTGCAGGACTCACCTCCTCTACTGCCCATGAAATAGCCTCTTTTTCAATGACTTCGCGCACTTCATCCCGATGTGCTGCGGTCATTTTCTTGGAGTCGTTGAGAAGCGGATGGAAGAAATCGGGAGGAAGGATTACGGCTGCCGCGAAGACTGGACCTGCCAACGGGCCGCGGCCGGCCTCATCGCAACCTGCCTCTATGAGATTCTCGTGGATATGATTTTTGAGGTGTGGAATTACTTGTCTTTTCATTTTCGCTGATTCTTCTGAAAACAGAACTGCGAAATTAGCGATTATTTGCTGATAATTCCTTCTTCAGCATTGAATTGACTTCAGTTTTGAGTTCAATTATCTCCCGGAGGTCCCTTATAGTGTCCTCCAGCATGCTGATTTTGTTGTTCAGGGCGAGAATACGTTTCTCATAATCCTCTTTCATCGATATCTCGGCATGTTCGTAACGCTCCCTCATTTCATTGAGTTCGCCCGATCCGTTTCTGGGATTGTATCCGAGCACCAGTTCCTCCAAAGAAATGCCAAGATTGTCGGCAATATCCTTGAGCCTGTCGCTTATTACTTTCGATTCGCCCTTTTCAATGCTTCTGTATGCGTTGCGCGAGATGTCAAGCCGCTTGGCCATCTCGTCTTGGGATATGCCCTCGGCCGTTCTTCTCCGGACGATGTTTTCCTTTATGCTGCTGTTGTCCATATACAGAAGTTCTTCGATTTGCTGCAAATATATCCCGATTGCGATTTTGCATTGGACAATGTTAGGGTGTCAACTGGTAATAATGTCTTGTCAAAAGTTTAAAAAAAGTCATTAAAGTTTAAAAATCATAAAAATTTCCGCCATTTAACCCGACTTGAGCAACTTCTCCTTGGTGTTTTCCGTTTATGATGCGAGATTTGCCTGTGAAAAGAAAAACTTGTCACTCATGGAGGAGAAAGATGTCAGGCGGCTGCAGGCCGCTTATAAAATGTTCGGCAGACTTATGCTGGATGAAAAGATTTACTTGAAGAAAGGCATGACATTCGGGTGCGTATGCCGCATTATAGGTGTCAGTCCTGAGGACCTTGACGAGGTTGTGATCCGGGAGATGGGCATGTCCGGCCAGAGCCTCATGGATGCCTATAGGATTTCGTCGAAGAGAGGTAGGGCAGTAACATTAGAATAAAATGTTTTAAAATACGATACCTTTTCTATTGTTATTGGATATTTATTTTATTAGATTTGCGTAAGCGCGTCCGAGGATGCGCAATGACATATTATAAACTAATAACATATAAGGTCATGAAATCCTATTCTACTAAGGACATCCGGAACGTGGTCTTGCTTGGCAGTACCAAGTCAGGCAAGACCACATTAGCGGAGGCGATGCTTTACGAGGGTAAGGTAATCGACAGACGTGGCACCATCGAGGCCAAGAACACAGTATCAGACAACACTGAAATTGAGCAGATGAATCAGAGATCCATTTTCTCTACACCTTTGTATGCAGAGTTTATGGATACCAAATTCAATATAATCGATACCCCGGGCGCTGATGATTTCGTAGGCGGAGCAGTCTCGGCATTCAAAGTTTGCGAGAACGGTATTCTCGTTATCAATGCCCAGCAGGGAGTCGAAGTAGGAACTGAAATATATGCTCGTTATGCGGAGCAGTATAATGTGCCGATAATCGTGGCTGTGAACCAGCTCGACAGTGAAAAAGCTGACTGGGATTTGGTTCAGAACAGCATGAAGGAGGCTTTCGGGAACAAGCCTGTAATCGTTCAGTTCCCAGTTAATCCTGGTGCGTCATTTGACGGATTCATCGATGTCCTGAAGATGAAGTACTATCACTTCAAGGACGACAACGGAACCAGGGAAAGTCTGGAAATTCCGGAGGAGTACAAAGATGAAGCAGAACTTCTCAGACAGACTCTTATCGAGACCGCTGCAGAGTACGATGATACATTGATGGAGAAATTCTTCGAAGCGGGTTCGCTTACCGAAGATGAAATCAGGAAGGGTCTCGGCGAAGGTATCAGAGCAGGAAAAGTGCTTCCTGTATTCTGTCTTTCAGCGAAGAAAGATATCGGCGTGAAGAGACTTATGGAGTTCACCATCAGAACATCCGCTTCACCTGTAATTACGAAGACATTGACAAGGGAAGGAGAGGAAGTCGTCTGCAAGCAGGACGCTCCTACGACCCTTTTCATATACAAGACAGACGTCGAGCCTCATCTCGGAGAAGTTTCTTACTTCAAGGTCATGAGCGGTGAGCTCGACGAGGGCATGGATCTCGAGGATGCCGCTACCGGCAACAGGGAGCGTATCTCCACAATCTATGCTGTGGCAGGTTCCAAGAAGGAAAAGGTTTCCGACATGATGGCCGGAGATATCGGCTGTACTGTGAAACTGCGTTCCGGAAAGACCAATGTCACCCTTTCCCAGCCGGGTACAGGTATCGTTTATGAGGACATCAAGTTCCCTGCACCTAAATACCGCACTGCGATCAAGGCCAAGGTTCAGGCAGACGAGGCCAAACTCGGAGATGCATTGAACAAGATTTCCGCCCAGGACCCTACAGTGATTGTCGAGTACTCGAAGGAACTCAAGCAGACCATTCTCAGCGGCCAGGGCGAGCAGCATATCAATGTCGTGAAATGGCGTCTGGAGAACGAATTCAAGGTAAACATTGAACTCTTCCCTCCGAAGATTCCATACAGAGAGACTATTACCAAGACGGCTACAGCCGAGTATCGTCATAAGAAACAGTCTGGCGGTGCCGGTCAGTTCGGTGAGGTCCACCTGCTGATCTGTCCTATCGTTGAGGGAGTTCCGTTTACCAACAAGTTCAAGATTGACGGAAAGGATGTTACTCTCAATGTGAAGAGCCAGGAGTCCTATAACCTTGATTGGGGCGGAAAACTCGAATTCTACAACTGCGTTGTCGGAGGTGCCATTGACGCCCGCTTCATGCCTGCGATTCTCAAGGGTATCATGGACAAGATGACAGAAGGTCCTCTTACCGGTTCATATGCGCGCGATATCCGTGTGTTCGTATATGACGGAAAGATGCATCCGGTGGATTCAAACGAAATTTCATTCGTTCTTGCTGCCCGCAATGCATTCAAGGAGGCGTTCCGCAATGCCGGACCTAAGATTATGGAGCCTATCTACAATCTTGAGGTAATGACTCCGAGCGATTACATGGGTGCCTGCATGTCCGACCTTCAGAACAGGCGTGCAATCATAGAGGGTATGGGAAGCGACAAGGGCTTCGAGGTCATCAAGGCCAGAGTTCCTCTCGCAGAGCTTTACAGATACTCGACCGCACTCAGCTCGCTGACATCAGGAAGTGCTACATTCACCATGCAGTTTGCTGACTATCAGGCTGTTCCTGGTGATGTCCAGACGAAACTCCTTGCAGAATACGCAGCACAAGACTCTGACGAATAGTCGTTTGATAATTTACTCATGAAAAAATCCCCGCTTGGAACTTCCAAACGGGGATTTTCTTAAATCATTTCTTTCACTGTCCGTAGAGCAGGTGCGACGCCCTCTTCCAGCAATGTGTCCAGATTGAATGCCTTGAGCGCCTCCTTGAATTTGTCCAGCGTTGCGGTATTGCCGGTATCGCTCCACTCCTTCATCATGATGCGCGCTTTCTCGAAATCCTGGATGCCCTCGACCAATCTCTCGAAATGAGGACTGGACTCGCCGTCGGGATAGACCATGAAGCAATCGCCGGCAGGCCATGTCCTGAACCGTCCGTCCTTTGTCGGGTCCACGGTCCAGCTGTTGAACGCCCAACGGAGATAACCGTCATAATCATTGGCAAGCGCGAACCACCCAATCCACTCTGCCTCGGCAGGCTCCGAAACCAGGAAAGTATTAGGGATACGCTCGGCGCAGCAGGTGTAGTATGTCGTAATCCGTCCGGCAGCCCTGCGACGTGCGATATCTTCTGCAGGGAAATTGTCACGCAGCGCCACGCAATAGTCAAACAGCTCATCTACAAGCGATTCGTGATATGAACCGGCCAATGAAACCTTCATGTCCGGCGCAGCGTCATGGATGACAGCCAATGCGTTTTTCATATCCTCTTCCGGACGCTCATCCATGGCGATGGCAGTCTTGTCGAACAACTCCTTCTCCTTCAGATGGATAGCGAAAGCCTTTATGAAAGAACCCCAGTAGTCACGATACTCCTGCGACCCCGTGGTGCACTGGAAATACTCCGTCTTGCCGCTTTTTCCGTCGATATAATCGAAAGTCATTTTCCATGGAATCATCGTGTAGCAGTTTATCTGGCTGCAGACGCCCATGCGCTCCATGAAATCAGCCCACTTGTCGAAAATGCTGAAATCGTAACTCCAGCTGCCATCTTCGTGCCTTGTCTTCTTGACCATTGAACCGAATGTGTCCTCGGTCTGCCCGTTCCAAGGCTTGTCCATGATGGTCGCCGTCGCAACTTTCTGACCGGCAGCCGCAAGCATCTTCATCACCGGCTCCATGTGGCGGAAATGGTCGTCGCTCCAAGGCTCCACGCCATGATACCTCGCCACGGAATAAGGATTCTGCCACAAATCCAGATGAAAAGACCATGCGGACGGGTCCGGAAGGGTTCTGTCAATGACTTCCAGGCTGATAGGCAATGTCAATGTTTTCGAGCCTTTGGCTTTTATGTCCAATGCGCCGGTGTATGTGCCAGGAGCAGCATCAGAAGGAACGGCAATGCTTATCCAAATTGGCTGCAATGTACTGTCCGGCAATGCGTTGAGGGTGTCATTGCTGATTCTGTCTGCCACGGACAAGGAATCGTATTGCCCTTTGGCGCGGTTCCCGCATTGGCCGAAACCTTCTTTCAGGACGTCCGCCATGACGTATTTTATGAACGATGCGCTGATGCGGTCTGCCGGTATTTCTTTTGTGTCGGATTTTAGAGAAGAGGCTGTCACATGCAGGTCTTTGAGTTCTTTGCCTGCCCATACCAATGCTTGTGCAGATGTCTTTTCGCCTCTCCATGCAGAATATGTGAATGCGGAATCCTGCAACATAGCTTTGTCAAGTCCTGTCTTACAGGAAGTTCCGTCTGCTTTCAATGTAAAATGACGGTCGGTGCTGACCCAGCCTCCTTCCAAGGCTTCCTGGCAGCAACTTCCGCATAAAAGGGCCGCCATCACTGTCAAGCCCGTTAATTTAAAGTGTCTCATAATAATGTTTTTGGTTTAATGTTGGCGAATTTAGGGAACAAGGCGTAACTTTGCAAGGCTAAAGAAGGTGTTTTATATGGAAGTACGTGCTAAAAAGGCTTTGGGGCAGCATTTTCTGACAGACCAGAGCATTGCGAAAGCCATCGTGGCGGCATTGCAGCTGCGCCCGGAGGATGCCGGAGGATGCATAGATGTATTGGAGATAGGTCCCGGTATGGGGGTGCTGTCGCAGTATCTCCTTGAGCGTCAGGATGTAAATCTCAAGATGATAGAAATCGATACCGAGTCCGTGGAGTATCTGGAAAAGCATTTCGACAAGGCTGTCGGCAGAGTAATCTACGGAGATTTTCTCAAGCTTGACATTGACAATGTCTTTACCGGTGAATTCCATGTCATCGGCAACTTCCCCTACAACATTTCGTCCCAGATTTTCTTCAGAATCCTAGATTACCGCAACCGTATTCCACAGACAGTCTGCATGATACAGAAAGAAGTCGCAGAGAGGATTGCAGAAAAGCCGGGTTCCAAGACTTACGGCATCCTGTCCGTCCTGCTCCAGGCCTGGTATGACATCGAGTACCTGTTCACTGTGGGCTCGGGCGCATTCGCTCCGCCTCCGAAAGTGCAGTCGGCAGTGATAAGGCTGACTAGAAATTCCAGAAAATCACTGGATTGCGACGAAAATGCATTCAAGAACATTGTCAAGACTTCTTTCGGGCAGAGGAGAAAGACATTGAGGAACTCCCTGAAGAAGGTCATTTCCGACAAAGCGGCGCGCGAGGGATGGGACGCCGAAACATTGGCCTCATTCACTGCAAATCCGGTGTTCGAAATGCGTCCTGAGAAGCTCAGCGTCGAGGAATTCATAGCATTGACAAAACTCCTTGCGTAGCATCGGGATGCGCATTTCGGTTCGAAAGCGAGATTTTTCACTTCGAAAATAGCAAATCTTAAGTATAATTCGTAAATTTGACTTTTGCCGTAGGAGACAACTGCGGCATATATAATGTTTATATTCGACAAACTATTAATATCAAACCAATGGATATCAGCAATTCACACAAGGCGCATCCGTGGCACGGGATTGACCTGGGAGAAAATGTGCCTGATGAAGTACGTGCATTCATTGAGATTGTACCTACCGACACAGTAAAATACGAAGTTGACAAGGCTTCCGGCTATCTTTCGCTGGACAGGCCGCAGAAGTTCTCAAATATCGTCCCATCTCTTTATGGCTTTCTTCCGAGGACATATTGCTCGAAGCACATGGCTGAACTCACGAACCAAGCTCTTGCAAGATATGATGTAGAAGGAGACGGGGATCCGCTGGATATTTGTGTGCTTACTGAGAAGGACGTCACTCATGGTGACATCATAGTAAGGGCAAGGCCTATCGGAGGACTCAGGCTGCTGGATCATGACCAGGCTGACGACAAGATTATCGCAGTCCTGAAGAACGATGCCGTCTATGGACATCTGACTGACATTGACGAACTTCCGAAGGATATCATCCGCAGGCTCATCCACTACTTCACTACGTACAAGGATATCCCCGGAGAGAACAGCCAGCGAATGAAGTTCATAAGCATCTATGGTGCGGATGTTGCGAAAGATGTGATTCTCAGGTCAATGCAGGATTATCAGGAACTGATTTCCAGCAAGCAATTGACTGCGTCCAAGGGTTAACTCTTGCGGATTAGTCTGATTTTTCAAGACAAATATTCTGAAATATGAAAAAATATCTGCTGATTATCGCAGCGCTGCTTGGCAGTATGGTCATGACGGCGCAGAACATGGGAAGTGTGAAAATTACTCATGGGCCATGGCTCTGTGACATGACAGAGAATGCCGTGACCGTGGTATGGAAGACCGATGTTCCTGCTACAGGCTGGGTCGAATTCACCGAGAATCATGGTCAGCATTTCTATTCTGAAGAGCATGAACGTGTCTATGATGCACGTTTCGGACGTCGTTTGACACATGAGACTATCCATTCTGTCCGCCTTACCGGTCTCAAGCCTGGTACTAACTATATGTACAGGATATTTTCACAAGCATTGACCGGGTGGGGAACATCTGATGATGCCAGACTTGGGGAGATTGCTTCATCTGTAGTCTATAAGAAAGAGCCATATGGTTTCAGAACATTCAGTAATGATACTGATGAACTTAAATTCTTTATTCTCAACGATGTACACGGCAGGTCAGATGATATCAGAAGGCTATGTGCCGATGTTGACTTCTCCCAGTATGACTTCGTTCTGCTTAATGGAGATATGTTGACAACTACAGAGAATGAGGAGCAGATTTTCAGCGGATGGCTGGATGCCTGCGTGGATATGTTCGCAAAGAATGTCCCGATAGAATATGTGCGCGGAAACCATGAAAACAGAGGGCAGTACGCGGATAATATGTATAAGTATTTTCCATCGCATAACGGGCAGTTTTACTACACTTTCGATGCTGCAGGCATCAGTTTCCTGGCTCTTGACTGCGGAGAGGACAAGCCGGACTCGGACATCGAGTATCATGGTATTCTGGAGAGCGACAAGTATCGGGAGCAGGAGGCTGCATGGCTGGAGAATGAAATCGGCAACTTGCGCTATGATAAGCGGATTGCAATTCTTCATATTCCGGCGGGCAACTCCACCTGGCATGGTGATATCCATCTGCACAATCTGATTACACCGCTTCTAAATGAGGCCGGAGTTTCACTTATGTTTTCAGGCCATACCCATCAGTATGCTGTGCGGAAGGCTGGTGAACTTGCTGATTTCCCTGTGCTTATAAATGGCAATCGTACATACGCCAGTGTAACTGTGAAAGGGAAGAAGATACACGTGGAGGTCATAGGCGAGACGAAGGAAGAAAACCATAGTCTGGATTTCCATTTCAGATAGTCCGATCTACTATTTTAACTTTATCCCGAAAGAAACCTGTCCTATCCACTTGGTATTGTTTATGAGAAGACGGGATCGGTCGCCGATAGTGGAAGTCGTGACTCTTCCTGAAATTCCGAAATAATACTTGGGAAAGTGTCTGACCAATGACAGCCGGCCTATTACCATCATATCTGGGAATCTATATGGGGCTTTTCCACTTTCAGTGCTGACCCTCAGGCGGTTATGGCTATATACAACCACCTGAGGAATGGCGGAAAGATGGAGAAGCCAGTCGTTTCTTATGACGAAATTATAGCCGTAGCCTATACCGATGCTGCCATAGGAAGTGTTCAATGTCATTGATGGTCTGCCGGTTCCTTCATCGGCGCTGGCGCTCAGCTTGCCAAGGGAATATGAAAGCCCCGCAAGAAGGCTTCCGCTACTGCGCCGTTGTGTCCACGAGTATGAAAAAGCAGCTGGATATGAGAATCGTTTGGCGTTGAATGCATAGTATGTATTCACGAGTAGCATGTCCATATTAACCAGTCCTTCCGGGACGTATGACTTGTCTCCGTTAACTTCTATGTTTCCCTTATATACGCCGGAGGCCTGATATACAGCATCTATACCTATGCGGTTTCCGTAGAGTGCCATGTTCAACTCTGTGGATGATTTCCTGGTGAAGACATTGGTAGGATCTATTTTTATTCCGATTCCCAGTCCACGGTAAGCAATATTGGCGCTGACGGTGGTCTTTATGCTGGTCGAGAGCCTTGACTGGATGTCTCCACGCTCTCCGCTTCCCCTTGCATTAATGTCCGCTCCTGAACAGTTTACAGCGAACCCCAACTTCAACTTCTGCGGGAGCCTGGAGATGTATGACGTGTCATTCCTTACGATATTGTCTCTGAAGTCGAGGACGGTGTCAAGCATCCTCAGTGGCCAGCATTTCTGAACAACTGCCGTATCTCCGGCGAAGTCCGGAGTCTGTGCCTGCATGACGGCATGGATGCTCAGCAGGATTATTAATGCCAATGTCTGTTTCAATGTCTGTTTACTAAGTATCTGAAAAAGCCGGTATCGGACCATCATCTTCATATCGGATAGTGCAAATTTACTCAAATCTTGTGAAACGTCGGGAATATCCCGGAAAGTGGACATGATTTTGTGATTTGCCGGACTTCCGCTAAATTAGCGCCCTGATTTTAGGAATAGCTGCATGATTAAGTTGGACATATCGGAAACGGAACTTTGGAACAGGTTCGAGAATGGGGATGTCAAGGCGTTCTCCATAATATATGAGCATCATGTGTATGATATGTTTCGGTATGGAATGAAAATCTGCGGAGACAAAGAGATCGCACTGGATTCAATTCACGATGTGTTTGTCAAGATTTTCAGCACCCATAAGGTCCATTCGCAGATAAGAAATCCTAAAGCATACCTTCTCAAGGCTCTGCGTGGACAGATTTATGACAACATGAGGCATGAGAAGAGGCTTCCGACTATTGGAATTGACGTTCTTCCTTTCAATGTCGAATGGGAACTGTCAGAACGTGTCGAGAATGACAAAGAAACCCGTGAAAAAATTGAGTGTCAATATCGTCAGGCCATATCAGGCATGACTGCAAGACAGAAAGAAGCTGTTTATTTGCGCTACACCATGGAACTCTCCTATGAGGACATTTCGGTTCTTATGGATATGAGTGTACAGTCACTACGTAATCTTCTGTCTCGTACCATGCTGAAAATCAGGAAGATAATGCCTATTTTCATTTTTCTTCAATATTTTTCTTCCTGAAGGTGATTATATATAGGGCATCTTTTCAGTCTATATATCGGAACTGGTTTCTTTGAGCGCACTCATGTGTGCCAAAAGATAATAAGATTTGATATGAATATAAATTCAGAGGATGAAATATTCTCTATCCTGAAGCCTGTGGAAACTTGTCTGGCTGAAGATGACAAGGCAAGACTGTGGGCTAGAATCAGGAAAGACTCATTAAGGATGCGGGCTTTCAGACGTGCCGCTGTCATTGCCGTTTCGGCAGCTGCGGCCATTGTGGCTGGAGTCGCGATTTATTTCACTGGAACATGGAGAAGTGCAGAGCCGCAGTATATCTCAGAGGCAATGCCGGAAGCAGGGGGTGACATCAGGATTGAGACTTCTGACAAAGTTATAGAGGTCAGTTCTGATGCGACAGTCTCGTATCATGAGGGATATTTCTCTGTGAGTGACTCTGTCGAGACTAAGATTCATGATATAAAGAAAGGCGGTGATGTCCATCAGATGATAGTTCCGTTCGGCAAGACAGCCTGTCTGAATCTTTCGGATGGGACTAAAATGCAACTGAACTCCGGTACCAGGGTTATCTACAAGGCGGAAATGAACGGGCGCAGACGTGAGATATATCTTAATGGCGAAGCCTTTCTGGATGTCTTCCATGATGAGACCAGTCCGTTCAGTGTCAAGACTGACAGGCTTGACGTCTCGATCCTTGGAACAAAATTCAATGTGAAAGCTTATCCTTCTGATAAACAACAGTCAATAGTGCTTGTCTCCGGTAAGGTCTCGGTGACAGGTAATTTGCTTGAACATGCTTATCAGATGAAGCCGGAGCAGCGTTTCTGCTATGACGGTTCGAACTGCAATGCCTCTCTGGAGACTGTGGATGTTGAGGACTATACATGCTGGACGGAGGGGATATTGAGGTTCAACAGGGCTAATATCAAGGATGTTCTCATGCAGTTGTCCAGATATTACAATGCGAAATTCTCTTGCGACAGCACAATAAAGGATATATCAATTACTGGCAAGCTGGATTTAAGGAATGGCATTGATGCCGCTCTCGAAAGTATCAGTTTGGTATCCGGGATAAAGTACAGAAACCGGCACTCTCTGTATGAAATCTCGAAGTAGTCGGCATATTTAAGCATTTAAAATTATAAACACATTTGGTTAATGAACACTATTACACAGAGTATCAGAAGACTCGTTCGTGTTCTATGCCCGTTCATTCTGGTGTTCCTGTCGTTTACGGCAGTGGCGCAGACAAGGGGTATTACATTGAATCTGAACGATGTCCCTCTTAAGGAGGCTCTAGGGAAAATCGAGAAGGACTATGGATTTGTCTTTCTCTACAATGAAAAGGAGATCACGCTCGACAAGAATGTGAACTGCACGTTCAGAAATGCAGACATCGGGACAGTCATGTCCAAGATTTTTGGCGCTGATTACTCTTTCAAGGTGAAGAACAGGCAGATAGTTATCCTGCCGAATCATGCCGGGACATCTCAGGGAAAGCAGTCTACAGATGCCAGTGTGCAGAAAAAGCGTCAGATTTCCGGAACAGTCACGGATGCGAATGGGGAACCTCTTGCCGGGGTCGGTGTATTCGAGAAAGGTACAACCAATGGAACGGTGACAGATGAATCCGGGCGGTACAGTATAATGACTGCCGGAGATGGTGTGCTTGTCTTCAATAGCCTTGGCTTTGATTCCCAGGAGAGGAAACTGTCTGGAAGCAGTGTGGTAGATGTGATTCTCAGTGAAACGCCTCTTACCCTGTCGGATGTGGTTGTCGTAGGCTATGGAAAACAGAGGAAAGAGAGTGTCACAGGTGCAATTGCCACGATTTCCAAAGATGATCTCGTACAGACACCACAGGCTAACTTGTCCAATATGCTTGTCGGCAGGATGCCTGGTCTTGTTGCTACGCAGCGAAGCGGTGCTCCGGGTGAGGACTTCTCCAATCTGCTTATCCGTGGTGTGAGCACCTTTACCGAGAATTCGGAGCCGCTCATCATGGTGGACGGTGTGGAGAGATCCAATTTCAACGGCATTGATCCGAATGAAATCGAATCTTTGAACATATTGAAAGATGCCTCTGCAACAGCAGTTTACGGAGTGAAGGGCGCGAACGGTGTGATTCTCATTACGACGAGAAAGGGTGATATCGGCGCGCCGCACATCAGTTATTCCGGCAATTTTGCCCTCCAGCAGTCTACGGCCCTGCCAAGCTATCTGAACAGTGCACAATATGCTGAATTGTATAACGAAGCAGGTGAAAATGACTCCCGTATCACAGGGTCCACTTACATTCCGCGATTCACGGCTGAAGACATTGCGCTCTACAAGAATCACGAGGATCCGCTGCTCCATCCGGATACCGACTGGATCGGCACGTTCCTTCGCAAGTTCTCCACAAGAACTCAGCACAATGTCAATGTCTCCGGCGGTATCGATAAGGTAAAGTACTTTATATCAGGTAGTTTCTTTGACCAGACAGGTATTTATAAGAACACGGAGATTGACCGTGACCATGATGTGAATCCTAGGGATACACGTTACAATTTCAGGTCGAACTTTGATTTCCAGATTACCCGGGACTTCACTGCGCAGGTCCAGCTTGCTGCACAGATTGAGAACATCATTTCCCCAAGCGGCGGCAACAGCAGCATCTGGCAGGCAATTTCGTTTGCGAATCCATTGTCCTCGCCGGGGCTGGTAGATGGCAAGATCGTGAAAATCGAGAATGGCGTCGGAAGCGTTAACCCTTGGCAGGTCCTGCTGAGCAACGGATATAACAAGCGCAGCAGCAATAACTTGAACTCTTCTGTGAGATTTGATTATGATTTTTCCAATGCCATTACCAAGGGGCTGTCAGCTCATGTGAGAGCAGCTTATGACAGTTTCTATTACAGCAGCAGGAAATTCTCGAAGAGTTTTCCATATTATCTTGCCAGAAGAGAGGCTGACGGACAGGAGTATCTGATACCGCAGTCTGAGGCTTCCATCTGGAACACTTCGACAAGCTGGAGCAAGAACCGCAAGGTCTATTTCGAAGGCGGAATCAATTATGACAGGACTTTCGGAGATCATCACGTCACTGCGCTCGCCCTGTACAACCAGAGCAAGTATTGGTCTCCTGCATTGGCCTTTTATGTGCCGAATGCTTATCAGGGACTTGTCGGAAGGCTCACTTACGAGTATGCACAGCGTTATCTGCTCGAATTCGATATGGGCTACAACGGTACGGAGAACTTCGCCAAGGGACGTCGTTTCGGTTTCTTCCCGGCTGTTTCCGCCGGCTGGATCATCACGGAAGAGCCTTGGCTGCCGAAGAATGACATTCTTACCTATATGAAAATCAGAGCCAGCTACGGTGAGGTCGGAAATGACAAGATCGGAGGTTCGCGTTTCCTCTATCTGCCGTCATCCTACGGCGAGGCGTCCGGAAGTGCCTATCAGTATTGGTTCGGCGTTTCTTCCAACCCTAACCAGTCCACCGCCATTGTCGAAGGTAAGATCGGTAATCCTGATTTGACCTGGGAGAGGGCGCGCAAGGCCAATGTCGGTCTGGACTTCAATATGTTCAAGGGACGTCTGTCAGTTCAGTCCGATGCTTTCTACGAGTATCGTGACAATATTCTGGCGAACCGCTCCACCGAGCCTTTCATTATCGGTGCCGAGCTTCCTGCATACAACCTGGGTTCAATGAAGAATTTCGGATGTGAGTTCGACCTTACCTGGCGCGACAAGGTCAAGGATTTCAATTACTGGGTACGCGGCAACTTTTCATTTGCCCGTAACCGCATAGTCTTCAAGGACGAGGTCAACAAACAATATAAGTATCAGGCCGAGACCGGTCGCCGCTACGGTCAGTTCTTCGGACTGATTTTCGACGGCTATTATAATTCATGGGAGGAGATCAATGCTTTGGACCGTCCTGTCAGCGCATGGAACGGAAACCAGCTCCAGCCTGGAGATTGCCGTTACGTGGATGTGAACAAGGACGGAAAGATCGACAACTACGATATGGTTCCGCTCGGCTACTCTAATATTCCGGAAATCATCTATGGTGTTTCATGTGGGTTCTCTTGGAAAGGAATTGACTTTTCAGTGCTTTTCCAAGGCGCCACCAATGTTTCCATCAAGTATTTCGGACGTTCCCTCTGGCCTTTCGCCAAGAGTGAGGAAAGCGCCAAGTCTCTGATTCTCAAGCGCTGGACTCCGGAAAGATATGCAGCAGGCGAGGATATTGAATTCCCTCGTCTGTCATTGAACCCGAACAGCGAATCCGACCATAACTACAGGCCTTCTTCGCTGTGGATCAGGGATGCAAGCTACCTGCGTCTTAAGAATATTGAAATCGGATATAATTTTGACCGCAGGGTTATTGAAAAACTTCATGTAGGCGGTTTGAGGCTGTTCTTGAACGGTTCCAATTTGTTCACATGGTCCGATGTCATTGACCTGGACCCTGAGGTCCTTTCCACTACGGGCAATACGGAGCTCAACTCCTATCCTTTGCAGAAAGTCTACAACATCGGTCTTAACATAACTTTTTAAGCAATGAAGATACGTACATATATAATCGCAGTATTCGCGGCAATAGTGTCATTCAGTGGATGTAATTTTCTGGAGGCACCTCCATCTACTGATTTGAACGAGGATAACGTATTCTCTGACAGGACATTATGCGAAAGGTTCATAACCGGAATATACGCGGAGGGAATGCCTTTGGGTTTCTCCATGAACTCGGAAAATATCGACCGTGGACTTTGCGCGACATCTACCCGTGCAGGTGCCTGCGACGAGGGTGAGGCCGGTGCTTCATGGGATAAGGCCAATGCTTCCTGGAATACGGATAACCATAACAACAACAGCATTGACTGGGATGAAGATCCTAGACATGACACACGTTGGGCGACAATAAGGAAATGCAATACTCTTTTGGAGAGAATTGACGAGGTGCCATATGACCCAGGTGATCCTGATTTCAATTCCAGGGCCAAGGGAGAAGGCTATTTCATGCGTGCCATCACTTTCTGGGAAGGAGTATATCGCTATGGCGGACTTCCTATTGTGGATCATCGAATCACGGGAAGCGAGGATGCTAAATATCCGCGCAATACTTTCAGTGAATGTGTGGATTTTATAGTAAAGGACTGTGATGAGGCTGCCAAGCTTCTTCCGGACAAATATACGAATCCTGCATTTGTCGGAAGAGCTACCAGAATCGCCGCTTTGGCCCTCAAGTCCAGAGTGTTGCTTTATGCTGCAAGCCCGCTGTTCAATACTGCCACGCCATATCTTTCACTCGGCGGGGAGAATAACAAGATCATATGTTATGGAAACTACGATGCTGATAGATGGAAAAAGGCTGCTGATGCAGCAAAGGAGGCAATAGATGCGGCAGAGGCTGCCGGATATGCGCTATACGACAAAGGTACGCCGGAAACCAATTATGAGTATGTCTGGACGACCCCTGACAACTGCGAGATTATTCTGGCTAACAAGAAATATAGGAATTTCAGCACGAACACCAAGCCGATTACCAGCAATATTCCGCAATGGGCCGGCAGTTCCTGGTCTGACGGCGGATTGTTCGCACCGCTGAACTTCGTCATGAAATATGAAAAGAAGGATGGAACTGCGCAGGAGTGGCTTATGTCTGGTGGTGATGACCTTCTTAAAAAGTATAGCGAACTCGATCCTCGTTTTGCTCAGACCATTGCTTATCAGGGGGCCGTATGGAATGATGAAATCGGAAAACTTGATTTTCTGGAGGGAGGCGCGCATCAGGTCGCTTACGACAAGACCCGTCATCTCGTCCGCAAGTGGGTGCCGAGAACACTCAAGGCTACATATCCGCACAACAGTGTAAATATGGACTGGATTGTTTTCCGCATGGCAGAACTTTATCTGAACTATGCGGAGGCGGTCAATGAATTCCAGGGACCTACCGCAGAGGCTGTCGAGGCAGTAAGCAAAGTAAGGAACCGCTCCGGCATGCCGGCATTCCCTTCCACTCTCACAAAGAGTCAGTTCAGGGAGAAACTCAGAAATGAAAGAGCCGTCGAACTGGCTTATGAAGACCATAGATTCTGGGATATCCGCAGATGGATGATAGCTGAGAATGAGGGGGTCATGCAAGGCAAATTCTATGGTATCCAGATTTCAAAGATTGACGGTTCATCTGAAGTACACTACAAACCGTACGTATTCGAGAATCGTCTCTGGAGCCGCAGATCTTACCTCCATCCTATCAAGCAGCTGGAAGTAGACAAGGGATATCTTATCCAGAATCCGGGATGGGAATAGAAGACCACATAAGTAGATAATTGATATGCAAAAATATTTGAAGATAGCAGTCATGGCTGCATTGGCCGGAATGGCGCAGCCAGCTTTCGCGACGGCGGACAGGGATTCCGCTGAAGTAAGGATTGCCTACGGGAGCCAGCCTGGCAGGATGGTTACCTCTGCCGTGTCGACCGTCAGCGGTGACGAGTTGATCAATGTCAATAGCGCGAGTGTTGGAAATGCACTCACCGGAAAACTGGCAGGTTTGACATTGCTCCAGCAGAGCGGGCAGCCGGGATATGATTTTTCCATCTCGAATCTGTATATGAGAGGCCGTACCACGTATGCTTCCGGACAGAACATGCTGGTATTTGTCGATGGTTTCGAGTCTACGATTGACAATCTCACGGCCGCTGAAATCGAATCAGTCAGCTTGCTGAAAGATGCGTCCGCACTTGCGATTTATGGAGCACGCGGAGCCAACGGCGTGCTTCTCGTGACTACGAAAAGAGGTATGGACAGCAAGCCGGACATCAAAGTAAGGCTCCAGACAGGTCTGCAGACCATGCTGAAGACGGCCGATCCGGTAGATTCATACACTTATGCTTCTCTCTATAACCAGGCATGCAAGAACGACGGCGTGGCTGAAGTCTATGGAGAAAAGGCATTGACAGCATACGAGAACGGAACTGACGGGTATTTGTATCCGAATGTGAACTGGAAGAAGGAGATGCTTCGTAAGGTCGCTCCGATTTCTGTGGCAGACCTCTCTTTCCGCGGCGGCAACAAGATTGTGAAATATTACGTCCTGCTGTCGGCTGCGAACAATTCCGGATTCTTCAAGGGTACGGATTTCAAGAAAGATGAAAGCGCCAATGCTTCCTACACTACTGTCAATGTCCGCTCGAACATTGACATCAATATCGGAAGGCGCTTCTCTACTGCGTTCAGTTTCGGCGGACAGATCGGTAGCCGTGCTTTTCCTGGCGGAGGTACCTCGGCGTACAAACTTTTCAATTCAATGTATGCCACAGCACCGAATGCTTTTCCTGTGTATAACCCTGACGGCAGTTTCGGAGGAAACGCGTCTCAGACCAACCCTGTCGGCGAACTGCTTTACAGGGGAGTCTATAAGGAAAACAACAGGACCTTTCAGCTGGTGTTCACTCCGAAACTTGATCTCGGTTTCATAACCGAAGGCCTAAGTGTGAGTGCATCAGTGGCTTACAGTAACAATATGTGTGAATCATCCACCAAGTCGCGCAACTACACGAGATATAGTCTGACCAAGGCTGCTGACGGGTATGAATATACGCCATATGGTACGGATGAGCCTCTCGAAGCCGGCGAAGGATTCAAGGATGACTGGAGCCGTGTTAATGCAAAGGGTTCGCTGGACTATTCACGCCGATTCGGCAAACATTCCGTGGATGCTACTGCTTTCGCCCTTGTGGACAATTATAGGCAATATTCCGTCAGAGCAAATACCAGATATGTTAATTTTGCCGGACGTGTGACCTACTCGTATGCAGGCAAATATATTGCAGAGTTCTCGGCTTCTGACACCGGATGCGATGACTATGCAAAAGGCCACAGATTCGGATTCTTCCCTGCCGGATCAGCCGGATGGGTGATTTCCGAAGAGCCTTGGCTTAAGAATTTCCGCAATGTCAACTACCTGAAACTCAGAGCTTCCGCTGGTCTTGTGGGGAATAATCAGAATTCCGCAGGACGTTATCTTTTCGACGAGTCCTACGCGTGGACGGGTTCATATCTGCTCGGTACAGGCGGCTCCGCTTCATCATCATTCGGTGTTACCACGATTCCGAACATTGACCTGAGCTGGGAGAAAGAGACGATATACAATGTCGGAATCGACGCGGAACTTTTCGGTGCCCTCACTGTCAATGCAGATGTATTCACCCAGACACGCACCGGTATTGTGGATCAGGCTACAGGAACCATTCCTGGTTTTGTTGGAGCTTCTTTCGGCGGCATGTTGCCTTATATGAACGTCGGCAAGGTCAGAAACAGCGGCTTCGAGTTGACAGCTGACTGGCATCAGAAGAAGTCTGATGACATGCAATGGCATATCGGAGCAGGCGTATGGTTCGCCAGGAATGAAATCAAGGAAATGGGCGAACCGACCAGGGTGTACGAGTATCAATATAGAAGAGGACACGCTGTAGGCACTCCGTTCGTGCTCGTTGCCGACGGATATTGGAAACAGGAAGATTTTAATGCAGACGGATCCATTGTCGATGGCCTCCCAGTTCCGCAGTACGGCATAGTCCGTCCTGGTGACATCAAGTACATAGATCAGAACAATGACGGCATCATTGACAGCAATGATGGTGTTCCTGTCGGATATTCATACATCCCTGAGTGGAACTTCACATTGAGCGGCGGACTGAAATGGAAGCGCATCGAACTTGAGGTGATGTTTCAGGGCGTAGCCGGCCGGGATATCTATCTCAGCGGCAATACGGCATATTCTTTCCAGGACAATGCTTCTGCTTCGCAGTTGGCCAAGGACAGTTGGACACCGGAGAATACCGATGCTTCATATCCGAGACTGTCACTGAGCAATTTCAGCAACAACTACAGGACATCCACTTTCTGGAAAAGGAACGGCAGCTACCTCAGGCTGAAGAACTTGTATCTCGCATACAATCTTCCTACACGTGCGGCAGGTCATGCCATGTGTCTGTATGTCAACGGCACCAACCTGTTCACCATCAATGCTTCAGGTGTTATTTCCGATCCTGAGAGCAGTTCACTTATCACTTATCCTCTTACAAGAACAGTAAGTGTGGGAATGAAATTCACTTTCTAAAATACTCCGAAAATGAAGAGAATCATATATATACTACTTCCTGTGATGACCGCGCTCAATGTGTGCGGTTGCAACAGGTTTCTGGATAGGGAACAGGAATCATTCATCGACCTGGACAAGACTTATACCTCGTACGAGAGGACCAGTCAGGCCCTGGTCAATGTTTACCGCTTCCTTCCTGACGGACTGAACCGTATCGGCGCTGCGATGTATGACGCAGCTACGGATGATGGCGAGAACACCATAGAAACGTGCAACATCCAGAAATTCAACAATGGCTCCTGGGGGCCTCAGGACAATCCGGACGATCTTTGGGACCAGCTGTATACCGGCATCAGACTGAGCAATGAATTCATTGCCAATGTCCATAGGGTGGATCTCGAAAACTACAAGTTGGATCCGGATAACCAGACGGAATACAAGAACAGGCTCAAAGACCTGGAAATCTGGAAGAATGAGGCGATTTTCCTCCGTGCATTTTTTCATTTCGAGCTTTTAAAGAGATATGGCCCAGTTCCATATATTGATAAAGTTATGCCAGTAGCTGAAGACCACAGCGGTGTGAAAAGGCCGGAAATGGATGAGGTCGTGAACCGCATTGTCGCTGACTGCGATGCTGCGGCTGCGGGACTTGAGCTTACGCCGTGGAGGGACAATGCTTCCGCTTACGGCAGGGCTACGAAGGGTGCTGCGCTGGCATTGAAGAGCCGCGTTCTCCTGTATGCCGCCAGTCCGCTCTGGCTGGATTGGAAGAACAGCGATGAAAGCTATCTGCCAAGCGTAAAGGAGAAATGGGAAAAGGCTGCGGCTGCTGCGAAGGAAGTCATTGATCTTGACCAATATATGCTGTTCGGCAGCTACAGCGACCTTTTCCAGAATAATATCGACAACAGGGAATTCATTTTCCAGAAGAGATATGCGAACAGCGTGTCTTTCGAGACTGTGAACTCGCCTGTAAGCTATGGTGGTACTGGCGGAACCACTCCGACATTGAACTTGATGGAGGCTTATGAACTGAAGGATGGCTCGAAGTTCGCGTGGGATGGATCAGAAAGTGCCAAACATCCGTTTGTCTGGCGAGACAAGAGACTTGCCGCTACGTTCATTTTCAATGGTGATATTTGGAAGGACTCCGGCGTGGAAACATTTGATGGCGGTAAAGATGCCTCTTCTAAGACCAATGGCTCCAAGACAGGCTTTTATCTCCGTAAATTTATGAATGAATCGGCCAATGTGCAGACAGGTGGAGGTGCTTCCGGACATGTATGGCCGTATTTCAGATTTGCTGAAATCTATCTGAATTATGCTGAGGCACTTAATGAATGTGATCCGGGAAATTCAGATATCGAAGCTTATTTGAACAAGGTCCGCAACAGGGCAGGACAGCCTTCTGTCCATGGACTTGGTCAGGAGGAAATGAGGGAACTCATCAGAAATGAACGCAGGGTAGAGCTCGCTTTCGAGGAACATCGCGCATGGGATGTCAGAAGATGGAAAATTGCAAGCAAGACATTAGGTGCAGATGTCCGCGGACTTGGAATCGTAAAGGATGCCACGAAGTCATCTGCAGTCATAAAATCAGCATCAATTCCTTCTTCTGAAGTTCCTGAAGGATGGTATTACTACGATGGCGATGAGTTCGGCGGGTCTGTCATAGACAATTCATACTGGGGACTTTACGGTGCTGACAGCCCTGTGGGGAACCAGTGGTACGGCCAGCCTAACGGCAATGTCCAGACTTATCGCAGCAAGCAGGTATCCATCTGCAAGGATGGTGAACTTAGCGTCTGCCGCGTATCTGCCACGAGGGAAGATGACCCGCCTGCACCGCAGTCCGCTTATGGAAACGGCAACAGGCCGGGCTGGTGGTCAGGTGCATTGTCCAGCCGCGATACTGACAAATATGGAAACGCACAGAAACTTTATCCGCTGTTCTCACGATTCGAAATCAGGATGAAGGCTCCGTACATCTATGGTATATGGATGGCTCCGTGGTGCCGCTATTATGCCGGTGCACAATATGCCGAACTCGATATCGAGGAGTTCTTCATCAAGACATGGCTGGATAATCCTGCTTTGGGCAGAGCAGACAAATATGTCCTCAGCCAGGCTCTCCATCTTCATGACAATGACAAGGGGCAGGCTGTCAACGAATCTACGCTTGGTGTCAATGTGAACGGTTACGGCCGCCATGTGGACATGCCATTTAATCCTTATGACGATTATCATACTTATGGCGTTCAGGTGGATCCTGATCCGGAGGCTCCGACAGAGCATGCCATCATCTCCTACCTGCTTGACGGCAAGATTACAAATACCTTCAAGACAAGGGATTACGGCAGCCGCTACAATACCTTCATCACGAAGGCCATCAAGGAGGGACGCGAGAAGACTGCGTGGGATTTCGCGATTACCGGTCAGATCGGCGGTCGTGACTCCAATGGTATCGGCTATCCGGAAGACAAGAATCCTGACCTCAAGGAGATAAGTCTCTATGTGGACTGGGTTCGCGTTTACACCAGGGAACAGTCTCATCCTGATGAAATTGAAAAACCAAATTGGCCTGAGAAGGAAGGATTCACATATGGCAGTAGAACAGTAGAGAAAAGAACTTTCGAACCGAAGATGTACTGGTATCCTATTCCTGAATCTGAAATTCTCCGTACAGGTTGGGAGCAAAATCCGAAATGGAACTAGAAATTATGAAAAAGTTTGCTTTGATATCATTCTTTGTGGCCTTGTGTCTGGAGTGTGTGGCTGTGGTCCCGCACTCCGTCAAGGCTGCCAAAGGTTGGCTTTTCTATGAAAGCGGTGCGGTATCAGCCCCTGTTGTATGCAGGGTTGAAACTGAGGTTCCGTCTTCCGCCGCCGGTCATATTGTTCTCGAAAACGGGGACTCTTACATCAAGCTCAAATTCGGAAAAGTAAAGGCGGAACGTCATGTCCTGTCTCTCCAAGCCGTGCAGGACAATCGCCATGAAAATAAACTCGTCGTATCACTGTTCGACAATGGACAGATGGTGGGAGAGCCTTTCTCTTGCAGAAAGCCGTCCGGAAGTTGGAAAATCAATGTCTCTGGAAAGGTCAATCCGTTGAGCCTCAATGTATTTGTTCCTGATCCAAACCATGAGATTGTGGTTCCGAAACTGGATTTCAGCGAGAAGGCTGACAAGTTCATCGATGACCTTATGGGCCGGATGACTCTGGATGAAAAGATTGGCCAGCTGTCGCAGTATGTCGGCAGTTCCCTCATGACCGGACCGGAATCACAACAGTTCTCGGATTCATTGGTACGCCGCGACATGATGGGTTCGGTCCTCAATGCCACCGGTTCGAAGGCATTGAGACAGATTCAGGAAAAATACATGACGGAATCACGGCTGAAGATTCCTCTTCTGTTCGGCATGGACGTGATACACGGTTATCGGACATTGACTCCGGTACCGCTCGCAGAAGCTTGCAGCTGGGATATTGAGGCGATTGAGGCGTCGGCGAGGATGGCGGCTGTGGAGGCCTCTGCGGCAGGCGTGCATTGGACTTTCGCGCCGATGGTCGATATCGGCCGTGATGCGCGCTGGGGAAGAGTTGTCGAAGGCGCCGGCGAGGACCCGTTCCTGTGCAGCCAGATTGCTGCCGCCCGCGTGAATGGATTCCAGTGGAATCTCTGGGACAATGATGCTGTAATCGCATGCGCGAAACATTGGATCGGCTACGGCCTTCCGCAGGCCGGGCGCGATTACGCTCCTGTGGACATGTCTGAAAGGACATTATATGACGTATATCTGCCGCCGTTCAAAGCTGCTTCGAATGCCGGAGTTCTTACTTATATGTCTGCGTTTCATGACCTTAACGGCATACCTGCATCCGGCGATCAGGAAATGCTGAGGAAGTTCTTTCAGAACGAGTGGGGCTTCGACGGATTCGTTGTGAGTGACTGGCAGTCCGTGATACAGCTTATCGCGCAGGGAGTCGCCGAAGATGGCAAGGACGCAGCTCAGATTGCTTTCAATGCCGGTGTCGACATGGATATGATTGACGGTCTCTATAATGCTCATTTGCACGAACTTGTAGATGAAGGTCTTGTACGGGAAAGCGATATTGATGATGCTTGCCGGAGAATCCTCCGTGTGAAATATTCTCTCGGCCTTTTCGAAGACCCATATAAGTTTTTCGATGAGGAAAGGGAGGAAAAAACATTGCTCAATGATGAATTCGTCGCGAGCGCCAGAAAATTGGCCTGCAAGTCGATGGTTCTGCTTCGCAATGAGAACCAGCTTCTTCCGCTTTCCAAGAATACCGGCAGCATCGCCCTCATCGGTCCGCTTGCGGACAACAGGCACGAAATCAATGGCTCATGGCGTTGCCGTGCGGAGGATTCCGACGCGGTGACAGTTCTTGCCGGACTTCGTAACAAGTTGGGGGACAATGTGGTTATAAATTATGCAAAGGGTTGTGACTTCGACGGGGAGGACCGTTCAGGATTCGATGCGGCTGTAGATGCCGCGCTGAAGAGTGATGTGGTTATCGCTGTTGTCGGAGAAAAAGCGCTGTTCAGCGGTGAGTCCAGAAGCCGTTGCCATCTCGGTCTTCCGGGAGTGCAGGAGGAACTTGTGGAGCGTCTTGTGGCGACAGGAAAACCGGTCGTGGCAGTGCTGATGAATGGACGGCCTCTCTGCATTGAGAATCTGAACAATACCGTTCCTGCGATTTTGGAGGCTTGGTTCCCGGGAACTACTACCGGTGATGCCGTGGCGGACGTGCTTTTCGGCGATTACAATCCTTCGGGCCGTCTGGCGATTACATTCCCGCGTGCTGAAGGACAGATTCCGGCTTACTATAATTATAAGCGTTCTGGCCGTCCGGGAGATATGGAACGTTCTTCTACCGTAAGGCATATTGATGTGCCTAATGCTCCGCTTTATCCGTTCGGATATGGCTTGAGCTATTCATCGTTCTCTTATGGCAAACCATTCACTGACAAGGAGTCATATACGAGGAGGGACACTGTCAATGTCTATGTTGATGTCACCAATACAGGTGCCCGTGACGGCGAGGAGACCGTTCAGGTATATGTCAGTGATCTGGTGGCATCTGTCGTAAGACCGGTGATGGAACTGAAGGGCTTTGCCAAGGTTTTTCTTCGTGCGGGGGAAACCCGCAGGGTGAAAGTCTGCATCGATCCTCTGTCATTGGGCTTTTATAATGCGGACATGGATTATGTGGTAGAGGATGGCCTGTTCGATATTCATGTCGGTCATGACAGTGCGGATTATGACACTACACGGATAAAAATAGAAAATTAACAGTATATGAAAAATATCAATATAGCGGCTGTTATGGTCGTGGCCGCCGTGTCTTTGGCGGCAGGATGTACGAAGGGGACGGATTGGGATCCGCAATTCAATGTCCCTGAAGGAATCTACATTAGCGGAGATGCGACGAAGTTCTCGGTGGAGACTAAATATGGTGCATTTTCACAGCTTGATGATGCCCGGTTATATGGAATTTCCACATGGCTGGATGCGGAGGGCACTTTCGAGTTGTCCATGGTGGGTGATGACAACCAGCCGGTTTCCTATGGCGGAGACCTGGCGGGAGAGTCAGACGGCGTGTGCGTCTATTCGTTGAGGCGCGGCGCTTCCGGAATGTCTGCGCCCAAGGATGGATTCTATCGTGTCATATATAGCCAGTCCGTCGGCAAGGTTACATTGATTCCTTATGATTTCAGGATGTGCAGCGAGACATCCCTTACAGAATCCGGAGAGAAGGAAATCGTTTTCGATGCTCCTGTGTATGACAATGTGAATCATATAGTTACGTGGAAGAGTTCGGCTGAGCCGAAGACTATCCTTTCAGGAGACTACATGTTCCGTTATACGAAAAGCGGCAAGCAGGAAGTTCCGCTGACCGCGTCGTATGACTGTACCCTCTCTACCTGCCTGACTGGCAAGGAAGCTAGCGTGAAGACCAATGTTCTTTCGGATGCCAATTCCGAGTTGACTTCAGGTTCACCGGTCAGTCTCCGTCTGAAGAAGAAAGGCTCTTACGTGCTGACTGTCAGCTATGATGTGAAAAATGCGGTGTTCTACGGTTCCATCAACGGCACTGAGTTCATTATTCCTGAACCGATCGGAATGCCGGAAAAATTGTACATGAGCATTGACGGAGGCGAATGGACTCCTATGGCTGCCTGTGGCGTTGCAGGCAATGGTGTGTTCTGGACACTTGCTTATTTCGCTGATGGCCAGGGTGCGAAGTGGTCGGTTTCCGGTTCTGATGCTGACAGTTTCTGCAGCGGTACTACTAATGACGGATTCACGGTTTCCGGAAATCAGGCATTGCCGGAAAAGAGCGGCACCCGCATGGTGTTCGTCGATCTTTACAACAAAATTGTTTCATTCGAAGATCCTGCGCTTTTCGCTATGGGCGACTGCTTCGGAGGAGAAGATGTGGAATTGGAAAAGATCGGAGAGAAATATTCTGCGACGACTACGGCTGACGGCAATATCAGGATGTATGCTACCTGTTCATACAATGACCGTGACTGGGACAGCATGGAATTCGGCATATCAGGCACCAAGTTATGTTACCGCGGTGTCGGTCCTGAACTTGCCCCGACCCCTGTCGCTGCCGGTGTGCCGGTGGAGATAGACCTGGAGCATGGCAAGGCGCTTTTCCGTGTTTCTGTTTCTCCTGACGATATACCGTTCAAGGGTCAGGTTTATATGATTACGGATGAATATGGCAATATGAACTGGGGCGCATCTGAGGATGTCATCGCACTCAACAAGGTTTGGAATGATGATTCCAGATGGATTTATGTCCGGTATTTCCACAAGGGAGCGCGAATCCGTTTCTCTACTGAAGCGAATCCAATCTTCGGACGCGGTGAGTTCATCGGGCTCGGTACTGATGCCGGTTATGAAACGGAAGATGGCTATATCATTGTCCCTGAGGATGGTGTATATGGAATTTGCGTGAACCTCGGTGGCCGTAAGGTGGCAGTCCAGCCGGCTACGATATATACTTATGGAACGGCCTCTGCTGATACATGGGGAACAAAGTTCGATGATCCTTTCGTACTTGCTGCAGATGGAGTCACATTGACTTACACCGTACCTAATACTGGTCGTTTGCGTCTCAATCCTGTTATCGATGGCTTTGATTTCTCGTCATGGCAGAGGGAATATTTTGTGGATCTCGAAACTATGGATATCAAGCAGCGTCTTGGCGGCATGGATGAACCGAATGCCAACTATACATGGCAGGCCGGTACCGTAATCGATTTGGATTTCAGGACACTTAAAGCTAAAATACATTAATAATTAATAATCATGAATAGAAAAACAATGATTCTACTGTCGGCAGCATTGATGACTGTCGCAGTATCCTGCGAAGAGAAGGAAGGAAAGCAGGAAGAGGAAAAACTCAATGTTCCAGAACTTCATGCAGATGTGGAAGAGGTGGAAATCGTTGCACTCAGCGATGAGAAAGCCTTGGAACTTACATGGACAGCCGCCGCTGAAAGCGGTGTTAACTACATGCTGCAATATGGGCTTGAAGGAAGTAAGGAAACTAAGGCCGTAAGTTGTGGAACTGAGATGTCAAAGACGTTTACGGTCACAGACCTTGATGCTATTCGCGCCGAACTTGGCGTGTCCGAGGAGACGGATTTCAAACTCTCTTTTCTGGTGGAAGCCAAATCTTCTGCAGTAGTGCTCCCTGTTCAGTCCGAACTGCTGACTGTCAATGTCAAATATAATATTCCTGTTCCGGAACCGCTGGAACTTTACGGCATCGGGGATGCTTTCAGTTGGGCTTGGGATAGAGGTGCTGCAGAGAAGATGACAACTGAGGATCATATCCATTTTACATGGGAAGGAGTGATAGAAGCGGGAGAGGGAAAGATGTTCAAGTTCCTCACCAACGAGTCTATTTCCAATGAAAGCTGGTTGCCAAGTTATGGCAGGAATGCTGAAAGCGAGAATTATTGGGCATTGGCATTGCGTACTGCTGAATCTGATGGCGACACTCAGTTCAAAGTGGACAAGACTGGCAATTATGTCCTTACTGTTGATATTGAGAATATGGTCATGAGTGCCGAATTCAAGGGCGATGGAAAGCAGCATTTCTATGGAATCGGAGAGCCTTTTGCTTGGGCATGGACACTTTCAGATGCTGAGGAATTCAGTTCAGTTGACCAGAAGACCTGGACTTGGACAGGCGATGTGAAGGCCGGCGGATTCAAGATTATGCTTTCTAGGACAGATTGGTCGAAAGGATATAACTGGAATAAGGCTGCAGACAATGATACGGCTCCAGAAGGAGATGTGACGGAATGGACGGCATTCCTCAGGGATGAAAATGTAAGTAAGGACAATGATGATTATTTCAAGTTCCCTAAGGAGGGAAATTATACTGTAACATTTGTTCCTGAATCTCTTAAGGTTACCATAAAATACAATGGAAAGCGCAGTGACTGGAAACCTGATACCAACTACGATATGGACGGTATGTATTTATATGGACCTACGTGGGGCTGGGGACTTGCAGACGTACAGGCGATGACCACTACAGATAACGATACATATATCTACAAAGGGAATATCAAGAAGGGAGACGGTTTCAAGATCATGTGCAAGAAGGGCAAATGGTGGCCGGCTTTCGTACCGGATGCAGCAGATGCCTCCAAAATGGCATATCATAAATCAAAAGATGAAGGTGATGCCTATTGGGGAATAGCCGAAGACGGATACTATACCGTGACGGCGGTCCTGAGTACATTGGAAATCTCCATTGTCAGAAACGGAGATATGCAATAGTATCTGACAGCGGAAGTTCGGGAGAACTATACCGGAAGGGTCAATGAAAGAATTTTCGACATGTTTTTAAACGGCTTCTTACGATAATTTATTAAATTTGCGTGTTTAGACAGGAAAATATAAAAATCAAGCATATTATGTTCAATACTTTTTACAGAACAAACACTTGCGGCGAGCTCCGTCTGGGAGATGCCGGTAAAAAAGTGGTGCTTTCCGGTTGGGTGCAGAGAACCCGAAAACTGGGCGGAATGACTTTCATTGACCTCCGTGACCGTTACGGAATTACTCAGCTGGTCGTAAGTGCAGACGCACCTGCTGAATTGGTCGAGACTGCGAACTCTCTCGGACGTGAATTCGTCATTCAAGTAGAGGGCGAGGTTATCGAGCGTCAGAGCAAGAACTCGAAGATGGATACAGGTGAGGTCGAGATAAAACTCGATGCGATCCATATCCTGAACAAGTCTGTTACCCCTCCGTTCACCATCGAGGACGAGAGCGACGGAGGTGATGACATCAGAGCTAAATACAGATATCTGGATTTGAGAAGAAACCCTCTCAAGAATGCCCTCGTGCTTCGTCACAAGATTGCGCATGAGGTCCGCAATTTCTTGGATGCCAAAGGTTTCATGGAAATTGAGACACCATATCTCATCAAATCGACTCCTGAGGGAGCGCGTGACTTCGTGGTTCCTTCCAGAATGAATGCAGGCGAGTTCTATGCGTTGCCTCAGTCTCCTCAGACCTTCAAGCAGCTCCTTATGGTAGCCGGTTATGACCGTTATTTCCAGATTGTACGTTGCTTCCGTGATGAGGACCTCCGTGCGGACCGTCAGCCTGAATTTACACAGATTGACTGCGAGATGTCATTCGTGGAGCAGGAGGATGTCCTGAATACTTTCGAGGAAATGATGAGAAGACTCTTCAAGAATGTCCTTGATGTGGATATTCCTAATCCGCTTCCTCGCATGAGCTGGTACGATGCCATGGACAATTATGGTTCAGACAAGCCGGACGTTCGTTTCGGAATGACTATCCATGAACTTACTTCATTGGCCAAGGGTCACGGCTTCTCAGTATTCGATTCCGTGGATTATGTCGGAGGTATCGCCGTAGAGGGCGCAGCAGACTATACCCGCAAGCAGCTCGATGAGCTTACCGAGTGGGTCAAGAGACCTCAGGTAGGTGCCAAAGGTCTGGTTTACATCAAGTACAATGCAGACGGCACTACCAAGTCTTCTATCGACAAGTTCTATACTCCTGAACAGGTTAAGGAGATGGCTGAGGCAGCAGGTGCAAAGGCCGGAGACCTTGTTCTCGTACTTTGCGGTGCCAAGAGGAAGGCTCAGACAATGCTCGGCGTTCTCCGTATGGAGATGGCTAACCGTCTCGGACTCAGAGACCCTAAGGTATTCGCCCCTCTCTGGATTGTGGATTTCCCTCTTCTTGAATGGGATGACGAGACACAGCGTTTCTACGCTATGCACCATCCGTTCACCGCGCCTAAGCCTGAGCATCTCGAAATGTTCTACAGCGACAAGAAGGAAGACCTTGAGAAGGTTTGTGCCAATGCTTATGACTTCGTTCTGAACGGAACTGAGCTTGGTGGCGGTTCAATCCGTATCCACGAGGCTTCTCTCCAGGAGCGCATGTTCGAAGTTCTCGGAATCAGCAAGGAAGAGGCCGCATACAAGTTCGGATTTATCATCAATGCCTTTAAGTTCGGTGCTCCGCCTCACGGAGGTCTCGCATTCGGCTTTGACCGTGTATGCGCACTGTTCGGCGGCAGCGATTCTATCCGTGACTATATCGCATTCCCTAAGAACAATCAGGGCCGCGATGTGATGATCGATTCTCCATCGACTATTGACCAGTCTCAGCTCGACGAACTTCATCTTGACGTGCGAAAGAGCGAGTAGTCGGAAGCTGACAAAATAATGAAACCCGGTTCCATATCGATTGGAGCCGGGTTTTTCAGTTATTTTATTCTTATCTTGCGTCCGATTTTAAGCGTCGTGGATGTAGTTATGTTGTTCAGACGGCAGATGGCCGATACTGAAGTCCCATATCTGCGGGCCAGGGCATAAAGTGTGTCCCCTGACCTTATCGTATGCCATGTCGCTTCCTCTGAAGTGTCGGAATCCGCTGCGGTACTCTGTCCGCTTTTTCCCGTTGAGGTGCTTTTTCCCTGAGCGGAGACAGATGAGCCTGCCTTTGCCGTTCCCGGAGCTCCTGCCAATGACGGAATTTGATGGTTGGACATCGTGATGCTCTGCCATTTGCCTGACGGCTCGAGTATTATCTTCACGGAATCGGAAGGGGCAGTGATTGTCCCGTCAGCATTGACGAAAACCCATTGTCCGTCTCCGAGCAGGATGATTCTCTTGTCGGCATCAGCCATGACAAGCGCGTCATTGTCCTTCAGATGGGCATTGTCTATATCGAACTGATAATCAGCGTTTCCCTCCTTGCTTTTGGCGATGAAATCAGGGATTATGCGCCGTGCGCCCATGAATCTGGCGGAATAGTACGGCTCCTTGAGGTGCGAAATTGTGACGCCTCCCTTTGTCGCAGCATGTATGAAGGTGAAATCCTGTCCGGATTTGTCCATCTCGATGAATATTCCCACATGACCGACTCTTCCGGAACTTCTTCTGGCTCCGAATACGACGATGTCGCCCTTCTGGAGGTTTGAAAGCGAGCCTTCAACTGGACGGCCGTCGCCAGCCTGTCCTCCTGAGGAGCGGGAAAGGGCATAGCCGAATTTCCTGTAGATGTAACTTGTGAAGCCGGAGCAGTCGAAGGCGCGGGGCCCTTTCGATCCGTAGGAGTAGGGGGTACCTTTGTATTTCAATGCCTCTGTTATAATCCTGTCGGCGAGGTCTTCTGTGGAAACCGTAACGGTATCTCTGGCAGCATTGGCCTGGGCTCCGGTAGGGGACAGCGGCATCTTGCCGGTTCCGGCCTCTAAGGTGAAGCCACTAAAAGCAAAACTCAGGAGTATGACCCCTGAGGTATATAAAAATTTTCTCATTCAGTACACGTCGTTTGTGCAGATGGCGTGCATGAATTATGCCAGAAGTTTCTTTACGATGGTGGAAACTGTGCGCCCGTCTGCCTGTCCTGCGAGTTTCTTTGTGGCAAGGCCCATGACTTTGCCCATGTCGGCCATGCTGGAGGCTCCGGTCTCGGCGATGATGCCCTTTACGATTTCCTCGACTTCGGCTTCACTGAGCTGCTTAGGCAGATATCCCTCCATCTCGGCTGCTTCTGCCAACTCGTTGTCGGCCAAGTCCTGACGGCCGCCCTGGGCATACATCGCAGCAGATTCCTTGCGCTGTTTGATGAGCTTCTGTATGAGTTTGATGACGTCTCCGTCAGTTATTTCTGCTCCGGCTCCTGATGTCTTTGCGAGGAGAATTTCGGATTTGATTGCGCGTACTGCATTGGTACGTACGGTATTATGGGCTTTCATAGCCTCCATAATATCTTTCTGGATTTGCTGTTCTAATGCCATAATCTTATAAAATTTTTAAGTTCGTACAGATTTAGTACAGATTCAGTAAAGTGTCGGGCTGGATTATCTGTACTTGTCGTAGCCCGGCATCCTGGTACTATTGACCAGTTCCTTGTATTGTTTGTCGTCCCGAGGACAAACCAGAAGGACGTCGTCCGTATCCGCCACGATGAAATTCTCAAGCCCCCTGAGGACTATGAGCTTTTCCTTGTTCTTGGACAGGATGATGTTCCCGCTGCTTTTCTGCAGGATGTCTTTCTGTGTATTCGCGATGTTGCCGTCCGCGTCCTTCTTGCCGACATTTGAGTAGAAATTTTCCCAGCTGTCAATGTCAGACCATCCGAAGTGCACCGGATATATCCATGCGCGGTCAGTCTTTTCCATCACGCCATAATCGATGGAGAGCTTGATGCAGTCAGTGTAGGCTCTTTCGATGAATACTGTTTCTGCAGGGCTTCCCAGTGCACCTTCCCATCCGTCGAACAGTCTGGTGATCTCGGGGATATACCTCTCCATTTCTTCTCTTATCACACTGGCCTGCCATACGAAAATACCTGAGTTCCAGAAGAATTCACCGCTCTTGAAGAACAGCTCGGCGATTTCCTGGCTTGGCTTCTCTGTGAATGTCTTGACTTTTACAGGTTCGTTTTTCTTGCAGGCTTCTTTTCCTCCGGTCACCTGGATATAACCGTATTCGGTGTCCGGGCAGCTCGGCTGGATTCCCAATGTCATCAGTACCGGATTGCTTTCAGCATAGTTCAGGGCGCTTGTGAGAGTCTTTCTGAACAGTTCAATGTCATTGATCACGATGTCTGCAGGTGTCACTGCGACTACGGCTGAGGGATCTCTTTTCAGCAGGGTGTATGTCGAGTATGCTACACATGGTGCAGTCCGTCTCGCATATGGCTCCAGAAGGAGGTTGTCCTCGGGAAGCTCGGGAATCTGCTCTTTTATTATATCCTTGAATTTGGCAAGGGAGATAACCATAATGTTCTCTTGCGGAACGACTCCCAGGCATCTGTCGTAAGCCATTCTCACAAGTGATTTGTCAGTACCGGATATGTCGATGAAATGTCCAGGCATGTCCTCTCGGCTGATAGGCCAGAAGCGGTTAAGATGGCCACCGGCCATTATTACGCAATATTGATTCTTTTTCATCTATACTGTTATTACTATATGGTGTCCACTAAGTATATATGGGAATGAATGCCCCTGCGAAGTAGTTGACCGTCATACTTCCCCGGTCATATACGACCGCTGCGACATCGAACCACACCTCCAGACCGCTGCCCAGCGTGTTTTCTTTCATTGACATATATTTTCCTGCCGCGACAGCGATATTCTTCTGCTTTTTCGCATTGACGGCATCCTGCGGGTCTCCCTGTACGGGCGCGACCCGGCTCTTGACTTCTACAAAATGTATTCCATCCGGGGCCAATGACACTATGTCGATTTCCAGATGTCCGTACCTCCAGTTCCGGTCCAGAATGGTATGCCCGTGACGGATAAGGTATTGGCAGACCTCGTCTTCTCCTTGCTTTCCCAATGCGCCTTTACCTTTCATATTACCGGTCTATTTGTCAAATGTAACTACAGTCACTCCCGAGCCTCCAAGCTGTACGCTTTCGTCTTTCGCGGACACCACTCCAGGCGTCGCACGGAGGAATCTCTGGATTTCATCTCTCAATGCTCCTGTCCCTTTTCCGTGAATGATTCGCACGGAGGAAACGTTCAGCATGATGGCATCGTCAATGTAATGCATCACATTGTCCAGAGCCTCGTTGACCCTCTGGCCGCGCACGTCCAGTTCCATCTTGAAGTTCAGTTTCCTTTCTGAAATGGAACTGTCCATCGAGGTCGTCTGCGTCACAGGCTTCGGTGCAGCCTTCACTGCTGACTTGTATTCGTTGGATGTAATTCTCTCCACCTTGTCGAGCGGCATCTTGCTCTTGATGTTGCCGATGATGACCGTGACGGCCTTGTCGGATACGATGGATACTTCGCCGACCATCCCGTTGGCCTTGATGCGCACCTTTTCGCCCACTTGCAGAGGTCCGCTGCGGAATGATGAAATCATCCTGGACTTCTCGGCCTCCTCGTTCATCCTCTGCTGGTCCTCTGTCGTGGCCCTCCTGTTCTTTCTTGCAAGCTGGCGCTGCTGTCTTTCATTGACCTTGCGCAGCTTGTCCTCGAGATAACTGTCCCTGTCCTGCTGGTCCTGCTCCTTTTTGGCTGCAAGAGCATTGACAAAATCCTGCAGGTCGGCCCTCGCCTTTCTGGTCTGGCTCTTCTCCGCCTGTTTTTCCTTGATGGTGCGGATGGTGTGCTCGACCTGACGGTTAGCGCCCTTTACGATATCTTCCGCCTCTCTTTTCGCCTCGTCAATGATTTCCTGACGTTTCTTGCGGATGTCTTCCAGTTCTTTCTGGTATTTGTCGGTGATGCTCTCCAGAGTCTTGTCCGTGTTGCGGATTTTCTGGATCTTCTCGTCCAGCACGCGCCTGTTTCTCGCGATTTTGCGGAGGTTCCTTTCAATGCCGACAAATTCTTCTCCTGCCCTGTTCTCCGCGTCCTTTATTATCTCCTCCGGCAGGCCCATCTTTCTGGCAAGCTCGAATGCAAAGGAATTGCCTGGCAGTCCCATTTCCAGTTTGAAAAGCGGGGCAATGTTTTTCGCGTCGAACTGCATGGCGCCGTTGATTACGCCCGTATCCGCGCCTGAGGCATATAATTTCAGATTCGTATAGTGAGTGGTGATGACGCCATAGACGCCTCTCTTGTCGAACTCGTTGAGGATGGCTTCCGCGATGGCCCCTCCGGCTGCAGGCTCTGTGCCGGAACCGAATTCGTCGATTAGAACCAGGGTATGGGAGTCCGCTTCCTTCAGCATGTCTTTCATCGACTCGAGGAAGGAACTGTATGTACTGAGGTCATTGTCAATGGATTGTCCGTCTCCGATATCGGCCATTATGCGGTCGAAGACCATCATTTCAGATGTCTCGGAAGTCGGGATGAGCATACCCCACTGAAACATGTATTGAAGCAGTCCCACTGTCTTCAGACACACGGATTTGCCTCCGGCATTCGGACCGGAAATGAGCAGAATGTGTTTCTGTGGGGTCAATGTTACCGTGAGCGGCACTATTTCTTTCCCGTCGCGTTTCAGTGATCTTTCCAGAAGTGGGTGTCTTGCTTTCCTCAGGTCCATCTCCTCGGTCTCGGATATGATAGGCATGCCGGCCACGAAGTCCAGCGCCGTCTGTGCCTTGGCGATGAGGAAGTCCATTTCTCCGATGCACTTCGCCCCGTCCAGCAGGTCCGGCACATATGGCCTCAGCCAGTCGCTGAACTCATACAGTATCCTGGCGATTTCTCTGGTCTCCGCGAAATGAAGCTCGCTGATTTCATTGGTAATCTCCACTATTTCAGCTGGCTCGATGAAAGTGGTCTTTCCGGAAGAGGACTCGTCATAGACGAATCCCTGTATCTTTCTCTTGTTGGATGTACTTACCGGAATCAGCATTTTTCCGTCCCTGACGACGACTGACGCATCCTGGTCCACAATTCCGTCGGCCTGTGCCTTTTTCAGAAGTATGCCGATGCGTTTGGAAATCGCGCCCTCCTTGTCCTTCAGTTTCCTGCGGATGTCATAGAGTTCGTCCGATGCGGTATCTTTTACGCTTCCGAATTTGTCGAGTATGGTGTCGATGCGCTGCTGGACTTCAGGGAACAGGACTATGCTGCTCACCATTTTCTTCAGATTAGGATAGATTCCGTCCTTTATATTGCTGAAAAACAATGTGATGCGCCTCAGCGTCTCCAGCATTGTCTTCAGTTTTCCGAGAGAGACAAGGTCAATGTTGGAGCCTTCGTTGCTGAGGATTTCCAGAAATCTGACGCAGTCGATGTAGCCGTTTGAGGGGAATGATTCCTCGAACATCACTATCATCCTCATCTCGTCAGTAAGCAAAAGCCTCTGACGGATTTCCCTGGCGTCTGTAGAGAAATTCTCTTCCGCAGTTCTTGCAGTCGCATATTCTGTGCTGCATCTGTCGGAAATGATTTTCCTTACTCTGTCGAATCCCAATATTGCTTCAATTCTTTCTTCTGTCATGACTCTCCTTTTCCTGTTTCTCCTGCGTTGAGGACAATGAAGCTCCCAGTTTGAGCTTCAGTTCATTCATGTTCTGTATTTCTGTCAATGTCCCTCCGTGTACGAATGAGATTCCTCCAGTTTCTTCCGATACTACTATCACGTCGGCATCAGTTTCTTCCGTGATGCCGATGGCAGCCTTGTGTCTCATGCCGAATCGTGCGGGAACTGTCCTTTCAGTAATCGGCAGGGTGCACCTCGCAGCGACAATATGGTGATTGTCAATGATCACGGCTCCGTCGTGAAGAGGCGAATTCTTGAAGAACAGGTTCATTATCAATCTTCTGTTGATGTTTGCGTCGATTCTGTCACCTGTCTCTATGATGTCGCTGAGGCTTACGGTGTGGGGGATGACTATAAGCGCTCCTGTCTTCTGCTCTGACATTGACCTGCATGCCTCCGTTATTTCTTTTACTGCGGCGTTGTCCATTGCCTTGTCTTCGTTTCCGAGGAATTTTCCGATGAATCTCCGGGTCTTGTATCCGAGGCGGCTTCCGCTGCCGAATCGTATCAGGAAATGTCGGATTTCGGGCTGGAAGATGATGATGACCGCAAGTACGCCCACGTCAATGAAAGTGCCGAGCAGTGCGCTTATGAGTTTCATTTTCAATGCATCCGCTATCACTCTCAGGACGTAGATGGAGATTACCGCAGTAAATATGTTCATTGCGGCGGAATCTCGTATCCATCTGAATATGAAATAGATGAGCAGGCCGACCAGAAGGACGTCCAGCATGTCGGTAAACGAAAACTTCAGAAAACCGAATATTTCCAGAGGCATGACCATATACTATATGTGTTCTTATCCGAATCCTGGCATTTCTCGTCAGTGCTGCCGGGAGTGTCGGAGGGTTTTGCATTGCATCTGCAAAAATAGTAAAAATATGTTGAACCTGCTGAATTTATCGCACGGGGAGCGGTTCCGCTAAAAATAACGAAATTTTTCCGGAAGTCATTGAAAATTAAAAAATTATTCCTATATTTGCGGCTCGCAAAGTATGCGAAAATACGATAAAGTATTAATAAACAATTAATTATCAAACCAATGCCTGGATTAATTGGAAAGAAAATCGGAATGACTTCCGTTTTCGGTGCTGATGGAAAAAATATTCCATGCACCGTTGTTGAGGCTGGTCCGTGTGTTGTTACGCAGGTCCGTACGGTAGAAAAAGATGGTTATGCCGCCGTGCAGCTTGCCTATGACGAAACCACAGAAAAGCACGCCAGCGCCCCTCTCAAAGGGCATTTTGCAAAGGCAGGAACCACTCCTCACCGCAAGCTTGCAGAGTTCACTGCAAACTTCAAGGGAGAGCTTAAATTAGGCGACGTTGTTTCAGTTGCTGACATCTTTGAAGGTGTTGAATACTGCAATGTTGTCGGTACTTCTAAAGGAAAAGGATTCCAGGGAGTCGTTAAACGTCACGGCTTCGCCGGTGTCGGTGGTGCTACCCACGGTCAGCACAACAGACTTCGTCACCCTGGTTCTATGGGCGCATCATCTTGGCCTTCACGCGTATTCCCAGGAATGAGAATGGCAGGCCACATGGGCAATGAAAGGGTAAAGGTGTTCAACCTTCAGGTTGTCAAAGTGATTCCTGAGAACAACCTTCTCGTATTGAAAGGCTCTGTACCTGGAGCCAAAGGATCTTATCTAATGTTGGAGGCTTAATTATGGAATTGTCAGTTTTGAAGATTGACGGATCAGAGTCCGGAAAGAAGGTCGTCCTTGATGAGAAAGTATTCGGTGTGACTCCGAATGATCACGCTATCTACCTCGATGTTATCCAGTACCTCGCTCACCAGCGTCAGGGAACTGCGAGAACAAAGGACAGAAGCGAAGTCTCATACAGTACCAAGAAACAGGGCCGTCAGAAAGGTGGCGGTGGAGCTCGTCATGGTTCATTGAAGTCAAACATCTACGTAGGTGGTGGTCGTGCACACGGTCCTAAGCCACGTTGCTATGACATGAAGTTGAACAAGAAAGTTAAGCAGCTCGCGAGAGTTTCTGCACTTTCATACAAGGCACAGGAGAACAAGATCGTCCTCGTCGAGCCTTTCGCAATGGAAGCTCCTAAGACAAAAGAGTTCCTCAACATTCTCTCAGCTATCAAGGCTGGAGACAGAAAAGTTCTCTTTGTTCTTCCTGAGAATTCTGCCAACATTTACCTTTCATCACGCAACCTTGAGCAGGTAAAGGTTATCTCTGTAAACGAGATCAACACTTACACTATCATGAACGCACATTCAATGGTTCTCGTTGACGGTGTTCAGGATATCCTCGCCTCTAGAGTAGCACGCTAAAAAGATTGAGAGATGGGAATTATCATTAAGCCAATAGTAACAGAAAAATTGACGGCTCAGGGCGAAAAGTTGAACCGTTACGGATTCATTGTAGCTCGTGATGCCAACAAGATCCAGATCAAAGCTGCCGTAGAGCAGATGTATAATGTATCTGTTGCATCAGTAAATACATTGAACTACCACGGGAAAAGAAAGTCCCGTTATGCAAAGACCGTGCTCAGAGGCCGTATGAATCACTTCAAGAAGGCATACGTTACTCTCGCCGGTGAAGACAAGATTGATTTCTATAGTAATATTTAAGGGATAAGGCAATGGCAACAAGAAAATTTAAACCGGTTACTCCTGGTCAAAGGAACAAGGTAATCAGCGCTTTTGACGATATCACCGCCAAGAAGCCGCAGAAATCATTGCTTGAACCTCTTAAGCGTACAGGCGGCCGAAACAATACAGGTCAGATGACAATGCGCTACATCGGCGGCGGTCACAAGAGAATGTATCGTGTTATCGACTTCCATCGTGCTAAGGATGCATGCAAGGCAACAGTTCTTACTATAGAATACGATCCTAACCGTAGCGCACGTATCGCGCTCGTTCAGTACGAGGATGGTGAGAAGAGATATATCATCGCACCTAACGGACTGAAGGTCGGTCAGATCATTGAATCAGGTTCAGGCATTGCTCCTGAGCTTGGAAATACTCTTCCTCTTGGGGAAATTCCAGTCGGTACTCTCGTACACAACATCGAGCTTCGTCCTGGTCAGGGTGGTGCTATGGCACGTTCTGCTGGTACTTATGCTCAGCTTGCTGCTCGTGAGGGAAATCATGTTGTCCTCCGCCTGCCTTCAGGTGAGACAAGAATGGTTCTCGTAACCTGCCGTGCTACTGTCGGTGTAGTATCGAACCCAGAACACAATCTGGAGTCTTATGGAAAGGCAGGTCGCAGCAGATGGCTCGGCAGACGTCCTCGCAACCGTGGTGTCGTTATGAACCCGGTAGATCACCCTATGGGTGGTGGTGAAGGTCGTGCTTCCGGTGGACATCCAAGGTCTCGTAAGGGACTTCCTGCAAAGGGCTACAAGACACGTAATCCTAAGGCTACTTCAAACAAGTTCATCATTGAAAGAAGAAAGAAATAACAGGAATTAAACTTAAGAGATTATGAGTCGTTCATTAAGAAAAGGTCCATATATCCAGGAAGCTCTGGAAAAAAGAATTCTTGCCATGAATGAAGGTGGCAAGAAGAAAGAGGTCGTGAAGACCTGGTCACGCGCAAGCATGATCTCTCCTGACTTCGTTGGTCATACTATCGCGGTTCATAACGGGAACAAGTTCATTCCTGTATATGTAACTGAGAATATGGTTGGCCACAAACTTGGAGAGTTCGCACCTACTAGGACTTTCAGAGGCCATGCAGGTAACAACAAGAAGTAAAATCGCTTAATTGATCAGAAATTATGGGAAAAAGAAAAAGAGAAATGGCCGAAAGACTGAAAGAGATTAAGCGGCAGACAGCGATTGCGAAGGTTAAGAACGTTCCTTCTTCTCCTCGCAAGATGCGTCTCGTTGCCGATACTGTAAGAGGTGTTGAAGTCAACCATGCGCTTGATCTTCTCAAGTTCTCCAAGAAAGCTCCTTCTAAAGTGCTTGAGACTCTTCTCCGCAGTGCTATCGCTAACTGGGAGGCCAAAAATCAGGATAAAACAAGTGAACTGGATAACGGTAATGTCATCGTTAAGACCATCATGGTCGATGAGGGCAGAACACTTAAGAGAATCCGTCCTTGCCCACAGGGTAGAGCCGGCAGAATCCGCAAGCGTTCAAACCACGTTACTATTATCCTTGATGTTAAGAAACCAGCAACAGTGGAGGAGAATAAATAATTATGGGACAGAAAACTAATCCTATCAGCAACAGAATCGGTATCACCCGTGGTTGGGTCTCTAACTGGTGTGGTGGTAATTACGCTGAGAAAATCGCGGAAGATTACAAAATCCGTAAATATCTCGTAAACCGTCTTGCAACTGCAAGCATCTCCAAGATTGTCATCGAGAGAACTCTCAAGCTTATCACTGTGACTATTCAGGCCGCAAGACCTGGTGTCATCATCGGTAAGGGTGGAAGCGCTGTTGACAAACTCAAGGAAGAGCTCAAGAAGGTTACAAACAAAGAGGTTCAGATCAACATCTTCGAGGTCAGAAGACCTGAGGTTGACGCTAACATCGTAGCAGACAGCATCGCCCGTCAGATCGAGGGACGTGTTTCATACAGAAGAGCCATCAAGATGGCTGTTACTTCTGCTATGCGTGTAGGCGCAGAGGGTATCAAGGTTCAGATCAGCGGTCGTGTAGGCGGCGCTGAGATGGCAAGAAGCGAAATGTTCAAGGAAGGACGTACTCCTCTCCACACATTCCGTGCTGATATCGACTACGCTCTCGCTGTAGCAAATACCAAAGTTGGTGCCCTCGGTATCAAGGTTTGGATCTGCAACGGTGAAGTTTACGGCAAGAAGGATCTTTCACCTAACGCAGGCCTTGCTTCAGCACAGGCTCAGGGTCAGGGCCAGGGACGTCAGTCTCGTGGTGACCGTGGTCCTCGTCGTGGCGGAAGAGGTCGTGGCGACAAGAAAGAGAACAAGAACTAGTTTTTGTCTTGTACCAGATATTAATCCCGACAGGAAAACCTGCCGGGATTTTTTAGTTAACGGATTCTCCGGAGGTCAGGTCTTTGCTAATCACGGAATTTTTCACTACTTTTACGGGCTGAAGCCGGATGGCGGGAATACTGCCGTAACGGAATGTAAGACAGATAAATTATTATTGTTATGAAGAAATATCTCATCGGCTCGCTGATGGCCGTAGCGGCAGTAGCCTGCACATCAGTTTCCGACAAAACTACTCTTCAGGGAAAGTTCTCAGGTGCAGACGTTCCGGAGGAGATCAGTATTGTCATACCTGATGTCATTGACACTACGGTAGCATTGAAAAATGCTGCTTTCAAGATTGAAATACCTGTTGAGAAAGCTTCTATTGGCGATATTGTGGCAGGACATGCAAGCGGATCATTCATTTCAGACGGAACCGCATTGACAGTGTCACTCGCTGACGGAGCTCTGGTAATCAAATCTGCGAAACCTGCAGTATCATTGACAGAGAAACTGAATTCGTTCAACTCTGAGGCTAAGGCGATGGTGGCTGAGTACAGGACAGGAATGGCGGCAATCGCTGACAGCACCGGCCTTTCTGCAGACCAGATCGACAGCCTTCAGGAAGAGTTCTACAATACCTTCTTCGAAAAGTTCAAGAAACTCAACAACGATGTCATTGATGCAAACAAGGACAACATCCTTTCATTGTACGCGCTCCAGAATGTGTACAGCGAAATGTCTGACGATACACTTGAGGCAGTTCTCAATTCTATCGATGCCAATGTCGTGGAGAAGAACAATTTCGCCAAGGCTATGCTCGATGGCGTTACCGCAAGAAAGAATACTGCTGAGGGAATGAAGTTTACAGATTTTTCCGTAATGCAGCCAAATGGTAAGGAAGCCAAGCTTTCTGACTATGTAGGCAAAGGCAAATATGTGCTCGTTGACTTCTGGGCCTCTTGGTGCCGTCCTTGCAAGCATGAGATTCCTAACGTGAAGGCAGTCTATGACAAGTATCATGGAAAAGATTTCGACGTGCTCAGCGTGGCAGTTTGGGAGAAAACTGCAAAGGAGAGCCTCGATACGGCTAAGGCTTACGGTGTGAACTGGAATCAGATTGTAGATGCGAAGAACGTCCCTGCTGACATTTACGGTATCATGGGCATTCCTCACATCATTCTCTTCGGGCCTGACGGAACCATCATCAAGAGAGGTCTCTATGGCGAGTCAATCGAGGAAGAGGTTTCCAAGTATGTAAAATAGGCTCTGCTCAGATATTGACAGTAAGGGAAAAAATAGCATTGTTTCCACATTCCCCCGGAGTTTACAGGTATTATAACTCCGAGGGGATTGTCATATATGTAGGCAAGGCGAAGGACCTACACAAGCGCGTGGCGCAGTATTTCGTGCCGCCGGAGAGGCTCAATGCCAAGACGCGGATACTTGTGTCCAAGATAGCGGATGCGCAGTATTCCGTGGTCGATACCGAGGCTGACGCCCTTTTGCTCGAGAACAATCTCATTAAGCAGTACAAGCCGAAGTACAATATCCTGCTCAAGGACTCCAAGACCTATCCGTGGATATGCGTCACAGGGGACGAGTTTCCGAAAGTCTATCTCACCAGGAGAATAGTGAAAGGAAACAGGTATTTCGGGCCGTACAGTTCGGTAATGCATGCCAGAAACCTGCTGGAATTCTTCTCGGAGAACTATCAGATCCGCTCCTGCAACCACAAAATCACCTCCGACGCGATAATGCGCGGAAAGTTCCGCCCCTGCCTGGACTTCCACATAGGGCGCTGCGCGGGCTGTTGCGTCGGGAAAATATCAATGAAAGACTATAATGCCGAGATTGAAGAAATCGTCAGCCTCCTGAAGGGAGGGGCCAATGAAATCATACAGCATTATAAGCATCTTATGACCGAGGCTGCCGAGAATCTTGATTTCGAACAGGCGCAGACCTATAAGCTTAAGGTCGAGTCGCTCCAGAAGCATTATTCAAAGTCCGTAATCACCTCTGCTTCTGACACCAACGTGGATGTGTTCTCTCTTGTCATTGATGTCAATGAAGCTTTCGGCAATTTCATGCGTGTCAGGGGAGGGTCCATTATCCAGTCCCTGAACCTTGGATTCAGGATGAACATTGAAGAGGAACCCTCTTCTGTCCTGAGCGAATTCGTGGCTGAAATTGAGTCCAAGTTCGGTAAGATATCAGGCGAGGTCATTGTGCCTTTCCTGCCTGATGTCGAGATGGACGGTGTCAATTTCAGGATACCTGCAAAGGGAGACAAACTGGCCATCCTCGAATTGAGCACAAAGAACGCCAAGGAGTTCCAGTTCAATTCCATACGCCAGAAAGAGCATACGGACCCGGACCAGTACCGTGCGATGGTGGTGGAGGAGTTGCGCAAGGCTTTGGGCATGAAAGAGTCGCCGGTCCATATAGAATGTTTCGACAACTCTAACATTCAGGGAACCAATCCGGTGGCCTCCTGCGTGGTTTTCCGCAACGGAGTGCCTTCGAAGAAGGATTACAGGAAGTTCAAGATCAAGACTGTAATCGGTGCCAATGACTATGCTTCCATGAAGGAGGTGGTCAACAGGCGCTATTCCAGAATGTTGCGTGAAGATCCGGATGACCTTCCTCAGCTGATTGTCATTGACGGCGGAAAGGGGCAGCTGGACTTTGCGTATCAGGCTCTTGCCGAGCTTGGCATAACAGACAGGCTCACCGTGGTGGGACTTGCTAAGCGTCTGGAGGAAGTCATCAGGGTGGGGGACCCGTACCCTCTTTTCATTGACAGGAACTCTTCTGCATTGAAAGTCCTCCAGCAGATAAGGGATGAGGCTCACAGGTTCGGAATCACTTTCCACAGGAGTCTGCGCAGCAAGAGCCAGGTCGAATCTGCATTGACAAGGATCAAAGGGGTCGGCGAGCAGACTGAAAAGCGCCTGCTCATACATTACGGGAGCGTGCCGAGGATTGCGGCTGCCTCCGTGGAAGATTTGGCGGGATTCCTGGGAAAGAGGGAACTCGCGGAACGGATACATGAACAACTGAATACTAATGACTGACAAAAAGAAGATTGACAGGTTCAATGCCTGGTTCAATGCCTTCATACTCATCGGTATGACGGCAGCGGTAATCATTACCAACGTTTACAAGTTTCAGCAGCCCGGAGCGAGGCATTTCATGCTTGCATTGGCAAGTATAGGAGCATTGACAGGGGTGATGAACTCCGTGCTTTCCGCAAACGGCAATATCTGGACGTTCCTGTTCGGTATCATTGACGTGACTGTCGCTTCCTACGTGGCTTTCGACAGCAGCATCCGTCCCGGCAGCGACCCGGTGTGGGGAAATTTCGCGCTTCACGCGTTTTATTTCCTGCCGATGCAGTTCGTTGGCTGGTGGCAATGGCGGAAGAGGGGAGCGCGGTCTCAGGTCAAGGTCAAGGCTCGCCGTCTGGACGGCAAATTGTGGGCTGTAACGGCGGCTTTGTTCCTTTGCGGCACCGTCATTACCTATTTTGTGCTGAATGCGATTGGAGGGGCTGAAACGGCCGCCCGCGGCATCCGCTACATGATTCTTTTCGATGCGCTTGTGTTCGTGCTCAATGTCCTCGGACAGGTGCTGATGTCATTGGCCTTCGTGGAGCAGTGGATTGTGTGGATTCTTGTCAATGTCTTCTCCATTCTGCTGTGGGCCGGAAAGGCTTCTTCATCGCCGGATACCAGCTATACGGTGGTCATGGTAATCAAGTATTCCTTCTATTTCCTGAACTCACTCAACGGGTTACGTATATGGCTTAATCTCAGTCGTGAGTCCCGGTGATTAGCGGTTTTGGCGCAAAAATTTCTTTTTTTCGGTTTTTTTTATTTACTTTGCGAAATATTCATGAATAGTGTATTCTAAATCATAAACTTTATAAATTATTCGATTATGTCACACGAAGAAATCGTAAAACAGGTGAAAGACGTCATCGTTGATAAGCTTGGCGCAGAAGAGTCAGAAGTAACTGAGACAGCCAACTTCACCAACGACCTTGGTGCAGATTCTCTTGACACAGTTGAGCTTCTTATGGAGTTCGAAAGAGTATTCGGCATCAAGATTCCTGATGAGGACGCTAGCCAGATCGCAACAGTGGCTGACGCTGTAAAGTACGTTGAAGAGAAAGTAGCTAACAAATAATAGCACTTGCAACGCGCAAATAATTAGGGGCTGACTAAGTAATTAGTCAGCCCCTTTTTATCGTGTCAGCCGTGTTTATTTCCCGGCTTTAGGTACAGCGTATGTGAATTTGAACATCGGCTTCCTCTCGGCTCCAGGACCGTTGAATACGGCCTTGTAGTAGCGGTGGGAGTCCATCATGGTCTGTTTCGTCGTTGTGCTGGATGATGAGGAAGAAGATGCGGATGCAGCATACATCTGCTGGAGCATCATGTAGTTATAGTAGTTGTTGCCATAACCATAGTTGCCGTATCCGCCATATCCGCCATAACCTCCGTAGCCATATCCGTTGTACATGCTGTTGTAGTAGTTATAATACATCAGTTGCTGGTAATAATCGCTGTCGTAACTGCTGTTTCTTGAAGATGATGCAGTTGCTACAGTCTCTCTTGCCATCGCAAGGAACCAGATGTCATAGTTCCCGATCTTGCTCTCGTCAGTGAGCTTCAGCATGGCCTGCAAGTGATGTGTGATATCAGGGGCATACTGGCAGAGAGACCTGTTTATGTCACCCTGGTTCTCGTCTGATACGCTTGAGTCGGTGATGCTGGCGAAAGTAAGGCTCTTGTCTGTCTTGATGCAGCATGTAGGGCTGATGTAAGCCGGATACATATACATGTCAATGTAATTGTCAGGGAACTCGAAAGGCATTACAAGTGTAGCCTTGCTGATTACGACTCCTGACGGCTCGTCAGTCTTTTGCGATATGATTTCCAGAACCTTGTCCCTTATCGGCTTTGCCTTGATTACAGGCTTGATTCCACGTCCGCCTTCCATGACGAATGTCTTGTCAGCCTTTCCTTCAAGCGACTTGCTTGAGTGTACCGTCTGGTCGAATGCTGCCTGAGGATAGGTGGTCACGGATGTGGAGGTGACGCCTCCGAGGTCGTAGATTGACATTGGCCCGAGGTAGAATATGAAAGAGGTGTCCACCTGTTTCCTGTCACCGTAGTCCGCAGTGAACTTCAGTTCTGCATAACTTCCGTAGATGGTGCCCTTGTTGACCGCGATAGGAAGTCTGAACATGTTGATACGTCCTCCGTTGCCGGCAGGAGTGTCCGTCGTTATGACAATGCCCGGGAACTTTTTCGTATAGTTCGGAAGGGTGTCCAGATCCGCTGTCTGGATTTTCATATATTTCTCGCCGAATTCCTTGCTGAAATTGAAGGAAAGCGAATCTTTTCCGTTATATACAGGAATGCCGTCGGTAATTCTCTTCTTTGAGTAAGATACTTCAGGGCTCAACTTCGTGTAGTCGAGCGCTTTGTCAAGTTCATAGACATTGACACTCTGGAGAATATACTCCTGGCTCAGGTCCGCGTAAGAGGTGGAGTCTGCAACTGCCGACAGATGGAACTGGCGGAATTTCGCATTCTTTCCGAAATCGAGCGTGTCGCTGACCGGGACAAGTGTGAATGAAGCCTCTTTTGTGGTGAGTCCGAACGCCTCGTCCCTGATGGCGCCGAATGTAAACTTGTACATGCTGAAACTGGAGAGGCTGTCCGCCATCTCCTGCTCAATGTCTTCGATAGGGAACTCGGCCGTGTAGATGTCGTACATCTGGCTGTCCGGTATCATTGACTCGCCTAGCGATTTGTTCACGTTCACGCACGAACCGCACATGAGGCCGGCCGCTGCGCCCAAAGACAAAAGGCCGTATCTTTTGAAAAGATTCATTTGCTAAAACTGATCGTAAAAACTGTTGTAAGCATCAATGTATGATCCGTCTTCAACTGCCTTTGCATCATAGTCAAGGACAGGGAGATTCAGACCCTTGCAGTAGTCAACGAGCCCTTTATCGACGTTCTCTGCAGCGACAATGACTCCGTCTGAATACTGAGCGGCAGTTTTAGCAAGATTTATGCCAGTCGGTTCAGACAGGAAAGGCACGTCAGACTCGGTAATGTCTCCGAACTTTACGAGGCGGCTGAATTCTTCATTGAAAATCTCCGGCGTATCGTCGTAGAGTGAGAGCACGACCTTGCTGTTTTCGAAAATCGGGTCGTCTTTATAGGCCTTTTTCAGATAGAGCGGGAGAATCTGGGTTATCCATCCGTGGCAATGAATCACGTCAGGTGCCCATCTGAGCTTCTTTACGGTCTCGAGGACTCCGCGGGCGAAGAAAATCGCGCGCTCGGCATTATCACCGAAGAAAACACCGTTATCGTCCCTCTCAAGCTCTTTTCTCTTGAAATAATCCTCATTATCAATGAAATACACCTGAATTCGGGCGGCAGAAATGGAGGCCACCTTTATTACAAGCGGTCTATCGACGTCATTTATGATAATGTTCATTCCGGAAAGTCTTATGACTTCGTGGAGCTGGTTCTTTCGCTCGTTGATACATCCGTACCTTGGCATGAAAGATCTGATTTCTTTCTTACGCTCCTGGATTCCCTGAGGAAGATACCTGCCGATGCGTGAAATCGGAGTCTCAGGCAGGTATGGGAAAATCTCTGAGTTTACGAACAGGATTTTTTTGCCCATCTTAATTCTATTTGATTCAATAGGTGCAAAGTTAAGAATTTTTTTTGATATTTCGATAAATGCTTAACTTTGGGGTCAATTTGGAGTATTATGGCAAGAAACGAAAATAAACTTATGCGGCGCCGTCTGGCCAATGCATATTTGTCTTCTGTAGTGAGCATCAGTCTGGTGCTCCTCCTTGTCGGTGTGTCCAGCATGATTCTGGTCAATGCCAAGGCAGTGACAGACTATTTCAAGCAGAATCTCCAGGTCTCAGTCATCATGAAATCGACTGTTCCGGAGAGCGATGCCCTGATGTTCCGCAAGGAACTGGATTCAATGGTGTTTGTCCATGGTACGGAATTCATTTCCAAAGAGCAGGGAGAAAAGGAAATGGAGGATATGCTCGGAAAGGATTTCCTGAAGGTGTTCGAGACTTCGCCCGTTCCTACTTCCATTTCAGTAACCCTGGACCCGCGTTATGTCCTGGAAGACAGCCTGAAAGTCGTCGAGGCTGCGATCGGAAAATCTCCCCTCGTAGATGAAGTCGTTTACCAGAGGTCTCTCGTGGATGCCCTCAATGCCAATATCAGCAAGATTTCATTGGTTCTGGGAGTGTTCATCTTTCTGATGCTGTTTATCTCCTTTGTGCTGATTAACAATACGATGCGCCTTACGGTCTATGCCAAGAGGTTTACGGTCCATACCATGAAACTTGTAGGTGCCACCAAGGCGTTTATACAGGGGCCATTCCTTGCCAGGGCGGCTTTCTTGGGCTTGTTTTCATCTGTAGTAGCATTGATCCTCCTCGTGGGTGTGCTCTTCGTCGTCAGGTCGGAGTTTGTCCAGCTTTTCGAAATTTTCACATTGGAGAGGCTCCTTATAGTGATGGGAATCGTGACTGTAGCCGGTCTCGTCATCTGTGTGGGCAGCACATATTTCGTGGTGAACAAGTTGGTTTCCCTTGGTAAGGATGAATTATATTATTGATAAATAAGGTATTATGGAAAAGGACAATAAGATTGACAATAAAAAGATGGCAATGACTCCGCAGGGGATGAAGTATCTTCTGATAGGTATGATTGTCATGATTTCCGGATATATTCTTATGATTGGCGGAGGCAGCAAGGACCCGGCTGTTTTCAATTATGCAATGTTCGACTTCAGAAGGCTGGTCGCTGCGCCGATTGTGATTCTTTGCGGTATAATCATCGAGATTATATCTATAATGAAGGTTTTCAAAAATAAGGAGGAGAAATAATTATGGAATGGTGGGAAGCGCTTTTGCTCGGCATTGTACAGGGACTTACGGAATTTTTGCCTGTCAGCAGCAGCGGACATCTTATGATTTTCAAGGAGTTGCTCGGCGTGGATGCTGAAGGTTTCCTTGATTTTACCGTGACGGTCCATTTCGCGACGGTCCTAAGCACGATAATAGTTTTCTGGTCAGTTATATGGAAACTTCTGAAAGGCCTTTTCGCCTTCAAGTATAATGATGAGACTGACTATGTCTTCAAGATTATCGTGTCAATGATACCTATCGCGATAGTCGGCTTGTTCTTTAAGGATCAGGTCGAGAGTCTTTTCGGTGACAATCTCTTCACTGTTGCTGTCTGCCTGATTATCACTGCCGTAATCCTTTATGTTTCGGATATGTCCGGAAAATGGGTGTCAGCCGGCAAAAATGCCGTCAAAGAGCAGAGAAACGGTATTTCTTACCTCCAGGCATTTATCGTCGGCCTTGGTCAGGCTTGTGCTGTGGCCCCTGGGCTTTCCCGTTCAGGAACCACCATCGCTACAGGATTGATCTGCGGCGTCAAGAGAGAAAAAATGGCTCAGTTCTCATTCCTCATGGTGCTTGTCCCTATCGTCGGAGAACAGGCATTGAGCATATTGGAAGGAATCGGTGAGCCTGCGACGGCATCAGGTCTTGGCACAATGCAGCTTCTGCTTGGCTTTATCGGCGCTTTCATTGCCGGCCTTTTCTCTTGCAAAGCGATGGTTGCCATTGTCAAGAAGTCCAAACTTGTATGGTTCTCGCTTTATTGTCTTGCGGCAGCCCTGCTTATCCTGATTTTTGCATAATTCAGGATGGTGGAGACAAGGACATTGACATACTTCGTATCTGATGTGCATCTCGGTCTGGACGTGAATGATCCGGCGGACCGGGAAGCTCGTTTCGTCTCATTCCTGAATTCGATTCCGCGGGACAGGACCTCCGCACTTTATATGCTGGGCGACATCTGGGATTTCTGGTATGAGTATCATGATGTCGTGCCGAAGGGTTATGTGCGTGTGTTCGCTGCGCTGATGGACCTCATGGACAATGGCGTGAAGGTATATTTCTTTCAGGGAAACCATGACATCTGGTGCTATCATTATTTCGAGGAGATGGGAATCGTCATACTCCAGCAGCCGTATGTCGTGAATATCTCGGGGAAGACTTTCTGTCTCGGTCATGGCGACGGGCTGGGTCCCGGCCATCATTGGTACAAGCTTATGCGCTGGGGTTTCCGCGCGAAGTTCTTCCAGTCCTTGTTCAGCCTGCTCCATCCGTATCTGGCTTTCCGCTTCGGCAAAGGCTGGTCCAAGAAAAGCCGCGTGGCGAAGTCTTACGACTATGTTTTCAAAGGCGAAGACGAGCCTTTATACAAATTCGCGGCTGATTTCGAGGCCAAAACGCATGTGGATTACTTCGTGTTCGGCCACTATCACTGTGACGTACGCATGCCTGTAGCGGGCGGAGGCGAGCTGGTTATCCTAAAGGATTGGATGAACGGCTCCTCTTACATGTACTTCGACGGAATCTCAATGCGTTTCGGATATTCACCGAAGATAGAAAAATAGAGGGCCTGGAATTCCCCGTTGTCCCATTTGTGTACAAGTTCTTCGACCTGGCGGTCTTCACCGTCCGGGTCGTAATGCTTTTTGAGGTCTGAACCGAATATCTTGGCTATTCCTTGCCAGAATCCTGCGGCGAGTCCGCTTTTATAGTCCTTTATGATGAAGTAGGACGATTTCCCCACTTCTCTGTCGATCAGTTTCATCAGCAGCTGTCCCTGCGTGACGGTCATATGTCTCATTGGATCTTCAAAGGCATTGAAAAGTTCCTTCTGCACGGCATTGACATACTTCTCCCTCTGTCTGCGTCCGAGCTCGTCCTTTGCGAATGTGCTGTCGGTGTCGTGGATGAGTTTCCGCGCCACGAGGGCGTAAGGGTAGGTCTTGCTGAAATTCCAGACCAGCCTGTAGTATTTTCTCCAGTCTTTTCCGCGCCTGTGGCCGTACAGGGATATTCTGGACGGATTCAACACGTCCATATACACGGTGTCCCCGCCGATTATCTCGTACTGGAGCATCTGCGGCCTCCTGGGCGGGACCGGAGCCCTTCGCTTCTGTGCTGCCGCCGGCACCAGAAAAATGATGACGGCTATTATCAATGTCAATGTCTTTTTGTCCATAGTTCTGCTGTTGTCATTTGCGGCTGCGCCTTGCAGCCGTAGGGGTATTGTCAATGACAGCGCAAAAATACATAATTTTTTACAAAACGATTTTCCTGATACCGTTTTGTCGAAAAAGCGTGTGAGAAAAAATCATCATAGTCCATAACTCGCTGAGTATATGAACATTCGCATTGAAAATATTATGTCGAAAAAGTGTAGAAATATTCTTGAAAATGTTTGTTTTTCGAAAATTTTTACTAACTTTGCATTCCCAAAATTGAGGAGAAGTTCGCCCAACCAGCTGATGCTCAAAGATTTAGGGAATTTGGGAAAAATAATTAAAGTAATACAGCAATGTTACAACCAAAGAAAACAAAGTTTAGAAGGGAACAGAAAAACCGCATGAAAGGAATGTCCCAGAGGGGCAGCCAGCTTGCGTTCGGTTCTTTCGGTCTTAAAACCCTTGAGAATTGTTGGCTTACATCGCAGCAGATTGAGGCTGCCCGTCAGGCAATCTCGCGTTATATGAATCGTGAGGGTCAGATTTGGATCAGGGTATTCCCTGCAAAGCCTTTCACCAAGAAGCCTCTTGATACTCGAATGGGTAAAGGTAAGGGTGATCCTCAGGGATTTGTCTGCCCGATTACTCCTGGCAGAATTCTCTTCGAGGCAGAGGGTGTTTCTCTCGAGATTGCAAAAGAGGCTATGCGCCTTGCAGCTCACAAGCTCCCTATCGCTACGAAGTTTATTGTCCGCAGGGATTATGTAGAATAGTTTAATGGAGAAGAAAATGAAAATATCAGAAGTACGCGAAATGTCCGTAGCAGATCTGCGTGACCGCATTGCAGTGGAGAAGGCGAATCTTGACATGATGAAGATGAACCACGCTGTCTCTCCATTAGAGGATACATCCAAGTTTAAGAAGTGCAGAAAAGACATCGTCCGCATGATGTTTGTCCTTTCTGAGAAAGAAAAAGAACAGAACTAATTAGGAGCCCTATGGAAAGAAATCTTCGTAAGGAAAGAATAGGTGTTGTAGTCAGCAACAAAATGGACAAGACTATTGTTGTTGCCGTAGAGACTAAGGGAAAACACCCTATGTATGGTAAGTTCATTAACAAGACCACTAAATTTGTTGCTCAGGATGACAAGAATGAGTGCAGCGAGGGTGATACCGTGCGCATCATGGAAACACGTCCTCTCAGTAAGACAAAGAGGTGGAGATTAGTTGAAATTGTAGAAAAAGTCAAATAGCGATGATACAGCAGGAAACACGTTTACAGGTGGCAGACAACAGTGGTGCAAAGGAAGTTCTTTGTATCCGAGTACTGGGTGGAACACGTCACCGTTATGCATCTGTCGGCGATAAGATCGTCGTAGCAGTAAAAAGTGCAATCTCAGGTGGAGATGCAAAGAAAGGCTCTGTGTCAAAGGCTGTGGTGGTTCGCACCAAGAAGGAAATCCGTCGTCCGGATGGATCTTATATCCGCTTTGATGACAATGCCTGCGTTCTTCTGAACAACTCAGGCGAGCTTAGAGGAACACGTATCTTTGGCCCTGTAGCCAGAGAGCTTCGTGAGAATTATATGAAAGTTGTATCACTGGCACCGGAGGTCCTTTAATTATTGAAGCATTATGAAAAAATTTCACGTAAAGAAAGGCGATACCGTATTTGTCAATGCCGGTAATGATAAGGGCAAGACAGGTAAAGTCCTTGAAGTTATTACAGATAAGGACCGTGTTGTTGTAGAGGGTGTAAATATGGTCAGCAGGCACACAAAGCCTAGCGCACAGGCTCCTCAGGGTGGTATCATCAAGAAAGAGGCCGGAATCCATATTTCAAACGTACAGCTTATTGATCCTAAGAGCACAGCCGCTAAGCCGGTTCCTACAAGAATTGGTCACAAGTTCGTTGACGGCAAGAAAGTGCGTTATTCTAAAAAATCTGGAGAGGAGATCAAATAGTTATGGCAAAGAAAACTAAGAACGAAGCAGCAGAGCAGATAGTTCCTGCTGGATATGTACCGGAGCTCAAGACCGTGTACAAGGAGCAGATTGTTCCTGCTCTCATGAAGCAGTTCTCTTATACTACTGTGATGCAGGTTCCTAGACTCGTTAAGATTACCATCAATGAGGGTATCGGTGAGGCTTCCCAGAACCAGTCACACGACAAGAAACTCGTTGAAGAGGCAGCTGCAGAACTTTCAATGATTGTTGGTCAGAAGGCAGTCCTCACTTCTTCTAGAAAGGATATTTCCAACTTCCACCTTCGTAAAGGCCAGCCAATCGGTGTAAAGGTTACTCTCCGTAACGTAAAGATGTACGAATTCCTTGAGAGACTTATCCGTGTATCTCTTCCTCGTATCCGCGACTTCAACGGTATTTCAGAGAAACTCGACGGTAACGGAAACTACACTCTCGGTCTCAAAGAGCAGATTATCTTCCCTGAAATCGACATGGACAAGAACCCTCGCGTTCACGGAATGGAAATCACATTCGTTACTACAGCCAAGTCTGATGAAGAGGCTTATGCACTTCTGAAAGAGTTCGGTCTGCCATTCAAGAAACATAACAACTAAAAGAGTATAAGATGGCAAAAGAATCAATGAAAGCCCGCGAAGTAAAGCGCGAGAAATTAGTTGCAAAATACGCCGAGAAGAGAAAAGCATTGAAAGAGGCAGGCGACTGGGCAGCTCTCGATAAGCTCCCTAAGAACTCTTCATCTGTTCGTCTTCACAATCGTTGCAAACTTACCGGACGTCCAAAGGGATATATGCGTGCCTTCGGTCTCAGCAGAATCCAGTTCCGTGAAATGGCAAGCAACGGCCTTATTCCAGGTGTTAAGAAAGCAAGCTGGTAGAAGCTTGATAGCATACATTATTTTTATTAATTAACAATCGGATATCGGGCGTCAATGACGCCGGTTCAAAAAATTCAAAAGAAATGACTGATCCAATTGCAGACTTCCTTACCCGTGTGCGCAACGCATACAGCGCAGGAAACAGAATTGTTGAGATCCCTTCTTCCAAGATGAAGGTTGCTCTCACCAAGATTCTTTGCGAGAAAGGTTACATCCTCAGCTACAAAGTTGTAGAGGGAACACCTTCAAGCACAATCAAAATCGCTCTCAAGTATCATCCTCAGACCAAGCAGGCCGCTATCAAGAAGATTGTCCGCGTGTCTAAGCCAGGTCTCAGAAAGTACACTGATGTAGCTGAAATGCCACGTGTTCTCAACGGACTCGGAATCGCTATCCTTTCTACATCAAAGGGTGTCATCACTGACAAAGAGGCTAAAGAACTCAACGTCGGCGGTGAAGTTGTATGCTATGTTTATTAATATTTAAAGAAACAGATAATGTCAAGAATTGGTAAATTACCTGTAAGCCTTCCGGACAAGGTGAGCGTAGAGCTCCTTCCTGGCAACGTTGTGAAGGTTAAAGGACCTCTTGGTGAGCTTTCCCAGAAAGTTGATCCGGATATTACCGTTACCATTGAGGGTAAAGAAATTAAATTCACCCGTCCTACTGATCAGCCTAGACACCGTTCTATGCATGGTCTTTACCGTGCACTCGTCCACAACATGGTCGTAGGTGTTTCTACTGGTTTCGAAATCAAGCAGGAGTTTGTCGGTGTAGGTTACCGTGTTGACGTGAAAGGTCAGCTTCTGACTTTCTCACTCGGTTTTTCACACGAAATCCAGCTCCTTCTCCCTGCAGAAATCAAGGCTGAGGCAGCTGCCATCAAGAAAGGTGAGAACCCTATCCTGATTCTCAGGAGCGCTGACAAACAGCTTGTAGGACAGGTTGCAGCAAAGATTCGTTCTCTCCGCAAGCCTGAACCATATAAGGGCAAGGGTATCAAGTTCGTTGGCGAGCAGATTCGTCGTAAGGCAGGTAAGACTGCAGCCGCTAAATAATAGGAGGAATGAATTATGGCATTGAGTAAAATAGAAAGAAGAAGACGTATTCACTACCGTATTCGCAAGCATGTCAATGGAACAGCTGAGAGACCTAGACTTGTAGTGTTCAGAAGCAACAGGCAGATCTATGTTCAGGTTGTCAATGACGAAACTGCAACAACACTCGTAGCTGCTGCTTCAAACGATAAGGCTCTTGCTGCTGAGTGCAAAGGTAAGAATGGAAAAGAGGCTGCCGCAATCGTAGGTAAAGCGATCGCTGCGCGTGCCATCGAGAAAGGTATCAATGAGGTCGCTTTCGACCGTGGTGGTTATCTCTATCATGGCAGAGTTCAATGTTTGGCTGACGCTGCCCGTGAAGGCGGTCTTAAATTCTAATCGGAATTATGGCAAAAACAAATGTTAATAGAGTAAAGACATCTGATCTTGAACTTAAGGACAGACTTGTCTCCATTCAGAGGGTAACCAAAGTCACCAAGGGTGGTCGTCACTTCCGTTTCGCTGCTATCGTAGTAGTCGGAGACGAGAAAGGCGTTGTAGGTTATGGCCTCGGTAAAGCTAACGAGGTTACAGCCGCTATCCAGAAAGGTGTAGAGGATGCAAAGAAGAATCTTGTCAAGATTCCGCTTATCAATACTACCATTCCGCACGAGCAGGTTGCCAAATTCGGTGGCGCTGAAGTATTCATGAAGCCGGCTGCTCCTGGTACTGGTGTTAAGGCAGGTGGTGCGATGCGTGCAGTATTTGAGTCTGCAGGTGTTCAGAACGTGCTTGCAAAGTCTAAAGGCTCATCAAACCCTCATAACCTTGTAAAGGCTACAGTCGAGGCTCTTACAGAGTTGAGAGATGCTTATGAGATCGCCGGTCTTCGTGGTGTACCGATGAGTAAAGTGTTTAACGGATAGTTTACTATAGGAGAAAACGAAATGGCTAAATATAGAATTACTCAGGTTATCAGCAAGAACGGTGAGACCAAGAGACAGAAGGCTACCCTTCAGTGCCTCGGTATCCGTAGAATGCATCAGACCGTAGAGGTGGAGAAGAATCCTGTAACAACAGGTATGCTTGTCAAAATTCAGCACCTCGTAAAAGTAGAAGAAATCTAATTCGGAGGAACTAAGATGAATTTGCACAATTTGAAACCTGCTAAAGGTTCAACACACAATACCAAAAGAGTAGGCCGCGGTCAGGGCTCCGGAAAAGGTGGCACTGCGACCCGTGGTACTAAAGGAGCTCAGGCTCGTGCAGGATATGAGCACAAGATTGGCTTCGAGGGTGGTCAGATGCCTATCCAGAGAAGACTTCCTAAGTTCGGCTTCAACAATCCTACAAGAGTAGAGTACATTGCAGTTAATCTTTCAGCTCTTCAGGCACTTTCTGAGAAACTTGGCACTTCAGTGATTACACTTGATGTCATCAAGGAGGCTGGTCTTGCACGTCAGAAGGATCTCGTAAAGGTTCTTGCTAACGGTGAGCTTACCGCTAAACTTGAGGTATCTGCCAATGCATTCTCAAAAACAGCTGTGGAGAAGATCGAGGCTGCAGGTGGAAAAGCTACTAAGATTGAAAAATAATGAAGAAATTTATTGAGACATTCAAGAACATCTTCAAGATAGAGGAGTTACGCAAGAGAATCGTTTATACGCTTCTCTTGGTACTCGTTTATCGTTTGGGATGTTTTGTTGTGATTCCGGGTATTGACGCATCCGGTCTTGCGACACTCCAGAGCAATACTCAGGATGGTCTCGTCGGCCTCTTGAATATGTTCTCAGGTGGAGCATTCGGAAACGCCTCTATCTTCGCGCTCGGTGTGATGCCGTACATCTCGGCTTCCATCGTGATCCAGCTCCTCGGCATGTTCGTTCCATACTTCAGGAAACTGCAGATGGAAGGTGAGAGCGGCCGCAGGAAAATGAACCAGATTACCAGATACCTGACTATCGTGGTTCTCGCTATCCAGTGCCCAGCTTATCTTGCTGCGATCCACAATCAGATTCCAGGACAGGCTTTCGTCGCTGTAACACAGCTTGGATGGAGTAACTTCACATTCAATCTTGTCTCTACATTGATTCTCCTTGCAGGCTCTATGTTCGTGATGTGGCTTGGTGAGCGTATTACTGACCGTGGTATCGGAAACGGAATTTCCCTTATCATCATGATTGGTATCGTTGCTCGTCTTCCTTACGCACTTACAGCCGAGATCGGTGAGAAACTCACCACAACAAATGGTGGTCTCCTTCTCCTGATCGTGGAGCTTCTGGTATTGTTCTTTGTCTTCATTGCTGCCATCGCTCTCGTGCAGGCTGTCAGGAAAGTTCCTGTTCAGTATGCAAAGCGAGTAATCGGCAACAAGCAGTACGGCGGTGTCCGCAATTACATTCCGCTCAAGATTAATGCTGCGGGTGTAATGCCTATCATTTTCGCCCAGGCTCTTATGCTTTTCCCTATCCTTTTCTCAAAGTGGGATGCAACAAGAGGTATTGCAGCTGCACTCAGCAACTATACCGGTTTCTGGTATAATCTTATTTTTGGACTCCTTGTCGTTATCTTCACATATTTCTACACTGCGGTTACGGTAAATCCTAACCTCATGGCAGACCAGTTGAAGCAGAACGGCGGTTTTATACCTGGTGTGAAACCTGGCAAGAAGACTATGGAGTATCTCGATGACATCATGTCAAGAGTAACTCTCCCGGGTTCTTTCTTCCTCGCGTTCATAGCAATTATGCCGGCATTTGCGATGCTTGCAGGTGTCAACAACCAGTTCGCAAGTTTCTATGGTGGTACATCACTCTTGATTCTTGTCGGTGTGGTTCTCGACACTCTTCAGCAGATTGAAAGTTATCTGCTCATGCGTCACTATGACGGATTGATGAAGACAGGTCGTCTGAGTGGACGTTCTGGCATGTAATTCCTGATAAAGTACTTAACGAAATGGTTACGCCGAAAACAGAAGAAGAGATTGAATTGCTCCGTGAAAACGGAATTCTGGTGTCAAAGACACTTGCCGAAGTCGGTAAAGCGGTCGCCCCTGGTGTGACAACTGCTGAGTTGAATAGGGTGGCTGAGACTTTTATCCGTGACAACGGTGCGATTCCAAGCTTTCTAGGTTTTGAGGGTTTCCCTGCTGCAATATGCGCCTCTGTTAATGATGTGGTTGTACACGGTTTTCCGTCTGACTACGTTTTGAAGGAGGGAGACATCGTCTCATGCGACATCGGTACTCTTTACAAGGGTTATAACGGAGATTCCTGCTACACTTTCCCAGTAGGAGAAATTGATGCAGAAACAAGGAAACTCCTGGATGTCACAAAAGCTTCTTTGTACAAGGGCATTGAGGCAGCAATTGACGGAAACCGTACAGGCGATATCGGATACGCGGTACAGTCGTATGCTGAATCTTTCGGTTTCTCTGTCGTAAGGGAACTGGAAGGTCATGGAATCGGAAAGGGAATGCACGAGGCTCCGGGAATTCCTAACTATGGAAGACGCGGACATGGTGCAAGACTTGTAGATGGAATGACAATTTGTATTGAGCCGATGATCAATGCTGGTAAGAAGGATGTGTACTTAGCTAGAAATGGTTGGGCAGTGCACACAGCGGACCACAAGAACGCGGCACATTACGAGCTTACGGTTGTTATCCGAAAAGGCAAAGCGGAACTACTTTCGACCTTTGACTTTATCGAGAAAGACGGAAACATTAAATTTTAAAGTGGTATTTTAAATGTCTAAGCAAACAGCAATTGAACAGGACGGGACGATAGTCGAGACTCTTCCTAACGCTATGTTTAAAGTAGAGCTGGAGAATGGTCATGTTATCCTTGCCCATATTTCAGGCAAGATGAGACAGAACTTCATCCATATCCTGCTCGGTGACAAGGTTAGAGTTGAAATGTCGCCTTATGATTTAACAAAAGGTAGAATATCCTTCAGATACAAATAAAAAAATTCGCGATATGAAAGTAAAAACATCCATCAAAAAGCGCAGCGATGATTGCAAAATCGTGAGACGTAAAGGTCGCCTTTACGTGATCTGCAAGAAGAACCCTAAGTTCAAGATGCGCCAAGGATAATATTCAGTTGTGTAACTAATAAAGTAAAGATATTATGGCAAGAATAGCCGGTGTTGATTTACCAAACAACAAAAGGGGAGAGATAGGCCTTACCTACATCTTCGGTATCGGCCGCTCTTCAGCAAGAAAGATCCTTGAGGAGTGCGGAATCGATTTTGACACTAAAGTAAGTGAGTGGAACGATGACCAGATCGCAAAGATCCGTAGTCTCATCGCTAGCGAGTACAAAATCGAGGGTGAACTTCGTTCTTCAGTCCAGATGAACATCAAACGTCTCATGGACATCGGTTGCTACAGAGGAATCCGTCATCGTATCGGACTTCCTGTACGTGGCCAGAGCACCAAGAACAATGCCCGCACAAGAAAGGGTAAGAAGAAGACCGTTGCAAACAAGAAGAAAGCAACCAAATAAATCTTGATGAATTATGGCAAAGAAGACAACAACAGCAAAAAAGAGAGTTGTAAAAGTTGAAGCTACTGGTGAAGCACATATTTCATCAACCTTCAATAACGTTATCATCGCTCTCACAAACAATGTTGGCCAGGTTATCAGCTGGTCTTCAGCTGGTAAGAGCGGCTTCAGAGGCTCTAAGAAAAACACTCCGTATGCAGCTCAGGTTGCAGCAGAGGATGCTGCCAAGACAGCGTTTGATGCAGGCCTCCGTAAAGTAAAGGTCTATGTAAAGGGTCCTGGTGCCGGACGTGAGTCAGCTATCAGAACAATCAATCAGGCAGGTATCGAGGTTACAGAGATTATCGACGTAACACCAATGCCTCACAATGGTTGCAGACCAAAAGGCCGTCGTAAAGTTTAATTTTACAATTTAATGATTAATTACTATGGCAAGATATACTGGACCAAGTACTAAAATCGCCCGTAAATTCGGTGAGCCAATCTATGGCGCTGACAGATATTTAGAGAAAAGAAACTTTCCTCCGGGACAGCATGGTGCTGCCAGAAAGCGCTCTAGAAAGTCAACTGAGTACGGCAATCAGCTTAAAGAGAAGCAGAAAGTAAAATATATGTATGGCGTTCTTGAAAGACAGTTCCGCAACACATACGAGAAAGCTTGTCGTATGCCTGGTATGAAGGGTGAGAACCTTCTCTTCCTCCTCGAATCCAGACTTGACAACATCGTATATCGTCTCGGAATCGCTCCTACAAGAGCAGCTGCAAGACAGATTGTGCGTCATTGCCACATTACTCTTAACGGTGCTGTCTGCAACATTCCGTCAGCACAGGTTAAGGCAGGTGATGTAATCGCAGTAAGAGAGAGGTCCAAGAGTCTCGAGGTTATCCAGAACAGTGTTGCTTCTGCGAAGAAGTACTCATGGCTGGAGTTCGATCCTAGGGCTCTTACCGGTAAATTCCTCAATGTTCCTGCAAGAACTGAAATTCCTGAGAACATTAACGAGCAGCTTATCGTTGACCTGTACTCTAAGTAATAGTAACACCTAAAAAGAATTAATATGGCAATCTTAGCATTTCAGAAACCGGATAGGGTAATAATGCTCGAAGGCTCCGAGACTGTAGGCCGTTTCGAGTTCAGGCCACTTGAGCCTGGCTATGGTCAGACAATCGGAAACGCACTTCGCCGCATCCTCTTATCTTCTCTGGAGGGTTTTGCTATCAGCTCGATAAAAATTTCTGGTGTTGACCAGGAATTTGCGACCATTCCGGGCGTTATCGAGGGTATGCAGGACATCATCCTTAACCTCAAACAGGTTAGACTCAAAAGGATGGTGGATTCTGTTGATTCAGAGGTAGCAAATATCACCGTTAGCGGTAAGCAGGAGTTTACTGCAGAGGATATCTCCAAAGGATTGTCTTCTTTCAAGGTGCTCAATCCAGAGCTGCATATCTGCTCACTCGAGCCTTCTGTAAAACTTGAAATTTCTCTTACAGTTACCAAAGGCCGCGGTTTCGTTCCGGCTGAGGAGGAGAGAGATGAGAATACACCTATCGGAACCATTCCGGTAGATGCTATCTACACTCCGATCCGCAAAGTAAACTGGACAGTGGAGAACTGGCGAGTTGAGCAGAAGACTGACTACGAGAAGCTCAATCTTGAAATCGTTACTGATGGTTCGATTTCACCTAATGCTGCTCTTCAGGATGCTGCAAACATTCTTATCTACCACTTCAAGCTCTTTACAGATGACAAGAAGCTTACTCTTGAAACAGCGAGCGTTCCTGCATCCAATGAACTTGATGAAGAGTCACTCCGCATGAGACATCTCCTTCTCAGCAAACTTTCAGACCTCGGACTTTCTGTCAGAGCATACAATTGTCTGAAGGCTGCCGAGATTGATACTCTCGCTGACCTTGTTTCCTATTCAAGGGCTGAACTCATGAAGTTCCGCAACTTCGGTAGGAAGTCACTCAATGAGATTGATCAGATGCTCGACAAGATGAAGCTCACTTTCGGTATGGATGTTACCAAGTACAATATTGAACCTAAGAAAAAGAATAACGCATAATCATGAGGCATAATAAAGCAATCAATCATCTTGGTCGCAAGAGCGGACACCGCAAAGCCCTTCTCGCCAACATGTCATGCTCACTGATTCAGCATAAGAGAATCACTACAACATTGGCAAAGGCAAAGGCTCTCAGGTCATATGTAGAACCGCTTATCACCAAGTCTAAGGACGATTCAACCCACTCACGTCGTATCGTCTTCAGTTATCTCAAGGATAAGACTGCTGTTGCAGAGCTTTTCCGTACAATTGCCCCTAAGATTGCAGACCGTCCGGGCGGATATCTTCGTATCCTCCACGTCGGCTTCAGACAGGGTGATGGATCAGAGATGGCACTTATAGAGTTTGTTGACTTCAATGAGGCAGCACTTGCTGCTCCTAAGGAGACCAAGAAGGCTACCCGTCGTAGCCGCGCAAAGAAAGCTGAGGCTGCTCCAGCAGCAGAGGCTGAGGCTCCAAAGGCAGAGTAAATAAACTATACATACAAATAGAGAGAGACCAAGATTGAATATTTTGGTCTCTCTCTATTTTTTATATCAAAAAAATACGTATCTTTGCAAACGAAACATGTGACTTTCGAAACGAAAGAGCGAAACGTTACAATAGATTTCATTTAATAATTATAATACCAGCTTTTATGGATTCACTATTCTACATTGTTCCGGCTGCGGCCGTGATTGCATTGTTCTTCGCCTGGTATTTCTTTCATCAGATGATGAAGGAGAGCGAAGGTACGGCCACAATGAAGGAAATTGCCCAGTATGTCAGAGATGGTGCCATGGCATATCTCAAGCAGCAGTACAAAGTTGTGACAATCGTTTTTGTCATCCTTGCGATATTCTTTGCGATTCTCGCATATGGTTTCCATATCCAGAACCCATGGGTTCCGTTTGCATTCCTTACTGGAGGTTTCTTCTCGGGGCTTGCAGGTTTCGTGGGGATGAAAACTGCGACTTATGCTTCTTCCAGAACTGCCAATGCAGTTTCCAGATCTCTCAATGCCGGCCTTAAGCTTGCATTCCGTTCAGGTGCAGTAATGGGCCTTACAGTCGTTGGCCTGGGCCTTCTTGACATTTCCATCTGGTACATCGTCCTGAAATTATTCGTAAGTGATCCTAATCCTTCCCAGACGCTTGTCACTATCACTACCACAATGCTTACATTCGGCATGGGAGCTTCTACACAGGCCCTCTTCGCCAGAGTCGGAGGAGGTATATATACCAAGGCGGCCGATGTCGGAGCTGATATTGTAGGAAAAGTCGAAGCCGATATCCCTGAAGATGACCCTAGAAATCCAGCTACGATTGCAGACAATGTCGGTGACAATGTCGGTGACGTTGCCGGTATGGGTGCCGACCTTTATGAGTCATATTGTGGAGCCATACTTGCTACGATGGCACTTGGCGCCTCTGCTTTCTTCGGTGACACCATAGCACAGACAAGGGCAATCCTTGCGCCGATGTGTATTGCTGCCTTGGGAGTTGTGCTCTCTGTTATAGGTATTTATGCCGTGAGAACAAAGGAAGGGGCAAGTCTGCAGGACCTTCTCGGTTCTTTGAGCAGAGGAACTAACCTCAGTGCCGGACTTATCGCTGTCGTATCTTTCGGCATATTCTATGTACTCGGATTCAGCAACTGGTGGATGCTTTCACTCTCCGTGATTTTCGGTCTTGTTTCCGGAGTAATCATAGGCAAAGCCACTGAGTATTATACTTCACATTCATATAAACCTACCCAGAAACTTGCTGAAAGTGCGAAGACGGGTTCCGCTACTGTGATTATCAGCGGTATGGGTCTCGGTATGATTTCCACCGCCGTTCCTGTCGTGACCATTGCTGTGGCCATTCTGCTTTCTTATCTCTGTGCGACCGGCTTTTCATTTGACCCGGCACTCATCAGCCAGGGCCTTTATGGAATCAGTATTGCCGCTGTCGGAATGCTCTCTACGCTCGGAATAACCCTTGCGACGGATGCTTATGGACCGATTGCAGACAATGCGGGAGGTAATGCCCAGATGAGCGGTCTTGACCCTGAAGTCCGTCAGAAAACAGACATATTGGATGCCCTCGGAAATACTACTGCCGCTACAGGAAAGGGCTTTGCGATAGGTTCGGCAGCATTGACAGCACTCGCGTTGCTCGCATCTTACATCGAAGAAATAAAGATTGCACTGCATCATGTCGGACACGACACTTTGGCTATAGGGGACAGAATCGTGGATGTCGCTTCTGCTACTATTCCTGATATCGTCGAATTCTATCAGGTCAATCTCATGAATCCGAGAGTGCTGGTAGGTGTATTTATCGGAGCCATGATGGCGTTCCTGTTCTGCGGCCTTACGATGAATGCAGTAGGCCGTGCTGCCCAGAAGATGGTTACTGAAGTACGCAGGCAGTTCAAAGAAATCAAGGGAATCCTTACTGGCGAGCAGAGGCCTGACTATGCAAGATGCGTGGAGATTTCCACACTCGGCGCACAGCATGAGATGGTATTCCCTTCTATAATTGCCATTGTCGTTCCAGTCGTTACCGGACTTTGTCTCGGTGCTGCCGGAGTGATGGGCCTTCTGGTCGGCGGTCTTGGCGCCGGATTTACCCTTGCTGTTTTCCTTGCCAATTCGGGAGGAGCCTGGGACAATGCCAAGAAATATGTCGAAGAAGGTCATCTTGGAGGAAAAAATTCAGATTGTCATAAAGCCACGATTGTCGGAGATACGGTCGGAGATCCGTTCAAGGATACGTCAGGACCGTCATTGAACATCCTGATTAAACTTATGAGCATGGTTTCAATCGTGATGGCCGGGCTTACCGTGATGATCGGATAATGTTGTAATAATTGGTTTTCCTTAGGAGGCTGGCGAGAATTTTGCCGGCCTCTGTTGTTTGCGCCTTTATTGCTGATATATCAGCACTTAATAATGAAGAAATATTTGATAATGTTAAAAAAAAACGTTAAATTGCATCGATTAAAACCATGCAATCGTTTTAATAGGGGCTAGTAGTATGAGACCGAACATGAAAATCAATGATGTAAGAGGCTGAGCAGGTCAATGTCAATAGATTTTCATCGTGAGAGTGGACGATAGCGAACTGCTATCAGACTTTCACAAATTTTTTTAATGCAAAAAAAATTTTTGACAGTATGAAAAGAATTACAATTCGAGACGTTGCTCGTGAAGCAAAGGTATCTGTTACCCTTGTTTCGTTCGTGATGAATGCTAAACGTGACAAGGATGGAAACCTTGACTGCCCAGTTAATGCCGATACTGCAAAACGTGTACTTCAGGTGGCTCAGAAACTTGGATACAGAAGAAACTTCGCGGCGGCATCTCTTCGCAGCGGAAGATCCAACTCCATAGCAGTTATTCCAAACGATATTTCCAACAAGTTCTTTGCCGGAATCTCGAGATGTATCGAGGACAAAGCCAAGAGCTATGGCTATACAGTATTTTTCGCAAGTTCTGACGAGAGCGCAGAAAGACTTGAGGGCGTGATGGATGCCGTTCTCGCCCATAACATTGATGGTGTCATCGTTGCTCCTTGTGCAGGCGGTGAGGCCGCTATCCGCAAGGCGACAGACTCCGGTGTTCCTGTAGTCCTTCTCGACCGTGACATCGACGGCATTGAAAATGTCGGAAAGGTGCTCCTCGACGACGGTGAGGCGGGAAAGATGGCGACAGAGCTCTTCATCAAGCAGGGATACAGGAAGATAGAGATGATTTCATACTCTCTCGGTATTTCCAGCCTTGAGGAGCGTGAGGCGGGTTATCGTCAGACCATGATGGATCATGACCTGTATGACCATGCAGCCGTCCACTATACTACTTATGCGAAGGCGAATGAGGAAGTTCCTGCAATTATCAAGGACGCAGTCGCAAGAGGAGTTGAAGCATTCTTCCTGCCGACATATTCATTGTCAGCCCTTGTGCTTATGACGATGCGCGACCTCGGTCTCAAGACTCCGGACGATCTTTCTGTCATCGGATTCGACGTGAGTGACATTTATCAGCTCTACTCGACATCTGTCACCCATATCGTACAGCCGCTCAAGCAGCTTGGCGAGAAGTCAGTGGACGTCCTTATCAATATGATTCAGGGAAAACCTGCAGAAAGTGTCATTCTCAAGCCTGAGATGATAGAAGGTCATTCCACCGATCAGAAGAAGTAAATAACTATCCAATAATATTTCACTAAAATGCCCAGTCACAATTTCTTGTGGCCGGGCTATTTTCTTTCCGCTGTTGCGGTTCAATATCTCTTACTGGTTCTCAGCCTCTTCTACAGCCTTGAAATAACGGTAAGAATTGACTTTCAGTTCACCTACAGAAAGCTCGTCACAGACGATTGTTCCGGCAGGATGGGCCTGGAGGCCTGACAATGTGCAATAATGTGTATAAGGACCCTCTACGGCGTCTTTAATGGCACGTGCCTTCTTGCTTCCGAAAGCCAAGATCACGACTTCCTTGGCGCTGAGCACCGTAGCTACACCTACTGTGAGTGCAGACTTAGGAACCTGGTTTACATCATTGTCGAAGAATCTGGAGTTTACCACACGTGTATCGTATGTGAGGACGACCTCTCTTGTCCTAGACTGGAGAGAAGAGAAAGGCTCATTGAAGGCGATGTGTCCGTCTTCACCTACACCGCCGAGGAACAGGTCGAAACCGCCTGCGTCAACGATAGCCTTCTCGTAAGCCTCGCACTCGGCATTGACATTCTCAGCATTGCCGTTGAGGATATGGATATTCTCTGCCGGTTCGTCGATATGGTCGAAAAGGTACTTGTGCATGAATGAGTGGTAGCTCTCAGGATGTGACTCCGGAAGACCTACATACTCGTCCATATTGAAAGAAATTACGTTCTTGAAAGAAACCTCACCCGCTTTCACCATGCGGATAAGCTCTGCATAAGTCTCGATAGGGGTGGAACCGGTGCAAAGGCCAATGACAAAAGGTTTGTCGGTCAATGCTGCTTTCTCATTGATTTTCTTTGCGATATAGTGTGCGGCCCAGATGGAACCCTTGCTGCTGTTTTCTCTGATTACAAGTTTCATACTGTCAATAATTTAAATATTTGAAATGGCCCCGCCGGGACCATTCCGGCGGAGCGTTATGTCAATGTTAGCAGAGCTTCAGGAATACCTCGATAGCCTGATATTCAGCCATGCCGAGTTCATCATAAAGTCTTGCAGTATTCTGGGTGCGGTCCTCAGCTCTCTGCCAGAACTCGCGAGGGTCATCTCCAGGGAACGGAACGATGTCCTTCTGTGAAAGATGACGGAAGATTGCGTGACGCTTTTCCACAACCTCGTCCGGGCTCAGAGGAACTGCCATGTCCACGCGGCCGAGTTCCCACTCCATCCAGGCTCCTCTATAGAGCCAGATGTGAGTCTCGTTCAGCCAATCCTCACCCTCAGCCTTCAACTGTTCGATAGCCTCAAGCGCCGCCTCTGTGCAGACTCTGTGAGTTCCGTGAGGGTCTGCGAGGTCACCTGCCATGAAAATCTGGTTTGGACGGAGTTTCATGATCAATGCCTTGATAATGTCGAGGTCAGCCTGTGTGCGTGGAAGTTTCTTCACGCCGCCTGACTCATAGAACGGGAGGTCAAGGAAATGGACATTGGTATTGTCATTGAGACCGAATGACCTGTCTGCGCCCCTTGCCTCGCTGCGGCGGATTGCTCCTTTGATTGCGAGGAGTTCTTTCGGCTCGGGCTCGCCAGGCTTTTTCGAGTCAATGATAGCCTTGATTCTGTCGAATTCGTCAGCAAATCCGAGCTGGTGTGCCGCGTCCATGTGCTGAAGCACTACATCATCATGTACCGCAAGGTCACCTGAAGTCTCGTATGCGACATGGACATTGTGTCCCTGATGAACGAGACGGATAAAAGTTCCTCCCATTGAAATCACATCATCATCCGGGTGCGGAGAGAAGATGAGCACCGTCTTAGGGTAAGGCGTAGCAGCTACCGGTCTTTGGCTGTCATCTGCGTTAGGTTTTCCGCCCGGCCAACCGGTGATGGTATGCTGAAGGTCATTGAATACTTCAATGTTGATCTTGTCGTAAGGTCCGAACTTGTCGAGGAGTTCACCGAGTGAATGCTCGAGATAATCCTTCTGTGTGAGCTTGAGGATAGGCTTGTGGACTTCCTGACAAAGCCATACCACAGCCTTTCTGATGAATTTTCTTGTCCACTCGCAAGGTCCTACAAGCCAAGGAGATACCACTCTGGTCAAGAGGCTTGCCGCTGTCTCGTCCACGTAGCAGGTGATGTCCTTGTGGTTCTGGAGGAATGATGCAGGGAAGTCTGAATCAGCCTTGTGCTCTACGACCTGTTTTACTGCATTTGCCTTGTCCTCGCCCCATGCCATGAGGATAATCTTCTTTGCGCTCATCATCGTGTCAATGCCGACGGTGATTGCCTCTGACGGGGTATGTTTGAAGTCGCCGTTGAAGTTCTTTCCCTGACGTTTTCTTGACTGGTATGAAAGGAGAACTGTGCGGGTCCTGCTTGACGGGGTTGTTCCGGCTTCATTGAATCCGACCTGTCCGGCCTCGCCCATTCCTATGACGAGCATGTCCAGGTTACGGGCCATTCTGTCATACTCCTCGCAGTAAGCGGAAATCTTGTCCCCAGGTACGCTTCCGTCCGGAATATGTATGTTCTCTTCCTTTATATCGACTGCATTGAGCAGGGAGGTGTGCAGAATATTGTTTCGGCTCTGCGGTTCACCTTTTCCGTACGGGTAATATTCGTCGATTGAATATACCTCAACATTTTTGAATGATACCTTTCCCTCCTGGTATTTTCTAGTGAGCCATTTGTAGAGGGATACTGGTGTAACTCCAGTCGAAAGACCCAGTTTGAAGGTCTTCTCTTTGCTGGCATTGATGGCATCAATAATGGTGTCAGCAATTACCTCGCTTGCTGTCGTTGACTGATCATAAATCTCAGTCCTGATCTTTTCGTAACTGTGCAGGATGTCGGAAGGAATACCTGTCTCGATAAGCCCGCCTTCCTTAGGCAATGTAAAGTGTTTCATTATGCAATGACTTTTATCAAATCACAAAATTACGAATAACCATCGACTTTCCCAAATGCTCCTCTCTCATGGCGGGAAACCCCTACAGCCTGTCCAGGAATCTGTAGCTGAAGGCCTCGAAAATATGTTTGGGGAGAATCGGCGGCTCGGAAAAGCCTTCAGGGAAAGGGACAGGGCCGATGGTGATGGCATTGACCTCGGGCAGTATGCTTCTCCAGAAAGTTATGAGCCTGGCGCCGGTCTCGAGATCGGCGATGGTGCGTGAAAGCTTGAGGACTCGGGAAAAGGCACGCGCGGAAATGCCGGTTCTGGCAGCCATCTTCTTCATGATTTCACTGCACTCATCATCCAGCGGACAAAACTGTCGCAGCAGCTCCCCGGACATCTCGGCATTGACAAAAATATTATGGCCCTTGAATCTCTCGGACTGGATTTTTCTGGCGGCTAGAACCCGGAGCGCGACCTCGGCACTCGACTCGCCCGGTTTTCTGTGGACTAGAAGCTCTGCAGGAACAGGGCGGATAGTAATCTGGATATCGATTCTGTCCATGATAGGCCCGGACAGTCTGGACATATAATTCAGCCGTTGGGCAGGAGTGCAGGTGCACTTGTCCTTGATACCGTAATAGCCACAGGGACAAGGGTTTGACGCTGCCACCAACATGAACGAAGAAGGAAACTCGACTTTGGAACGCAACCTGGAGATGGTGACCTTCCTGTCCTCAAGCGGACCGCGGAGTGCCTCAGTCACACTCTTCGGCATCTGGGCGAACTCATCCAGAAACAGAATGCCGTTATGGGCGAGAGAAACCTCCCCAGGCATAATGTTCTCACCATTGCCGCCACCGATAATCGCTGCCAGAGACGCACTATAATGAGGTGCCCTGAACGGCCTCTCGCGAATCAGCCCGAAAGAACTTCCGTGCATCCCGGAAATCGAATATATCTTGCTCGTTTCCAGTGCCTCCCGAAGCTGCATTGGCGGCATTATCCCCAACATTGACTTTGCCAATGAAGTTTTGCCTGATCCCGGAGGCCCGACCATAATCAGATTGTGCCCGCCGGCAGCCGCAATCTCGGCACCCCTCTTCGCGCCCTCCTGTCCGACGATCTCCGAAAAATCCATAATATCATGCTTTTCAATGACAGGAGGCGGCGTAACTCTTTCTGATATAAGCAGATCAGAAACGTCCTCCTTGCCGCCGAGAATCTTCAGTACATCCGCCAGATTCCTGACACCATAGACCTTGATTCCCGTCAGTTCTGCAGCCTCGGCCGCAGACTCCTCCGGCAGGATGCACCCATCCATGCCGGACGCAAGCGCGTACTCCGCAATCGGCAGCGCCCCCGGAATCTCCCTCACTGAAGCATCGAGGCCAAGTTCGCCCATGATGATGAACCTTGTCAATGCCGGTAGGTCGCATTGACCGGATGCCGCTATGATTCCCAATGCTATAGGCAGGTCATATCCGCTTCCGTTTTTTCTCATGTCGGCAGGAGCCAGATTGATCACTATCTTCTTTCCGGGAATCCTGAATCCCATCGACTGGAGAGCCGTCATAGTCCTGAGCAGACTCTCCTTCACCGCAACGTCAGCCAAACCGACAAGATGAATCCCGATTCCGGAAGCGATATCCACTTCCACTGTGACAGGCACTGCCTGGATGCCAATGCATTTGGCGCAATAAATATTGATTATCATAATTCGAAAATATTTGCAAATCGCAGAGGTCAAATATCGCGTGGAACCCGGGTGGTTTCATTTAAAAAACGTAAAAATGTGGTGTAAATTCGCTATGTTTGGAAAAATGCGTAAATTCGTGAAATCGGGTTGTCAAATTCTGCGCAATTTGACAAGTGAAAATTTTTTTTGACAAGATGAAAGCCAACATTTTCAGCAAAATAGGGCATTATTCCATGTTCTTGAGACAGGCCTTCAGGACTCCGGAGAACAGAAAAATGCTCAGAAAACAGTTCGTCATAGAAATCGACAGACTTATAATGTCATCCATTATCATAGTAGGAGTCATATCCCTTTTCATGGGAGGAGTCCTGGTCATCCAGACAGCCTCCAACATGGAAAACCCTTTCCTTGACAGAATGCTCATCGGATACATGGTAAGGGAAAGTATGATACTTGAATTCAGCTCGACCATGGTAGCATTGATCCTGGCCGGGAAAATGGGGTCAAGCATCGCGTCTGAAATCGGTAGCATGCGCATCACACAGCAGCTGGATGCCATAGATATGATGGGTATCAACAGCGCTTCGTTTGTGGCAAGGCCGAAAATCCTGGCTGCAACACTTCTCAGCCCGGTTCTCACCCTGTTCAGTTTCGTGATGGGACTCATCGGCGGCGGACTGATTGTCTGGTTCACGGGCATCATTCCGATGGTAAAATACTTTGAGGGAATCAGATATGCCTTCAATGGATTCTATATAATATACAGTTGTATCAAGATTGCAGTGTTCTGTTTCATAATCGCTTCAGTAGCAGCATATCACGGATTCTATGCAAAGGACGGTTCGCTTGGAGTCGGCAAGTCAAGTACCAAAGCCATTGTTTCGGCAAGCATCCTTATCCTGATGTCTGACCTTGTCATAACACAGCTCCTGTTGTATTAAACCCAAGTCAATCAAGTAATTATGATTACAGTAAAGAATCTCAGAAAAAGTTTTGACGGAAAGACCATTCTGAATGATGTGTCAATGTCATTCAGGGAAGGGGAGTGCAATATGCTCATCGGCGCCAGCGGTTCCGGCAAGACCGTGCTGCTCAATATGTTGATAGGCCTGTTTGAACCCGACTCGGGAGAGATATGGTATGATAATCAGGAGTTTACGAAACTCTCCGAACAGGAAAAGAAACTCCTCCACCAGAAAATAGGCGTGCTTTTCCAGGGCAGCGCCCTCTTCGATTTCCGCACCGTGCTGGGCAATATCATGTTCCCGATGGACTTCCTGACCGACTGGTCGGAAGCCGAAAAGAAAGAAAAGGCAAGATACCTTCTGGATAAGGTCAATGTCAAAGATTCCGAGGACAAATATCCCGATGAACTCTCCGGAGGAATGCAGAAACGAGTCGGCATTGCCCGTGCGATAGCATTGAACCCGTCCTATCTCTTCTGCGACGAGCCCAACTCAGGTCTCGACCCGGAAACCTCCATTGTCATTGACCGGCTCATCAGTTCGATTACCAAAGAGTTCGGAATCACGACCATAATGAATACCCACGACATGAACTCCATACTGGAGATAGGGGACAACATCGGTTTCCTCCATAAGGGCACCATATTATGGGAAGGCGACCGACATTCAATTCTTTCCACTGAATGTCAGCCGCTTATGGAATTCCTGTGTTCGAATACTCTGGCCAGAAACATAATCAGGCCTCAGAAATAAACAGCCAGGGATGTCCTCAGCTGCTTATACGCGAGATGTCAGACTAGACTTTATACAGGGCAAACAATGCAGAACCGCTTCCTGACATTGACGCATACTCTGCTCCAGAATCATAGAGTGACCTCTTTATGGCCTCAATCTCAGGATGAGCGACGAATACAGTCCGTTCAAAGTCATTGATCAGCAAATCTTTCCACTCTTCTACAGGCTTTGCCAGCACATCCTTCAGGCTATGTTCCGGAACGGAAGGGACAATGCCTTTGTATGCCTCTGCAGTCGAAACATGTATTTCCTCCGGGACAATGATCTTCAGCAGATAATCTCCGGGCCTGGCAGATGTCTCGTCTTCTACAATATTGATATTCAAGTTGTAAGGTGTCAGGATTTCTCCGCGGCCCTCACCGATCATCGGACTGTCGGACACGAAGAACGCGCAGTCGCTTCCCAGCCTTGCCGCATAATCACGCAGCTTCTGTTCGTCAACATCCAGACCGAACATCTCGGCGAGCATTTTCAATGTATATGCGGCATCGGCAGAACCGCCTCCCAGCCCGGCGCCCACAGGAGACGTCTTTTCCAGATAAATCTTTACCGGCGGCAATCCGAAATCAGCATCCAGCATCTGATATGCCTTTGCGCACAAATCCTTCAGTACCGGCCAGTCGACACCTTCCTTCCTGGCGACCGTTATCATGAGTTTGCCGTCGCCTGAGATCCCCTGAGACAATGTCGGAATCTCGTCAGATTCTTCGTCAATGCTATCGGATGCGCGGCAGGACATGTCTGAAATCATCGACCTGTCACCATACAGAGCGCAGAGTCTTGCGGACGTTCTACTATAGTCGTCACCCTGAATAATTTCCAGAGTATCATGTATTTGTGAACAAGGATAGAACAATGTTTCGAGGTCGTGGAATCCGTCAGGCCTCTTCCTCAAGACATTGAGCCCAAGATTAATCTTGACAGGAGGATTTGTAATCATAGCGTCATATCTTTGTTAATTCAAGTTTCGCAAGCTATCTGACTTACTTAAGTTTGTTCTGATTAACAAACTTAAGCAAAAATTATGTAAGTTTGCATCCGCGTAGCATAATATTAACATCTTACGGAAAGCTATCGCATAGATTACTGACTGATGAAACACGAAATTGTCATAAAGGACCTCGGTTCTATCGACCAGGCTGCCGGCGAGTTTCTGAAAGAGACTGCCGGACATAATATAATAGCCTTTTATGCCCCTATGGGCGCAGGCAAGACAACATTCACCACTGCACTCTGCAACAGATTGGGTGTCAGGGAAGATGCTGTCAGCTCGCCGACATTCTCCATTGTCAATGAATATAAGGCTTCTGACGGTTCGTCCGTTTTTCACTTCGATTTTTACAGAATCAACAAAATCGAAGAGGCCTTCGATATCGGTTTCTTTGACTACGTTGACAGCGGAAATCTGTGCATAGTCGAATGGCCGGAAAATATCGAGGAAATCCTCCCCGAAGAGACATTGAAAGTACATATCAATGTCCTTCCGGATGAATCCAGAGTCGTCTCCTGGGAAGATTAGTTTGTAGAGTCTGTGGCCTCCTCTATCCTTAACTTTATGGAGGAAATATAGCCGTTGATTTTCAGCTCAGTCCACATCCTGTTCTTGACAATCAGGGGGCGGCCGCGCTTTTTCGTTGGAGAGAGTCCGACATAGAAAGTGTTTCCCGAAAGTACGGCGGCATTGCTGCTCATGAGACAATAATCCGTATCTGACATATAGAGCGGAGTCGTCTCCCCGTACATTCTCGAGAGCGTATAAATCACATCACCATTGGTATAGACATAAGCGATGTTGCCATTGTCAATGTAATAGTCCAATACCCTGTAGTGCCTGTCCGGTCCGAATTCTGTCCTGTTTTTATCCCACATCACAGAAGAGGAAGTCTCCCACATGTCTGTGGAATAGTCAGTCTTCACATAGACATTTGTGTCATACCATCTTAATCGGGTATTGCCGAACTGCTGATTGGAAGAACCGAATACCATCGGAATGAGATTGCCTCCGGCATAGAGTGCCACATTCGGCCCGTATCCGATTTGTGACACAGCCATAAAAATCATTCCCATTATTAGCCGGACATCATAAATGTCCTGAATGTTGTTGCCCAGATTTATTCTGGAAGAGGTCTTGTTTCTTACGAGGTATAATGCTGTTTTCTCCATAAGTGCCAGGGACCCGGGGTGCTGGAAGAAAAACACCAAATCTTTTCCATCTTCGTAAAGGGCTCCTGTTTCCGAACATGGATTGGCCATTTCCCCAAATATCACGCCCGAACCGTCCCCGAAGATATATTCACCGTTTTTCCTTAGGGAAAGTCCCCGTCCTGTTCTGTTCTGCCCAAGCGTATAGACATCCTGCCCTTTGACCAGAAATCCGCAAATCATCTCCCTCCCGTCATATCTGAACAGTTCCACTCCGTCGCGGCAGATGACGGTTTGTGTCAATGTCGAAAAATCTGTATAAATGTGGCTTCCTACCAGCCTGTGCATGTCCGGATCATTGCTGATGAAAGTTCCGGCACCTCCCGGCAGAGACAGGATCTTCTCATCATTTCTATAGACGCACAGGTGAAAAGTACGCTCTTCGCCGGCAGAATCCCTCTGCCAGTCATAGTCCGGCGGAAACTCCACGGTAGTCATGAATACAGTCGTATCTGCTTGGATGTCAGGACCTCCTCCTCCGGGCTTGTTATAGTGTTTTTTACCCGACATGTCTCCTGCATCCGATCTGCGTTTGACAAGAATCATCTCATCAATGTCCCCGCATCCTCCGATAAGAATCAAGGCCGCGGCCAATGCTATTTTCAATAATCTTCCCATACGTGCTTTTTTTCTGCAAGTATGGAATAAAAATAAATCCCCTGAAACTTTTTTGCCAAGCCCAGGGGAATTTCACCACAATTATATGATTCTTAAATAAAATTAATTTTAAAGATTCATATAACTAGCATATTGTCAAATGGTTAGATGTTAACTCTCAAGCCAATTTCGAAATCCATCATAAATGGCTGTTGTGTCCTGATGCTTACTGGTTGGTCGCAGTCGAAGAAATATCTGACACCAGGATTGACATAGATTCCGAGCCTGTCAATGACATTGAATTCGACTCCGAGTCCGGCACCTGCAGAGAACTGCATGCCTTTAGCTTTTTCAGAATAGGTGATTCTCTCAGGTCCGTCCAAAACCTTGAATTTGTTGGAAACGGCCTTTTCCGCAGTTCCGCCTGCGTATGCGTATAACTTTATCCTTTGCCCGCTCAGGAATGTGTAATATGCATTTACAGGAATTCCTATATAATGGGTAGTATGTCTGATGTCAGATTCTATGTCATGTTTGAGGACTCCGTCCAGATACTCAGTATATTTCCCGGCGAAAGTTCTCTGAAGCATGGTGTAGTTCAGTCCTGTACCGATTGCCCAATTATTGCCGAAGCTGATTTTTACTGTCGCTCCGAATGTTACAGGTATCGCGTAAGAGGAGTTCTTGCTTGTCTGTTCGATGTACTTCGTGCTTCCGAACGGAAGAATCGGTGCTTTGTGTCCTCCGAACCTGTTCATGCTCTTGGCATCTCCGTTGCTCGCTACATCTCCGCCCATGAGGAATGATACTTTTGCCGCCCGTCGTCCGGTTTCTTCATCAATGTTGCTGAATGGATCTCCTACGTATTCATCGTCAGAAGTCTCGCTTTCTTTCGGACTGTCAGGGGTAACATTGACAATTTCCTCATGCCTGTCTTCGGAAATATTGGTCTGGATCCCGTCGTCACCAGAGATATCATAAGCTGTCTCCGGGTTTTCCGCGGTGACTTCGTGAGTGACAGCTGGTTCAGCTTTCCTGACAGGACGTTCCGCAACTTTCTTTGTCGGAGTTTCCTGCTTATCCGCTACATTCTCAGCCAGCATGTCCTGCTTGAGAGTTTCCCTGTTCTGTTCTGACACCACGACTTCCGCAGTGGTCATAGACTCCGGTGTCTCTTCTTTCGGCCAGAGTATCACACATAACGATATTACGGCAGCCGCTGCAATCCCGGTCATTGCATATCTGACCCAAAAAGGCAGCACCTTCCGTTTCTTTTCTGATGAAACAGCACTTTCAGCGGCATCAAGTCGTGCGAACACGTCATCCATGATATGCGAAGGAACAGATTCCTCCGCATTCTCAAGCATTGACCTGAAAGCATTGTCGAATTCGTTATATCCGTTTGTCTTCATTGTTCTTCCTTATCTTGTCCTGCAGTATCGCACGTGCCCTGTTCAGCTGAGACCTTGAGCCTGCTGAACTGATATTCAGCGCTTTGGCTATCTCCTCATGACTGAATCCCTCTATAGCGAACATGTTGAACACTGTTCTGTAACCGGTAGGCAGGGACGCGACCAGCTGCATGATTTCCTTATATCCCAAATTCTGTATCTGAGACGGTACGTCACTGCTCAGACTCCTTGCATTCTCCAATGTGTCGCTTAATTTCAGCGCATCATTTTTCCTCAGGGACATAAGTGCAGTATTGACAAAGATCCGTCTCGCCCATCCTTCGAACGAGCCCTCGTTAGAGAACGACTTTAACTTGCTGAAAAGCGTTACGAAACCATCCTGCAGGATATCTTCGGCTGCATCGCGGTCTCCCATATAACGGATGCATAGAGCGAACATTTTGGGCGACAGTGCCTCGTACAGTTTCTTCTGTGCGGCTCTGTCTCCCTTTATACAGCCCTCTATGTAATCATTATAACTAGGCTTTTCCATCTCGTTAGAGCCCCTCGTTGTGTAACCGGATTATAGATGCAGATTGCATCCGAAATGTTGCATAAGATATAAATTATCTCAGCCAAGTTTCAGGATTCTGAGGTGTAGTGCCCTTCCAGATCTGGAAATGAAGCTGCGTTACTCCGTCGATTGTATCGACCGTGCCGATGACTTCACCTGTCTTGACCTTGTCTCCGGTCTTTACGTTGCATGCCCCCAGTTTGCAATAGAAAGAGAAATAATTTCCATGTTGAATGAGCACGCACTTGTTGTATCCCGGCATCACGACAATCTGTTTGACCTCACCGTCGAATACCGCTTTGACCGATGTCCCCTTGCCCAGAGATATGTTCACGCCATTGTTGAAAGGCAGTTTGACAGACTTGAAAACCGGATGGTAATGCTGTCCGAAATGGTCCACTACAGGCCCCTCAGCCGGCCACGGCAGTTTTCCTTTGTTCTTGGCGAACTCCGCATCCAGCTTTATGTCGACAGGTTTCCTGGATGTCGCTTTGCCTCCCTTGTTTACTGCCGCCGCGATAATCCTCTGGATTTCACGGTTCAGGGCATCGACTTGTTTCCTTTTGGTGGCAAGCTGCTTCTGGTATTTTACCTTGTTTCTATTGAGCTGAGATACAAGTCCCTGTGACTCAGCCTCTTCCTTCTGGAGCTGGGCCACTTCGGCCTCTCTTCTGGCCTTGACCTGAGCGGCTGCCGATTTCAGAGTCTGGAGAGTGTCCAGTTCTCTCTGGAGTTCGGCTCTGGTTTCGATAATCTTCTCTCCCTGCCTGTTCATCTCGGAAGAGAGATTGCGCAGATATCCCAGTCTTCGGAACGCCTGCCCGATATTATCGCTTGCAAGAATATACATGTACCAGATTTTGGAATCTCTGTTCTTGTATGCGCTCTTCACAAGCTTCGAATAGTATAGCGAAAGGGTGTCAAGCCGGTTCTGCACCCGCTTGGCATCCGCCTGTTTGACATTGATCTTATTTGTCAATGCCGATATTTCTTTGTCACTTTCAGCGACCAGTTCCTTCCTGTCCGCGACTTTCTTCCTGACAAGCCCCAACGTCGCCATCGCGTCACTGCTTTTGGCGGCATTGTCTTTCAACTGCTTGTCTATCAATGCTATTTCTTTTTCCAGTTTGGCTTTCCTGCTTTCCTGCACTCTGGTATCCTGAGCATGAGAGCAGAGCGGAATCATTATGACGGCCGCTGCCAGAAGGAAGATTCGTGCGGATGAAGTCATTATTCCTGGCCCTCCGCCGCCTTGTTTTTGGCCTGCTGCCTATAGACTTTTGCCAGGTCATTTTCTCCAAGTGCCTCAAGTACAGCCGCATAGTGGTTTAGGATAGTGGCGCTGTCCTTCCCTCCGTAAAGCATCGCGTGCTTGAAGAAAGGCTTGGCTTCCAATGCTTTACCCTGAAGATAAAGAATCCATCCGAATGTGTCCAGATAGGTGGCGTTGTCCGGTTCGGCTTCCACAGTTTTCTTGCTCATGGCGTAGGCCTTCTTGAGTTTCTTGCCCTCCTCCGACAGGTAATATGCATAGTTGTTCAGGACCGGGGCGTAACCCGGAGCTATCTTAAGGACGTTGTCATAAGCCTTGTATGCCTTCGGTGTATCATTCATGAGATGATAGACATCACCCATCATGCTCCAGGCAGTCACTGCAACCGCGCTGTCGCGAGGCGCTATTCTCAGCATCTTTTCGCAGTTTGCAATCACGCCCTTGTAATTCTTCAGATTGAATTCTCCGGCATTGGCATAATCGATGAATCCGATTTCATCGGGGAACTTTGTCAATGCGGAATCACTTACCGCCACGACTTGTTTCCAATCCTGCATATAGGCGAGAATCTGGATGTAGCTTGCCATGGCACCCTTGCTGTCAGGATTCAGTTTCGTAATCTGTCGGAACATGCCTGCAGCCTCCGGTTTTCTGTCAGTGAGGAAATAGTAGAGTCCCGCGGTCTGCATTATCAATGAATCTGACGGATGTGCGTCCATGGCCACGGTCATCGTGGAGTCAAACTGATGCTGGAATGATTTTATGAATCTTGGATCTGTCTGTCTGATAATGGCTTGCAGGTAGTTTGCCTTTCCCTCGGACGGGGCAGACCTGTCTGCCATAAGATCATCCAAGGCCTCGAAATACTGCGGATATTTTCTTGTGATCCTATATGCTTCCGCCTTGCCGAGAAGGGCAGGGGAGCAACTTCTGTCGATAGACAACGCTTCGTTATAGTAGGCCAATGCTGTCGAGTCGTTGTACATGCCCATTTCGTAGTCTCCCAAGATTGACAATACCTGCGGAGACGAGTACTCTTTGTTGTATTCCTCCAGTTCCTTGAAAGCCTCCTCGTTCTTGTTCTGCTGGCGTAGAATATTGAATTTGGTCATCACCGTCCCGTCGCTCTTTCCGAACTGCGTCTCGATATCTCTGATTGTGCTGAGGGCCTTATCGTATTGCTGCTGATTTATATACAGGTTCGCCAGACTGTAATACAGATCGCCTTTCTTAGGAAAATCTTTCAGCAGCGACTCATACATGTCTGTCGTCAGGACAGCCCTCCCCGTCATACCGTAAAGTCCGGCAAGCATATAGCGGTACCAGTAGTTCGTGGAGTCGAGCGCCACTGCATGCTTCAAGTCCTTCTCCGCTCCTGTGGCATTGTTCAGCCTCATGCTGCAAAGTCCTCTGTAATAATATGCTGCATCGTTCTCCGGAACTGTCTTGATTATTTCATCCAGAATCGTCGATGCTTTTTTCCAGTTTCCGTTTTCATACTCCTGCACCGCGTCGATCAGCAATCCGTCGCCGTTCACCACCTTTGCGGCCCTTGTCTGGGCCGAGGCTGTTATTGTCAATGTCAATGCTACCAGAACTGTCAGCAAGTTTTTGACTGTCAATGCCGTTATATTTGGTTTCATATCGTTTCGTTTTTTCGGGTATGTCATAATCAATGACCATACCAAACCGGAATAAACTCATGTCCAGCAAATTGTCAGATTTACGAAACATGAATTACAAATATAATGAAACCGAAGTGAAGAAGAAAATACTTTTTGGTATTACTTGAACGGGATGATTTCCACTGTTCCCGGGATATCATCATTCTCTTCCGGAGTCAAATGGATTATCCTCTGGTTGGAGCTGCCTCGGAAGTGGAGCTGTGGGTCTCTAAGGCTTTCTACATAGGGCCCGTCGACAAGTACGTCAATGTAAGGAAGCAGCATTGACAGGCGGCTGTCTGCAAGTATCTCCTCGTAGGTGAAGCCTGTCCAGCACCAGATGGTCTTGTCTGTTTCTTCCTTGATTCTTCTCGCCAGTTCGGTGAATCCTTCCACCTGGTAGAACGGATCACCTCCGCTGAATGAAACATTGCTCAGATCATCATCCTTTATGATCTGCAGCAATTCATTGACACTCATCTTGTGTCCGTTCTCGAATTTCCATGACTGCGGGTTGTGGCATCCGGGACAATGATGTCTGCATCCGGCACAATAAATGGAAGTGCGCAGGCCCGGCCCGTCAGCCATGGTCTGTTCCATCACTTCCATTATGTATAGTTCAGTCATTCTGAGAGTTATTTATGTACGACCCTGTCTTTCAGTTCTGCCAGTTTGGCACTGTTCCACCTGTTGGTCGTGCCCACGAGGTATCCGGTAATCCTCTGCAGAGTGTCAATGTTATGTCCGTGACAATGAGGGCATTCCGTGAGGTTCTCACTCGCATCCTCGAATCCGCAGTCCAGACAGCGGTTCCTGTTGTGGTTCACGCTGCCGTAGCCGATATTGTACTTGTCCATAAGGTCCACAATGTTCATGATGGCCTCAGGATTATGCGTCGCGTCTCCGTCGATTTCCACGTAGAAGATATGGCCGCCTCTCTCCAAATCGTGATATGGGGCCTCCACTTCAGCCTTATGCTTAGGCGTGCAATGGAAATACACCGGGACATGACTTGAATTCGTATAGTATTCCTTGTCAGTCACGCCCTTTATGATGCCGAACTTCTTCTTGTCCATCTTGGTGAATCTGCCGGACAGGCCCTCTGCAGGCGTTCCCAATACACTGAAATTGTGCTGGAACTTCTCGGAATATTCATTGGCCTTGTCTCTCATGTAGGTCACGATGCGGAGGCCGAGTTCCTGTGCCTCCTCTGACTCTCCGTGATGCTTGCCTGTCAATGCGATAAGACATTCAGCAAGTCCGATGAAGCCGATGCCGAGAGTGCCCTGATTGATGACGGATTCGATGGTGTTTTCCGGTCTTAGTTCTTCACTGCCGATCCAGAGCTTGCCCATCAGCAGAGGGAACTGCTTCTTGAGGGCTGTCTTCTGGAAATTGTATCTTTCGCACAACTGCTGGGCAGTAATGTCGAGAACATCATCGAGCCTGTGGAAGAATTCCGTGATTCGCGCGGTCTTGTCCTCGACATCCATACATTCTATCGCGATACGGACAATGTTGATTGTCGTGAAACTGAGGTTGCCTCTTCCGATGGAAGTCTTCGGCCCGAACCTGTTTTCGAAAACTCTTGTACGGCAGCCCATTGTGGCTACCTCATGGATATATCTCTTCGGATCATCAGCCCTCCACTCGGAGCTCTGGTTGAACGTCGCGTCAAGGTTCAGGAAGTTCGGGAAGAAACGCCTTGCCGATACTTTGCATGCGAACCTGTAGAGGTCGTAGTTCGGGTCGGTCTTGAGGTAGCTTACCCCGCGCTTCTTCTTCCATATCTGTATAGGGAAGATGGCGGTGGATCCATTGCCTACACCCTCATATGTGGTGTTGAGAATTTCACGGATTATGCAGCGTCCTTCTGCAGAAATGTCAGTACCGTAGTTTATCGAACTGAACACGACCTGATTTCCTCCGCGTGAATGGATGGTGTTCATGTTATGGACAAACGCCTCCATTGCCTGGTGGACGCGGCTGACAGTCATATTGACAGCGTGCTGTTTCAGCCTTTCGTCTCCTTCGAGACCATCCAGGTCTTTCTTCAGGTAATCCTTGATTTCAGCGTTCTTCAGATAGTCGAGGTCCCTGTTCTCCAGAGTTGCCAACTGGGAAATTTCCTCGATATAGGTCTTTCTTACATAAGGCGCAAGATAGAAGTCGAATGCCGGAATGGCCTGACCTCCATGCATTTCATTCTGGACCGTCTCCATGGAAATACATGCCAGAACCGCAGCTGTCTCTATCCTCTTAGCCGGTCTTGACTCGCCGTGTCCGGCATGGAATCCCTCATCCAGAATCTTGTCCAGAGGGTGCTGGAGGCATGTGAGACTCTTGGTAGGGTAGTAGTCCTTGTCGTGGATATGAATATATCCGTTATAGACCGCCTCCCTGACATCTTCGGACAGCAGGCTTTCGTCAACGTATGTCTTTGTGGCCTCGGATGCGAACTTCATCATCATGCCTGCCGGTGTGTCGGCATTCATATTCGCATTTTCACGCGTAATGTCATTGGCCTGAGCATCAATGATTTCCTTGAAAATTTCGCAGGTCTTGGCCTTGCGGGCGAGATTTCTCTGGTTCCTGTACGCGATATATTTCTTTGCGACTTCCTTGCGCGAACTCTTCATGAGTTCGAACTCCACGCAGTCCTGGATGGACTCGACACCCATTTCCTCATTGTCCCTTTTGGAAATGACATCAGCGATTTTGGCTGCGAGAACGATATCTTCTCCGGCCTCGGTAACGTTCATCGCTTTCAATATGGCGGCGACGATTTTCTGATTGTTGAAAGGTACGCGTCTTCCATCGCGTTTTACTACATACTTGACCATAGCGTGAATGATATTAGGTTTCTATGCGGCTGCACCGCACAATGTGGTCTCTTTTCTCTCAGTTTTTCCTCGAAAAACCACAAGAAGTCAGGGGTTATTCAGACAAATATAATGCAATTTGTCCTGTATAGGAAACAGTGTAAAAAAAAGTTATCAACAGTGCCGGGTGAAAAGACGGAAAAAACGCGCGCAGAATAGCCGCTGCTCCTTATTTTGAATGTTTATAAATTACATCAATGCCTGAGAGCGGTTCCGAAGAACACTGCAAAATAAAAAGGTCCACCGGACATAGTCGGCGGACCTCATATCAAAGAGACTTCAGCAGTCTCTCTTATCTTTTACAGACCTGATTAAAGGTTTGCGTTGTCTTTCTTCCAGTCAGCAACTGCAGGAACGATTCCGAGGCTTACGATCTCGTCACGCATCTTGCAGAGGTGAGCGTAAGAAGCGTCGAGGGAAGCCAACTCTTCAGCTGTTCCCTGAGGCATTACATAGTGGCAGCCTGTAGCGTCAATTGTTGTAGGCATAGCCATCATGACGTTCTGGTACTTCTCGTTGTTTACGTATGTACCTGCAGGCAGTGTGAAAGGCTCTCCGCCCATAGCAGCTTCGATCATCTTCACTGCATTGTAAGCTGGGCTCTGGAATGAAGAACGGCCACGGAGTTTGATGATTGCAGAACCGCCCTGGATTGTGTTCTGTTTGATTTCAGCCATTCTCTCAGCTGAAAGACCCATCTCTGAGAGAGGTTTGCCGTCGATCTTGACCTGAGATGCGAATACTGCCATCTGCTCGCCGTGTCCACCATATGTGTGGGCTCCTGTTACTGCACTCTGAGGAACGCCGAACTCCTTTGCGAGGTTGCTCTGGAGACGGGTAGAGTCGAGAGCTGCGAGTGATGTAAGCTGCTCCGGCTTCAGACCTGAGTGGATGAGAGCTGTAAGAGCGGTAACGTCAGCAGGGTTAAAGATAACTACAACGTGCTTTACATCAGGGCAATACTTCTTGATATAGTCGCCGAACTGAGCAGCGATCTGGCAGTTGCCTTTGAGAAGATCCTCACGGGTCATGCCCTCTTTACGTGGAGCTCCACCTGAAGAAATGATATACTTGGCATCCTTGAAAGCAACTTCAGGATCAACGGTCCAGGTGATGTTTGCACCCTCGAAACCGCAGTGATACATTTCCTCTGCTACACCGTGAACACCTGGCTCGAAGATATCATAAAGGCAGATGTTAGGGGTAAGGCCGAGCATAAGGGCTGTCTGAGCCATGTTGGAACCGATCATTCCGCCTGCGCCGACGATGGTCAGTTTCTCATTAGTCAAATACTTCATAATAAAAGTGTATTATTTAGTTATACTTTTCAAATCCCCGCAAAGATAGCAAATCCGTTGGGAGATTGCTAACATTGCGCCGATTTTTACTGCAAATCTTTAGCCAAAAAAATATGGCAGTTTGTTCGCGAATGAAACACAGGTCTTTAAAGTGTCAAACTACCGAGGTGCTTGCGTATGAGTTATCTCTCACATTATCACCGACTTGATGAAATTCTGAAAAGTTTTATAATTTTTTTTGCAATTTAATGAAATGTTAATACCTTTGCACAAAGTATGAGTATGTTCATACAAACAATAGGTATGTAATTACTAAAACATATTTGCAACTCCGTAATCATGAGAAAAAGCAATTACGACAAGTTTCCGTCGATAAAGATGAACGGAATGATTGTCACGGGATGGGACACGATCAGGACAGTTTTGGAAAAAACCGGAAAGTCAGTCGTTGCGGTCGATTTGTATGTCGGTACATATGAGGATGAAATCGTCAGGGAACTTTCGAAGGGATTTGATACCGTCATTGACACGAGAACTCTTATGAAGAGTGAGGAAGAGATCTTGTCAATGACTCAGCCGTTTATGACTGACGATGTTCTTTTCGGTTATCTCACCAGCTTGAGAATCAAGGATTTCTTCAACATTGACAAAATCGAAGAAACTAAAAACATTGACCTGAATACTGGCAAGAAGGTTCTTGTCATTGGCCCGGGGGCGATTCTTGCTGCTCCTGCTGGGGCGACATTGGTCTATGCCGATATGGCGAGATGGGAGATTCAGCAGAGATTCCGCAGGCATGAGGTGAAGGGCCTTGGTGTGGATAATCATGCGGATGCCGTTTCGCTCCAGTACAAACGAGGTCTTTTCATAGATTGGCGTGTACTTGATCTATATAAGGACAAGATAATGGGTTCGGTGGAGTATTGGATAGATACCAATGACGCTGCTGAACCTAAGATGATAGATGCAGATACTTTCAGTCGCGGAATGGAGACTGCTGCGGCCAATCCGTTCAGAGTCGTGCCTTTCTTCGATCCTGCACCTTGGGGCGGCCAGTGGATGAAAGAGGTCTGTGACCTGGACAGGAGCAAGGCGAATTTCGGATGGTGCTTCGACTGCGTGCCGGAGGAAAACAGTCTGTATCTGGAGGTGAACGGCACTCGTTTCGAACTTCCGTCACAGGATCTTATTCTCAGCAAGAGCAGGGAAGTGCTCGGGGAAGTCGTGGAGGCGAGATTCGGCAAAGACTTTCCGATACGTTTCGACTTTCTTGATACAATCGGCGGAGGTAACCTCAGTCTTCAGGTGCATCCTACCACCCAGTTTATCAGAGAGAATATGGGAATGCCTTATACACAGGATGAAAGCTACTATCTTCTCGATGCGACAGATGAAGCGGTGGTTTATCTCGGCGTGAAAAACGGCGTGGATAAGAACCAGATGATAGAGGACCTGAGGGCTGCTCAGCGAGGAGAGATTGTCTTCGATGCTGAGAAGTATGTGAACAAGATACCGGCGAAAAAACATGATCATTACCTGATTCCGGGAGGTACAATACATTGTTCCGGCGCGGGCAGCATGGTGCTTGAAATTAGCGCTACGCCTAATATCTTTACATTTAAATTGTGGGATTGGCAGCGACTCGGACTGGATGGAAAGCCTCGGCCGATCAATGTCGAGAGGGGGCGTCAGGTTATCGCATGGGAGCGCGATACTGACTATGTTCACGAACACCTTGCAAATCATTTTGAGCCGGTAGCAGAAGGTGAGGGATGGAATGAGATACGTACCGGGCTGCATCCTAATGAGTTTATCGAAACGAGAAGGACTGAGTTTACGGTTCCTGTAACATTCCAGACCGACGGCGGTGTGCAGGTCCTCAATCTTGTGGAGGGTGATGAGGCCGTGGTCGAGAGCGTGGATGGAAGTTTCAGCCCGTTAGTGGTGCATTACGCTGAGACTTTTATCATTCCTGGAAGCATTAAGGAATATAAAATCAGGCCGTATGGTCTTTCCGAAGGCAAGAAGTGTATGGTAATACGCGCCTATATAAGGTTTCACGCATAAAGAATTATGCTATGAGCGAGAATGACCACAGAATAGTAATGACACTGGATGCCGGGGGGACGAACTTCGTCTTTTCGGCTATCCGAGGATGCCGTGAAATCGTAGCCCCCGTCAGGTTGGATGCGGTAAATGATGATATTGTCCGTTGTCTGGATACATTGGTGTCCGGATTTGAGGCCATTGAAAAGGAGCTGCTTCCGGAGAAACCGGCGGCAATCAGTTTCGCTTTTCCCGGACCTGCAGACTACAAGGCAGGCATAATCGGTGATTTGCCAAACTTCCCATGTTTCAGAGGCGGCGTAGCAATGGGCCCGTTCCTTTCTGAAAAGTTCGGAATACCTGTATTCATCAATAATGACGGTAACCTTTTCGCTTATGGCGAGGCGCTCGTGGGCACACTCCCAAAAGTGAATAGAATGCTCGAAGAGGCAGGAAGCGCGATGCGGTATAAAAATTTGCTCGGTATAACGCTCGGCACCGGATTCGGTGGCGGAGTTGTGATAGACGGCAAACTCCTTTCCGGAGACAACGGGTGCGGTGGAGATGTGTGGCTGATGAGAAACAGTCTGTATCCGGAATTGATAGCAGAAGAAAGTGTCAGCATCCGCGCTGTCAGGCGTGTTTACCGAGAATATGCGAAAGAAGATGCCAGAGAGAATCTGACCCCGAAAGATATCTTCGATATAGCAGAAGGAATCGCTGAGGGTAATGTCAATGCAGCAAGACAGGCTTTTTCACAGCTTGGAAAAGCGGCGGCGGATGCAATAGTCCACGCTTTGGACATTATTGATGGTCTTGTAGTTATAGGCGGAGGCCTTTCAGGTGCTGCCAAATACATTGTCCCTGCTATGAAAGAGCAGATGAGGTCCAGTCTCTCCACTTTCGGAGGCGACCGTTTCCCCTGCCTTCAGAGTGAAGTTTATGATCTGAATGCCACTGAAGAACTTGCAGAGTTCCTGAGAGACGACTCTACACTTGTTCAAGTGCCAGGTGCAGAAAGGAGCGTGCGCTACAGGAACAGCCGCAAGACGGGTATTGCGGTCAACTCCATCGGCACGAGTACAGCGATCGCATTGGGTGCTTACGCATTTGCGCTGAATAATTTGAATAAATCTAAATAACCAAGTTATAACGATATGAATCCATCTAAAATCCATGAACTGACAAGGTCGGTGTTCTCCATAGTGGGAAAGGTATTTGCGGCCTTGGTCGTTTTCATCGCCGCGGGTACAGCCCAGACGGCGTTTGCGCAGAACGGAACTGTCAAGGTTACAGGTAAGGTGACCTGTGGCGGAGAAAGCGTTATCGGCGCATCCGTAATGGTGAAAGGTACATCAACCGGAACAGTGACCGACATTGACGGTTCTTACGGCATTCAGGTCAGGCCTGATGCGACTCTCCTCATTTCGGCAATCGGCTATTCTTCTGAAGAGGTCAATGTTGATGGCAGAACAGTCATTGACATAAAATTGGCTGAAGAGTCGCTAAGTCTTGCTGATGCTGTCGTGGTCGGTTACGGCGTGCAGAAAAAAGTGAACTTGACTGGCGCGGTTTCAAGCGTTTCTGAAGAAGACCTCAAGGGCAAGCCTGTTGCAAATGTCCTGGAAGGCCTTCAGGGTACGGCTCCGGGACTTGTAATCCAGCAGGGCTCTTCGACTCCAGGCGGTTCCCCTACACTCAACATTCGTGGTTACAACACCATGAACAACAATGATCCGCTCGTGATCATTGATGGAATCGAAGGCTCCCTGGCGAATCTCAATCCTTCTGATATTGAGCAGATTTCAGTCTTGAAAGACGCGTCTTCTACAGCCATTTACGGTTCCAGAGCTTCCAATGGAGTTATTTTAGTGACTACCAGCAAGGGAAGTGAAGGCAAATCCGAAGTTAACTACAATATGACTTATGGTCTTCAGCAGGCTACCAAACTCCCTACTGTAGTGGATTCCTGGCTGTATTGCGAACTTTACAACGAGGCTGCAGTCAACTCCGGCCGTCCTGCCAAGTTCACGGCAGAGGAAATCGCAAATTACAGGAATGGCGGAACCAACTGTAAGTGGATCAATGAGATATACAAGGATTATGCTTCACAGCAGACCCACAATATTTCAGTGACAGGCGGCAATCAGAAGCTCTCTTACATGGCCTCAGTCGGCTATCTGAAACAGAATTCACTCTTCAAGGGTCCAAATTACGGTTACGACAGGTACAATGGACGACTCAATGTCAGCCACAAGGTCCTGGATAATCTTACAGTAGCCATTACATCACAGTTTACACGTAATAATATCAAGGATCACGCGTACTGGACAGATTGGATTATCGAGCAGTGCAACCGTATGCCTTCCATCTACAATATCAAGAATGAAGATGGTACATACAATTATCCTTCAGGATCCAATAGCAACTCTCTCGAAAGACTTGAGACTGGCGGATACCGCAGGAGCGTGAACGATGATATGAGCGGAACGCTTTCAGCTGACTGGACTATTGTCAAAGGTCTCAAACTCTCACTTCAGGGTGGTGCAAGGTATCTGAACAACAACACCCACGAGAACCGCAAGGCTTCTGACAATCCGCTCGCAGGAGATACCGAGAACCATATCAGCGAGTCATTTAACCGCAGCACCAAATACACTGCGACTGCGATGCTTTCATACAATACCACAATCGCTGAGAAACATAATCTTGGCGCTCTCGTAGGTTATGGCTATGAAGGTGAACACTCCAACTGGTTCTCTACTCAGCGTGTTACCGACAATCACGACTACGATGTAATGGTAGGCGAGGTTACCGGTTCTGATAAAACCCCGATAAAGAATGCCAGCAACGCATCTGACTGGTCCCTTTATTCAGTATTCGCAAGAATCAACTACAATTATGATGAAAAATACCTTCTCGAGGTCAATCTCAGAAACGACTACTCATCATATTTCGCAAAAGGTAACCGTTCCGGTCTTTTCCCTTCATTCTCAGCAGGTTGGAGACTTTCACAGGAAGATTTCTGGGAGAATGTCCGACCTTATGTCTCCATGATGAAACTCAGGGGTTCTTGGGGTCTTGTCGGAAACAACAGGATCGGCGCTTACCAGTACCAGCAGTCAGTGACCGTGAATCCGAGCGGTATGGTATTCGACAATACTTCAGTGCCTACAGCAGGTTTTTCATCTGCCAATCCTGGAATCAAATGGGAGACAACCCGTATGACCGACATTGGTCTCGACCTCGGTTTCCTCAAAGACAACCTCACCCTGTCATTCGACTATTTTAACAATACCACACGTGATATCCTTGTAAATCTTTCAGTTCCAGGCATATTCGGTAACGGTGCGCCTATTTCGAATGCCGCTAAAGTAAGGACACAGGGCTGGGAGTTGGCGCTTAACTATCACTTCAAGACCGGTATTGTGAACCATAATGTCAGCGGAAACGTATCTGACAGCTGGAACAAGGTCCTCAGCACCAAGGGAAATGAACTTCATTATGGCTCCGATGTGACCACCATAATCAAGGAAGGTTATCCTCTCTGGTCTTACTATACCCTCAGAAGCAACGGCTTCTTCCAGAGTGATGAGGAGGCGGCATCAAGCCCTCATCCGGCAGAGTGCGAACCGAAAGCCGGTGATATCAAGTATATTGACAAGAATAATGATGGTGTCATCGATGACAAAGACCGTTTCATAGTAGGCAATGACTTCCCGAGATATACCTTCGGTTTCAACTACAATCTTGAAGTCAAGGGATTCTGGTTCTCCATGTTCCTGCAGGGTGTAGGCAAGAGAAGCAGATGGATGAGAGGTGAATCTGTAGAGGCGTTCCACAACAATAACGAAGGCCCTGTACTCGACTTCCATGTTGACCGCTGGACACCGTCCAACCGCAATGCTTCTTATCCGAGACTTACGATGGGCAGCGAATCCAAGAACAACGCCATGAAGTCAGACTTCTGGATTCAGAATGCTGCATACCTCAGAGTCAAGAACTTGCAGGTGGGCTACTCGTTCCCTGAACAGCTTTTGAAGAAAATCCATTTCAAGGGACTTCAGGTCTATCTGACTTGCGAAAATCCTTTCGTGTTTACAAAGATGAAGGGCGGATGGGATCCGGAATACAATGCAGACGGTTCAGGTCGTGCATATCCGGTAGCAAGAGTTTATTCTGTCGGCCTCAATGTTAAATTTTAATCGAAGTCACGAGATATGAAGAATATATTTTACAAACTTGCAGTAATTGCCGGCTCTGCCATTACACTGTCCTCCTGCGTCGGTCTTGACACAGAACCGTACGACAGAACTACGGACCTTACATATTGGGGCAAGGATGAAAATGCTGCAATCAATGTCCTGAACAGCTGTTATGCTTCTATGTACAGCCTGTTTGAAATTGTGGAGTCAGAAGGTGCTACCGACAATGCATACGTGAAGTCACTCACTACGACCCAGGCGCTCGGAAACGGCTCCCTCAGCACTGACGACAGTTATGTCAAGAGCATTTGGGACCACTATTATTCGAGCATCAGGCTATGCAATGAACTTCTCAACAACATTGACAAGGTTCCCGGCCTGAGTGCAGAGAACAAGTCAAGCTATATCGCGCAGTGCAAGACCCTCAAGGCACTGTTCTACTATGAACTCTATACCAAGTTCGGCAATGTGCCTTATACTGATAAAGTGCTGACTGTCAATGAAAGTACGACAATCGGCCGTACGGACCGGTCTGTAGTGAAGCAGAATGTCATTGACAATCTCAAGGCTGCGATTCCTGACCTTCCGGAGTCATACGGAGCAGGCGATAAAGGCAGGATTACTGCTGGTGCCGCAAAGGCTATATTGGCAAAGGTCTATCTTTTCGACGGCGAATTTGCTGAAGTGAAGAACCTTACAGAAGAGATAATGAAATCCGGCACATACAGCCTGTTTCCAAGTTATTCGGGGCTTTTCGATATTGCCAATGAGGGAAATTCGGAAGTTATTCTGGATGTCCAATATACCCCTGTTCTCCGTGAATGGAGTATGAGAGAGGCCGGTTTCGTTCCGCCTTCACTTGGTGGCTACTGCAGCATTGCCCCTACTCAGGAACTTGTGGACAGCTACATCATGCTCAACGGTAAGGGGATCAAGGAGCCAGGTTCCGGCTATGACACCTCAAATCCTTATTCTGACCGTGATCCACGTCTTGCTGCCACAATTATCTATACCGGCAATTCGTACAAGCTTCCTGACGGTTCTGATGCCGTGATTGACTGCAATACGGGCAATGATGCTTATGGTACTACATCTGACGTCACACCTACCGGATATTATCTCAAGAAATGGTGGGATCCGACTTATCGTCTGACATTGCTTTCTGGTCTGAATACCATTGTTATCCGTTATGCGGACGTGCTTCTGATGAATGCAGAGGCTCATGCAGAGCTCGGTACTCTCAATGCTGATGTCTGGAACAATACTGTGAGGGAAATCCGTAAGAGGGCAGGCTTTACTGATGCGGCAGCGCTTGATTTCAATGCTTCTGCAGACAACAAGGCCATTATCCGCAACGAACGCCGCTGCGAACTTGCATTTGAAGGCGCGAGACTCAAGGACATCATCAGATGGAGAATTGCAGAGAAGGTTCTGAATGGCAATGTGCACGGATTCTATACCGGTGCGGCAGTCGGAACTGACGACGGATATGTAATTCTCGAAAAGAGAATGTTCAATCCTGACAAGAACTACTATTGGCCAATTCCTCAGAAGGACATTGACTTGAACAAGAATCTCGACCAAAACCCTAATTGGAGCAGAAAATGAAAAAGATATTGATAATGTTGTCAGCACTGGCATTCGCTGTTCTGCCTGGCTGTCAGAAATATGAGTACAACACGGACTTCACTTTGCCGACTGAACTTGTCAGCCCCGCTACTGTAAGTCTTGATGTGACCTCTTCCAAAAAAGTGGAACTCAGCTGGAACGGCGGCGGTGCAGCTGATGGCGGCGTGCTTCTGTATAATGTCCTCTTCGATAAGGAAGGAGGAGATTTCTCGGAGCCGATTGCTACTATGCCGAGCGACCTCGGTGCAAAAAGCACTCTTACAATGACCCATGCCCAGCTCAATACTCTTGCCCGTAAGGCTGGTGTGAAGCCTGAGCAGCAGGGAAGTTTCATCTGGACGGTGACTGCTTCCAAAGGCGGAGTTACCAAGATGTTCGACGGCCATGCTGACTTGACAGTCATAAGAGGCGAAGGTATCGACAATATGCCTGAACACCTGTATGTAAGTGGTTCTGCTGCCCTAGAAGCTGGCCAGGAATTCAGAAATGAAGAAGAAGGTCTGTATATCATCTACACTGAACTTGGAGCAGGCTCGCTCTGTTTCACTTCAGAGAAAGATGGCGGATTCAAGTTCTTCGCAGAAGAGACCGGCAAACTTAAAGAGGGAGAAGGTACTTACAATGTAGCTGTCGCTCCGTCAACATCTCTTGCCCGTATTACTGTCAATTTCAATACGCTCGCCATGACCATCGAGACGGTGGACAAGAATGTCAGGGCAATCTGGGGCGCTAACTACGCTGATATCGCTGTGCTCGAATATGCAGGCGATGGTAAATTCATCGGTGACGGCGATGCGATTTTCCTCGGACCTGGTAGAGACGGCACACCTGACTGGTGCTCTTGGGTAGAGGAGCGTTATTACTTCATCGCCAAGGTCAATGATGAAGAAGTTTGCTGGGGTTCTACATTCGGCAGCGGAGCCTGGACTCCTGATGGAACCGATGAATACTGGTATGTGGTGGAGAATCCGTGGGATCAGTGGAGTAATCTCTGGAAGATGGATCACGCCTTCGATATGTGTCACGTGACATTCACCATCGACACAAACAAGGACAATCACATGACCCACTCATACACGGGTGGAGCAATCTCTTATGAACAGCCGACTGCTGCACCGGAATCGCTTTTCCTCAATGGAACTGCTGCTGAGGCTCAGAATCAGGCTATGACCAAAGACGGTGACAAGTTCGTAATCTACAATAAACTCGGTGCTGGTAATATCAGTTTTGTTGATGGCAACGGAACGAAGTATTTCGTAAAGGACGAGAATGACCTCTTTATCGGCTCTCCTAAGACTACTGTCAATGCGTCTGAGGAAGGCTGTATCACGAGAATTACTGTGGATTTCTCTACGAAGAAAGTGAAGTACGAGAGCATAAGTTCTGATATCAAACTAGTATGGGCGGCAGTTGCTCCTTCTGAAATGTTCAAACTCTCTTATCAGGGACTTGGCAAATATGCAGGAGAAGGTGAAATCGTATTCTTGGGCCCTGGTCGGGATGGTACTCCTTCTTGGTGCACGTGGGCAGAGGAAAGATATTACTTCCTTCTTACTGTTGACGGAGCCGACAAATGCTGGGGTAGACTCGACAGTGTAAGCGGCGAAAACCGTCCTGACGATGCATCATCTATAGAGCCTGACTACTACAAGCTCGGCGAGTTTGGCTGGACACTTGCGTCTGACCAGTGGAATCATTGCTGGAAGATGGCGAGCGCTCTGGATGAGAGCAATGTGACGGCAACCATAAACACAGCAGATATGTCTCATTCTTTCACCAAGGCTTCAGTGGACCCTGTTCCTCCTACAATGGCTCCTTCAGACTTGACTCTCAAGGGAAGCGGTGCGGAGAAGGAAGCTGCGTTCAGAAAAGTCAGTGACGGCGTGTTCGAGGTTTTCACCAAACTCTCTGATGGCGAGGTGCATTTCACGTCAGGCAACAAGAATTACTTTGCCGGTGAAGGAAGCGGTCTTCTTCAGGGTGACGGCAATACTTCAGTAACTGCTGATGCTTCTGCTTTGGCCGAGAAGATTACGGTCGATTTCCAGAACTGCACAGTGAAGATCGAGCCTGTGACCAAGCTGGTGGCTATATTCGGCTGCAACAATGTGGAATTCCTTACTTTCAGTTACGCAGGAGGCGGAACATTCAAGGCTCAGGGCCATGTGGATTTCATTGCTCCCGGTGACCCTAAGTATGGTCTTGCTACCTGGCTGACATGGACAGAGGAGCGTTATCGCTACATTGTCACTGTCGGTGGCGGTGAAAAATGCTGGGGAAGACTTGCTGACGTGGATGAGAACATAATCCCGAATGATCCGACATCTGTAGATGCGAAGTTTTGGCAAATTGGTGAGTTTGAAGTAGGCGGACAATGGGGCAATCTTTGGAAGTTTGCGGCCAATATCGACAACAGTGATGTGGAAATTGTTATCAATACCAATGACAATGGTGTTATGACTCAGACTGTTACCAAGAAATAACATTAACTTTACACTCCGCCCTGAGTCTATGAAAAAATCGGGGCGGAGTTATAGTATTTCATAAGATGGCAAAGCACAGATTATTGACAATGATTTCTGCAGCTGCGGTATGTCTTTCCGCTATTTCCTGCAGCAAAGATGTGGAGGAGTGGAATGGTAATGGCAATGGTGGCTCTAAGCCTAAGCCGGAAATTGTAATTGATTGGAAATCACGGGCAAAGGAGACTTATCTCAGCATTGTCCGGAATTATAGAATCGGGACGGGTGCAGCTTCCGGGCTGTTCAAGGAGAATTATCCTGCCGGTTCCGGTGACGGTCTTGCATCTTTTCTGTGGCCGTATGACGGAATGGTATCCGGCCTCGCTGCACTCAACAGGCTCGGCGAGGATGTAGGATATGTCAATGTTGTGGAGAATTTCCAGAAATACTACCGCACTTATGGTGCTGTGGCTGTAGGAGGCTACGGCTCTTCTACGGACGGGACCAATGGCGGAGGCGACCGGTTCTATGATGACAATTCCATTGTCGGAATCGAACTTGTGGAAGCCTACAGGCAGACAAAAGACACCAAATATCTGGACAGATGCGCCCAGATCGTGAAATTCCTCTATTCTGGTCGTGATGATACTTTCGGCGGTGCTCTATGGTGGAATGAGAGTTACAGGAATGTTCCTGGAAACGACAGTTCAAACAAACCTGCCTGCGCCAACGGATTTGCGACTTGGTTTCTGCTCAGTTATTATGAATTCTGCCCGCAGTCTGAAAAGAAACAGGTTTTGGACATGGCCAAGGAATTCTATGGCTGGCTCTATGAGAATCTCCGTGACCCTATGGACAATGTTTATTGGAACAGCAAGGGTGCAGACGGTGTCATCAACAAGACCAAGTGGACATACAACAGCGGTGCAATGATTGCTTCCGGCTTGAGGCTTTATAAGATTACAGGAGAAGCGAAATATCTTCAGCAGGCTAAAGATACTGCGGATGGTGCGTACAAGAATTTTGTGAGGAACAACAATGACTTGTTCTGTTATCCGACTCATGACCCTTGGTTTACTGTCCAATTGATAAAAAGCTACATTGAACTGGAACCGGAGCATACTCCCTGCAAATCCTATATCAAGACATTTGTCTCTTATGCGGATTATGCCTGGAATCATGCGAGAGGCCAGAACGGGCTTTTCTACGAAGACTGGAGCGGGCGCAATCCGAATCCTGAAAGGGACAAATCTCTGCTGATGCAGGCTGCAGCTCTCGAATCATTTGCCATAATCGCTTTATATACAGGAGAATAATGAAAAAGACAATAATACTGCTTTCAGCACTTGCTTTGGCTGCGTGCGGACAAAATGAGGCACCGGACAGTTATATGTCCAAGGCCCGGGAATCGTTCCAAAATGTCTGGGAGCATTATCGTGTTCCGGAATACGGACTTTTCTCGGAATATTATCCGAATACCTTCAAACCGGATTTGAACTACTTCGACGACGGTACCCATCAGGCTCAGGAGTCGAGTTTTCTCTGGCCGATGAGCGGTGTGTTTTCTTCTACCGTGCTGATGGCCAAGGCAGATCCGCAGACTTACCGTCCATATCTCGATTCTATGGTGGTGGCAATGGAGGAATACTATGACACCACTCGTGTGCCCTTCGCATATCAGGCCTATCCTGCCAGATTCGACAGGGTGGACAGGTATTATGATGACAATGGACTTGTAGGTATAGATTACATTGACACATACGCAGTCTCGAAGAATCCTGCTCATCTGGAGAAGGCGAAGCAGATCTTTACCTATATCCTGAGCGGATGGGATGACAGATTCGGGGGTGGAGTCCCTTGGGTGGAAGGCAAGAGAGACCAGAAACCGGCCTGTTCCAACGGAAAGGCCATGGTACTTTCCCTCAAACTGCACGAAGCTACAGGAGATGAGTACTATCTGGAAACAGGCAAACGCTTCTACAGATGGATCCGCAGGACCCTGCTTGACCCGAATACGGGAATTATTATGAATGCATGGCTGACAGATGGGGAAGGACGCGCTCAGTTCGACCCTTATACCTACAATACGGGTACATCCATTCAGGCTGCCGCTTATCTTTACAAGGTGACAGGCGAGCAGTCCTATCTTGATGAGGCTCTCAAACTGTGTGAGGACTCTTCCAAATATTTCTTCCACTATACTGACAATGGAATTCCATACACTGACAATATCCCGTGGTTCGATGTGGTGCTTTTCCGTGGCTATCAGGCCGTGTGGGAAATTACCCGCGACACAAAATATGTGGACATTGTCCTGAAGGCTCTTGATTATGCTTGGGATAATGCCCGTGACGCTGCCGGGCTTGTATGCAATGACTGGACCGGGCGAAAAGATGAAACGAAAAAACCAAAATGGCTGTTGGACTCTTCTTGTATTACTGAATTCCTGGTAAGGGCGGCCATCATAAAAGGTGAAATTGACATAAAATAACACGATATGAAAAAGATTTTAATACTGATTCTCGGAGCGGCTGCTCTTGCATCCTGCTCGTCCGGAGTCAATGAAGAGATTCTCGGTTATGTGAATCCGAACATCGGTACAGTCCATAGCCGCTGGTTTGTATATACTCCTGCTTCCGTTCCTTTCGGAATGGCGAAATTGGGTGCGTCCACCAATGGTACTTATGGCAACGTGCAGGGATGGGAAGCAGTAGGTTACGAAGATACTCACACATCTATCGACGGATTTCCGTGCTTCCACGAATTTCAGGTGGGCGGACTGTCCCTGATGCCTGTCAATGGTGAGGTCAAGACAACTCCTGCAAGGCTGGAAAACCCGCAGGACGGATGGCGTTCCACATTTGACAAGTCAGATGAAGAGGCTCATCCAGGTTACTATTCAGTTCTGCTGAAAGATTATGGTATCCGTGCTGAACTTACTGCCACCAAGCGTGTCGGCTTCCAGAGATATACTTTCCCTGCTTCTGAAAGTTCCCACATTATCTTCAATGTGGGAAACCGTGAGGGCGAAAGCGGAAATGTGCGCGATTCTTACGCTGTGTGTGATGGTAATGTGGTATCAGGCTACATTGTCACAGAACCGGAATATGTGAAGAAATATCAGGCCGGTGCTACTGTGTGCATGTATTTTTATGCTACTCTCAGCAAAGCGCCTGAGTCTGTGTCAGGTTTTCAGTATTACGGCTCGGAGTTGAAAGACGGAAATTCCATTCAGGGCCCAGGAGCTGTTCTCGTGCTCAACTATAAAACTTCCGAGAATGAGCAGATCGATGTGAAACTCGGTCTTTCATATACTTCTGTGGAGAATGCCAAGGCGAACTATATGGCAGAGGCGGAAAACCTTTCGTTTGACAATGCGAGGCGGTCTGCTGCAGCGGATTGGTCTGAACAACTTTCCAGAATAGAAGTGAAGGGCGGAAGCGAAGACAGCCGAATCAAGTTCTATACAGGACTGTACCACTGCCTTCTCGGCCGTGGGCTGGCAAGTGACGTGAATGGGGCATATCCTAAGAATGACGGAACTGTAGGCCAGATTGAACTTGGAAAAGACGGGAAACCGGTTCATAATCATTACAATACTGATGCTATCTGGGGCGGCTACTGGAATCTTACGCCTCTTTGGGCATTGGCCTATCCTGAGTATTACAATGACTGGTGCGCAAGCCAGTTGCTGGTTTACAAGGATGCAGGTTGGCTCGGTGACGGCATCGCCTGCAGTAAATATGTTTCAGGAGTCGGTACAAATATGGTCAGCATTGCCCTTGCTGGAGCATATAACAGCGGAATCCGTGATTTCGACATTGAGACGATGTATGCGGCTGCGAGAAAGGACAATCTCGAGTGGCGCGACCGTATCGAGGGCGCCGGCAAGATGGATGTGCGCAGATTTGTTGAGGACGGATATGTCCCGTATGTGGATGACCCGGGGTTTGTGGCTTATGAAAAGGGCGCAACATTCTCAGTATCACATACTCTCGAGTATAGTTTCAGCGCTTATGCTACTGCGCAGCTTGCCAAGCAGCTCGGTCATGAGGAAGACTATCGTCAGTTGATGGAACTCTCTAACGGGTGGGCAAAGGTTTTCGATGATGACCTCAAACTTGTCAGGCCGAGAGTGCAGGGTGGTGAATGGATTGACAATTTCGACCCGTATGAGTCTTGGAGAGGTTTCCAGGAAGGCAATGCGATGCAGTACACATTCTTCGTGCCTCAGAATCCAGATTCTCTCATTGCGAGAATGGGTAAGGATAAATTCAATGAAAGACTTGATACGATATTCACTCAGGCCCGCAAGACCATCTTCGGCGGCGGCAAGGTGGCCTTTGCCTTCTCCGGTCTCAGCAGCCCGTACAACCACGGCAACCAGCCGAGTCTTCATATACCTTGGCTATTCAACTTCTCAGGTAAGCCGTACCTGACTCAGAAATGGACAAGACTTATCTGTGATGAGTTCTACGGCACGGACGGAGAACATGGTTATGGCTATGGTCAAGATGAGGATCAGGGGCAGCTCGGTTCGTGGTATGTCTTGGCAGCAATGGGCCTGTTCGATGTTCAGGGCGGTGCCTGCAGTGAGCCTACTTATCAGCTCGGAAGTCCGGAATTCGATGAGATTACAGTTCATTTGAGCAAGTTCAATACGAAAGGCGGCACATTCAGAATCCGCGCGAAAGGGAATTCAGCAGATGCAATGTATGTGCAGAACGCCACGTTCAACGGCAAGCCTCTCGACAGGTGCTGGCTCTACCGTGATGAAGTCTTCAATGGTGGCGAACTTGTTCTCCAGATGGGCACTGAGCCTTCAGATGTATGGAATAATTCAGAACCTCCAGTATCAGAGTAATAATTATGAAAATGTTTGATTTGACAATTTTGGTTTCATTCCTGTTCCCGCTGATTGCATGCGGGAATGGGGATTATGAGCAGTGGAACGGCTCCAATGTTCCGGGCAACGGAAATGACAATAACCAGGAACAGGTAACACCGTCAGAAAACCGTTGGGCGGAATTTGCGGATTCCTGCACTTTTGCCCTTGTGGAGAATTATCTTGACAAGGAAACCGGAACGTTCTGGTCTTCAGTTCGGGACATTGAACATAGCAGCGGCAATATTTATTGGCAGCAGGCGCACGCAATGGATGTGCTTCTGTATTCTTGGCAGAGAATCAAGGATTCAAATCCGGAACTTGCCGGAACCTACAAGACCTATTTCAGGAAGTGGTATGACAATGATGCCAACAATTATAACAACACACATGACAGTGAAGGGGAGTATGGCGGATTCTACAACGACTGGACTGACGATATGGCCTGGATATGCCTTACATTGCTGAGGATGAGTGAGTTTACAGGCGAGAGTCTGTATGCTTCTACGGCCAGGGAAGTCTATGACCACTATATAAAGACCCGAATGACAACGAGTTCCAAAGGCTCATGTCTGCCGTGGACAAGTCGTGATGAAGACAAGACCAATTTCAATGCCTGCACCAATGTCCCGTCATGTCTTGTGGCAGCACTTCTGTACAACAGGTTCAAGAAACAGTCATATCTCGAAGATGCCAAGGCGCTCTATTCCTTCAATATAAAGAATATGCCTGATGCTGAGCGAGTCGAGGAACCTCCTCTTTCTTATACTCAGGGGACATTTGCCGAGGCTGCAAGGGTGCTATTCCACATTACGGGCGAGCAATCCTATATGGACAAGGCTGCTCAGGTGCTTCTGTACGGACTGGAAAGCAATCGCACCACCAGCGGCGGACTTCTCAGAAGTGAGGGCGAGAATATGGACCAGAGCATTTTCAAGGCGGTATTCATTCCTTATGCGGTGAATTATGTTCTCGATGCGGATGCTGATATGAACAGTGCCGGCCGGATCAAGGATAAACTGCTGAAAAATGCAGAAGCCCTGTATAAACATATTGACAGAACATATTATCCTTCCATGTTCTGCAATTACTGGTGGGGAGAGACTGTGCCGCAGGGGACTCGTGTGTCAATGGGTGCACAGGCAAGCGGAGCATCTTTGATAGAAAATGTAGCAAGAATGGTCAAAAAATAGTTATATTTGTATGAACATTAAACGATACCAGATATGAAACTTGACCATTCGTCGAACATTCCTTTGCACAAACAAGCTGAAGATTTGCTCAGGACAATGATTCAGCAGGAAGAATACAAGAGTGGAAAGCTTCTTCCGAATGAGGTGGAACTGTCCAAAAGTCTGAATATATCCCGCAATACATTGCGCCAGGCCATAAACAAGCTGGTGTTTGAAGGACTGCTTGTGCGTAAGCCCGGTTATGGGACTTGTGTCGCTCCCCAGGATGTGATGAGCAATGCGAGGAACTGGATGAGTTTTTCTCAGGAAATGGCTGCTCAGGGTATGAAAGTTCAGAATTTTGAACTTCATCTGAGTTGGCGGGTTCCACCTCAGGAAGTATTGGACTTCTTTGGTTGTCAGGAAGGCGAGAGGCTGCTCTGTCTTGAGCGCCTCAGAGGCAAACCTGAACTGCCTTTCGTGTTTTTTGTCTCATATTTCAATCCTTCCATACCGATGACTGTGTCTGAAGATATGAGCAGGCCTCTTTATGAGATTCTCGAAAGCAAATATGGAATCAGAGTAAAAACTTCAAAAGAACAGATCTCGGCACGTGGGGCAGAGAAACTGATTGCTGAGAAACTCGATGTTGCAGAAGGTTCTCCGATGCTTGTGCGGAAAAGATATGTCCTGGATATCAATGATGTTCCCGTCGAGTATAATATCGGGTATTATAGAGCTGACTCATTCACATACACCATAGAATGTACTAACGATTCGGTTTCAAATGAAAAATAATGTTTCCAAAATACTCCCGGTGTTGTTCGGATTCTTTGTTATGGGATTCTGCGACGTCGTGGGAATAGCCAACAGCTACGCGAAAATAGACTTCGGCTTGAGTGAGACTGTTGCCGGTTTTATCCCGTCAATGGTGTTCATATGGTTTCTTCTGCTTTCTGTGCCTGCAGCAATGCTGATGAACCGTCTTGGCCGCAAGAAAATGGTGCAGTTGAGCAATATCATTACCATAGTGGGAATGCTGCTTCCGTTCATCAGCTATAATCTGGCGACGTGTCTTTTAGCGTTCGCTTTTCTCGGAATCGGCAATACGATGCTCCAAGTCTCTCTGAATCCGCTGCTTACCAATGTGGTCAAGGGTGATGCTCTTACGAGTTCCTTGACTGCCGGCCAGGTGGTGAAAGCCGTATCTTCCATTTGTGGTCCGTTTATAGCTGCTTTTGCTGCCGGAACATTGGGCAACTGGAAATACCTCTTCCCGATATTTGCCTTGGTGACACTGATTTCCGCTGTCTGGCTGATGGCTACACACATTGAGGAACAAAAGTCTGAGAACAATGCAGCTTCTGTCGGTTCCGTGTTCGGATTGCTTAAGGACAAGACAATACTCTTCCTTTTCCTCGGAATCTTTTTCATTGTAGGAGTGGATGTTGGTTTGAATACGTTGTCACCGAAACTGCTTATGGAAAGAGCAGGCTGGGCTGTAGAGAATGCCGGTCTTGCTGCAAGCGTATATTTCTTCTGCAAGACAGCCGGTGCGTTCATCGGGGCCTTCGCATTGGCCAAGGTCAATGCCGTGAAATATTTCAGATGGAACATTGGCATTGCCGCATTGGCATTGTTGCTGCTTTTCTTTGTGGACGGCGCTGTTCCGATGATGTTACTGATAGGCGTTGTCGGCTTGTTCTGTGCAAGTGTGTTTTCTATTGTTTATGCAGCTGCAATGCAGGCAAGACCTGACAAGGCCAACGAGATCTCCGGTCTGATGATTACCGGTGTCTCCGGCGGCGCTGTCATTCCGCCTCTTATGGGCGCAATGACAGATATGATGGGCAGCCAGGTGGGTTCCATTGTAATAATAGGTATCTGTATGCTCTATCTGCTCTGGTGCTCATTCCGCCTCTCGGAGTCGTAATTTTAGCTAATCTCCGCGATTGCTCAAGATGGTATTATTCCGTGACTTCCTGTCTTTGACGCTTAGTTTTTGTTGAAACAAGGATAATTCAAGTTCCCAGATCTCTGAATTGGAGGTTTGGGGGCTTTGGCTTTTTTCGACTTTGTATTAGACGCACCCTCACGTCCCTGGCTGGATATGTCATTTTGTATAGTTTCCCCGTTTCGTGGCTAGTCGGCGACGGATGCACAGGGAACATGGTGCACCGGAAATCATCAGCACCGACCAAGGAATTGACTTAAGAGGAACTTACAACTGTCCAAAGAAAGGGGTACATTATAACTCCATCATCTTGACCATTTCTGTCGGAGTTACGACGAATGGCTTGACGGGGAAGTGCTTGATATTTCCTGTCACGAGGTAGGAGTCTTCTTTGGAAAGAGCCACTTCGTAGAATACGATGTCTTTAGGATCTGGGAAATCGACGCCTTCAGCTGATGTCCTGTCGAGGTTAAGGCCATCGGTGACGACTGCCTTGAGTACTGTCTCAATCTGCGCTTGCGTAAGGTGGAACTTGGGTCTTGACAATACTTCGCGGTATTCGTCCAGAATTTCATCGTTGAACAGGGGAACAATGCGGTCCTGTACGATGGCGCGGATGATCTTTGCCGGATTGGACTCCAGACTCTTTGAAATGACCGCCGATACAATGACGTTCGTGTCAATAACGGCGTAGAATTTATCTTCCATTGCGCGCCTCCTGAATCTCGGCGTTTATCTCTTCAAGTGACATGTCCTGGATTCCTGCCTCGGCAGCTGCTGCTCTCATCTCGAGGAAAGCGACCCAAGCGTCCTTGTTGATCTGTTCTTTGGTTGATGCCTTGATCTCAAACGGTATGCGTCTTTCACGTACAACGGTCTTCATGAACACAGTGATTGCTGCTGTGCTGGTGAAACCGAAATCATCGCAGATGCTATCGAAACTTTTCTTGAGAGTATCATCAACTCTCATTGATAATGTTGCCTGTGCCATAGTCGTAGATCTTAATATGTATTGACAAATATAATACGTTGTATTGTAATTTGCAAACAATATGCCGAATTAAGTCGAAGTTTGGGGTGGTATGGGGGCACAAGCTCACCCTGCTGGGCGCACTGGAAGAATATGCCAAGGGAGAGAAAACAAGCCAAGAACCTGCTCATCGATGAGTTGCCGCTGGCAGAGAAGTATGCTTAATTTGTAACACGAATAGCTAAAGTAAAAATATATAATTGATATATGTATGGCTAGTGATAACAAGATTGGACTAAGCCGTGCAAATCTTTAGCCAAAAAAAACTGTAGTTTGTTCGCGAATGAAAAAAAACCATTATCTTTGCAAGGATAACAAAATTACGCTTAGGATTTTATATGGAACCTCCCAGTTCTGTAAATAATGCTCAGACGATTCCAGGGGCGCCGGTTGACGACCCCCTGTCGGATTTTTTTACAAATGAATCATACCTTGTAGTGACGAGCTGTCCGGGGTCAGACCTGGAGAGCCGCTATTTCGTGTGCGGTTATTCACCGCGCATGGGATTGTCGTATTTCGGAACTGCCGGAACTTCATGGGAATCTTAAAGCAAAAATCATTATGGCACTATATCTTAAAAAAGTACTTGACAACAAAGCAGAAATCGCCGTTTGGCAGATAACTGAAACAGAAGAAGAATTAAAAGCATTGAGCTCCACCCCGTCAGACGAGATGGAGGAAATTTCGTGGATAAAGAGTGAGTCTCTGAGGAAGCAAAGACTTGCCGTAAGGGCCTTGCTCAATGAACTTTTCGACGAGAAAGTATATCTCAGTCACCACGATAACGGCAAGCCTTTTCTTGAGAACCGAGTAACCAACATTAGCATTACCCATACGGACAAATATGTAGCTGTTATTCTTCATGAGACAGAAGACGTCGGCATTGATGTGGAATCTCTTGACCGTGATTTCTCTGCAGTCGAACTTAAAGCATTGTCAGAAGATGAGATAGAGGATTTGGATGACGACAAGAGAAACGAGCAGCTCGCAATCTACTGGTGTGCTAAAGAGGCAATCTTCAAGAGACTGTCACTTTACAACGTGGATTTTGCAGAGCAGATCGAAATCGAGCGTTTCCATCCTAGGGGAGAAGGCGAACTTGAGGCTACATTCATCCATAAGGATGGTTATGAGGACGAATTCGAGCTCGAGTATATTACCTTCGACCGTCATGTCCTCGTTTGGGTTGTAGGCTAGATTCTGTTCTAAGGAACCGGGTCGTAGCCTGAGCCTCCCCACGGGTGGCATCTCAGAAGTCTGCGTACTGTAAGGTACAATCCCTTGAAGGGACCCCATTTGCGGAAGGCCTGAAGTGCATATTCCGAGCATGTGGGTGTGAACCTGCAAGTCGGTGGCTTGTAGGGAGATATGCATACCTGATAAAATCTGATAAGCACTACGAAAGGAAAAATCAGGACTTTTCGCAGAGTAGCATTGACCCGAATCCGCTTCTTTCCGGGGTCATTGTCATTGACTTTCTTACTCATTTCCGGCATCCTCCGCAGGCTCTTCCTGTGCGGCTTTTGCCGCCCTCGTCGCGCACCGGTTGTTCACGGTTGCAAGTGCCGCGCAGATATCCGTCGAAATCGCGGCCGAGTCCATGACTTCGCGAGAAGTATATATGAAGATGATGTCAATGCCGCCGTCCGGGAGGACGTGAAGCAGGGATTTGTTAAGTCTGTAGGCCTCGCGGATACGTCTCTTGAGAAGATTTCTTTTTACTGCCCTGCGGAAATATTTCTTAGGGACAGAGACTACTATCCTATTGAAAGATAATCCATTACCTGTTCTGTAGCAATACCGTATCACACCGGCATTGCCGTATTTACCGTCCGCGAAAAGCCTGGAAAGACCGATCCCGGAAGATAGTCTCTCCTTCTTTTTCAACGTATTGCGGACATCACTCATAAACAGGATGAACTTGTGCTCAGTCGTTCTTGTGAGCGTCAAGATAGAGTTCGAGCGCTCTGGCGACAGAAGGTGCTTCCGGAGTCGGAGCCTTTATCTCGACAGGCAGTCCGGCCTCTTCCATAGCCTTTACGATCTGCTTTCCGAAGGTCACGAACTTGGTGTTTCCCGGCTGATACTCAGGGTAGTTTTCAGAAAGGGACTTCAGGTCTGAAGGGTTATATACCACGATCATGTCGTATGATGCTATGTCAATGTCCTTGAGGTCCTGAGGTACGGATTTTACGAACACGGCAGTGTTGAAGTCGAGTTTCTGAGCCTGGAAAAGGCTTGTCAATGCCTCATTGCTGCTGGAGTCGGAGGTGGTGATGAGAAACTTCTCTCCCTTGTGCTTTGTTCCGATCAGGTCAATGACAGATGCCGGTGTTCCCGTTCCGTAGAAAATTTTCCTTTTTCTGAAGACGATGTGTTTCTGAAGATACATTGCCACAGCCTCTGTGGTGCAGAAATACTTCATTGTTTCAGGTACTTTCACGCGCAATTCTTCACAAAGCTGGAAGAACGCATCTATCATATGTCTTGCGGAAAAAACTATCGCTGTATAATCCAAAACATTGATTCTCTGGGCTCTGAACTCTCTTGAAGAGAGAGGTTCGATGAGAAAGAACGGCTTGAAATCTATCTGTACGCCGAATTTTTCTTTCAGAATCTCGTAAGAAGCCATGTTCACCGGAGTCTCCTGCGAGATCAAAATCTTCTTAATTGCCATATCTTTACAAATACATCATTGTTGCAGCCAAAATCACGGCTGGTATCAATTCAATCGTGCAAAGATACAAAATTGCTGTGAAACGACCATCATCTGTGGCAATAATCTGATATTTTCTCATCAGAAAAACCAGCCATACAGCCAGTATCACCCAGTATGCGGCATCATGAGCGAATACGGCTAAAGTGTCTGATAATGAATATAATATGAGGAGGAAAAGAAGTAATGACACGCCCAAAATGAAAAAGTTGGCCGCGCATCCTTCTGAAATTCGCTTGGTGTCCTGCCGGATTTTCCCGGATGGCGCGCACAGGGTGCAGATTTGCCGCAAAATGAGGAATCCTACGATGACGCCGGCGGAGGCCAGTGTCTTCCAGCCCGGTGTCAATGCTGCCAGAAATTCTGCCGGAAGCAGATCAAGTCTGGAAGCGCAGACGAATGAAATTAACAAAGCGGCGGCGGCGACCGAATCGCGCTCCCTGCACAATCTCATGTTTCCTTCCATCGATATGATTTCTCTCCATCTCAGCACACCCCTTGAGATGTGTGGAAGGATGGATGTGAATCTTCTGAGATACAAGATGACAAGCAAGATGGCAAGGGCGGTTATCCACCAGTTTACTCTGGATGCATTCCACTGGTCACCATATTTCTGTCCGGGAATTTCAGAATATGTCTGGACCTGCCCGTTTTCTTCAGGCATCAGAAAATGTCCCTGCACGAAAGCATCCTCTGCCGGAAGAATCTGCAAGGTATCGACTGAATAAAGTTCTGATGAGATTGTAGGCATCTGGGTAGAATTAGTTTCCGCGTTTCGCTTTATATCCCATCGAGCACAGCAGGGCGGTCACTTTGTCGCGAAGGTCTCCCTGAATGGTGATTTCGCCATCCTTTGCAGTACCTCCGACTCCGCACTTCACTTTCAATGTCTTTCCGAGTGCCTTCAAGTCGTCTTCTGTGCCGATAAAGCCGCTCACAAGCGTTACCTGTTTTCCTGCACGGCACCGCCTGTCGATTGTTACGGTGAGCTTCTGTTTTTCAGGGGAAAGTGTCTCCATTTCCTCTTTGGTTTCCTGCTCGTAGCTGAAATCAGGATTGGTGGAATAGACGACTCCCAATCTCTGTTTCCAATCATTATCTGCCATAATTGTCTTCTTTTTTGCAAAGATAGCGAATCTGTTTTATCTTTGCTAGTTCGGATAAGAACAATGAATTTATAAAAAATGGATAAAAGAAAGTTCAGACTCTGGAACGGTATCACATCGGCTGTGGTTTTGGTCATAGCTTCGTTCACATACTTTTCCACTATCGAGCCGACAGCCTCTTTCTGGGACTGTGGTGAATTTATTGCCTCATCATACAAACTGGAAGTGGGGCATCCTCCAGGAAACCCTATGTTTCAGCTGATTGCGAGATTTTTCACCATGTTTGCCGACAACATGCATGCTGCTGTTGCCGTGAACGTGATGAGTGCCCTGTGTTCAGCATTGACAATATTCCTGCTGTACCTGACGATTGTCTTCTTCGCGAAGCGGATTGCGGGCAAGCCTGAGCATGGCGAGGGCGAATACAGCCTCAGTCAGGCGATATTGATCTTCGGCAGCGGCGCCATCGGCTCATTGGCATACTGCTTCTCCGATACTTTCTGGTTCTCGGCTGTCGAGGGTGAGGTATATGCGATGTCGTCGTTGTTTACTGCGCTTGTCGTGTGGGCGATGACCAAGTGGTATGAGCAGGCTGATACGCCGTATGCCAACCGCTGGATAGTCCTGATTTCTTTCCTGATGGGACTTTCTATCGGTGTGCATCTGCTCAACTTGCTGACGATTCCTGTGCTGGTGTTCTTGTTCCATTACAGACGCAGCGAGGACAAGCATCTGACTTTCAAACAGTGCGTATGGATATTCCTGGAGTCGGTAGTGATTCTGGCCCTTCTGCTCTTCCTGATCATTCCTTATCTTCCGAAGTGGGCCGCTTATGCTGACCTGCTGTTTGTCAATGTGTTCGGCCTCCCATACAACAGCGGTGCGTCATTCTTCATGATTGCCCTTCTGGCACTTTGCTTCTGGGGCGCCTTCTGGACATACAAGAAAGGAAAGGCACTGTGGAATACTGTAGTTCTGTGCTTCACGACCATCGTGATAGGCTTCTCGGTATTCGCCGTGGTGATAATCAGGTCCAATGTCATGCCTCCTACCAATGAGTATCAGCCTGACAATGCCTTCACTCTCGTCCGCTACCTGTCCCGTGAGCAGTATGGTACTACTCCTCTTCTCTATGGACAGTATTACGGAGCGCCTTACCATCTCGAGACCAAGAAATACTGGGCCCCTGTCAATGGCAAGTACAAGCATGTGGACGCTCCTTCAGAGCCTGTCTATGAGTCGTCTGGGAAGATGCTCTTCCCAAGGATGTGGAACGGCGACCAGAAATATGTCAGATTCTATGAGACTTATACCGGCGGAAAGGGTAGGGTGATACCTGGGGCCGACTACAAGAAACCGTCTTTCTGGGCGAACCTGAATTTCTTCTTCGACTTCCAGCTGAACTGGATGTACTGGAGATATTTCATGTGGAACTTCGCCGGAAGGCAGAACGATATCCACAGCCCTAGCCCTGGATATATATTCTATGGAAACTGGGAATGCGGTATCAAGCCTATCGACGAAATCCGTCTTGGTGACCAGAGCGATGCTCCTGATATCCTGAAGAACAATAAGGGCAAGAACCACTATTACCTTCTTCCTCTACTGCTGGGAATTTTCGGACTGTTCTTCCAGTTCGAGCGCGACAAGAGGGGCTGCTGGCTGACATTCCTGCTGTTCTTCATGACGGGTATCGCTATCGTGCTTTACCTGAACCAGCCTCCTTTCCAGGTACGTGAACGTGATTATGCCTATGCCGGTTCGTTCTATGCTTTCTGTATCTGGATCGGCTTCGGCGCGATGGCATTGTTCCATTGGATCGGCGGGGCGCTGAAAAAGAAATACCCTGTGGCACTCGCATCTGCATTGACATTGGCCTGCCTCTTCGTGCCGGCATTGATGGCGCAGCAGAACTGGGATGACCATGACAGAAGCAACCGACGCACATCTGTCGAGATGGCGAGGAACTATCTGAATTCCGTAGGGGAGCAAGGCATTCTCATCACCCATGGCGATAACGATACTTTCCCTCTCTGGTATGCCCAGGAGGTGGAAAATGTCCGTCCTGACGTGAGAATCTGCAATACTTCGCTTCTCGGTACTGACTGGCATATCGGCCAGATGAAGTGGGCTTGCAACGAATCCAAGCCTCTTCCTCTGTCAGTAGGTGTGGAGCAGTATCTGTATGGCACCAATGACTATATTTACATAGCAGACCCTGTAGGGGAGGTGGTTCCTATTGCGGATGTGATGGCCGTGTTCAGACATCCTGATGCTAAACTTCCTCTCGAGAATGGCCAGCGTGTCGATTATATCGTATCTAGGAAGATCAGCATTCCGGTCAATAAGGAGAATGCCCTCAAGTCCGGCATAGTCAGTCCTAAGTTTGCTGACATGATACCTGACCAGATTGTAATCGAAATCCCTAAGAACAAGAAGTTCATTTCCAAGCCTGAACTCTTCATGCTTGACCTTCTGTCCAACTATCAGTGGGACAGGCCGATAAACATGTTGAGCCAGGGAGGTGACCTCAATATCGGTCTGCGTGATTATCTCATGTATGAGGGATACTCCAGCAAGCTCGTTCCTATCAAGAACAGGATGACTACAGGTGACCCTGGCCTGGTGGATGTGGACGAACTGTATGACAAGATGATGAACGTCTATACATGGAATGATATCCGCAGGGATGACTATGATGTTGATTATCAGAACTATTACACATTCCTCGGAGTGCTGCCGCAGCGTGAGCTGTTCGTCTCTGCCGCCAATGCCTTGCTCAAGTCCGGCGACAAGGAAAGGGCGCTGAAGATTCTCGACAAATGTCAGGAATCAATGCCGGAGAATGTATGGCCTTTGGATGCGATTCCTCTGGGATTCTCTACCAATGACTATATGGTGGTCAATATGGTAAGTGGCTATTTCGCTGCCGGAGCACCTGAGAAAGCCGCTGAACTTGGAGCGAAACTCGGAAAAGAACTGCTTGCTTCTGCGCATTTCTATATGGAATATTATGAATATGCACAGGATGAGTTCGAGAAATCCTGCCAGTTCCTCTATTTCCTTGTGGATGAACTCGAGAAGGGTGGTGACAAGAAAGTCTCTACGGAACTCAAGCACAGTCTTGTAACACTTCTCAGGGCAGGAGCGGAGGCTTATGACCAGAATTATGGAAATGAGGCTGATTCTACCGTAGCCGAAGACACTTCAGCAAAATAGGAGGACCAGATGAAGAACATAAGAAATTTTTGTATCATAGCTCATATCGACCACGGTAAAAGTACATTGGCGGACCGTCTCATCGAACTTACCCAGACATTGGGTGCAAGGGAGATGGAGAACCAGGTGCTTGATGATATGGATTTGGAGAGGGAAAAAGGTATTACCATCAAGAGCCATGCGATTCAGATGGAGTATAATTATAAGGGTGAGCCTTATGTGCTCAACCTTATCGATACTCCGGGCCACGTCGATTTTTCATACGAGGTGTCCCGTTCCATAGCTTCATGTGAAGGCGCCCTTCTTGTGGTGGATGCTTCACAAGGTGTTCAGGCTCAGACCATTTCCAATCTTTACCAGGCCATCGAGCATGGATTGGAGATTATCCCTGTCCTGAATAAGATTGACATGGACGCTGCCCGTCCTGAAGTCGTGACCGACGAGGTCTGCGAACTTCTCGGCTGCAAGCCGGAGGACGTATATAAGGTGTCCGCCAGAACAGGACTGGGAGTGGCTCCGCTTCTGGATGCCATCGTGGAGAAGATTCCGGCTCCGCAGGGAGATCCTGAGGCGCCTCTCCAGGCATTGATTTTCGACTCGGTGTTCAACTCTTTCCGCGGAATCATCGCGTATTTCAAGGTCAAGAACGGCACCATACATTCCGGAGACAAGGTCAAGTTTTTCAATACCGGTCAGGAGTATGTGGCTGACGAAATCGGTGTCCTGAAGATGAAACTGTCTCCTACTCAGGAGGTAGGATGCGGTAATGTGGGCTACATCATTTCCGGAATCAAGACGGCAGCCGAGGTCAAGGTGGGTGATACCATCACCCATGTCGAAAGGCCATGCAAACAGGCTATCGCCGGATTCGAAGAGGTAAAGCCAATGCTGTTCGCCGGAATGTATCCGGTCCAGGCAGACAAATATGAGGAGCTTCGTTCTACATTGGAAAAGTTCCAGCTCAATGACGCTTCGTTCGTTTATGAGCCGGAGTCATCCATGGCTCTCGGATTCGGTTTCCGTTGCGGCTTCCTCGGACTTCTGCATCTGGAGATTGTCCAGGAGAGGCTGTTCAGGGAGTTCAATATGGATGTCATCACGACGGTACCTAACGTGTCGTACAAGGTTTATACGACCAAGGGGGATATCATTGATGTCCATAATCCTTCAGGGCTTCCGGCGACTACTATCATTGACCATATCGAGGAACCTTATATCAGGGCGCAGATAATCTCGAATACGGAGTTCTACGGGCCTATCATGAAACTTTGCATTGAAAAGCGCGGTACTCTCATCGGCCAGCATTACATTACTGCCGACAGAGTGGAACTCACTTACGAGATGCCTCTTTCGGAGATTGTGTTCGACTTCTATGACAAACTCAAGACCATCTCCAAGGGCTATGCGTCATTCGATTATCACATAAAAGGTTACAGGCCTGCCCGTCTTGTGAAGCTTGACATCTTGCTGAATGGCGACCCTGCCGATGCATTGTCGACATTGATTCACGAGGACAGGGCTTATGACTTCGGCAGGATAATCTGCCTCAAGTTGAAGGACCTCATCCCGCGCCAGCAGTTCGATATCGCTATCCAGGCTGCCGTCGGCGCCAAGATTATCGCCCGTGAGACTGTCCGTCAGGTCCGTAAAGACGTGACTGCCAAGTGTTACGGAGGTGACGTCACCAGAAAGCGCAAACTCTTGGAGAAGCAGAAGGAGGGTAAGAAGCGTATGCGTCAGATAGGTACCGTGCAGGTGCCTCAGAGCGCGTTCATGGCTGTCTTAAAACTTGATTCATAATGCAGAAAGTTGCAATACTTCTTACAGTACATAACAGGCGGGAGAAAACTCTCGCCTGCCTGCGTAATTGCTACCAGCAGATAGATTCCATGAAGGGGGACGACTCCTGGTCTTTCTCTGTCTATCTGGTGGATGACGGCAGCACGGACGGGACCTCCGAGTCTGTGTCTGAAGAGTTTCCTCAGGCCGTCATAATCCGCGGGGACGGAAATCTTTTCTGGAACCATGGAATGATTACCGCATGGGAGGCGGCAGCGGCGGACGGACAGGACTTCTATCTTTGGCTGAATGACGATACCATGATGAAGGAAGGCGCGCTTGCCTGTCTTATGGAGACGTCTTCTTTCCTTAGGCATAAGGCGATTGTAGTGGGTACTGCCGAGAACGCGGACAAGGAACTCAGTTATGGCGGACGGACGAAATCCGGCAAGCTTATAGAGCCTGACCCTGCCATTCCTGTCCCATGCTATACCTTCAACGGAAATCTTGTCCTGATTCCGGCCCACGTCTATAAGATCTTGGGTAACCTGGACCCTCATTACAGCCACAGTTTCGGGGACTTTGATTATGGTGCCCGTGCTTATAAGGCCAATATTGTAAGAGTTGTGGCTCCCGGGGTGCTTTGCGAGTGCGACAGGAATCCCGGAATCCCCAAATGGCGGAACAGGTCATACCCTCTGAAGGCAAGAATAGCCTATCTGCACAGCCCGAAAGGCCGGCCGCCACGTGAGCAGTTTCTCTATGACTGCCGTTGCCAGGGCGTCATGTTCGCTATAATGCATGGTATTTCCATCGCGGTAAAAGTGTTTTTTCCTAGGCGTGTCCCACGTGCGGAACGCTAGTATTTCTTATACTCTATCGGATGAAAAAGTTTTCTTATTATATCAAGTCAATGAGACTGAGGACTTTGCCTCTGTCTCTTGCCGGCGTTTGTCTTGGAATCATGCTCGCCGCGGCAGACTATCATGTAAGTCTGAAAGTGGCATTGCTCATAATGCTTACGACAGTCTGTCTCCAGATACTTTCCAATATCTCCAATGAATTGGGCGACAGTCTTAGCGGAGTGGACAGCGACCGCCGCAGCGGGCCGCATTATTCTCTTTCAGAAGGAATCTTGACGGTAAAGGACATGAAGAGACTGATAGCTGTTGTCGCTGTAGTCTGTGCCCTGTCCGGACTGCTGATGCTGAAAACATCTTTCGGCACCCTGTTTGCCCTCGAACCGTTGTGCCTCATCATCTTGGGTGCGGCTGCGATGGGTGGGGCCGTAAAATATACTCTCGGGCGCAATCCTTACGGCTACCGCGGACTTGGCGACATTTCCGTATTCACATTCTTCGGTATTGTCTCTGTCCTCGGGGCGTATTTCGTTGCCGCCCACACGATTCCGTCACTGCTGATGCTGCTTCCCGCTGTCGCGATGGGCTGTTTCAGCGTGGGTGTGCTCAATGTCAATAATATGCGCGATGTCAAGTCTGATGCCGGAATCAGAATGACTACCCCGATGCGTATCGGTGTGAAAGGTGCCAAGATTTACCATACGGCTCTTATTGTTACGGGCTGGATCTGCCTGACAATCTTCAATTTGTGCCGCTTTCCCGATCCATGGCATTGGCTTTTCTTCATTACATTGCCCCTGTTTGCCTTTCATCTCCGCGGAGTCTGGACCCGTTCCGACAAAGACCTCGACCCGATGCTTCCGATACTTGTGATTTCAACATTCATATTGTCAATGCTGATGGGTTTCGGATATCTGGCGTTTCTGATTTTCTGACGAAAACTCGGATTTTTGTTCATTCTGGACATCTTAACAACGGAAAAAACGTCTTTTTGTAAAATACTTAATAAATTAAATTAGGAATCGGTCAAAACTTACATGTTTTAACCGATTCTTTTCTTATCTGTTTGAATTCTGAAGAATATGTTTCTCGTACTTAATCAAAAGCGCTTAAATATCAATGAGTTGGTAAAACAAAAAATTTAAAAATACGTTGGGATTTTAAAATTAATTTCATAATTTTCGTTCCGAACGAACTTAGAGAATCGAGATCATTAACACAACCAATAGCAAATAGGCATAGAACCTTTTTTTAATTGCGAAGAACTGCTAATGTTCTGAGACTGTGGGGATAAGGAAGTTACAGATGAAGACTATTATCAACCTATAGAACATGAAAAAATTTTTAGCTTATGTCATGTCCGCATTGCTTCTGACGGCGTGCTATGATGACAGCGAGATGAAATCTCGGCTGGACAAAATGGACCAGCGGCTCACTACAGTAGAGTCACAGGTCGCTTCTCTCAACACTCAGCTTACCAAGCTGCAAGGACTGATGGACGGAAAGCTGTTTATCAGCAACATTGAAGACAAGGAGGACGGAACTCATGTCATTACCTTCGTGGATGTTTACGGAGGCATGAGCACTATGACACTGACCGACGGACAGGCTCCGGACATCTCTGTGAAGCAGACACCTGACGGCAAATGGTATTGGACCGTCAATGGAGAATGGCTGCTCGATTCCAACGGCAACAAGGTTCCCGTTACAGGAGAACAGGGCGTGACACCTTCCATGAAAATCGAGGACGGCAAATGGTATGTGTCTTATGACCACGGCGTTACATACGTTGAGTGCGGTAAGGCTACAGGCGATGACGGGGACGCATTTTTCAAGGATGCCAAGTTGAGCGAAGACGGAAAGACCGCCTATCTTACACTTGCGGACGGAACCGTTCTCACATTTGCCATATATAAGGAATTCGGAATTTCTGTAGATGTAACCTCTACTCTCATTTATTCAGGACAGACCAAGAAATTTGCCTATACCATAACCGGAGGAGACAAGAACACTATTCTGGAAGTGATTCCTAAAGGTCTCTGGAAGGCGGAACTGGAGCAGACTGATGAATCCAACGGTTTCATCTCGGTAACTGCCCCTGATTCTCCTGAAGTCGGCAAGGTCATCCTCCTTCTCGGCGACGGCGCCGACAAGACATTGATGAGGACATTGACATTCGTCGCAGGCAATATGCATATCAGTACATCATCAGTCGAGAGTCCGGAAGCCGGAGGAGTTTTCGATGTCGATGTCACTACCAATCTGGAGTTTACGGCTGAGCTTGAGGCTGACCAGACTTGGGCCCATCTTGTAGAGACAAAGGCATATGAGGTCTATACCAAGACCGTCAGCGTGCGTGTCGACAAGAATGATATGCCTTATGCGAGACAGACCAGAATGACATTGAAGAACCAGGGCAATGTCATCGAGTCCATCATCATCTACCAGAATCCTGCCACTTTCGATGAGAAAGTCATGGTGCTGATGATGAAGCCTCTGGCGAAGGACAGTTGTGCGTTTCTTCCTGTAACGTTTGTTAGAGGTGCCGAATATTACGTGGACTGGGGCGACGGATCCAAGATTGATACACTTTCAGTAAGCTTCCCTAAACACAAGTACAATGATATCTCGAGGATGTATCCTGTTCAGATCAGCGGAACCATCAATACTATCGGAAAGGGAAGCAACTTCAGTCATGGCTCGGACCTTTATGAGGTTATCCAATGGGGAAACTGTTCTCTGGCCGGTATCTCTTTCGAGGGACAGAAGAATCTTGTCCATGTGGCTCCTGCTAAGGGCGAAGAACTCAGGAATGTGAAAAATTGCAATGGTTTGTTCAAGTACTGCTCAAGTCTTAAGGAAGTCCCAATCGGATTCATGGATGGTCTCAGCCCTCAGACAACCAACTTCAACTATGCATTCTATGGCTGTTCTTCACTGGAACATCTTGACAATGACCTCTTCAGGAACTTCACGGGCAAGTCCGGAGTCGTGATCTGGCAGATGTTCTCAGGCTGTACCAACCTCAAGAATGTGCCGACATTCCACTATTTCAAGATGTCGAATGACGCGAATATGCTCAACCAGGTTTTCACCAACTGCGAATCACTCGTGGACATACCTGAGCATATGTTCAATGAAACTGCCAAGGCCGCCATAAGGGCTACAAAAGTTGTCAGCCTGTTCAGGAACTGCAGGTCCCTCAAGACAATCCCTGCCAGCTTCTGGGAGAATCTTCCGGTGGACAGGTTCCTTGAGTTTAATAATACTTTCCAGGGCTGCTCGTCATTGACCTCAGAGTCCATCAAGTTTGTCAATGATGCCAAGAAAGTCTATAAATGGCAGAATACTTTCTACGGATGTACTTCATTGACAACTCTACCGGAGTGCGAGGTGGAGATTGAAGGACAGACAGTCAGCGTTCCTATCTATAAGAGAGACGCGACAGAATATAAGGTGTACTTTGCAAACCGTTCTTATTCCAGCACCAACTTCTGCTTCAAGGATTGTGTCAATCTTGAAGGTTATTATGACAAGATTCCCCAGACTTGGGGAGGCGGCTGGGACGGAACTACCGAACCTCCTGTAATCACCGTCACGGCCGAGTATCCTGAAGGCCAGGGCTACTATAGCATTGACTTCATCGTGAAGGGAAAGAGTGTCCAGTCGGCGTACTACTATCTGTCTGCCAAGACACTTGTGGATCAGGCGCTTCCGAAATATAACAACTCTTATACGGAGCTTTGTGAAAAGAAGGGCATTGAAATCGAGAGTGACTATCTCAATGCCATAAATTCCGACAAGGGCCTTACACTTGGCTTTGATCAGGGCGTGCCTAATGTCGAGTACATCCTCATCGTCTCAGGAAAGAACATGTTCGGGCAGAGTTATGCATACAAAGTGCAGGCTACCACTGCCGTTCCTAAGGGCTCTGACGAGTATGAGCGCTATCTCGGTGAATGGACTGTCACATCAGCCTCATCTACTTCTACGGTAGTTGGTTATGAGCATAAGCCTATCACTTTCGACATCAAGGTAGAGCCGTACAGAGTGAACAGCATTTACAATGTTTACGGCTGGGGCGTCACCAAGTTCACTGACCAGTATCCTATGAAGATGTACTTCGAAGACGGTAAGCTTTGCGCATGGACGGGTGCTCATCATGGCTCCGTAATCTATGAGGGATATCCTTACAAAGATGGCATCTCATACAATGTCGCTCTGAACTCCTTTACTCTCTTTGCTGACGGCAATTATGGCGTATTCATGACTGTAGGCGAGAAAGTCGGTGAAGCCGAGTATGCCGAGGGCAGTTTCGAGATGAAGGGCGTGAAATCCAAGGTTTATGAAGAATTGGGAGAAGATGTCATGTGCTACGGCTTCGACTTCTGTCTCTCTATGGGAGGCCCGGGATGGTCCAAGATTTTCATCGCGCCTGAGGTTACCAAGGAACAGTATCTTTATGATGAAGGCGGTGTGAAGTATTCACCGTATATCCTTGCTCCATACACCTTTACCCGCAAGGCTGCCGCAACCACATCGTCAGTCGCAAGCCGTACAGTCGCGCTCAACAAGGCGCTGATGGACACGGGCCGCTGCCTGCCGGTCTCCATGGGTAAGGTCAATGCTGCCGTGACAGAACCTGCCGACGGATTCTACAGGTTACAATAGTAAATCTGCAATATGACAAAAGGCCCGGATGTTACCGCAAGAGGTTTCATCCGGGTCTTTTGTATCAATTTGCCCAGGTTTCGCACTTACGAAACTCAGACCAGTTTAGATCAATGGTTCAGCATCCATGTCGGCAGGCTGAGGAAGACCCATCAGCTTGAGAATTGTCGGAGCGACGTTGCAGAGGGCGCCATCCTTGACACTCTTGACCTCGTCGCCGGCATTGACAACAATGAACTGCACAGGATTCAGTGAATGGGCCGTGTTAGGTGTACCATCCTCATTTACAGCATGGTCGGCATTGCCGTGGTCAGCTGTGATGAGAACAACGTAATCATGTTTGATAGCCTCAGTCACAACCTTCTCTACGCAGCCGTCAATGCATCTTACAGCCTTTACGATAGCGTCATAGACACCGGTGTGGCCGATCATGTCGCCGTTTGCATAGTTGAGGATGATGAGATCCTCCTTGTCGCTGTCGATAGCCTCGATAAGCTTCTCGGTTACGATAGGAGCACTCATCTCAGGCTGAAGGTCATATGTAGGAACCTTAGGAGAAGGAACCAGGATTCTGTCCTCATTCTCGAAAGGAGTCTCGCGGCCTCCATTGAAGAAGAAAGTTACATGAGCATATTTCTCAGTCTCTGCGATGCGCAACTGACGGAGACCTGCATTTGAAACTATCTCACCGAGGGTATCCTTCACGATTTCCTTGTCGAAGAGGATGTGGAGACCCTTGAAGGCAGCATCATACGGGGTCATGCAGCAGTAGTAGAGATTAGGGATGACAGACATTCCCTCCTCAGGCATGTCCTGCTGGGTGAGAACTGAAGTGATCTCACGTGCGCGGTCATTACGGAAGTTCATGAAGATAATTGCATCTCCCTCCTCGATCTTGGCAAGAGGAGCGCCTGCAGCGTCAGTGATTACTATAGGCTTGATGAACTCGTCAGTCACATCCGCATCATAAGAAGCCTGGATGCCCTCAGTAGCAGAAGTGAAAGCAGCGCCCTTTCCGCTCACGAGAAGATCATAAGCCTCCTTGACACGATTCCATCTCTTGTCACGGTCCATTGCATAGAAACGTCCGCATACGGAAGCAACCTTGCCGGTGCTCTCTGCCATGTGCTTCTCGAGATCAGCAACGAAGCCCTTTCCGCTGTGAGGGTCAGTGTCACGTCCGTCCATGAAGCAGTGCACATAGACATTCTCCAGACCATATTCCTTGGCAACATTGAGGAACTCATAATAGTGGTCAAGTGAACTGTGCACGCCACCTGTAGAGCAGAGGCCCATAAGGTGAAGTTTCTTGCCGCTCTGTTTTACATAATCATATACGCCCTTGACCTCAGCCCTGCTCAGAAGCTTGTGGTCACGGCAAGTCTTGTTGATTTTCATGAGATCCTGATATACGACACGACCTGCGCCGAGGTTCATGTGTCCTACCTCAGAGTTGCCCATCTGTCCGTCAGGGAGACCAACAGCCTCGCCGCAGGTAAGAAGATGGCTCATCGGATATTTGGCTCTGAGAGAGTCGATGAAAGGTGTTCCCGCAGTATAGATGGCATTGGAGTGGTCATGTTTGCCTTCTCCCCATCCGTCGAGAATCATAAGAAGAACTTTTCTGTTCATGGTTATAATGATTTAATAATTACACTCTTATATACAGCCCGCAAATATAGCGAAACTCCGCGTTATGAGCAAAAACTATTGATGTCCGGCCCTCAGCCTGTCCCTAACGGCCTCCTCTAATCCTTGTCCTGCTGTGCCCGGCTCTTGCTGAAACTTACAAGAAGCACGCCGCCGAAAACAATCATCACCGCGACCACTTTCGGCAAAGTCAATGTGTCCATGCCGACTGCAATGCTGATGGCGATCGCCATGATAGGCTGCATATAGGAATAGAGGCTCACCATCGTCGGCCTCACGAACTTCTGTCCGAAAGAAATCAGGAAATAAGACATGAAAGTCGCGCAGACCACGAGAATGAGAAGGTCAATGACAAGAATTCCTGTCAATGAGGCATAATCGAATGTAGCCAGTTCCTTTCCGGCGAACGGCATGGAAATCAGGAAGGAGAAAAGAAAGATCCACTTCATGTATGTCACCACTGAATACTTGGAAATCAATGGCTTGAACACTCCCAGATAGACCGCGAAACTAAGCCCGTTGATAAGCATGAACAGTACTCCCTTCATGCTGGTCGTCTGTGTGCCCCCATCGCCCGTACTGCTGCTCAGGATTAGCCAGACGATGCCGCAGAAGCTCAGGACCACACCTCCAGCCTTCTTCCACGTGACAGGCTCCTTTATTGTCAATGCCGCTATGAACATCGTATAGATGGGAGTCAATGCGCTCAGGATGGAACATGTCATAGGCGTGGCCTCAGGAATCGCCATCAGGAATGAAGCCTGTACCATGAAGAATCCGATAAACGAAGCCGCGAACAGCTTGGGATAATCCTTCAGTTCCACCTTTTCCTTCGGACGGAACAAAGACAATATCCAGAACAGGGCACCGGCTCCGAGAGCCCTCAGCCCGAAAAGAGCCAATGGTGAGAGCAAATGACTGCTGGCCAAGTCTTTACATGTGACGATATTTATTCCGAAAATCGTATATGCAAGAAAGCAGGCCAAGTTGCCAAGAATTTTATCCAATTCAGATTTACCAATCATAACATTACCAAAAACTCAAGTAATCTTTTAAAAATAATAACGAAAAATCGTGCAAGTCACCTAAACTCTGCACTTACACGATTCTGCTGAGAGGACGAGATTAGAGTAGTACTTTGCACCCTTTTTATGCAAGAGTTAGCATCTCTTATCAATCCTATGCAAACCCTTGATTTTCTGCAATATATGCAATTTTACCAAGGTAACACTTTATGTGTATAGTTTTGCAAAAACAAGCTATCTTTTCATCTTGGTGCAACTTTTTTGGGGTAAAAATGCACCAAGATTCAGAGTCTTTTTATTTAATCCCTCTAATTGCACCATAATGTGGTTTAATAATCTTGTGAAGCTCCATCATAGTGTTATACATCCACTCCATCTGTCTTGGCCAATCTGCCTTATCTTTCATATCAGCCTCAAGCTTGACATTAACACAAGAGGACTTCTTATCATCCAGCCTCTTCCATTCAACCTTCTTGCAATCAATAGCATCTATCAGGGCTTTGCATTTGGTCTCAATCAAGTCATACCTGGCCTTGTTCTGGTCTGGCCTGTCTCCACCCAGATATACTTGAACACCAATCCAGTTTTTGACAGTCAGGATACAAGCATAGTGGAAACCTGCAATACCAACCCTGAAGTCACACCAGTGGTCTGTGCTGGCACTTGCATGTTTCAACACATCCATATCCTTCTTATCTACAAAGTCATGGAAAGTACTCCAGTATTCCAGCCTTAACTTCTCTGTTTCTGTATCCCCAGACACTTGTTTCTTGATAGTCTTTGACCAGTTATTGGGTTTAGCCACAATATCAAACTGGGGAGCCAAGGCACTGTTACCAATCTTGAACAACTTGACCTCTATACCAAAGAAGTTATAGTTATCATCCGTAATAGAGTTCAACCAGTCAATAGCTGCCCTGTGTTCCTCATCAAAGGTCTTGGCAATCCAGATAGCTGTGTATGCATCAAGTCCAGAACAGTAGGTGATGACCTTCCCAAGATGATCATGGTCAGTCTTTTCCAGCTGGTTCTCAATGACCACACATCTGTCTGTGTTTATGTCTTTACAGAGTATGTCTGCTGAGAAAGTCCCTACCTTGGCCTCCTTCTCCTGCACCTCCAATTCCATTCCCACAGCCTCTCCCAGGAGGTTGATATTGTCATCTTCTGCAAGCCAGGGAGTGAAGTCCTTGGCCTCATCCTTCCAGTAGCACCTTAACTCTACCTTTTCAAGTCTTTCAAGTGGTGTTTTCATATCCTATTCCTTTAAACTTCTCGACAAGCATAGCGAGTTTTTCAAAAACAATGTGTTTCAACGAAAGGTATTTAGGATTCAATGGACTCATTTTAGGTAAGATGCTATTGAAATCCGTTCCGTTCTCACTAACGAATTCACGCCTCAGACTAAGATTAATGAATCGTATAGCTTCTTTCTCATTAAGATTCTCACCTTCAATAAGCTGATTTACTTCTTCTTGCTGTTTAGACTGGGCATATTTGATGAACTGTTCTATGATATCAGTTTTGTCCTTAATGGAATCCAAATCCGTATCGTTAATGAACTCCACGATAAGGCTCTCCTTCGCTCGGTTTCCAACACTTGCTCGGATTGTCTTTCTTACCTCCTCAATTATAGAAGGCTTGTCTTGTTCTTTCTTATTATGCTCGAAAATCAATTCAAGGATATAGTCAAGATTAATCTCTTGAGATTTGAGCAAGTCTATCTCAAAAACAACATCATCCCAGTTAATCTTGGACTTCTCTGGTTTATCTCCCTCTCTTTCTATGCGAAGCCAGTCTCGGATGTCGTTATAAGTAGACTTATAATCTTGAATTCTTCGGTCAGACAGCATCTGAATCTCCAGCATTTTCTTAAGGTCATCCTCTGATATGAAGTGAGTCTCCTTAAATGCCTCCAATGCGTCCTTGTCCTCTATATCGATTTTCTGTAATTCCTTGAGATAAGTGAATTCATCATAATTCTGAAGAATATTCTCAACTCTCAAGTATTCTCCGAACAACTTGACAAACTCTTTCTTGTCCGCTTCTGTTTCAATCAAACTGACATCGGGAAATTTTTCTTCAAGGTCTTTGACGATGTCCACAAATCCCTTTTTCGCCTCACCTGACTCAGTATCCTTGAATCCATCTAAATATTCTTTAAAACTTTTCTCAAGGACAACATTTCTTGTACTCCTGTCTCCGAACAGAGTAATGGCATCGATGGTATTCTGCTCAAGATTTCGGAATGTAATGATATTACCGAAAGTCTTGGTAGAATCGAAGATACGATTTGTACGAGAATATGCCTGAATCAGTCCGTGGAAGCGAAGATTCTTGTCCACGAACAAAGTATTCAAGGTAGGCGCATCGAAACCAGTCAGAAACATTCCCACAACTATAACTAAATCAATCTCTCGACTCTTAACTCGTTTCGCAAGGTCACGATAGTAGTTTTGAAATTCTTTGCTATCAACTCCAAAGCTGGTACCGAACATTAGGTTATAATCGGCAATAGCCTTAGCAAGAAATTCTTTTGAACTGTTGTCCATTGCTGACGGCTCGAAAGTCTCGTCGACAATTTCTCCGATAGCATTCTGTTCCTCATTTGCCGTATATGAAAATATGGTAGCAATCCTCAACGGTCTTTTAGCGTCTATCTGAAGCTTGTTCAATTCCTCATAATAGCATCTTGCAGCATCAACGCTGCTCACAGCAAACATGGCATTAAAGCCCTTTCCACTACCTTGGTTTCTGTGAGTTTTAATATTGTAGTTATCAAGAATATATTGAGATATTTCTCTAATTCTCTCAGGATGCAAAAGAGCTTTCTTGTTCTCAGCTGCAGACAACTTCTTCTCATCCTGTTCTGACTCCATGGATTTGAACTTTGGTCTGACATCATTGTAGTCAACCTTGAATTTAAGAACCTTTTCATCCCGAATTGCATCTGTAATGACATACGAATGCAATTCACGTCCAAATACGCTTGCAGTCGTCTCCGCTCCCAATGCATTCTCAGGGAATATAGGAGTCCCAGTAAATCCAAACTGATAGAACTTCTTGAATTTCTTCTTCAGGTTCTTCTGTGCTTCTCCGAACTGAGAGCGATGTGCCTCATCAAAAATGAATACCACTTGCTTTTGATAGATAGGCAGGCCACTCTCACTCTTCATCAGGTTATTAAGCTTCTGAATGGTGGTGACTATAATCTTATTGTCTTCTCTATCAATATTTCTTTTCAGTCCTGCTGTGCTTTCTGAGCCATTCACACTACCAGGCGAGAATCTCTGGTATTCCTTCATTGTCTGGTAATCCAGATCCTTTCTGTCTACCACGAAGAACACCTTGTCAATAAACTCAAGCTGCGTTGCAAGTCGGGCAGCTTTGAAACTTGTCAAGGTTTTTCCAGAGCCAGTCGTATGCCAGACATAGCCACCAGATTCAAGTGTAGACCAGTTCTTTGCATTGTATGAACTTCTTATTTTCCATAGCATCCTCTCCGTAGCTGCAATCTGATATGGACGCATAACAAGTAGCGTGTCGTTGACATCAAATACCGAATAAGTCAGGATGATATTCAGAAGAGTATTTTTCTGAAAGAAAGTGGCGGTAAAATCCTTTAAATCTTTTATTAGTGTATTATCTGCCTTCGCCCAGTTCATAGTAAAATCGAAACTGTTCTTGTTCCGTTGGACGGTATTGGCGAAATATCTGCTATCAGTGCCGTTTGAAATGACAAAGAGCTGAATATACTTGAAAAGAGAGCTATCACTATTGAAACTTTCCTTAGAATAACGGTGGACTTGGTTAAATGCCTCACGTATAGCAACTCCACGTTTTTTGAGTTCCACCTGAACGAAAGGCAGTCCATTGACGAGAATCGTAACGTCATATCTGTTTACCTGCGAACCAGTCTGTTCAAACTGATTGATGACCTGCACTTTATTCCTTGCGATGTTTTTCTTGTCAACCAGATAAATGTTCTTGATATGGCCATCGTCAAAGACAAAATCATAGATATGGTTGTCCTGAACCTTTCTGGTTTTTTCTACAAGCGTCTCTCCAACTTTGTCAAGATATTCCTCAACAAAGCGACCCCATTCCTCGTCTGTAAAGATGACATTATTCAATGTCTGTATCTGAATTCGGACATTAGAAAGGAGTTCATCAGGAGTTTTAAGAGACGGCAGATACTCGTAACCTAAGCTTCTAAGATCTTGAATAAACTCATTCTCAAGAGCAGCCTCGGACTGATAGAACGGTCTCGACTCATTCAATACGCTATCGTGCGTGTATTGGTCTAGAACTATAAAGTTCTGTGATTCTGCTATTGTGTTATACATTGTTATTCGCTTGTGTTGAGTGATTATTGAAATGATACGTGGTTATTAGATGGTCAACAAGTCTTTTTAGGATAGCTTTCTCCCTTTCTTCAAGATAATATGTCCCATCTGACGACTGCTTGTCGTGACTACTGAAATCAATGATTCGTTTGACGTAGGCGTCAGGAGAATCTTTTGGACCATTAGGGAGCAATTGTTCCCAGTTCTCATAGCCTAAGAATGTTGAAGTCTTTTCCAATATCTGCCTCAGATAGTTAAAGTGGACTTTTGTCATGGTGTAGTTATCTATAGCATTCTGGAGTTCAGTCAATAGGTATATGTGATAAGAGAACGGAGAGTCATTAGATTGTCTTTCAAGCTTATAAGTCCCGTCATTCTCTTTTTCGAGCCTATATCGAGCAGCACCACTCATCTCATTCCACAGTATATTGTAGAACAAAGGATTGTGTGTGGTGATGATGAACCTTATGTCATTGTTCGACAGACGTTTGATTTGAGAAGCCAAATCAAACGCAAGTTCAATAAGGTGATTCTCGTCAAGAGAACTGACAGGGTCATCAATAAAGACATATTCCAAGTTATCAAACTGTTTGGTCTCACGGAGAGTTTCATCTATTTGTCCACGGGCATCAATTGCCTGCTTCAACACACTGAAGAAAATGCACCATATCAAGCAGCTTTCCTCTCCTCTCGAGATTTTGATGTCTGATACAGAATGGTCATCTCCAGTTTCAATGGAAAAGGAAATCTTGGAAAAGTCCTCGGAAAATTTTGGCGTGAGTTTGTCGCTTGTATAGTGCTGAAAATCCCTAACAATGTTATTCTCCTGTCCTTGAACCTCGAAAATCCATTTCGTGAATTCATTTGGCTGAATGCCAATTTGCCGGCTATGTTCACCATCAGAGTTATTCTCCCAAACGAACAAATCCTCCGTGAAGGCATTATAATACAATACTTTCCGAGTTTGTTCTTGCTCTTCGTTATTTTGAGGGTCAACCACCTCCTTGAACTCGCGGGACAGTCTGGTTTTTCCTACGCCATTGAAAGCATAGATTAGCTGAACTTTCTTTGAGGAGCTCCGCAGCTCTTCAGCGATTTCACGGAGTGTCTTTCCCATATTATGCGCTTAACCTTTTAAATGTTAATAATTTGTTTCTGTAGTACTCATACTGTTCCTTGACCGCCTCAATCTCAGCAGGAAGACCACTGTTAAGTGATTTGGTCAATGACTCGAAGCGGTCAAGGATACCTGCAATGCGATTTTGTTCAGGAATTGATGGTATCGGTAGGACAATCTCCCCCATCATCTTTTTTGAAACATTATACCTCGTTACGCCATGAGCCGTTTTAATGATTAGTTTTCTTGCTCCTGAGCCTCTCAATAAATGCTTAAGAAAATCAGGGTTATAAGTTGATTTATCATTCAGACGGAAACCAAAACAGAAGCTATTCAGATATAGAGGCTCCATAGGTTCACTTACAACCACTGAAGACATTCCACACTCTTCTTGTGTTTCTGATGATCCCGTAAATAAAACATCTCCTTGCAAGACATTATTTTGCTTTTCACCTTCATTAATCTTAACTCTATCTTCAACGTCTAAATTTAACGAAATATTGTTAAAGACATTCATATAGTTAATAAACTTGGCATTTCCTCCATTAAAGTCTTGCTTGGACTTGCCCGATAAACCACCATAAAAGTAGCCTAATTCACGCATTGGCCTATATTTATACCTCGCTCCCCCCCCTATTTCATTGAATGACAATAACTTATTACGATAGTATTCATACTGCTCTTGTCTTGCTTGCAGCTCCGCTTGCAGCTCCGCTTGCAGCTGAGTATAGTTATCCAGTATTCTTACTATTTCTTCCTGTACCTCAATAGGGGGTACGGGGATTTCTAACTTGCGAACTTTTTCTCTGTTTAGAGATGGGATACCTGCCCCTTGTTTCTGCTCCATTAATTTACTTTCTAAATTCTTCAGAAAGTAATAGAGATATTTATTGTTTAATCCATCTTTAGGTTTAACTACATAACAGTGAGCTCCTGCAAAAAATTTGCAAAGCATGAAATTCACATAGCCAGCAGACGCTCCACCTTGGGAAATCGCAATAGTGTTTTCAGGTTCGCTATATGTATTGGAATATCCAGATGGGTTGATACCGCCATTTAATACTGGATATGGACCAACTTCCAGCATGTCCCTTTTATTAAACTGTTGACCAGTATAGATATCAATATAATCTCCTAAAAGAGGATATAATACACCATCCTTACATAGAGAATCTATAAGCTCTTTTAACTTACTCATAATTCATCCTTATCTTCAAATTCCTGCTCAATTTCTTCTATAGTCGGCAAAGACGGCTTGAAATCCTTGGGCATCAGTTCCGAGAGTTCGTACTCTGATATTCCGAGAGGCTGGTTGTAGCCTTCAAGCGCATATTGCGCTGCGACATTGTTCTTGCTCTTGCAGATAAGCAAGCCGATAGTAGGAGCATCCTGCTCGGTTTTCATCTGGTGATTGACTGCCGACACATAAAGTCCCAACTGTCCAAGATATTCTGCCTGGAACTTCCCCGTTTTCAGTTCGATGACGCAATAGGCGTGAAGTTGGGTATTGTAGAAAAGCAAATCTGGGAATATTTCTTCCGTACCAACTTGCATCCTGATTTGACGTCCCACATATGCAAACCCTCTTCCCAGTTCCATCAGGAAGCGAGTAACATTGTCAACTAGCGCATCCTCCAACTCCCGCTCATCGTACTGTTCTCGAAGAGTAAGGAAATCAAAGTTATACGGGTCTTTGGTAATCTGCTGCGCCATATCGCTCTGAACAGGTGGCAGGGTCTGCGAGAAATTGCTGACGGCTTTTCCCTTACGTTCATACAGATTGGTATCAAGGAAATTCAAGAGCATATCGCGTCCCCAAGCATTCTCACGGCTCTTTCGCACAAAGAATATGGCTTTGTCCACATCCTTGCATTTGTCGATGATCAGCCTATGATGATACCAAGAAATTGAGAATAGTTCCTGCAAGGTGAATTCTTCCACACCCCGTGGAAGAATTGGTGTCCCATAATCTTCCGCACCCTGCGGAAGATTTTCAATTCGCTGAGCATAAAGCATATAAAACTTATACATGTAGCGAAGATTGTTCTCAGACAATCCCTTTACATCTGGTAGTTCCCGTTGTAAATCAAGGCTTAACTCCTTATAGAAACCTGAACCATAAGTGTTCTGATACTGCTTGGTAGCGATATCACCACCTATACTCCAATAGAAAGCCAACATATTGTAATTCACAGACATCGCCGCCTGCAAACGGATACGCTGGTAGCGTTCTTTCAGTTCTTTTACCCAAGAAGCATACTCGACATTGGTTTTTGTCAGAGCGTTCTTATTCGTGCTTATCTTACTCATAGTTCATCCTCTTCCAATTCTGAAATAATCTTCTTGATTTCTTCTCTCAACTCATTCTCCTTCTCAACAATGTGTTCTATCCTCTGGTTGAGTTCCTTGATATTGATTTCCTTCTTATCTTCTTTAGCAGCTACATAGGCTCCGACAGAAAGGTCGTAGTCCTTCTCAACAATAGAGTCGTAGTTAACATTCTTGGCAATATAATCCTCGTTATCTTTATGTGCGAAGATATCTACAATCCTGCTGATATGACATTCGTCCAGCACATTGTTATTCGTGTCCTTTCTATAGAAATCCGTGCCGCTTGCATTAATAAACTGAACATCAGTATTCTCCTTGTGTTTAGAAAGAACAAGGATATAAACAGCGATGGTCGCTCCGTAAAAAAGATTTGAAGGAAGTGAGATTATGGTCTCGATGTAATTGTTGTCAATAAGGTATTTCCTAATCTTCTTCTCAGCACCACTTCTATAGAAAATGCCAGGGAAGCAGACAATAGCCGCCCTTCCTTTGCTTGAGAGATAATTCAAGGAATGTAGGATAAACGCAAAATCAGCCTTTGATTTTGGAGCAAGTACACCAGCAGGTGCAAAACGGTCGTCATTTATCAATGTGGGGTCATCAGAACCTTTCCAATTAATGGAATATGGAGGGTTAGAGACAATCGCATCAAATGGTTTCTCATCCCCGAACTTAGGGTCAAGAAGAGTATCTCCAAGCGCAATATCGAACTTATCGTAGTTGATGTTGTGCAGGAACATATTCATACGGGCAAGGTTGTATGTGGTGTGGTTAATTTCCTGTCCGTAAAACCCCTCTTCGATAATATCGCTGTTAGCTTGCTTCTTGGTCTGAAGAAGAAGGGAACCTGAGCCACAAGCTGGGTCATAAACCTTGTTGACACTTGTCTGCTCGAACATTGCCAATCTTGCTATCAGCTTGGATACATTCTGAGGAGTAAAGAACTCACCACCAGATTTGCCGGCATTCGCTGCATAGTTATTTATCAAAAACTCATATGCGTCTCCAAACAAATCTATCTGATTATCCTCAAACTTGCCGAAGTCCAATTCTGCAACGCCACTCAAAACAGCAGCCAAACGGCTGTTTTTCTGCTCTACGGTCGTTCCAAGTCTGGTGCTGGTTGTGTCGAAATCCGCAAATAATCCCTTAATATCTCGCTCTGACTCGTATCCATTTGCCGAATTCTCAATCGCATCAAAGATGTTTTTCAAATCTATATTCAAGTTGGAATTACGGCTCGCATTCTTTTCTACGTTGACAAACAACTGACTTGGATAAATAAAATAACCCTTTGTCTTGACTGCGTCTTCCTTGATTTCAGGAGTAATCACAGTATCAGGAAGAGATGCGTAGTTTACGCTCTCATCACCGCCTTCAATAAATCTTGTGAAATTCTCACTGATAAACCTATAAAAAAGAGTGCCTAAGACGAATTGCTTGAAATCCCAACCGTCCACTGCGCCACGGACATCATTAGCTATTCTCCATATTTGACGTTGGAGCGCATCTCTTTGTGATATACTTGACATGTCTATATTTATTTCCTATTTGTGGATATTGGATACAACTTGCCCAATATCTACAAATATACGCTTTTCCATTCATTCAACCACAGATTATTAGGACTTCCTACGAAAAAAGCACGGCTCTTTCATTTAAAACGGGCGCAACCTTTCAGGAATGTTGTTATTTTATAGCAGACTTTCGAGCGCATTTTTCGCACGCCACATGATTTTTCGATGCTTCCAGGATTGTTGGCGAGTTATTCTATAGTATAGTCCAATAGAATTTACTTCACTTTAAATGAAAGAGCCGTGCGAAAAAAGCCCGGCGCAATGCGCCGAGCTTCATACTATCAGCGGAGAGAACGAGATTCGAACTCGTGATACCCTTTAGGAGTATACACGCTTTCCAGGCGTGCCTCTTCAGCCACTCGAGCATCTCTCCATGATCCTGGTCCCTTCATCATGAATGATTCGGAGAACCGGACCGCAAATATACTAAATTTAAGTAAATCGGCAAAAAATCATTTGCCTATAAAGTCTCACGCTTGAGATTTTCGATATACCTGTCAATGCGCCTGAGTTCATGGGGGATGTCAATGCTCTGGGGGCAATGCGGCTTGCATTGACCGCAGCCGACACAATGGTCGGCCTGACGGACGGTCTCCACCGCACGGTCATAACTTACCAGATAGCGCCTCTTGAGCCTCTGGAAATGCTCCTGCTCGCAGCTCTGCGCTATATCGCCCGAATTCACCGCGTCATTGTAATGACGGAAAATCGTAGGAATGTCAATGCCATAAGGACATGGCATGCAATAAGTACAGCCTGTGCAAGGAACGGTAGGGTAGTTCTCCATCAGGTCCGCCATCTCCTGAAGAAATGTAATCTCCTCCTCGGTAAGCGGCTTGAAGTGGCTGAAAGTCTCCACGTTCTCTATAAGCGGATCCATAGACGACATGCCGCTCAGAACCGTAAGCACACCCGGATATGAACCGCAGAAACGGAATGCCCATGAAGCGACCGACTTCTCCGGCTCCCTTTCCTTAAGTCTGGCAGCCACAGCCTCAGGCAGTTTCGCAAGACGTCCTCCAAGAAGCGGCTCCATGATAGTCGCAGGAATGTTCCTCTTGACCAGTTCCTCATAAAGATAGTCGGCATTGACATTTCTAGGGACCTTGGCATGTTTCCAGTCCACATAATTCATTTCTATCTGCACGAAATCCCAATGATATTTCTCATGGAGTTCCATGAACTTGTCGAAGACCTCCTTCCTGCCGTGGAAAGAGAAGCCTAAATTACGGATTCGTCCTGCCTCACGCTCCGCCAGAAGGAAATCCAGCAGTCCGTTATTTATATATCTGTCCTCGAATACTTCATAGGACCCGCCTATGGCATGGAGAAGATAGTAGTCGAAATAATCGGTGCGGAGAGCCTCCATGGAATCGTAATACATCTTCAGGCCGGCCTCGCGGGAAGAATTGTTGAAATTCGAGAGCTTCGTCGCAACATAATAAGTATCACGGGGATAGCGGCTCAATGCCAGACCTGCGGCAGCCTCTGACTGGCCCTGCAGATAAGCCGGAGACGTATCATAATAATTGATTCCGTTCCTGTAGGCGTAATCCACCATCTCATTGACAGCCTCCTGGTCGATGTAGTCTTTACCGTCTTCGCCCTTCTTCATAGGCCAGCGCATACAGCCGTAGCCCAGCAGCGACACCTTGCCGCCGTTTTTCGGAGCCTCACGGGTCTCCATTTCAGCAGGCCCTTCAGCTGAACCGGAAGGGCGGGATGAACATCCTGTCAATGAGGCTGTTCCGATAGCCAAGGCCCCGGCCCCGGCCCGCTTTAGAAAATCTCTTCTGTCTATATTTTCACTCATGACTAATCCCTCCTATGAACATTTAGACCATTGACCTTGATGGCACTGAAAGGCCTTGACGGGCAAAGGAACTCGCAGGCGCCGCATCCGAGACACTTGTCTTCGTGTACCGTCGGAATCCTGAGCGAATCCTTGTCGGAAGGGTCTTTCCTGACCATCAGGATAGCCCCTGCAGGACAATGCCTTGCGCAGTTTCCGCATGAAACTCCGTCACGGTTCACTATGCAGAGATCCAGATCGACATGGGCTGTTCCGATATGCATCGTGGTCTTTTCCTCTATGCTGTAATGCTTTATCGGGCCTGACGGGCAGACCTCAGCGCACTTGTTGCACTCCACGCGACACCATCCTCGCTCGAAAGACATCTCCGGCTGCATCAGATGCTCCAGTGACATCGACGGACGGAGCACATCGTTCGGACATTGTGACACGCAAAGCTGACATGCGGTACAATGCTGGTAGAACTCCTTGACACTCAATGCTCCGAAAGGAACTACCGGAACCGAACGCTCAGGAGCCTGTTTGCCGATGACGGCGGCGAGACCGCCGTCCACCTTCTTTTCCTGAGCCTTTACTGTCAATGCGCCCAGGGCCAATGCTGAAGTGCCGATGAAAGCACGTCTGCCGTTGTCCGGGGAGTTAGGAGAGGCAGCATTGACCTTTGCCTCATTGGCATTGACCTTTGCCTCTTCGGTTTTTGCCGGAATGGCCTTCCAGAACGGCCTGTACTTTATCCCGCCGAACTTGCAGTTGTCGAGGCAGTCGAAACATGCTACGCAGCGGCTATAGTCGATTTTCTTGTTTGCCACGTTGATGCAGGATGCCTTGCAGTTCCTTTCGCAGAGGTGACAAGACTTGCACATGGATGCATTGAAGACCGGACGGAAAATTGCGAATCTCGAGAAGAAACTCAGGACTGTTCCGACAGGGCAGATCGTATTGCAGTATGTCCTGCCGTTTCGCGCCGCGAGAATAAAGATGACAACGAAAGTGACAGACGCAATGATGAAAGTAGGCAGACTCTTGATCCATACCTCCTTATGGGCGAACGCATACCCGCCGCACTTCTCCGCAATCCATGCGCAGAGATTGTTTCCCCATATCCATACCGGCGAGAAAAGATTCTGTGCTATACGTCCGAAAGAACTGTACGGGGCCAGGAGTGCTGCCAATGCATTGACTCCCAGGACCATGGCCACTATGAAAACAGCCAGCATCCCGTAACGGAGCCATTTCTTCTCAGGTGACCAGGTATAGTTTTTCTTGTGCTTCTTGCGCCAGCCCTTGAAGAAGCGGGCGATGACATCCTGGAAGATGCCCAGAGGACAAATCACTGAGCAATAGACTCTTCCGAACAGAACAGTCATCAGAAGAAGCAAAATGACAATGCCGGCATTCAACGCCAATACGGCCGGAAGGAACTGGATCTTAGCCAGCCAGCCGAACCATTTGGTCGCCAATCCTGAAAAGTCTATGAACATGAGCATGAACAGGATGAAAACGATGCCTGCCAGAGCAGTGCGGATTTTTTTCAGCATAAGCCAATGTTTTTGTGAGGTCCGTGTCACGGCCTCCATGATTGTTGTCTAATTCAATATTATCAGAACGGCGGAAGGATGGCTCAGAGTCAGTCTGACCTCATCTGCGCATGCCTTGTTCAATGTCGCTTTCCACCAGTTGTCGAACACTACGTCATCAGTCTTCCAAGTGAGACCTTCTGACATGATTTTCAATGTATTGTCGGCTGAAAAGATGGAAATCTCCCTCCCTTCCCCGACATGGAATGAACACGAATCCGTAATCGCAAACGCGGTCGTCCAGTCGGAAACCATGTCGATATAGAGTTCCGGTCTGACATTGATGCCGTCCAGAATGACCCTCTCCTTGAGCCCGTCCAGTTCTTTCGCGTATTCCATGAGATAGGAAAGATTCCCGACAGTGTGGTCCTCGCGCATACCGCCGGCACCCAAAATATGGATTGTGTCAATGTCTTCGTAACGTGTCAGAGCATATCTCACCGCCTTGTTCAGGTCATTGTAATCCTGCTCGTCCACCTTTACCAGGACATCCGCGTATTTCCTCTTCATTGCAGGAGGAATCGAATCCAAGTCTCCGATTACTGCATCAGGCTTCCTCTCATGTCCGAAAATCTTTCCCTGACGCCTGTCATAAGTCGCAGCCGCGCCATCACAACAGATGATGTAATCTGCTGATTGGATGAGATATAGAGGATATTCCCTCTTGGGAAACTCTCCCTTGCAAATGATAACTGCGCTTGCCATTATTTCTTCCTTATGATGCTCAGCCCGTGCCGGAGCGGCAGAATCACAGTCTCCACCCTCTCGTCATGAGCCGTCAAGTCATTGAATTTCACTATTCCCGCGGTCTGCTTGTCGCCGGGCACATTCTCCGCGTAAACCTTGCCGTCCCACAGGACGTCGTCGGCCAGAATGAAGCCGCCGCTTTTTGTCAATGCCAATGCAAGTTCGTAGTAATCAGAATATTCCCTCTTGTTGGCATCAATGAAAGTAAGGTCATAGGTCTTCTTTCCCGACATTGACTTCAGGAACTCTATCGCATCGCCGATATGCAGGGACACCTTGTCCTGGACGCCAGCCCTTTCGAAGCCCTCCAGAATCAGGTCCTCCAGTTCATCATTGATTTCCAGAGTATCTATATGTCCTCCTTCCGGCAGGCCGAGTGCCATGCAGATTGCGGAGTATCCCGTAAAAGTTCCGATCTCCAGGACATTGGCCGGTGCCGTCATCCTGGTAATCATATAAAGGAACTCGCCCTGAACACGTCCGGTGAGCATTCTGGGATAGTTCGTGCGTATATTTGTCTGACGCTCAAGCCATTCGAGCGCCTCGTTCCTTTCTGAGCAATGCTCTTCGAGGTATTTGTCCAACGGACTTTCCATATCTTCGTCCAATTTGCCGACATCTTGACAATCAATGACATCGGCCCGTTTCTAAATCATCGTGAGTCTGCTGGTCTTGTCCGGTGCGAAAATCCTGCAGGCCATCTCCATAATCTGTCCGGAGGTTATGCCCTCTATCTGACTGCGTGTCTCCGCGCCGGTCCAGACCTTGTCATAGGCAAGAAGACTCTTGCCCATGCTGAGACATTGGGCCTCCCCGTTGTCGGAACTGATGGCAAGCTGTCCGAGCAGCTGCTTCTTTGCCGCATTCAGCTTCCTTTCGGTCAGTTCCTGCGTCTGCAACTTCAATATTTCCTTGTCAATGGCAGCCAGGCATCTGTCCAGGTTCTCTTTTTCGCAGCCCAGTGAAATCGCAAGTATCCCGGTATCAGCATATTGGGTATATGAACTTTCCACTCCGTAAACCCATCCGTGCTTTTCCCTTAGGATACTGTTCAAAATTGAGTTCATTGCAGGGCCAGCCAGAATGTTGCTCAGCAGCACAGTCGCAAGCCTCTCCTTTTCTTCATAAAGTGATGGAGCATAGCCGCCTACGACAGCATTGGCCTCATGCGTCTTGCGCGAAATCATCTCGTCGAACACATTGCAAAGCTCGACACGGGCAGGGCGCACAAGCCCGTTTCCTGAAGTCCGGAAATCGGCGAAGAACTTCCCGACAAGTTTCAGCAGCCCCGCCTCCATCTTTTTCTCATCAATGTCAGCCACTATCGTGAATGCCATGGCCTCGGGAACGAACTTCTCCTTCACAAACCTGCGCAATTCCTCTGAAGTAATCTCTTTGACGGATTTTACGCTTCCCAGAATGGGATTTGTAAGTGGATGACCCGCAAACAGTTTCTCCTCGAAGCGGTCATAAATGTCCTCTGCCGGATTATCCTTATATGACTTTATCTCATCTATCACCACGCCCCTTTCAGTATTGACCTCATTCTCAGGAAAAGTCGCCGAAGTGGCGATTTCCATGAGCAGGGAACTGGCCTTCATCAGGTCTTCCTTCAATACTGTCGCGTGAAGAACAATCTCCTCCTTGGTCGTGTATGCATTCAGCTCTCCTCCGAGTTTGTCGAGATAACCGTTTATCACTGAGGACTTTTTGTGAGCGGTACCCTTGAAGAGAGTGTGCTCCGTGAAGTGGGCGATTCCGCTGTGGAAGCCTGTCTCGGACCTCGTTCCGCATGTAATGCCCAGAGAACAATACGCTACGGCAGATCCGCTCCGTTTGACCGCATAGCGGATCCCGCATTCCGTTTTTCCTGTAATCATCTCCTACCTTGTTTTTGCAATCTTCTTCAGGTCGGCTTTCAGGAAACCCGCATATTCGGCAGACTTGAGATTCTGCTTCTTGTAATAATAAAGTTCATGAGTCCTCGCGTCAATGACAATCTTCCAGCACACGGCCCCGGGATGGAATTCACCCGGAGTGACGACGTAACTTACCAATGTCTTTCCGCCATCGAGGAAGAGGCTGTCCGCCTCGGCATCAGAGGTTATGTCAATGCCTTTTTTCTTCATCTTCTCACGGAATTCCTGAGACACGCATTCCGCGATGTCGTCCTCTGAAACTACGGCCCTGTCGCAGTTTGTCTTTCCGAGGGGTCTCACATACGTCTTCAGTCCCGGGAAATTGGTCCCGAGAGACTGTGAAACATAGCCCTGGATGACGTCAATGAGTCCCGGCAGCATGGCAGCCTCGCGGCCTGAAGGCAGGTCAGCCGCACACACCGGCATTGACACGACCTCTGTCAAGTCATTGACAGTCTTGGCATTGGCCTTTCCCTTCACGAGTGTCATCATGGTGATTCCGGGTTCCGTCTCTTTCTTGTATTTGACTTTCACCGGCAGCATGAAATAGTATTCCTCGTTGTTTTTCAGGGACTTGAACTCCTCCATGGTGCAGAACTCGAAAGGGGAGATGCTCCATGTGTTGTTCAGTGCGTCTCTCAAAACCGGGTCGATGAAATGGTTCCCCGGGAGGACTACTTTCATTGTCCGTGATGTGAAGTCGCTCAGTTTCTCTTTGCGTGTGGTGATCTGAGCCTGTCCGAATGCGCTTGCGGAAATGGCAAGTGTGGCGATTATAGTGATTAAACGTCTCATCATATTGTGTCTGTATATCTTTAATCGTGGCCGCGCGTCACCGCTGGCCCTATTATTGCAAAGATACAAAATTCATTTTTTTTATGTAAGTTTGCAATAGAATAACTCAAGTTTTGCGGTTGCGGAACTTACATGGAAAAAGCTAGTATAACATTGATATAATTTAATCATTATGGAAACAGATCCTATCATGCGCCGGGAGGCGGAAGAAAAGCTCTCGAAAGTCAAGAGCCTGAAGACCACAATGTATGTCCTTGTCGGCGTTGCTGTCGCTCTGGTTGCGGTTCTCGCTTATGTCTGGAGTCAGAAATCGGCATTGATCAGTGAACTCGAAGATGAAAAGCAGGACCTTACCGTCCAGATGGAAAATCTCCAGAACGACTATGCGTCACTTTCATCAGATTATGATTCCATCAACTCCCAGCTCGACACCTCACGTGCCGAAGTTGCGAACCTTATCGAAAGAATCAAGAAAACGGATGCTACAAACCGTGCCAAGATGCGTCAGTATGAGAAAGAGCTCGGTACGCTCAGAAGCATCATGCGTAACTATATAGTCCAGATCGACTCGCTCAACACATTGAACCACAAGCTTACTGCCGATGCTGCCGCTGCCCGCAGAGAGGCTGCCGCAAGCAAGGCCGAAAATCAGGAACTGTCCCAGCAGGTCGAGAACCTTACAGGTCAGGTGGCTGCAGGTGCAGTTATCAAGGCCCGCGGACTCAGAATGGAGGCTTACATGTCCAATGACAAGATTACCGACAGGAGCAGCCGCGTCGTAAGACTTCTCACGTCACTTAGCCTTGTGGAGAATGACCTCGCACCTAAGGGCCCGGTAAGAGTTTACATCCGCGTGAAAGACCCTGACGGAATCATCCTTACCAATGCCAACCGTACATCATTCACTTTCAATGGAGAAACGATGGTCGCTTCCGCTTCCAGAAAGGTTGACTATGAGGGAAGGGAGGTCGATCTCAGCATCTATCTGAATGATATTCCTGGATATAGGAAGGGTGTTTATACAGTTGAGGCCTATACGGAGCAGGCAATGCTCGGAAGGGCCGAACTGATGCTCAGGTAATCCGGTCTGGTCCGGGACTCATCGGAAGGAAATATGATTTATCTGCACGTGCCGTTCTGCAGGAGTTTCTGCACTTATTGCGGGTTCTATTCGGAAGCCGTGCCGGCTTGTCCCGGGAATGGTGACATGGCAAGGTTCGACAGGTATGCGGACTCGGTCTGTGCGGAGATAGTCAGTCGGGCGGATGAAATCCGTTCCACCCTTCCTACCGGTGCGCTTTCAGGAAAAATCGATACTTTATATATCGGAGGAGGTACCCCATCGGTGCTTCCTCTTTCTGTTGTCAGCAGGATAGTCCATACTCTGAACAATACTGTTTTCGGAGAACAATACCATGATTATCTGGAGTTTACATTCGAGGTGAATCCGGAAGATGTCGTGGAGAAGTGTGAGGAATATCTGAAGGGACTTATGGCTCTGGGCGTCAACAGGTTCAGTATGGGAATCCAGTCTTTCGACGATAGGATTCTCCGCTGGATGAACCGCAGGCACAATGCGGAACATGCCGAGGACGCATATTGGATGATGAGGGGCCTGAATGTCAGGAACATCAGCATTGACCTTATCTTCGGAGTCGACGGATTGTCGGACGCGACCTGGGAGGCTACTTTGCATAAGGCGATCGGCCTCAGTCCGTCGCATATTTCAGCATACCAGCTCTCTGTCGAGGACGGCAGCGCGCTTTCGCGGCTTGTCGCAGACGGGAAATACCATGAGGCGGGAGAAGATGTCTGCCGACGCCAGTACGACATGTTGTGTTCAATGCTTTACGAGGCGGGATACCATCATTACGAGGTCTCGAATTTTGCCTTCCCGGGAATGGAGGCGCGGCACAATTCCGCCTACTGGAGGCGCGTGCCTTACGTCGGCCTTGGCCCCGGAGCGCACTCTGCGCTGGCAGATGCCGAGGGAAAGGTCAATGTCCGCAGATGGAATACCGAGACGGAGTCCGGATATGTGTCTGAAATGGAGACTCTTAGCGAAGAAGACATGAAGGTTGAGGAAATCATGCTGGGACTTCGTACTGATGACGGCGTGGACCCGGCCCTGTTGCCGGAGAAAGTAGTGGCCAGGCTGATGAAAGAGGGCGCTTTGGCAAAGAATGTGTGGGGAAAAATAAGGATCCCGGAGGATCATTTTTTTGTATCAGATGAAATAATCACAGAATTAATATAGGGAATATGGGAAATATCTATGCACAGAGGATAGATGCTATCCGTAGCATCATGAAAAGCAAAGGCATCGATGCAATGGTAATTACAGGCTCGGACCCTCACAACAGCGAGTATCCTGCTTCCAGATGGAAACAGGTCGAGTGGGTGAGCGGCTTTACAGGTGAAGCCGGCGATCTGGTGATTACCGCAGACCACGCGGGACTATGGACCGACACCCGTTATTTCATCCAGGCAGTACAGCAGCTGGCAGGTACCGGAGTTGAACTCCACAAGACCAGAGTCCCTGAGCAAGTGCTTATCCCTGAATGGCTTGCAAATGTAAAGTTCGCCGAGAAACGCGGAACCGTGGTAGTCGCAGTGGATGGCCTTTCCCAGCCGGTTTCCTCCGTTGAGGACATGAAGGACGCTTTCATCGGAAGCGGACGTGCCAATGCTGAAACTGATGACCAGTCTGACATGTTCAAGATTGTGGACCTGCCTGATTTCATGGATCAGCTGTGGCAGGACAGACCTGCCGTCCCTTCATCTCCTATCATCACATTGGGAGAAGATACGACAGGGGAGTCACGTATGGCCAAGATCGTATGGCTCAGACATTTGCTCGAAGAGAGAAAGTGCGACGCGATACTGATAACCGCACTCGACGAAATAGCCTGGCTGCTCAATGTCAGGGGCTCCGATATAGAATATAATCCGGTGGTGATGTCTTATCTGCTCGTCACTCCAGAGAAAGTGGACTGGTTCGTGAAGAAACCGTTCGGGGGCTGCGACACGGAGACCAGGGACAGTTTCGCTGAACTTCAGGAAGACGGAATCAATATTCTGAATTACGACGATGTCTCACTTGCATTCGAGGAGACGGAAGACCATGTCCGACTGCTTGTGGATCCGTCATCTCTCAACTATCATATTTTCAAGGTGTTGGATTCGGTTTCCGACCATATCACCCTCGTGAGGGGAACATCTCCTATACCGCTCCGCAAGGCATTGAAAAACAATGTGGAAATCGAGGGCATGAAGGAGGCCCATTTCGAGGATGGTCTCGCCATGGAGAAATTCCTTTATTGGCTCGAGACCAGCATGGCCGAGGGCAAGGAAATCAATGAATGGGATGCCGCCTGCAAACTGAATTCCCTGCGTGCCGAAATCGTCGGCTATCGCGGAAACAGTTTCGAGACCATCTCTGCTTATGGCCCGGATGCCGCTCTGCCTCACTTTGTTACGCCATCTGAGGGTTCCCGTCGTCTGGAACCTCACGGCCTTTATCTCTGTGATTCCGGCGGACAGTATCTCTATGGTACGACAGACATAACACGTACAGTTCCTCTGGGACCTTGTACGGAACAGGAAAAGACAGATTACACACTGGCATTGAAAGGACATATCGCCTTGGCAAAGGCTGTATTCCCTCAGGGTACGGCAGGTTGCCAGATCGATTATGCGGCCCGTTGTCCGCTCTGGCAGTTCCGCAGGAATTTCGGACACGGCACGGGGCATGGTGTAGGTTTCTTCCTTAATGTCCATGAAGGTCCTCAGGAAATCCGTCAGAACTTCAACCGTCAGCCGATTCTTCCGGGAATGATAAACTCCGACGAACCGGGCATTTACATAGAAGGCGAATACGGAATCCGTCACGAGAGCCTTCTCCTGTGCGTCCGTGACCGCGTCAATGAATTCGGCTCATGGCTCTCGTTTGAGACATTGACACTCTGCCATATAGACACGTCCGTAATAGTCCCGAGCCTCATGACCGAGGATGAGATGATATGGCTCAATGCCTACAACGCCAAGGTTTACGAAACCCTTGCCCCTCATCTCCCGGGTGAGGTTGCCGAGTGGCTCGAGCGCAAAACCAGAGCATAGCAACTCTCTGATATACAATTATGCCCGGCTGGTTGTGAAACCTTGCCGGGCATTGTCGTCTAGAAAAGTTTGCGCTTGAGGAACCGCAGTCCTATCAATGCCAGTCTGTCGAACGGGATGCTTCCGGAAATGCATTTCAGTCCGGTAGCAATCAAACCTGAAGGCGAGTATGAATCGCAGAAATCCTCCCAGCTGGAAACGACTCTGCGGCCCTTTCTGTCAATTTTGGAAGTCAATGCCTTGCGTGCGGCATCGAGACTTTCAATATCTTTGATTTCTGAGTACTTCATGCCTGACCTCCTTCTTCCGGACCATCGTTTTCGAAGAAAAGTCCTACGAATAATTTTACAAACCCATTGAGGAACAGCTTGTTGCGGACAAAGTACAAGAGCACCATCAGCAGCAGGAAAAAGCCTGCCACGATAAACGCCCCGGCCGCATAGCTGCCGATGAGATCCCCGAGCAGGAGTACACCGCCGAAGGCCAATGCCATGAGAACGATACTCCCGAGAGTCAGGAACAGAATCGAAATGATCAGCCTGTTCAATGTCACCGAGAGTCCCTTCGCGGTCCTGAGTTTCAGCTCATCAACTTTAAGGTCAATGTAGGCCGCAGCGTCTTCAGCGAGCCGTTCTGCCGGCCTGGAAAACATGCTGCCCATTACGCGTCGTACATTTCGTCAATGCTGGCCTCGTCCTTCTCCAATGCCCTTTCGAGCCTGTTGAGCTGGTCGAGAACCTTGGCGCGAGCCTCTTCCTTCATCTCCCTGCTGTCCTCTTTCAGGATTTCCTTCAGTTCGTCCAGTTCTTCACGGGCTCTGGAAGCCTTTTCCTTTGCATAAGCATAGGCATCCTCTGCCTTTTCACGTGCAGTGTCATAGCCTTCTTTGGCGGCTTCCCTTATCTTCCTTCTTGTAACTTCACCTTTTTCCGGAGCAAAGAGGACTCCTAAAGCGGCACCTATCGCAGCTCCTGCGATAAATGTTATAAGCGAATCGTTTCTCATGATACCTCCATTTTAAATATCCGATGTTTCACGATTGTGAAACCTGAGTTCAATCATTCGGTTCCCAAATATAAATTTTGTCGCCACGGCGGAGCCTTACAGGAATCTTCCCGTCAGCATTGACAAGAACGGCATCCGCATCAGCTCTGGATTTGCTGTCGGAGCCGTCGCCCTTTTCGACCTCCCCGTCACGCACGCCCTGGTTTTCAGGCACGATGGCGACTGAACATCTCACGCCCTTTTCTGCTTTTTCGGCCGGTTTCAATGCTACGCGCAAGTCATTGACAGTAAACTCGATGACTCCGGTAGTGGCTCCGGTTGCCATGCATTTTGCACCCATGGTCAGCGCTTCTGATTCAACTGCGATTTCAGCGACGCCTATGCGGTCAAACCAGTTTGTGACTTTTCCGCAATAAACCTTCTTTCTGGTGGCGTGGCTGCCATAGACATCGCTCCATTCGCCGAGCTTGGCGCCCTGATAATAGCCGTCCCAGAAACCCCTGTTGAATACCTCGGAGAGTTCGTCCTTGAGCGTCTTTGCAAATTCCGGGCTATAAGTTCCTTCACAGACGGCGTCAGCTGCCTGTCTGTAGCATTGTGCGCATCTCTTCACATATTCCGCAGACCTTGCACGGCCTTCGATTTTGAACACCTTTACGCCGGCATCGATGATCTTGTCCATGAACTCGATGGTACACAAGTCCTTAGGAGACATGATGTACTTGTTGTCAATGTTGAGCTGGTTGCCGGTTTCCAGGTCTGTAACCTCATAGCCCCTGCGGCACAGCTGGTAACATGCACCTCTGTTTGCCGATGCCCCGTAAGTCTGGAGGCTCAGGTAGCATTTCCCGGAAATCGCCATGCAGAGGGCACCGTGGGCGAACATTTCTATTCTTACGAGTTCTCCGGCAGGACCCTTGATGCTGTCGCGCTGAATGGTCTCATAGATGTCTTTCACCTGATGCAGGTTCAGTTCGCGGGCCAGCACCACTACGTCTGCAAACTGCGCGTAGAAACGCAATGCCTCCGCGTTCGAGATGCTGAGCTGGGTGGAAATATGCACCTCCATCCCAATCTGGCGGCAATACATGATTGCGGCCATGTCAGAAGCGATCACCGCATCGACTCCGGCAGCCTTTGCTGCATCCAGCGCCCTGTGTGCAGGCTCTATATCTTCCTGATACAGAACGATATTCAGTGTGAGATATGTCTTTACTCCATACTGGCGGCAGATTCTGACTATCTCAGCGAGATCTTCCGACTGGAAATTGTTTGCGGAATGGGACCTCATGTTGAGGTTGCCGACTCCGAAATATACTGAATCCGCCCCTCCTTCAATGGCGGCCATGAGGCATTCGAAATTGCCGGCAGGCGCCATTATCTCCAATTCTTTCTTATCCATGTTCGTGTTTTGTGACTTTAGTTCTTACGTCCTATGAGCTTGTCCGCGAAGCGCTTGAGCATCTCGAATCGTACATTTCCGAGGTCGAGGCTTTCTGCATATTGCAAGGCCTCATCAGTCAGCCTTACGATTTCCTCCTCAGCCATCTTATCGACACCGAGTCTTACATATATGTCCTTGACAGCCTTGATCTTGGCGGCTTTCTGCTCCTCTGTTTCCACAGGCATGGCCATAGCGATATCCATTGCCTCTTCGTCGAGTTCGGTAGCCTTGATTGTCAGCCAGCACTTCTTGTTGTTTATGATGTCGCCTCCGATAGGCTTGCCGAATACCTTTTCGTTGCCGAATGCGTCCAGCCAGTCGTCCGCAATCTGGAATGCGAGACCGAGAGCATAACCGTATCTGTAGAGGTTGCCGGCATCTTCGTCAGAAGCGCCTCCTATCAATGCTCCCATTTTCGCGGCGCATGCGATCAGCACGGCAGTCTTCAGCCCGATCATCATCATGTACTGGTTCATCGGAACCTTCTCGATCTTCTCGAAGTCCATGTCATATTGCTGACCTTCACATACTTGGGCGGCGGTGTGGTTGAACAGCTTGAGCACTTTGCCGAGCACGTCTTCAGGAGCCTGTGCGATTCTCCTGTAGCTGTCGATGCACATCACGTCGCCTGACAGGATGGCTCCGTCCTCGCCCCATTTTGTCCAGACGGTCGGATTCCCGCGTCTGAGAGGGGACTTGTCCATGATATCGTCGTGGATCAATGTAAATGTGTGGAATACCTCGAGTCCTGCTGCAGGCTGGAGGATTTCATCTGTCAATTCATCATTGAAGAGGGCGTAGGCCGTAAGGCAGAGTCTTGGGCGCAGTCTTTTGCCTCCGCCGTCAATCATGTACCTGAGCGGGTCATACAGTCCCTCAGGTTTTCTGGAGAAACTGATTTCTGAAAAGAGCTGTTTTATGCTCTCGTCTATCTGGATTTCACTGATCATAAAATCAAAATTTTCACCAATTTACGAAATTTTCGTGAAATACGGCATATGGCGACGTTGGAGACTTTCCAAACATGAACTATATTTGCAGGACGAACACTGCGTCCAGCGGTAAATCCAGATGAAATGACAGGAGAAGCAACAGTTGTAAAGAATGCGGGCAGCCATTATATGCTGTCAATGTTACCGGAATGGAATCCCTTTCCGGCTGTACTCAAGGGCCGTATCAGATTGAAGGCCAATGATTCCACCAATCCGGTGGCGGTCGGTGACAAGGTGCGTTTCGAGGCGGATGCCGAAAGTGCTGATGGAGTGACATTGACAAATCCCGCTCTCATCACCGAAATCCTGGACAGGAAGAATTATGTGGTCCGCAAATCGACGAATCTTTCCAGGCAGTCGCACGTGATCGCCGCCAACATTGACATGGCCTTTGCCGTGGTCACTCTTTATTTTCCTGAGGTGAAACTTCCTTTCCTGGACAGGATGCTCGTTACCTGCGAGGTCTATGGCGTTCCTGTGACTATCGTCATGAACAAGGTGGACCTGTATCGGGAAGAAGCGCCTGAGTTTACGCAGAACTTCATTGACATTTATACGAAAGCGGGCTACAAGGTGGTCCAGACGTCGGCGAAGACGGGGGAGGGCATTGATGAACTCCGTGAGATTTGTCGTGACAAGGTTTGTCTCTTTTCCGGCGAGTCCGGTGTCGGAAAGTCCTCATTGATAAAGGCTTTGGACCCTTCGCTGGACCCGAAGGTCGGGAATATTTCGGTGGCACATCTTCAGGGAAAGCACACGACTTCGCTCTATGAAATGTATCGTCTCGCGTCGGGAGGCACTGTGATCGATACGCCAGGCCTGAGAGGTTTCGGCCTTGTCAATCTGGAGAAAGAGGAGATTGCGAGATATTTTCCCGAGATGCTGAAGGCGGCGGAAAACTGCCGTTTCACCCCGTGCACCCACACTCATGAGCCGGGCTGTGCCGTCAAGGAGGCAGTGGAAAATGGTGAAATCAGTCCGGAGCGCTATACTTCGTATCTCGGCATGATAGAAGATGACAAGAAATTCAGATGAATATACTTAACAAGGAAATTCTCAGGCTGGCTGTCCCGAGTATTCTGGCCAATATGACTGTCCCGCTCGTCGGAATCGTCGGCATTGCCGTGGCCGGTCATTTGGACGGGGATGCTGCCGTATTGATAGGTGGAATGTCGATCGGTTCGCTGCTTTTCGACCTCCTTTACTGGAACTTCAGCTTTCTGCGTATCGGAACCGGCGGAATGACCGCGCAGGCGTACGGACGTGGCGATATGAAGGCTGCCGCAGATACGCTTGTAAGAGCCGTATGTACTTCAATGTCAATAGCATTGACCTGTATCCTCATCCAGTGGCTGTTCGTGGATTTTGTTTTTCTTTTCGTGAAGTGCTCGCCGCAGGTGCGGGTGCTGGCGGAGAGTTATTTCCATATCCGAATCTGGGCGGCTCCGGCAACATTGACATTGATGGCTCTGAAAGGGTGGTTCATCGGTATGCAGGACAGCATCAGTCCGATGATTGCCGACCTTATTGTCAATGTCGTGAACATTGCCGGAAGTATCGTCTTGTCGATGGGTATCGCTGTGCTGGGCTTTGGCGGAATCGGGTTCAACGGTATTGCGATTGCGACCGTTACGGCCCAGTATTCCGGACTTGTTTTTTCGTCGGCTGTGATATTTTTCAAGTATCGCAAGAAAGTGTTTGCCGGATTCTCGCGTGCCGATATGCGCGAGGCGTTCGCGGGAAGCCAGATGAAGAAGTTCTTTTCTCTCAATGCTGATTTGTTTCTCAGGTCAATGTGCATCATGGCGATTTATGCGGGTATCACTGTCATCTCGGCCCGTTATGGCGATATGATGCTGGCTGTCAGCTCGATACTTGTGCAGCTCATGATGATTTTCTCCTATTTTACGGATGGTTTCGCCTACGCCGGAGAGGCCCTGACGGGCAAATTCGTCGGAAGGAGGGATGTGGATGCTGTCCGCAGTACTGTAAAGAGCGTGTTCATGTGGAGCATGGGTGTGGCTGCTGTTTTCATGGTGCTTTATGGTCTGCTCGGTCGTCAGATGCTGTATGTGCTGACATCTGATCATGATGTGGTGGCGGCTTCCATGGAGTTCATCCTGTGGCTCGTGCCGATGCCTGTCGTGGGCTGCGCTGCGTTTACCTGGGACGGCATATATGTCGGTGCCACCGCTTCCAAGCCTATCCGCAATTCCAGCGTCTGGGCGGTAATCGGTTTCTTCGTTATCTGGGGTGTTTCTTACTGGTTCTTCGGAGGGTCAATGTCAGAGAATCCATCCATTGTTGTCCATGTCCTTATGGCAGCTTTCCTGTTCCATCTTTTCATCAGGATGGCATACGAGACGGTTCTTTACAGGCGTAGTATTCTCGGGGCGATCAGGTAGGACTTTCTGTCCGCCAAGGTCGCCTGTCTGTCCACGCTGTTGACTCAGTTTTGGAAACGGTCTGATGTCATCCGCGAAGTTTCGATGCGGCGTGCGGGACGGCGCCACGGGGTGCCGTGTAATGTGCTGATAATCAGATGCTATTTAATTATAGCGTGGATTTCCGGCTAAAAAAAGCCCGAGAATCCACGCTGTGTTTTATAACTATTTGTATATCAATGTGTTATACAAGCAGGTGTGGCGCCGTCCCGCCAGGCCTATGGTATCCTCTCGTCAGATTCGCCTGTCTGGTCTAGCTGTTTACCCGTGACTATTCTCCGTCCTCCCAGGTGGGGCTCGGCGGATGACATTGACATAAATCATTGATAATCAACGTCTCCAAAATCAGCAATCCGCCGACCCTTCCGGCGCGCCAATGCGTAACCCGGAGACGCTTAGGCCTCCCGGCGCGCCGCGCATCCGTCACCGCCTCCCCAGCCGCGCCTCAGAACAGTCCGTAGAGCTCGGAGTCGATTTTGTTGGTAATCGAGGCGAAATCCTCTGGACAATTCTGGAAATCAAGACCATCGGCATCTATGGCCAGAACCTTGCCGGGATATTCGGCAATCCACTTCTCGTACCTGTTGTTGAGACCTTCAAGATACTCTATTTCAATGCCTTTCTCGTACTCGCGGCCACGCTTCTGAATCTGGGACACAAGATGAGGAACAGAACAGCGGAGATAGATGAGAAGGTCTGGAGCCTTGACAAGAGACATCATCAGCTGGAAAAGCTCCATGTAGGTATCGTAGTCACGATCAGTCAGATTGCCCATCGCCTTGTTGTTGGCGACAAAGATATTGACACCCTCGAAAATAGTCCTGTCTTGAATGATAACATCCTCAGAATGAGCAATTTCCAGAACATCCTTGAAACGCTGGGTCAGGAAATAGACCTCCAGATTGAAAGACCACCTCTTGATATCCTTGTAGTAATCCTCCAGATATGGGTTATAAGTGACTGCCTCATATTTAGGCGTCCAGCCATAATGCTCAGACAGCATACGAGTCAATGTCGTCTTGCCGCTGCCGATATTTCCTGCTATTCCGATGTGCATTTCTCTTGAACTTTCTACAAAAATACGACAGTTTCACTGTTTTCGCAAAATGTCAATGTCAGAAGACATAAATTTCGTCAAATCTGTTTATTTTTGCGGAATGGAAACACCTCCGGGGAACGAAAACTTCCGCCAGATGAACATCATGGAATCACTCACGGAAAAGACAATTAGAAACACGAATATACGACAGACTATGCTTAAAATATTGACATTCCAGTTCAATCCTTTCAGTGAAAACTGCTCCCTCGCATATGACGAAACAGGTGACGCAGTCATCATTGACCCTGGCTTCTACAACGAAAAAGAAGCCTCAGCCCTTTACGGCAAAATTGCGGAAAAAGGACTGAAGCCCAAGATGATACTCCTTACCCACGGACATTTCGACCATATCTTCGGCGTTAAAGAATGCGCAGAGAAATATGGTATCCCAGTGTATATGAATCAGGAGGATAACTATATTGTTCAGCACAACTTCAGCAGTCGTTTCGGACTGAAGGAACCGGATTCCTCATTCACTACCGAACCGCTTGAAGATGAGCAGATTATCCGTTTTGGAAACACGGAATTCAAAGTCATTACGACACCGGGACACACACCGGGAGGCGTTTGTTTCTATGACGAAAAAGACAAGGCCCTGTTCTCCGGCGATACCCTCTTTGCAGGAGCCATAGGACGTACGGACCACCCTAAGGGAGACTATGACAAACTGATTGTGTCAGTCATGGACAAACTGATGGGATTGCCTGGAGACGTCGCAGTCTTCCCTGGTCACGGCCCGAACACCACAATTTCCGACGAGCGCACCCACAATCCGTTCCTTCAGCCATTCAACGAGCCTGACTCGGAAATGATCGACTGGGATGCTGACGGAATAGAACTCGACGGAACTATCTGATACCGTACTTCTTAAGAATTTTCAGAATCGGCTTGCGGATGGACTCTGCCCAGAGCGTGTAGCCGTGGTCGCCCGGATGGGTGCCGTCCACACTGCTTTCATGCTGACAGTCAGTAGCATTGGTGCAGTCAATGTAATAGACATCCTTATATTTCTTCACCGCGATGCGCATGAGGCTGTCGGCCATATCTGCTTTGGCCTGCTCGGTCTTGTCCGTACTGTGGTCAAAATTTCGTCTCTCCCTGTAGATGCTGTGCTGGAAAATCAGAGGAATGCCCGGATGTGCAGCCTGAAGTTTCTCGATGAACGGGAACAGCCTGTCATTGATCATATCTGCATTAGGATTCGAGAATGAATCGAAAATGAAGGCATCCACATCCGCATCCGCCAATGCGTCAGCAAAGTAGGTCTGCATCTTGCAATTACCGCTGCATCCGAGACTAAGCAGCTGAATGCCAGTACTTCTCGAGAACTGTGCCGGGTATGTCATACCAGGACGTGATGTGCTGGTTCCATGGGTGAAGCTTGAACCGAAGATACCTACGCGATGACGGAACGGCACCTCGCCCTTCACAAGAGTCGCACCCTCCTGCACACCGATTTTTACGGAATTCTCCTCGCTGAACAGAGGCAGATAAAGCAGACACTCCTTCTCGGAACTGTCCATGTTCTTGACAAGCACGAGATTGTATCCGTCTTCCTTACTCATCGGAGGACATCCTGCACCAGCCCACAGCCACTTTCCGTCCTTCTTTATATAAAGGTCAAAACCCCTGGTAGAGAACGAGTTGGTATTGACGCCATAATTCTTGAAAGCATATTCCGTCATCACGGAAACAGTGGTGGAATTGGTCTTGAAAGATACATAGATTCCTGAAGACTCCCTGACCTGAAGATTCTCGCTTTTCGTAAAACCCTTGTACTTCACGGTATCCACCCTGTGATAAGGATTCGGCGTGTTAGGGAAAAGTTTTCCTGCCAATGTTAAGTCTGACGCTTCTGTGAATGAGTACTTTACATCCTTCGGTGTCTGTGCCTGAGCCAATGCTGCAAGGCTTAGAAGAGCAGCTGTCAATGCAGCTGCGACAATTTGGTTTTTCATCTTAGTATGACAATTTAAGGCCTCGAAAAGGCCATTGATTTCATACGACAAAAATAATCAAAACCAGTTATTCTCCAACTCGAATTTTCATTCTTTTCCATCCCAGTACAGGCAGGATGAACGAAAGCAGACATGCGGACAGCCAGAAAATGGCGGCGGGATTGAAATTATAGACATCCGAAGACGGTGCTGAAGCGGAAATAGCCGAAGCGCCCTGGATTAGGTAGCCGCTCACGATATCTTGCACTGCAGCAGCCACATAGCTCGAAATGCCCACGATACCCAGTGCGGCACCGGTAGCCTTTCGCGGAACGATATCCACAGCCATGAGACCGGCCACGACACAGTACAGCACCCCGATGAACAGGCTGAAGAATGAAACATATACAATGTTCAGCATGTAGCCGCCGCGGGTGAACAGGAACAATGCCAGAGATATGAGACAAAGAATTCCGGACAGGACGACAGGTTTCACTCTGTTCCCCTTGAACACTGTGTCGGAAAGCCATCCCGCGAACACGGTACCGGCCACTCCGAATGCCTCGGAAAACGCAATGATCTGTGTGGCGGCAGGAAGAGAGAACCCTCTGGCCTTCTGCAGGAACAATACGCCCCAACCGCTTATCGCATACTGAGTTATATAGACAAATGCGCTGGACAGAGCAATAATCCAGATGCCGGGATGCTTGAAAACAATCTTCTGCAGCTCCTTGGTCGGCATTGAATCCACCTTTTTAGGCTGCTCTCCTGACAGCTCCTGAACGGACGGAAGTCCCTTGCTTTCAGGCGTATCCGACACTAAATACAGGACTATGATCCCTCCGGCGACACCGGCCGCAGCCGCGAAAATGAAGCCCCATTCCCAGCCGAGAGCGCCCACAACGACACCTGTCAATATGAATGTCAGGAACTTGCCGAAGTACGGACTCGCGCTGAAAATACTGTAGTAAGTCCCTCGTTTGGACATCGGAAACCACCTGGAAAGATTGATGATGCCCGGAGGCGCACCCATCGACTGCACCCATCCGTTCACACCCCACAGGACGAAGAATGATATGAATATCAATGTAGTAGTCAGTCCTGTCAATGTTCCTATGACTCCCAGAAATCCCATCACCAGATTCACGGCAGCGGACACGAAAAGTCCTATGGCCATGAATTTGCGGATGTTGCAATAATCTGCTATGAAACCGTTTGTGAACTTGCCCAGGGCATAGACGAAAAGCAGGGCCGAGCCGATAAGTCCCAATTGGCCTGCGGTGAGGACACCTCCGTCTATCAACGGCTGTTTTACTACGCTCAATGTCATTCGGCACACGTAGTACAGGCTATATGCTACGGTGGCACCCCAGAACGTTCTGTTCCTAAGTGATTTATATGTACTTTCAATCTGCTCCGCAGGCACCTTTGCCGCTGAAGGCTTGCTTATTCTGAAATAGGAGTATAGACTCATCCGTTACAGCATTCCTGCCCAAAAACATTGATCTGGGCATTTGCGACTGCAAAATTATATATAAAAGAGTTTATTTCGAAATTTTGTGCGTCCGTTGAGGCCCGCGGCTACAGGAATATCAATGCCAGCCTATAAACTATGAACGACATTATCCAGGCCACGGCCATCGTATATGCGCAGCAGGCCACTGCCCAACGCCATTTTCCAGTTTCATTCTTTATGGCAACGAAAGTAGCCACGCATGGGAAATATAGCAGGATGAAGACCATGAATGACAATGCGGCAGCAGGTGTCACGTCATTGACAAGAGCGCTCTGGAGCTGGGTGTCCTCGCTCATGTCACGACCTTCCGATACCTTGGCCCCTTCTGAATACATTACGCCCAATGTGCTGACAACCAGCTCCTTTGCGGCGATTCCGGTAAGCAGGCCAACGTCCATCTTCCAGTTGAATCCAAGAGGATCCAGCGCTGGTGAAACCATTCGTCCCAACTGTCCGATATATGAATTCTCCTGCTGGTAGGCATACAGGGAATCGATGCGGGTCATAAGCTCCTTCTTTGTCGCAGTGGCAGCATTGACATCGACATCATCGGCATTGGCCGAAAGCCTTCCGGCAGGCGTCTGGGCGAGTGTTGCGTACTCCTCTTGCGTAGCCATAAGTTCCTTGTTCTTAGGGAAATAGCCGAGGAACCAGATGATGACGGAGCAGACGAGAATCGTGGTCGCCATCTTCTGGAGATACTGCTTGCCTTTCTCCCAGGTGTGGCGCCAGATGGCCTTCGCGGTCGGGATTCGGTAAGGCGGCAGTTCCATCACGAACGGCAGATCGTCATCTTTCACGAACTTGCTCAGAACGATGGCTGAGAGTATTGCAAGCACGATTCCAAGCAGGTAGATGCCGAGCAGAACCAGTGCGGCGTTGTGAGGGAAGAAGGCTCCCGCGAGAAGAACGAATATCGGCAGTCTGCCCGCGCATGACATGAACGGAATGATGGCGATGGTTATCATTCTGCTCTTCCGGCTTTCGATGGCGCGGGTCGCCATGATTGCCGGGACATTGCAGCCGAATCCCATGACCATAGGTATGAAGGATTTGCCGTGCAAGCCGATCTTATGCATGAGCTTGTCCACGATGAAAGCTGCCCTGGACATGTAGCCTGAGTCCTCCATCAGGGAGATGAAGAAGTAGAGTATCAATATGTTAGGCAGGAAGACGAGCACGCTTCCGACACCTGAGATGATACCGTCCACTACCAGGTCTTTCAGCCAGCCGTCCGCCATGAACATGGCTACGAATTCGCCGAATTTTCCGACGAACCAGTCAATCCACTGCATAGGGTAGTCGCCCACTGCAAACGTCGTCTGGAAAATCAGATAGAGAACCGCGATGAAAATCGGGAAAGCCATCCATTTGTTCGTTACGATGGCGTCAATCTTGTCCGTGACGGTCTTTCTCGGGGTAGTGTCCTGATGCGGTTTGTAGGTCTCGGCCAGCGCACCCTGGATGAAAGCGTATTTGGCATCTACAATCGCGGACTCGGTATTCGTGTGGAGCAGGTCAATGATTCTCTGCTCTTCGATGACACGCGCGGAAATGATTTCGTCCCTGTTCGGGAGTGTGTCAATGATTTTTTCAATGTCCTTGTCGTCTTCCAAGTATTTGATAGCCAGATATCTGGTCGAATACTTGTCTCTCAGGGACTGGTTCTTCTGGAGCAGAAGTTTGATTCTGTCAATGCTTTTCTCCAGCTCGGCTCCGTGGTTGATATGGATATGTCTTGCGAGTTTGGGGTCGCTCTGCGTATAAATCTTTATGACAGTGTCGAACAACTCTGGAATACCTGTTCCGTCGCGGCTCACTGTAGGGCAGACAGGCATACCGAGAAGATAACCGAGCTGTTTTATATCCAGCTCGTCGCCCTTGTCCTTGAATTCATCGTACATGTTCAGTGCCATCACGACCCTGAGGTTCATGTCAATGACTTGGGCGGTCAGGTACAGGTTCCTCTCTATATTGGAAGCGTCCACGACATTGATGACAACATCAGGGACATTGTCAATCAGGTTCTTGCGGACGTACAACTCTTCCGGGCTGTAAGCCGAAAGCGAGTAGGTCCCCGGCAGGTCCACCAGTACGAACTTGTATCCCTTGTATTCGAAACGGCCTTCCTTGGCGTCCACTGTAACTCCGCTGTAGTTTCCTACGTGCTCATGCGAGCCTGAGGCAATGTTGAAGAGGGAAGTCTTTCCGCAGTTAGGATTTCCTACCAATGCTACACGGATCACATGCTTCCTCTCTTCCGCAAGCTTCTTCATCAGATTGCTCAGAGACCATTCATCATCACAGTCATCAGCATAAATCGTGTCGAAACTGCTGTCTTTCTTCATGACTTCCTTGGCCTCGCTCTCGCCGATGACCTCTATCTGCTCAGCCTCGCTTCTGCGTAGCGAAAGCTTATATCCAAGTATTTCATATTCAATAGGATCCTTCAATGGGGCATTCAGTACGACAGTGACTTTCTTGCCCGCTATGAATCCCATTTCTATCAGCCTCTTCCTGAAACTTCCATGTCCGTTGACCTTGACGATTACGCCCTGCTCACCGGTATTCAAATCTGATAATCTCATACTATCAAAATTTATCGTTCACTTGGTTTTGTGCCCTGTTTCTTGCGCAGTTTTTCGTAATATTCATGTCTTTTGGGGTTTTCCGGGAACCAGCCCTTCAGAACCCTCTTCTCCTGTTCGATGACCTCGCCGATTCCCCAGAAGAATGAGAATGCACCGGCCCCGAATATCGTTGACAATGTTCTGTTTGTCAATGCTATGGATACGGCACCGAGAATGATTCCGATGACGAGGAATGCCCACCAGGATTTCTTCCCCAGGTAGTATTCTGATTTTATTACAAGCGGATGGCACATCCCGATTATGAGAAATGTCGCTGCACCAGTTATGATTCCGTTAAAGTCCATTTTGATTGTGTTTCATTCGTTGTTCTGCCTCAGGAAACTTATTCCATGGCGTTCATGTCTATCAAGTTGTTAAGCAAGGCATACACCGTGAGGCCGGCAACTGTCTTTATGCCTGTTTTTCTCGTTATGTTCTTTCTGTGCGTGATGACCGTGTATATCGAAATGTTGAAATGGTCTGCGATTTCCTTGTTCAGCATACCCTTCGCCACGCATACGAGAATCTCTTTCTCTCTGGATGACAGTTCCTCGCCCTCACCTCTCTGTTCCGCAGGCACTGCCTTCATGACTGCTGAAATTTTCTGCTCAATGTCATCGGAAGTGTCTGACAAATAGATTGTTCCGTCATAGGTAGAGGCGTAGGCCGCGTCCGTTGCAGCCGAAATCAATGCCATTACAGGGGCATTGGCAATGCCTTTGATTGTGTCGTGCGCCCCTGCGCGGGCCTTATTGTCGAAGATCGACGGGTCTGCGATTATCAGGTCAGCATTGAATTCGTCGATTCTGGTCTCGATGTCTCCTTCCTGATTCCGGATGATGCCGCAGACGTCATATCCGGCGAAACTGTCAATGACGTGTCTCAGTCCCTCAGCTATCAGGACAGACGGCTCCAGAATCAATATTTTCCTTATAGGTTCACGCATTTTCAGTTTCATCAGTTACTGATGAGTCCATTTGTTTTCGTAAATATTTCTCACGGCTTTCTGCCATCGGTACAAGCAGTTCGTCTTCTATGTAGGTATGCTTTGAAAGGTCGTTTTCCAGAGTATAGAGACATGTGAGAACGTTCTGGATCAGATTGTCGTCACATGTCTCAGGCATGTATTTCATGACAATGCTTTTCAGGTCGTTCAGTTTTTCATCCACATCCGAATGGCTTTCTTCATACAGGTCAATACTGTAGTTATCAGGGAGCTTGCCTTCGTCCAGCATCTGAATATAAGGGAATACCACAGACTCCTCGTATTCGAAATGCTTCAGTATTTCATCTTTGTACCCCGAGTAGAATTTCATGATGATTCTGCTGTGCTTTTCGTCCAGCGTGCCTGCCATCTTCTTTATGAACTTCTCCAGCGTGTCCAATGCTATTCCTACATAGAAATCATGTGAATTGTGGAGGTACATGACAATGTCTTTTATGCTGCTTCTTGACAGCTCCTCTTTTGAAGGCGAGTACCTGTCATTGACATATATCTTGCATATCAGTAACATGGTATGGGGATTGACACCATTTTCGGTACAGACTTCCTCAATGGTTTTTTCTCCGAAGCCGAATCTTATCCCCAGGCGTCTCATCACGCCCAGCAGCCTTGGCTCTGCATCAGGTACTTCTGCCATCTTCATCCCTGTAGAGAATAACTTGCCTGTATGTATATCTTTCATATCGTCCCTTTTCATTTCGTTGTTACAAAGATAGTTATATGTACGGATTTCTGTTCATTGACTGCACAAAAAAGCGGCTGTCCTTCACAGGAGACCGCTTTTAAACAACAATCAAAAAGGATTCACTTTAACTATATGGCTTAGAATCTTCACCTGAGCCCCGTGTGGGGCATCTAGGGCGACTCTTGTCAATCCGAGTCCTTTCGGACTTTATCTCAATCCAACGTTGCAAAGGTACTGCAGTCAAATGTTTTCAACAATCCCTAAATATGGTTAAATTTGCACAATGCTGAAGAATAGTCACAAACGCGGGAGACCGCTGGAATTGTCAATGCCGGGGAAGCGTCTGCTTCTCCATGCGTGCTGTGCACCTTGCTCGTCCGCTATCATTGAATGTCTTGTAAATCAAGGTATTAGACCTGTGATTTTTTATAGTAATTCCAATATTTTCCCGCTCGACGAATACGATCATCGAAAAAACGAGTGCATCAGATATGCCGCGGAGACCGGTCTGGAGATAGTCAATGATAGGTATGCCCATGACGAGTGGCGCTGCATTGCACGAGGTCTTGAACATGAGCCGGAGAAGGGTGTCCGGTGCACTGAATGTTTCAAATTCCGGCTTGAAAGGGCTGCCCGTTATGCACAGGAGCATGGCTTCGATGTCCTGTCTACGACGCTCGCCTCATCCCGCTGGAAAAACCTTGATCAGGTCAATGCTGCCGGGTCCTATGCATGCGGTCTGTTTCCGTCCGTGACCTGGTGGGCGATGAACTGGCGCAAGGGCGGTCTGCAGGAACGCCGTAATGAAATCATCCGTGAACATGGTTTCTATAACCAACTCTACTGCGGATGCGAGTTCAGCATGGCATCGGCAGGCAAGCCGGTTGGACCGGAATCTGGCCATTGAACTGGTTTTTGACCGAAAGGGTGGTCAGACAGGCGTACTGATGTGTCTATATTATTATATTGTAGTATTCACCGTGGGCGGCGGGCTCATTACCGTTGTTCACTATAACAGCGCAAAACGTAACACTAATGAACATATCAATATTGAAAAAGACATTGACCGTCATGGTCTTGGCGGCAGCACTCTCAGCCTGCTGCAAAAATGACATTGACTTTGTGGAATCTCCGGCGGACCTGGTAAGCACGCTTGTCGGAACCGAATCCACTTATGAACTTTCCACCGGAAATACCTACCCTGCAGTGGCAATGCCATGGGGAATGAACTTCTGGACGCCTCAGACGGGCAAAAACGGAGACGGATGGACATACAAATACACCGCGACCAAGATTCGCGGACTGAAGCAGACTCACCAGCCGAGTCCGTGGATAAACGACTACGGCGCATTCTCCATCATGCCTGTGACCACGGGTCCTGTGTTCGATGAGGATGAGCGTGAGAGCTGGTTCTCGCATAAAGCCGAGGTAGCCAAGCCATACTATTATAAGGTATACCTTGCTGAGCATGATGTCGTAGCGGAAATCGCTCCGACAGAGAGGGCAGCGGCAATCCGTCTGACATACCCTGAGAAAGACATGTCTTACCTCGTGGTGGACGGCTATGCCGGCGGTTCATTCGTGAAGGTGATTCCTGAGGAGAACAAGATAATCGGCTATGTGACAAACAATCACGGCGGAGTGCCGGAGAATTTCAAGAACTGGTTCGTCGTGGTTTCCGACACGCCTTTCGAGAAGGTGGAGACAATCGCCGGAGACAAGGTTACCGGAAAGATGGAAACATCTGCTGACCACGCACTTGCTATGGTGGGTTTCAAGACTGTCAGGGGCCAGGTGGTGAACCTCCGCGTCGCATCCTCGTTCATCAGCATTGACCAGGCCCAGCTCAATCTCCGCGAAGTCGAGGGCAAGTCTTTCGATGCCGTGAAGAATGCCTGCCGTGACAGCTGGAACGCCGCGCTCGGCCGCATCCAGGTCAGCGACACTAACATTGACCGGATCCGCACATTCTACTCGTGCCTCTACCGCTCGCTCCTTTTCCCTCGCGATTTGTCCGAGGTCAATGCCAATGGCGAGCGCGTCCACTACAGCCCGTACAACGGCGAGGTGAAGCCCGGCTACATGACGACCGACACCGGATTCTGGGACACATTCAGAAGCCTTTTTCCTCTGATGAACCTGGTTTATCCTGACCAGAGCGTGAAGGTCCAGGAGGGTCTTGTCAATGCCTATCTGGAGAGCGGTTTCCTTCCTGAGTGGGCGAGTCCTGGCCATCGCGGATGCATGGTCGGAAACAATTCCGCATCAGTAGTGGCCGATGCCTATGTCAACGGAATCCGCGGCTATGATGCTGAAAAGCTCTGGGAGGCAGTCATTTCCGATGCCCACAAGGTTCATCCTGAGGTAAGTTCGACAGGCCGTCTCGGCTGGGAATATTATGACAGTCTGGGCTACGTGCCTTGCAATGTCGGCATCAAGGAAAATGCGGCTCGTACTCTCGAGTATGCCTACAATGACTGGTGCATCTATATGTTCGGCAAGGCTTTGGGCAAGCCTGAGTCGGAACTGGAGCCGTACCGCAAAGCTGCATTGAACTACAGGAATCTCTATGCCCCGGAATACAAGCTTATGGTCGGCAAGAATGCTGACGGTTCTTTTGCCCGTCCGTTCAGCCCTCTCAAATGGGGCGGTGACTTCACCGAGGGCAACAGCCTCCACTACACTTGGTCAGTCTTCCATGATCCGCAGGGCCTCATTGACCTTATGGGCGGTGACGAGCCTTTCAGCGAGATGATGGATTCGGTGTTCAATATTCCGCCTGTTTTCGATGACAGCTACTACGGCTTCCCGATTCACGAAATCAGGGAGATGCAGGTCATGAACATGGGCAACTATGCGCACG
>ERZ1026901.7-NODE-7-length-168223-cov-55.041756_pt1 | contig 168223 bp, 115 predicted proteins | sample MGYA00380179_ERZ1026901 | MGnify/ENA primary metagenome ERZ1026901 (study PRJEB33269, sample SAMEA4719815) | human gut metagenome | biome: human-associated habitat; feature: organic feature; material: feces | place: Cameroon | collected 2013-10 ... | reverse complement strand
CATGAGATTTGACGTTGTATTGGCGTTGCTCGTTTCGACTTACAGGGCAATGCGAAGGCCTATCGATCGTGGAACGAGTGACAGAACCGGCTCCGCGCTTTTTCGTATGCATTAATGAGTGGATTTCGTCAACAAGGGAGTCGGTTGGCTTTATTGTTTACGGAATTAGAATGAATATACTACAAAACAATCCATATCGTCTGTTAGGAGTCTATTCAAACTCTCCTACAAAGGAAAGACTGGCTAATCACAATCGCATGAAAGCGTTTTTGAAGGTTGGCAAGTCCGTTTCTTTTCCTTTAGATGTGCCACAATATCTTTCATCCATTAATCGTACGGAAGCTTCAGCGGCAGACGCCGAAGCCAAACTTACCTTGCCCAAAGACCAAATTTTGCATGCTCAATTTTGGTTTATAAAAACGACTCCATTAGATGAAGTGGCTTTTAATCATCTTTTCGCAGGTGAAATAGATAAAGCTGAGGAAATTTGGCAAAAAAGAGAATGTGCATCGTCTTTGCAGAATCTTATAGTGTGTGCCTTGATGTGCGGTAAATATGCTGAAGCCATTTCTTTAGCTGAAACTCTGTACAGCAACACGCAGTATATAAATCAATTGGTTGCTGCTGTTGTAGGGATGGGAGGGAACTTTAACGTTTCTGACCTGACTTTCTCTTTCATTGATGTATTGTGTGATGAGATTGGGACAAATAAACTGTTGTCTTTTATAACAAATGCGATATGGAAAGATTACATCAAAGATAAAGCTGTAAAACCTATCATAAGCCATATTCAAGACGCTATTGACGTTGCACATAAATCAAAGGGTAAAGGAGCTACTGCAAGGTTGGAAGCAGGAAGAACTCTGATGAGAAGTACAAAAGATATGCTTTCTGATTTGAGGAGGTTACTTTCTGTATCTGATATACAATATGAGGTGATAGCAGATAAGTTAGCTCAAGAAATTCTTCAGTGCGGAATCGACTACTATAATAATACAAATGATGATGATGCCCCACATAATGCAATGATTCTTCAAAAGTACGCCCTGTCTGTTGCTGTTGGAAACTTGGTAAAAAATAGATGTAAAGAAAATGTAGATACACTTGAAAAAGTTGGACCAGAATATGCTGTTAGAAATGAAATTACATTTCTAATGAATATTATTAAGCAACTTCGAGGTGAAGGAGGTCATGATAAATATTCAATAATATTTGGATTAGGTCATTCTATTTCTGATGTTCAGGGATTAGTTGAAAAAAGCATCCCTTATATAAATAGGATGAAAGAGAAATTGGGATCCTCTGATGATTTGTATATCAAAGTGACATCTGCTGTGGTTTCTACAGCAGTTAATGCTATTGTTGAAATTATCAACATGCAACAGAGCTTATCGCTTGGCAATGCTGATGGATTAAAACCTGTCATTTCTGCAGCCATTTCAGCTATGGGAATCATAGGAAACATTGACATGGATACTATGACCCGCCAATATTACAATAGAAATAATTCAACATTAGTAAGCATGAATAGACGCCGGAACCCAAGCGACGATGGCGCTTGTTACATTGCAACTATGGCTTACGGTGACTATGAGCACCCTCAAGTTCTGATATTAAGGCATTTCAGAGATTTATATCTCGCTCAAAGGAATTGGGGCAAATGGTTTATAAAGACCTACTATAAATATTCACCTAAACTTGTTGAGAAATTTAAAAATCACACATTGATAAACAAATTTATAAGAAAAAGTCTTGATGGCTTCATTTCATGTATAAAAAACAAATACGAATAATGATGAAGAGAATATTTACTATCATATTACTATCTGTGTTAAGTTTTCAGTTAACTACAGCTAAGTCATCGTCTGACAATGATAAGATTAAATCATTGGAGGAAAAGTGTGTCACCTTGCAGAGTCAGCAGTCACGTACTGCAAATGATTTATGCAGATTGAAGGATAAGCAGAAAGAGAGCGACAAAAGAATACAAGCTCTCAAAAGTGAAACCAATAGCCAAAGTGTAGTTATCGGCAGTTTGCGCAATACTTGCAAACAATTGACAGAAACTCAATCTGCCGACCGTAAGAATGTGAATGGCATGATAGACAAGACCAATAGTAACGTGCAGGCAAACCAAGAGACCTTACAAAGTCGCACTCTGTTGGTTTGCATCATAGCTATACTATTGTTAGTTATCATAGTGGGAGTTACTACCCGATTGGCAAAACGCATAAAATCGGGTAATACATCTATTGATGAAGTGCGTAAGGCGCAGGATGCGTTGCAAATTGCGCAAGAAAAAATGCAAGAAGAATCAATAAAACTTGACGATAAACTATTGGAACTGTTTGACAGGCAAATTGCTAATGCTCCGAAAACTGAGGGTAATGGTAAACCAGACCATTCACTAGCTTTAAAAGTTGCCGACGAAATTGTAAGAATAGAGTTGAATATGTCGCGCATGGATTCCTCAATCAAGGGTTATAAGCAGTTGGCTAAAGCCGTGGAGCGTATAAAAGACAATTTCAAAGCCAATGGTTATGAGATTGTTGATATGCTTGGAAAGCCATATAATGAAGGCATGAAAGTTATCGCCAATTTCGTTGTTGATGAAGATTTGGAGGAAGGAAAGCAAATCATCACCGGCATAACAAAACCACAAATAAACTATAACGGGCAAATGATACAAGCTGCTCAAATAACCGTAAGCCAAAACATATAAAAAACACAATATCATGGCAAGGAATAAAATAGACTATGGCATAGATCTCGGAACAACAAATTCCGCTATCTGCCGCATGGAAAAAGGAGAACCTGTCGTAATCAAAACAGATGTATTGAAGGATACGATGCCTTCATGTATATCTGTAAATAAGAAAGGCTCGATAAAAGCTGGTGACAGTGCCTATAATACGATGAAGCAAGACAAGCGTCGTGCTACAAAGTCATGGCACAAAGGAGCCTCAAATACATATGTTGAGTTCAAGCGTACGATGGCAACCGACACTCAATATCCATGCGCAAACTTGAACAAGAGTTTTTCTTCTGAGGAGTTGTCTGCGGAAGTGTTGAAGACTCTGAAATCTTTTGTTACTGACGAAACATTTAACTCGGTAGTTATTACTGTTCCAGCAAAGTTTACGGTCAATCAAAAGACTGCCACAATGGAAGCTGCAAAGATGGCAGGTTTTAAGCATTGTGAGCTACTTCAGGAGCCTATTGCGGCATCAATGGCATATGGAGTTTCTTCCGATGAGAAAAACGGAACATGGATGGTCTTTGACTTCGGTGGCGGAACCTTTGACGCTGCTCTACTAAAAGTTGAGGACGGCATAATGCAAGTTTTCGACACAGAGGGCGACAACTATCTTGGGGGAAAGAACTTGGACTATGCCATTGTTGACAACATTATTATACCATACTTGCAAGAGAATTATGCAATAGATGGTTATTTGCAGGATGAGGAAAAGAAAGAAGTTCTTCGTGATGCAATGAAAACATACGCTGAAGATGCAAAGAATCAACTTTCCTTCAAAGACCATCAGGATATTATCTCCAACTTGGGTGATCTTGGTGAAGATGAAGATGGTGAGGAGATTGAACTTGACTTGACTTTGACTCAGGCACAAGCATTTGACATGATGCGTCCGTATTTTCAAAAGGCAGTGGACATCTGCAAGAACCTTATTCAGCGTAACAATCTCAATGGTTCACAAATAACGAAACTGATTCTTGTTGGCGGTCCGACGCATAGTCCTCTCATCCGTCAAATGTTGAGAGAACAGGTTACTCAGAATGTTGACACAAGCATAGACCCTATGACGGCTGTTGCAACTGGTGCTGCCCTCTATGCTTCAACATTGGACGCTGAGGTTTCAGATGAAGAAATCAAAGTCGGAACAGTTAAACTTGATGTCAGCTATGAGTCAACCACAGTTGAAATGACAGAATATGTACCAGTTTGTCTCACTGATGGTTCGGCTTTCAATAAGGTTTTAGTTGAGTTTGTAAGGGGAGACAAGGCATGGGCGAGCGGAAAGATAGAGATTAATTCTAATGGTGATGTAGTAGAATTAAACCTGTTAGAGGGCAAGGCAAATTCGTTTAATATATCATGCTATGATGGCAAAGGCAATTCCATACCTTGTTTCCCTAATGAAATCACGATAATTCAAGGCTCAGTTGTAGGAGCTGCACCATTACCTTATAATATAGGTATAGCCACTTGGAATGAAGATAAGAAGCGCGGTGTTTTCCGTATGGCAAAGGGATTGGAAAAGAATAAGCCGTTGCCAGCAACTGGTGTAATCAATGACTTGAGAACCACCAATCAACTGCGTCCAGGACTTTCAAGCGATGTGCTGATTGTGCCAATTCATCAAGTTGATGATTTTGCGGAGGCAGAAGGTAAATCAGCTTCTCTCTATGAGCATGTCGCAGATGTTGTCATTACAGGTGATGATGTTGACACCCTTATACCTGCAGATAGCCTTGTTGATGTTACGCTGAAGGTAGACTCTTCTGAGCAGATGAAACTTGAAGTCCATTTCCTCGCTACGGACTTCACTGTTGAGAAAGTCCTTGATACAAGCAAGAAGCATACAATGGAGGATGCAAATGAAGAAATTAGCAAAGGCTTTGCAGAAGCGGAAAGCGGTATGGAAACTTTGTCCGAAAGCGGTATAGATGTAAATGATTTGCAGAATGAACTTGCAGCTATACGCACAGACAACGAGAATACAACAGAGAAGAAAGAGGTACTCAACCATTTGCGTGAATTGCTAAGAAAAATAGAAAAACTTGATGCTGGCACAGAGTGGCAACGTCTTGAAAAGGAGTTGCGGGAGGAGTTTGACAAGCTCGAAAAAGCTCAAAATGATTTGGGTAATGAAAAGTCAGCTCAGTTAGTTAATCAACTGCGCACACAAACAGACAATGCCATTCGCACAAAGAATGTACAAGTAGGTCGTGAAGTCTTGGAACAGATAAATAGTCTTTTCTTCCAACTCACAATGCTTTACCAATGCATGGGTATTATCCGATACTGTAACGAACGCTTTGCATCAATGCATTGGAAGGACTCATCACGTGCTCGACAACTTGTAAACCGAGGCATGGATCAAATCAACAATAATCCTACTACGGAAGGACTTCGACAAATTGCAGCAGAATTATTAGGGCTTATGCCTAAGGATGAAGCAGAAGGTGCTGGTGGAAAGTTGAAATAATAAATATATTTTATGCATTTCAAGAAAAACGATAAAATAGATTCATACACAGTAGTGTTTCCGCATAAGCAAGGGTCTTATACGGAAAACTATCGTGTGAAAGATACAATCTGTTAACAAACTTCACCCGATAGCATGTACCCTTATTACCTTATGCCGAATGAAGAAGCAGCATTACAGGAGGACTATTAAAATGACAAACAAAAACGACTTTACAAAAAACGAACTTTGGAATATGGACACTGATACCTTTTCAAAGTTGTTCTTATCTAAAAATGTCAAAGTGTCCTATGGTGATGGACATATAGAAACAGGCTTTATTGAAGAAATAGGCTTGGCAGCTAATTTGAATGCCAGTTCAAGAGAACATCTTCCAGTTAGTATAAAAGTGAATAGCCATACTGTTTCAATAATCAGTATCAATAAAATTGAAATATTATGATTGAAGATATAAATGCTGAGATTCAGAAGAAATGCAACGATTTGATAGAAGAAGCCGAAGCTATTGCTAAATTGCCATCTGTTTCTCATTTAAGTAAATCTAAAGTTCAGTTTTCTGGTGGAATCATAGGAGGAATACAAGAGTACAGAGAAGGAAAACGATTAGAAAAACTTTTGAATGTTCCAATCTGTAAAGGTTGGACATTCTATACTTATGCTTTCCATCTTATAGACACAGCAGAGGAACTTGTCAAGAAGCAACTTGAAGTTCAAAAGGTTACAACCGAAAATGACAATTGTTATTTTTCCAATGTAAATCTTATAGTATCAAGTATAGCAATTGCACATAAGGCTTGGTTTGAGTATAGTCCTGATATGGCTTGGGCTGGTGTTAATGTTGGTGATACTAAAAATGTTTCCTTGGAACTTTCTGTGGATAGATATACTAAAGAAGAATTCCAAAAGTTGCATTTGCCTGAAGGGTTGTCCTTTTCTACAAAACAAGAATCAACAAATGGAGGATGCCTTGGTCTATTGCTTTTCTTTATTATAGGTGTTATTTGTGCATTTCTTATTTAAATTGTATTATGCATTTCAAGAAAAACGATAAAATAGATTCATACACAGTAGTGTTTCCGCATAAGCAAGGGTCTTATGCGGAAACCTATCGTGTGAAAGATGCAAGTGGCAAGACCCGCTTCTTGAAACTTATCAATTACTCCAAACTCAATCGTAATCAGATTGATGATAATGGTCGAGTTATAGAAGTGGAGATTTCCAAGTTGTTGCATCATCACAATCTTTGCCAGTTTATTGATTCCGGCAATATGATGATGAACGGAAGTCAATATGCTTGGTTCGTAACCGAGTTTATAAGTGGAGAAACCTTGTCGCAGAGAATTATCCGTGATGATGAAATCAGCGTTTATGAGATAAAAACAATAGCAAAGGCGGTATTGTCAGCATTGTCGTTTCTGCATTCACAGCCAATTCCTGTTATCCATAACGAGGTGACAATACAAAACGTTTTTCTTAATCTCGTTGGAGAAATACAGGACTTGAAACTTATAGATTTTGGGTATGCAAGATGCTTGAACCAGTCGCCAGCTAAGCCTAACATGGAAGAATTGAATCCATTCTATCTAGCACCAGAACGATTTTCCGGAGTATGCTCTGTCCAGACAGACCTCTATTCCGTTGGGGTCATGATGTATCACTTGCTTTATGGTGAATTGCCTTGGTTTGTAGATGTTTCGAGAAAACGTGGACAGGATGTTATTGACTCCATCTTAGCAGAACGAGACAAAGAACTTGAATTAGCAAAAGAGGACAAGTATGAACTTGACGACCAACTGCTGAATGTGATAGCAAAATCTTTAAGCTATGATGCAGAGGATAGATTTCAAAGTGCAGATGAGTTTATAAGGGCTATTGACGGAGAAGTAAAGATAGAACGTCAATCGACTAAACGTAAAATTCTCTCACAACAACAATCAAAGGACGTACCTAAGTCCTCAGAAATTAAAAAGAAAGGTGAAGGCTTTGCCGCAGTTGCAGGAATGGAAGAGTTGAAACAACAAATGCGTGAAGAAGTTATCGAACCTCTCCACAATCCCGAAGAATACCATCGTTATGGTGTAACTATTCCAGATGGGATGTTGCTGTATGGTCCTCCTGGTTGTGGAAAGACATTTTTTGCAAAACACTTTGCAGAAGAGGTCGGATTCAACTTTATGTGCATCACGCCAGCTACTCTAAAGAGCCGTTATGTTAATGCTACACAAGAGAATATTGCCAAGATGTTTAAAGAGGCTGAGGAGAACGCACCAACCGTGATTTTCATTGACGAGATGAATGAACTTGTCCCTAATCGAGATGATGGGAACGTGCATGAAATGTCAAGAAGTGCAGTGAATGAGATGTTGGCTCAAATGGATAGAACTGGAGAAAAAGGCATATTCATTATTGGGGCAACCAACTATCCAAACATGATTGACCCTGCGATTTTGCGTGCGGGACGTTTGGATAAAAAGTATTACATTGGTGTGCCTGACATAGAAGCTCGAATGGCATTGTTCAGGTTGTACTTGAACAAACGCCCTTACGATTTTGGGTTAGACTATCATCAATTAGCTGATATGACCCAAGGTTATGTATCAGCTGATATACAACTGATTGTTAATGATGCGTCACGAAATGCACTTCGCCAACATTGCAAAATAACAATGGAGCTATTGAAAGTTGCAATTACAAACACTGCTCCTTCACTTAGCAACAATGAATTACGCAAATACGAGCGCATTCGAGCTATGATGAATGGCGAAGAAGTTAAGAAATCAGATGATAGACCTCGTATAGGTTTTAACATTTAAATTATTACTTTTATGACAAAAGAAGAGCTATACTTGAAAACCATTTTCTGTTGCATAGCTTGTGATGGAAATATTGCTACAGAGGAAGTAGATATGGTTAGAGATTTGTGTGCAAAAGACAGAATTTTCCACAATCTGGATTCTGAAGTGTACCTCAACTCATGGATTACAGAAATCAATGAGCAAGGTGGTGCGTTTTTACAAACATATCTTAAAGAGATAAATTCAGTAGAATTGAACGAACAAGAACAGTTACTACTGGTATCATTAGCAATCAAAGCAATAGAAGCAGACAACAGCATAGAATATGCAGAAGTGAAATTCTTCAAAAAGATACGTTCAAAACTTACTATAAGCGATGAGGCTATATTGGCAGAACATCCCGATAAAGAAGATTTTCTCTTGACAGATATCAACATAACTGAAATTCCTCAGTGGGACGACAGCACACATTTTTCGCAAATATCTATTCAAACCAACTAAACGTTAACGACTATGTGGAATCCTTTTAAAAAGAAAGACCCATTAGAGGGACAAAGGGCTAACTATGCTTTAGCATTTGACATCGTTCCAAAAGTTCTGAATGCATTCAACACTGGAAATATGCCATTGACAGAATTGGAAAACGTCTCAACTTTCATGAACTTTGCCGATGACAGCAAGAATATCATAAAATGGAAAAAGATGACGATTTCTGGCACCGATTTCAAAAGCTATCAAGATAAGCATATGATAATAATTCGGTTTCCAGAGCCGTTTACATTATCAAGTGCAAAGGCTGGAATAATTGTTGTTGATAAAAAATATCATCAAACAAGATACTTTACACTGGAAACTTCTTTTGGTGAGTGTATGATAGTTGAAATCTCAGGACAGAAGCGCAACAATACAGGTGTTACCATTGCAGATAAAGAAGACCTTACAGAATTTGCCTCCATTGTTTTCAATTTAGCCATAAAAGATCAATGGAAATAGATGCGTCAACACTTCCTTGATAAATGAGTGTAAGGGTTCTCTTTGTTTGGAATAAACAAAATATTTTATTTCCACGGAGCTATATAATGGAACTAACAAACATTTACTCAAACCATACAATATGAAGTGCCGATGTGAACCGGATTGAAACCGAGTTGTGACTAAGCTTACGCTGGCAGATACCACTCTGCGCCAGGAAGATAGGCTGGCAGATATCGCTTTCGGGAAGCGTATCTGCCAGCCTTTATTGTACTTATACTGTGCAGGTTATGACGATTCTGGGAGATATGGGGGATTTTTTCTGACTTCGTCACTCAAAAACATCAATTTTGTAATTGTTGATAAACAATATTTTGTATCTTTGCACACCATAATTTTGGGGTACGTAAAAGGGTTTTAACTATGTTTGTCAAAAGAAAAAAGAATCGGTCTGGCACAACAAGTGTTGTTGTTGCAGAGAAAACAAAGGGCATTTACAAAGAGTTAATTACTATTGGTGCAGCCTAAGATTCAAAAAATTTGATAGTCTCGTAAATGCAGGTCACGATTGGATTTCTAAGGAAAAATCTCGGCGCCATCCACAACTCGATTTGTATGGTGAGGAACGTGAGGCGTGCGCCCGTGAACGAGAAGAAGTCCGCCGTATTCTGTCCAACGTCAGCAACATCGTTCTCAACGGATGCGACTTGATATTGGACCGCCCGTTTGACAGGATTGGTTTCAATCGTATTGACGATGAAGTGTTCCGCAAGCTTGTAAAGGCTCGTTTGGTATATCTAACGAGCAAGGCTATTACGGTGGAATATCTGAAGAACTACTTTGATGAAGATGTGGATCTCTCTAAAATCTATCGCTATCTTGACAAACTCAGCGACCATCACCCTCAGATTATTGAACTATAATAGGACAAAGATGAATAGAATAATTTGCTTAGAAACAGAATGGAATCAGACAATGCACGACTTAAAGAAGAAGTCTACAGTATTGCCTCTGCTTAAGTTTTGTACAACTTAGTACACAAAGAAAAAGATTATAGGATAGAAAACACATGGTAATTGACACATTTATAATGTGTTATGATATTGCTTTATAAAGAATGTACTAAATCATCAAATAAAAGAATGATATGAAAAAGAACCATTGGCATTTGTTGTTAGAACCAGATATGAAAGCACCAGTATCTGGAATCTATTTATTTGCCATCAGAGATGACAATCATATTTCATATGAGTGTCGCAAACTGAATGAAGGCGAATCCTTTTATTGTGCAGTAGGTACGTTATCTACCGACCCTACAGATTGGTTTGTCCCAATTGCCTATCATTTCTGTAAAGAATTTGTTTTTTCTAACGGCTTTTCTGAGTCATCGTGTGTTACAGATAATTCATGGTATCCATGTAATTGTGATCATGACACCTATGGCTTGAGGGTATTAGCGTTTACATTAAATGGTGTATTGAAATATGATGTTATAAGAGAAGATTGTTTTTCTTTTGAAAGAGATGTTTTTTTGAAGTTTAGTGAAGGCTATCTGTATTCAATTCCTGTATATTGTGATGATGAAAGGGACGATCAACAAGATATAAAGCTGCTTGCTTATCACTATGTCGAGGATTTTGGAGAAGAAGGCCATATATATTGGTGGAACGAATACCGAAAAAATTCATCCGAGATAGAATGGTAGTTGGCTCTTCTATTTTATAAACAAATACTTATGAAACATTTATTTTTGACTTTATTACTGACATTCGTTGTCGGTATTTGCTCTGCACAAACAGAGCACATGAAATTTAAGGGCGTTCCAATGGAAGGTACCCTTCAGACCTTTACTAGCAAGTTAAAAGCAAAAGGATTTACACCAGTTGGTATTCAAGACGGTGTTTCTTTGTTGAATGGTGAATTTGCCGGTTACAAAGACTGTACCATTTGTGCTGTAGCTGATAAAAGCGGAATGATCTGTAAAGTTTCCGTAATATTCCCTACTATGGATAAATGGGGAGACCTGGAACGGTGCTATTTGAACTACAAATCTATGCTCTCGGAAAAATACGGTGAGCCAAAAGATTGTGTGGAAAAGTTCCAAAATGATTATGCTAATGATAACAACTCCAAAAAACATGAGTTAAGTATGGACAGATGTAAATACTATAGCATCTTCGATGGATATAATGGCGAAATTCAATTGGAAATAACCCATCAGAGCATGACTTGCTATGTAATGCTCAGTTACTTCGATAACGCCAACCAAGAAAAGTTGAGAAAACAGATTATGGATGATCTTTAATCCTTTCTAGCTTCTTCCTATATTTTACCGCATACCAATGTAGACATTTTGTCTATAAAGGTATGCGGTTCTTTTTCTGACTTCGTCTCTCAAAAAACACGTATTTTATAACTTGTTGATAAACAACATTTTGTATCTTTGTATCACATTATATTGGGTGATACGAAAGATATTTTAACTATGTTTGTCCGCAAAAAGAAGATACACCTCTGCGGCTGGGAGATAGGCTGGCAGATACCGCTTTCGGGAGCGTATCTGCCAGCCTTTATCGTACTTATACTGTGCAGGTTACGGCGATGCTGGGAGATATGGAGGATTTTTTCAAGTACTGGGGTATTATAGGAAGAGATGATGATATTAGGATTTATTCTTTCAATTCACAGAAATTAGTCTATCACTCACCGTATACCGTAAAATTAACTTTTAATAAATAATAACGGATAAACATTTTCATTTTTTATTATTACTTTTGCCAACAAATAAAAACAACAAAAAAAGAAGAACACTTTTTACACGCTAATAGAGTTTTAAAGACATTATGAAGATAGGATTGTTTATTCCATGTTACGTCGATGCATTGTATCCGGAAGTGGGAGTGGCTACATACAAGCTCCTGACAAGCCTCGGACTCGACGTCACCTACCCTCTCAAGCAGACTTGCTGCGGACAACCGATGGCAAACGCCGGCTTTGAAAAGATGGCTACGGAGATCTCACGCCACTTCGACGACCTCTTCAAGGAGTTCGACTACGTGGTTGCACCGTCGGCATCGTGCGCGGCTTTTGTCAAGCTTTATCATCCCCGACTTGCCAAGGGCAATCACGAATGCCTCACGTCAAAGAAGATAATGGATGTGGTAGAGTTTCTGCACGACGTCGTAAAACCAACAAGCCTAAAGGCTCACTTCCCGCACATAGTCAGCGTACATAACTCGTGTCACGGCGTACGCGAACTGGGATTGTCGTCGCCATCAGAAAGACAGGTGCCACAGTTCAACAAGATTATCGACTTGCTTAAACTCGTGGACGGCATCACCATCCGTGAGCCGGAGAGAAAAGACGAGTGCTGCGGATTCGGAGGAATGTTCTCCGTAGAAGAGCCTGACGTGTCGAAACGCATGGGAGAGGACAAGATAGAACGTCACATGGCTACGGGAGCGGAATACATCACCGGTCCAGATTCGTCATGCCTTATGCACATGCAGGGCATTGCAAAGAAGGAGAACAAGCCTATAAAATTCATACACGTGGTAGAGATATTAGCAGCAGGACTATGAGCACAATACATTCAGAAGCGGCACGACGCTTCAACGACAACAGAGCAAAGACCACATGGCACGACGCCACCTTCTGGTCGTTAAGACAAAAACGCGACAACATGGCGTCAGGGTTGCAAGAATGGGAGGAGCTGCGCGAACATGCCAGCCAGATAAAGCAGCACACCGTAACGCACTTGGCTGACTATCTGGAGGAGTTCAGCACGCAACTGGAGAGCCGTGGCGTCATTGTGCATTGGGCTAAGGACGCCAACGACTTTAACAACATCGTGCTCGATATACTGCAGAGTCATGGCGTAAGGAAGATGGTGAAAAGCAAGTCGATGCTTACCGAGGAGTGTGCCATGAACCCGTTCCTTGAGAGTCACGGCATCGACGTCGTGGAGACCGATCTTGGCGAACGCATCCTGCAACTGCTACATCAGAAACCGAGCCACATCGTAATGCCTGCCATACACCTAAAACGAGAAGAGGTGGGACAGATGTTCGAGGAGAAAGGCATCAGCACAGAGAAAGGCAATTACGACCCGACATACCTTACGCAATGCGCACGCAAGCATCTGCGCAACCAGTTTATGGAAGCAGGAGCAGGAATGACAGGATGCAATTTCGGTGTGGCAAAGACCGGCGACATCGTGGTTTGCACCAACGAGGGCAACGCCGACATGTCAACATCAATGCCAAAGCTACATCTCGTGGCAATGGGAATAGAGAAGATTGTGCCCGACTACAAGTCGCTCGCCGTATTCCAGCGACTGCTCTGCCGCTCTGCTACTGGACAGCCCACAACGGCCTACACCTCACACTTCCGTCAGGCAAGACCGGGAGCGGAGATGCACGTCATCCTCGTAGACAACGGACGAAGCGACATCCTTGCCAACGACGAGCATTGGGAAACGCTGAAGTGCATTCGCTGCGGAGCCTGCATGAACACCTGCCCCGTATACCGCCGCTCGGGTGGCTACTCATACACCTACTTCATCCCCGGACCTATCGGCATCAACCTTGGTATGCTGCACGATGCGTCACGCTACAGCGACAACGTCAGCGCTTGCACGCTCTGCCTCTCATGCGACAATGTATGCCCGGCTAAGGTGAACCCCGGTTCGCAGGTCTATATGTGGAGACAGAAGCTCGACTCGCTGCACAAGGCGAACACGATGAAGAAGTGCATGTCAAAGGGAATGGAAGAGCTCTTCAACCATCCCCTCCTCTATTCTTCAGCCTTGCGACTGGCTCCTCTTGCCAACCTCATACCTGACAACCTTACGCACATACGCTCACTCAATCCGTGGGGCGTGGGACACGCAATGCCGAAATTTGCGAACGAATCGTTCCAGACAATGTGGAAGAAAGGAAAACTGAACCAAAACGAACAGAAAGAACAATGACATACAAAGACGAACTATTGGAGAAGTTGCGACGCAACACACACGAACAGTATTCGATGCCCGACACACCGATAGACGGCATATCGTACGACGACACGATGAAGCAGTTTGTGGACATGAGCATGTCGGTGGGCAGCAAAGTGGTGATGGCTAAGCCGAACGAAAAGCTCGACGACATCGTGAGAAACGCCTATCCGCAAGCAAAGACCATCGCCTCTAACATCGCCGAACTCACCATCGCCACCATCAATCCCGACACCGTGGCAGAGGCGCAGGACCTTAACGGCACCGACGTAGGAGTGGTGTACGGACAGATTGGAGTGGCGGAGAATGGTTGCGTCTGGATTCCGCAGGTCATGAAGGAGAAAGCAGTCTGCTTCATCAGCGAATATCTGGTCATCGTCCTCCCGAAGAGCGGTATCGTGAACAACATGCACGAGGCATACGACCGCATCTGCATGCCAAAGACTGGACTCGGCACATTCATCTCTGGACCATCAAAGACTGCCGACATAGAGCAGGCGCTGGTAATGGGAGCGCAGGCTGCACGCGGCGTGACAGTGGTAATAAGGGAAGAATAATGAGGATGTAAGAAGACAAACAATATTTACATTCTGCAGTATATAACTTACATTCTGCAGTCTACAGTATATAAAAGGATATTGCAGTCATGCAAAACTTCATATTGCTATACGCTAAGATATTTTAAGCAAAAATAATTAGGGCTGGATTCCATCATGAGGAATCCAGCCTTTTTAGTTACCCTTGTTTATTGCAAATATCAATTCAAGCAACCATGAACAAAGGTACACATTCCAGCGGTCAGCAATATTTATAAAGGCACACCACCTATAGGTATAGGTTCCATACCTTATAAGGTTCTTACTATTGGCGACTATGCCAAAAACCGTTTGATGTTTCGTATATGGTCTGGCAGATGAGTCGCTATCAGTCAGCCACCAACAGCCCTAATAAATTTAAAAACTCCACGACACAAATATTTTCCTTGTTTTCTTTTTCCATTCTTGTTTAGTTTTCATATCTTTGTAGTCACATTATGACAATTCTATCAAGAATAAGTCTATTGGTTTTAATCTAACCTCTGAACAACATTGGAAGATACTACCAACCTGTCTCCAAAGGCAGACGCTTCATTGTATAATGGGCAGCCATCCGACACTGGCTTATCGTGTCCTGGTGCAGGACTTACCTCCCGCACGCCCTCCACTTCTGATGATGTCAGGAATGGGGTGTCGGTAGAGAATGTGCCTGCCGGAAACAAGCGATGGTTCGTGCTAAGAGCTTCGTATGGACGCATTGACAAGGCAAAAGCATTTGTAGAAACTAAAGGATTTGAATATTATGTTCCAATGCGTTATAAAGAGGTAAGGAAGCAAGGCAAGAAGCGAATCATCACCACCCCACTCCTCCCCTCCTTAATATTCGTCCATGCATCAGCAGAACAAGTTGAAAATTTGCTCCACGACATCAAGATAGTGGCAAATGAAAGCCGAGCCTTGCTCAGCTACTACTTCAATCACACCATCCATCGCCAAGACAATCCCGACCGCAATCCACCGCTCACAATCCGAGATGAAGCAATGAACAACTTCATCCGCCTCACCTCTATCAAGAATCCGCATATCATTCCCGTCACTTCTAACAACATCCAGTTTAAACTTGGTGATAACGTAGTTGTGACAGAAGGTGAATTCAAGGGCATTCATGGCAGAGTGGCGAGGATTGCAGGGCAGCAGCGAGTGATTGTAGAGCTATTTGATGGGTGCTTGGTAGCTACGGCGTATGTGCCAAAAGAGGCGATGAAACTCTATAATAGAATTTAAATTACAACAATGTTTATGGCTAACGAAGCAAAGAATGTATTAAGTCTCGAGTCAAAAGATGCAATGGATTTCTTCTTGAAATCCGAACAATATCATGGATTTGAACTCCCTGAGTATTTTGTATTTGACGAACTTCTTCAAAATATAAAAGAAGTAGTTGAAGATAAGCCCTACGAGGAATGCCTACAGGATGGACTGTCGCCAGAGATTCTATCGGATGTGAATTTGGACATTTTACTCAATAAGGATGGGCGCTACGCAGTTCGCCCAATTATCTTAGCCAACCCTTTTCTATACTATTTTCTTGTTAGAGAGATATGCAACGAGCAGTCTTGGCCTTTGATTAAAAATCTTTTTGAGAAGTTCCATGTACCGCACATCACATCATGTGCTTTGCCTATTATACCAAAGGAAAAAGAGCCTTTTCATAAATCCACTACCATAATTAATTGGTGGAGTTCTATGGAACAGCGGAGTATAGAGCTATCCTTGGAATACCGTTATATGTTCGTTACAGACATTACAAACTGTTACGGCTCGGTAAACCCACAAGCATTTGATTGGGCTTTCTCATTCAAAGGTACAGAGCACGAACATAAAACAGAGTATCCTATTTCCAAGAACATCCAAAAGTTTCTTCGTGCCTTCCAACAAGGTCGCAATATTGGAATTCCCCAAGGAAGTGCTATATTTGACTTTATTGGTGAAATTATTCTAGGCTATTCTGACCTATTACTCCATGAAGCAATACAAAGAGAAGGTATCACCGCTTCATACGAAATTATTCGTTATCGTGACGACTACCGTATATTTTGTAATGACAAGGATGAACTCGAAAAGATATCCTATATTCTTCAGCACGTGTTGGAGAACTTGAACTTCCGCATGAACAGCAAGAAGACCAAGATCAGTGATAGCATAGTTACCGATGCAGTCAAGCCCGACAAACTTACATATATCTACAATACACCTATCTTCAACAAGAAAGGTTGCGACTTTGACAGTTTCGAGAAGCACCTGCTCTACATTCTTATGTTTGCTCGCCAATATCCCGATAGCGGTTCCATCAGAACCATGCTCTCGGATATTGACAAACGCATGGAGGATTGGCTAAAGCCTTATGAAGAGGAGGTTACAACCATACCTATTCTTGAAGATGATGAACCTAAAACCGAAAAGATAACCAAACAACGCCGTATTGTTGGTGGCAGCATTCGTGCTATGTCTGCGATATGTACACAGATAGCATTGGAAAATGTTGGCTGTTGCCATTATGCTTTAAGGGTTCTCAGCCGAATGGTCGATTCCCTAAAAGACGAAAAAGAGAAGAGTGCTATCATCAATCTCGTATATTCCAAGCTCTGCAATCAACCGAATTCCGACTATAACCAACTTTGGCTCCAGAATATCACGTATCAACAAGACAAGAAAAATGGCACGTCTCCATATAAAATGAGATTGTGCCGTGTGGTTGCAGGAGACAAGAATGTGGAGTTGTGGAACAACAAATGGGTAAAACCTAAACTCCAGTTTGGCTTGCATATGAATAGCATTGTCGATGAGGAAACATTGAAGAAGGTCACACCTGTGATTACATTTAAGGAGACAAGAATGTATTATGAACTATAGAATTAGATTGTAAATATGACTGATATATTTGATGATTTCGATTGGGACGCCTTTGAGAAAAAAGACTCTTTTCAAATGTCTGAAAAACAGAATGAAGGAATTGTTGACGACATTGAACATACAGTTGTTTTTGGTACTGTCATTTCTATCACCCAACGAGAAGTGGTTGTTAACATAGGCTATCGTACAGACGGTATTATACAGAAAAGTGAATTTATATATAATCCAGAACTGAAAGTAGGGGATGTCGTTGATGTTTACATAGAATCAAAGAGTAATCATCTTGGTCAGCTGATTCTGTCGCACAAGAAAGCAAGAGCAGCAAAAGCCTGGGAACGAGTTAATGAAGCACTTGACAATAACGAGACAGTAAAAGCATATGTTAAGTGCCGCACAAAAGGTGGTACCATTGTGGATGTCTTCGGAATGGAAGCATTTATGCCAGGTTCTCAAACGGATATCGTTAGAGTAGACAATTTGGAAACGTTTGTAGGACAGACAATTGGCGTTAAAGTTGTAAAGATAAACAAAGAGTACCGCAATGTTGTTGTAAGCAGAAAATCCGTAGTAGAGGAGAATCTAGCAAAGAAAACTACTGATAAAACTTTGCTGAAGGAAATTTGGCAAAAACATACAGAAGTACAGGAACAGATTCTTAGACAAAGAATAGCTCCAGTTGCTATCATACCAGAAGCAACTACTATCATTAATGAGAAACTGCATGTCAGAGTTGATACCACAGATAACACTAAGGAAATTCAGCAACAGATAGCTGATAGTTTGGATATTGAATATGATGAATGTCATTTTGAAAGTGGCTATGTCCTTGCACCTATTTCCAACTGGCAAAAGTTGGATGAATCTGTGAAAGCCAGAATCAGCACGAAAGCCAACAAAGAGTATGTCACGTTCACTTACAATCCCATAGTTGATGGAAGCGTTGTGGATAGACGTGCTCAGTTTACTGGTGTAAAACAGCTGTTGGACAAACTGGAAGTGGAATATGATTACGACAAGAACAATCGACTGCAAATATCTATCGAAGAGTTAAACAGGTTGAAAGAGAATGAAGAATTCAATGGTCTTCAACTGGCTTTGCCTGATAGAGCTTCAGCTATCATTCCTACATACCCAAGCATAATTGTTTATCTGGAAAAACTATGTCCTGGTCTCAAACTGAATAACATAGAAACTTTCAAGAATAACAAGAGGGAAATAAACACTGGTGTAAATATAGACAAGCAAGTATCTGTTGAAGGTGGATATTTCACTCAGGAATTCTTGGACCAGATAAAACCCACGTTTGAATTGCAAATGTGTAAGGTGGAATTTACCTTTATCATTCATGAAGATGCACTTAACAGTTATAATTGGAAAGTTAACAAGCTTGGATTGCCTAAGTTAAACGGCAATACAATTACTTTCTATAAGAATGTAAAACGTCCTAAGCTGCAAGAAGATATAGAAAGGGGTATATATGACGTTGTGAATGTGGAAGACGAAAGTGATGACGCTTCGGATATTACTTACATGACATATTCAGAGTTCTTTAATACGAGGGACACTACCGATTTTAACTTTGATTTTTATCTATGGTATAAACTGATGAAAAAATTGTTCGGTAAGGACAATTGTGATTATACGGAGAAGTACTATTATAAGTACCGTGAGAATAGAGATTGGGCAACAGTAGAAGAACTTGATAAGTTCAATGATGACTTGCATATCTCGTTTAAGCCGTCAATAGAGCATTCTGTATCGTCAAAAGGTACTTCAATAGGTATTGATTTCAATTGGAAGGAAAAGAGCTTACCCGAGCTTCTTACTGAGTTGAACAGAGACTATCCTTTTGTGGATTTTGGCTTGTTCAAGAATGGTCACAAGTGCAACTTCGACGTTCAATATAAAAAGGCAGATATGACAGAAGTCATGAATCAACTTCATGATTTCTCTGACGATTTGCACCTTGAACTGAAGAAAAAGGGAACAGAACTTGTCTTCTCACGAGAATTCCAGAAAATAGAAGATATGTTGACGTTCAAGACTCTGTTAATCCACAAACTACAGACATTTGACCAATCCAGATATTTGTGTACAATCTCAGAAGTGCCTTCTGATAAAGTTAAACTTGTATATTTCAATGATATTACCAGCAGAGACGAAGATCGTCTGGATGCAGCGCGTGAACTGAAGGGTGCAGATTTTACAGTTGGGAAACTGAAAATCGGTAAACTGATAAGAACTGCAAACTACCCAGAACTGGTCTTAGATATATCTGGCGATTTTTATGAAGTTACCAAGCAATTGTTTGAAGAAACGGATGTCACGGAAATGACACCTGACCTTTCTGGCGATTTAGAGAAACTTGCACGTTTGAAGGAATCGTTGAACAGAATAGTAGAGGGTCGTGACGTGGAGAATTCTTCACTTGGAACTTTCATCTTTGATGCTTCTCAAGCAGCAGGTATTAAGGATTATGAAGAGAATATAAAATTAGAACTACAAGAAGTAGACAAACACCTTCTGAACAACCGGATAGCCAATAATGAACCACAAAAAGTGGCTATTGCAAAGGCTATTCTTGCTCCTGACTTGTCTCTTATCCAAGGTCCTCCGGGTTCTGGAAAGTCAACGGCAATTGCCGAGCTGATATGGCAACATGTACGAGAGAACCAGAATACAAGGATTCTGCTAACATCGGAAACTAATCTTGCTGTTGATAATGCTATAGATAGGATCGTGAATCCATATCAAAATTTGGTGAAACCTATCCGTATAGGTGATGAATCGCGTCTGGAAACTGAAGGACTTCAGTTCTCATACTCTGCCATGTATCGCTGGGCAAAAGGAGAAAACATTACAGCAAAGAAAAAATCATTTGACATTGACGATGATGACGACGACGATGATGTAGCAACAACTGTAGAAGATTCAGTTTATGAAGCACCTGAGAAGTTAATTCTTCTGAACTGGATGGAGAACATCGGTAGAAGAATGGATAGAGACAGTATGCCAGAAGAAGCCCAGAACCTATGGGAAGATTTGTTGGAGAATCCTACAGACAATCTTAAGGGACTATTCTTTGACAACTACATTGCCAACTGTAATGTGGTGGGTGCAACATGTAGCTCAATTGGACAGAAGAACATCATCTTTACTGAAAATATCGCTACCCAGAGCAATAAGAACAAATTTGTTCCTACTGCATTTTATAAAACTTATAGAAGTGTTTTTTCACAAAGAGATAACGAGTACAATCCTAAAATCAGGTTTGATGTTGTAATTCAGGATGAGTCAAGTAAGGCAACTCCTGCTGAGTTGTCTCTGCCTCTAATTTATGGAAAGAAGAATATAATCATTGGCGACCATCGACAGTTGCCTCCAATGATTTCAAGAGAGTCGTTCACTAATTCATTTGATTATCTTATCAAGCGAGAGAAGGACAATTCGGAATTGCAGCGAATAAAAGAACTGAAGAGCTTTGTTGTCAAAAACTTCAATGCTCTGGAAATATCGCATTTTGAGCGATTGTACAATCAGATAGATGAAAAACTCAAAGGTGTTTTCAATTATCAGTTCAGAATGCATCCTGCAATCAATGAAGTAATAAAACAATTTTATAAGGACGAAGGTGGATTGGAGTGCGGTTTGGTGCTTCCTAAAGATTTGGGTATCAACGACCCTGATTATATCAATAACGGAGCATCAAGATTCCATGGTATCACAGCAGGCCCTATCGATCCTGATGTTCATGTATTGTGGATTGATTCTTCTTCTCCTGAGATGCTTGATGGAACGTCAAGAGTAAATTACGGAGAGGTTGAAATTATTCGCAAATTACTTCGTGAGTTGAATGGATCAGATTCATTCCATGAGTACAATAATAGATGGAGTAGTGTTGAAGACAAGCAGATTGGCTTGATTTCGTTCTATGGTAAGCAATTGAGACTGCTCAAGGAAATGGTAAGGGAATTCAACCCTAATGAGATACCGATAAGAGTTAGTACTGTTGATAGATTCCAAGGAATGGAACGCAATATTATCGTTGTTTCAATGGTAAGAAGCCACTGCATCCAAACTGAGAAAGGGCAAAAGCCTAATTATACTAAATATGGTGAAGATGGTTATCCGAAGCAGGAAGACCTTGGCTTTGCTCAATCTCCAAATCGATTGAATGTCGCTTTGTCACGTGCAAAACGTTTGCTGGTTATCGTTGGTGACAGCCAACTCTTTAGAACAAAGGAAATTTATGATAATGTATACAATACTGTATTCAATCATGAAAATGGTAAAATTTTAACAGCTGAGGAATATGGATTATAAAGAAATTATCAATAAAGGTAAGCTCGTTTATGCTTCACGTTCCACAGATTCTAATTTCCGTTTGTGGAGATTGAACAAAACGGCCTGTTATATTACCTACTACAAAACAATAGAACTGACCAAGTTGGATAAGGTTCTTCTGATGACCATAAAATACAATGGTGGTTCTATTTATGAGAACAAGTTAGCTGGTATTCTTGGATTCAACGTTCAGAATGACTTTGACGTGACCCCCAAAAGATACAAAGATGTCGGTGAGGTGTCTATCTTTAGCGGAATCCTTTCTGAACTAACAAAGTATGCATTGATCTGCAATGTCGATCACAAGGTATCTGTAACACCGTTAGGAGAATTGTCTCTTAAAAAAGGGGTTAAATACGAATTCTATTCAGGAGCACAGCTATTGAACGAATGCTTTGACTTGGCTCAAAAGAAAGAAAAGGAATTTCTGTATTTCCCTTTCAGAGACTCACTTGGTATCGTGTCAAAAATACAAGGAATTAGATTATTGCCTTATGATGATTTTAATAACAATACAATAGAAGAAGAGTTGTATGACGCTCCTGAGGAACTTGTGGCGCGTCTGTTATTGCAGTCAGATGATAGTACATCAGTTTTTAGAGCAGAAGTATCAACTGATACACGAATGGGTGAAACTTATGTTGATTTCAGATTATATGAATATAATGGTCAAAAGTACCCAATAGTCTTCTATCAAGATGAAGTCTCGTTGAAAGCTAACAACTTGTTGTTCAATAACTGTAATGCACAATACGTTCGTGCCAAAATTCATGTAGGAGAATACCTGTACCTTGTTAGAGAAAGTGGTATAAGATTGACTTACCAGTCTCTGTACCCTTATATGGATGTATGGTCATTAGATGATTTCCTTGAAAGTGAGTATTTAGACTGGAACGACAAGAGACTGTTTGATAGCATTGCAAAAGTTGCAAATGGAGCCCAATGGTCTAAAATTTCGTCGGTATGTCCGACAGAATCATTAAAGCCGCACCTTAAACAACATGAGGAATCATTAGATTGGATTATCATTTCGGAAAGATTTGATGATGACTTTATTGTTGAGAATGCCACAAAGTACCCATGGGACTTTGAATCTCTATCTGCAAATCGTAGTATAGATTTTGTCAAGAGAATTATTGTCATTCCAGAACTCCACAATGATACTGTTGATTGGGACTGGGAGACATTAATGCCTCAGATGGAAGACGAGTTTGTTCTTCAGTATATTGACACCATTCCGTTTGTTATGTATTCGCAAACGGAAAAATACTTATCTTTACATCCCGAATCTATATGCATTTATCCAGAACGCAAGTGGGACTGGAAATTCCTGTCGTTAAATGCTGAACTTGGATTCATCCTAAACAATATATCTGCATTAGGCAAATATATTTATGTTGAGGATGTGATGCCTCGTGCATTCTCTGATAACAATTGGATTCATCCATATTGTGAATCCTGTGCGTTCGCTTTTGCTGTCATTGATTGTAAAGAACGTCTTTCTACAAACTATAATGCAAACAAGGCTGATTATCAATGGTCAATAGAATTGATTGATTGGCATGAGAAAATGGGGTTCATCACATGGAAATCTACCAATTATGCAGTTGGTCTTGAATGTAATCCTAATATCGTATGGAACTCTGAGTTCTTTGAACATTATAAAGACAAGGATTTTAGCGTTAAGGGGCTAAATCATATTTCTGCTTCGGTTACAGAGTGTTATATCATTGATTCAAATATTGATTTCAAATGGTCGTGGTCGCAATTGTCTCGCAGAGATATTGTCCTGAACGATATTGAATTCATCAAAAAACACATAACATATCTTGCTCTTGACGTGGTACTCGCCAACTTAAGAGAAGAATATGTAGACCAATTGTATGTGGATTCATCTTTCAAAACGATTGTATCCGCAAAGGAACTATGGTCATTGGTAACAGAAAAGGTTTCTGAAGGTATAATTCGTAGGAACTTTTATGATGAGAAATGGGACTGGAAGGTCCTGACAAAACGATTCTGTGATAGTATGCATATCACTCAGTTAGGTGATGCACGCTGGGTGGACAAACTGGATTGGGACTATTTGTCAGAACATCTTGATATAGTAAAGATCCAAGATAATCTGTCATTGTATGTTGACAGATGGAATTGGAAATATATAACATCACGAGCTGAACATGATTTCCTGTTATCGAACCTTCCTGAGTATTATGATTCCTGGGACTGGGAGTCTCTACTGCAAACTATTCTTACAGACGAAGATTTTGCCGATAAAAACATAAGAATTCAGATTGCCGTCATTCTATCTCAATTTGAGGACAATACGCAATTGTGGTCATTGTTCACAAAACGTTACTCAACAAAAGACATAATAGCTTTGCAGAGCTATCTGTCTTTGAGGTCTATTAGATTTGATTGGAATTATAGCGATGTATATAATCGTTCAGATTTTGAGATTGAGCCATATCTACATAATTATCAGGAGAATGGAATATATGTAGATTGGGATGCACTATCTTCTTCAAAAGCTCTTGATAGAATTCTAAGATGGGACAAAAATATAACTAAAGACTTCTATAATTGGGAAGATTTGGTTGTTTCCATTCTTGAAAATGAATATTACAACTGGAATTTTAAGTATCTTTCTACCCTCACTTCTATTAACTGGTGTGACAATATTCTAAAAATTCGAACAGAAGAGTGGGACTGGGACTACCTTTCTGAAAACAGCAAATGTTTCAGCTATAATTCTAAACGTCCAAAGGATCTCATTAAGCATATCGAAAAGTTTGAAGATTGGCTGAATTTTGCAATATTGTCTAAGAGAAAAGATGTAAAATTGGATATTGAAAATATCTCGACTCATCTATCCTACCCTTGGGATTGGAATGCTATTTCGCAAAACAAGTCGTTTGCTCTTACCGCGGACTTCGTAATGGAGCATAAGAATTTTTCTTGGGAATGGTCAGCACTTTCATCTCGTAATGACTGTATTTTTACAGCAGAATTCATTAAGGAAAACAAGGACAAAGACTGGAATTGGGCAATACTGTCAAAGAGAAAAGAAATTGCCCTTAATACGGATACCCTGATTGCATTAGTGACAAAAGAATGGGACTGGAATGAACTGATACGACGTAATGATATAAAGTTTACTCCTGAATTGTTACGCTTGGTGATAGATAAAGACCTTAATTGGAAAGCTATATCTCAACGTGATGATTTTTATCCAACAATGGAAGTTCTCAATATCCTAAAAGACAAGAGTCTTGATTGGGTTAAGATTTCACATAGTGAACAATTAGCAGCAAATGTCATATTTGTCTTTAAGGACAAATTAGACTGGATGGTATTGTCTCACAGCTCTCACATTAACATATCTGACGCAAAAGTTCTTGATAGGTACAAATCATATCTTGACTGGAATTTCGTTTCTAATAGTCCTAATCTATCATTGACAGAAGAGCTTCTTGAAAAATTCAAGGATTACTTTAATTGGGGTGTTATATGCCGAAGAACTGATTTCATTATTACTCCAGAAATCCTTGAAAAGTTTGAAACAAAACTTGATTGGTCAAGTATATCAAGAGCTGGCAATATAAAGTTTACTCAAGAAATAGTTGACAAATACAAAAATCGGTGGGACTGGGTGGCATTATCCGAAAATCCAGCATTCAGAGCATCAGGTATAGAAAGTTCGTTTAAAAAAGAACTCAACCTAATGGAATTCTATAACGAGTTAAAGTCCAACAGTCATGGAAAACCTTACGTGTACCATTTTACTCATATGTTTAATGCAATAGAGGTAATACGAACTCGTAAGATACTAAGTCGAAATAGAGCGAATGAGCTGGGGCTTTTGAGATATGATGCTGCAGGTTCTGTTGTTCATCGATCATCAAAAGCGCATCCTTATGCAAGATTTTACTATAGAACTGGCACACAAACTCAGTTCTATAATGAATGCTTAGGCAAGCAGAAAAATACGAAATATTATAAGAGCGCATTAGGTAATGGCTTGCCAATGTGTCCGATGCCTGTATTCTTTAAATTCGATTTGCAGGAAATCTTGTCCAAACGTGCAAATTTATGCTACTATAGCACAGGTAATCTTCAGACGAATTGGGCTAATGTATATAAAGTGCTTGATGACCCATATAATATTGATGCTGTGCATTTATATAGCCATAACAATTATGACAATGTTGTTAGAAATAAAAAGCAGCAGGAGTTTTTAGTCAAGAATGAGTTCGACTTCTCTGATATAAATAATTATCAGATTATCTGCTATGATAGAGAAGAAACTGAGATACTACGTTCAATATTTATGAATGACCCTGTATGTGAACATATTTTCTCTATCTATGAAGCAGAAGATGTATTTGAACATGAAAATCCTCAACTGTTATTTAATATTGATGATAACAAACTTTCTATTAATACAAGATATAACGGGGATTACATTTTCCAAATAGAAAGTAATAATATTACAAAAGTTAAAGTTTACAACACCAAAGATATAAAAGCCGAAAAGAAGAATATTATTCAATTGTATGAAGCCGTTTCTGTTGAACTTGGTGATACTCCTTTTGAAATTTTTTATGTCAATATGAGTCCTGCTGCTCGCTCTCCAAGATGGTTGGTGTATAAACATGAACCTGTTGCTCATGAAGCAAGATACACATGTACTGAAGACATAGAGAAATATCTTGGTATAAGTTTTGATGACAATGAGTTTGATCCAGAAGAACTCATAACAGCTATTGAAATCGTAATGCCAAAACTTGAAAAGTTGTATAATTCGAAGGTACGTCATTACGTGATCAAGCAACATACACTACTTGTCTGTCGACAATTTGAAAAGTATGCATTTGAACTGAACACTAAAGTGATGAATATAGACTTGATGCGTTTAGTTCTAGCAATGCATGATATAGGAAAGGCTATAGATAGAGCAACACAACATATATATACTCTATCTTTGATCAGAGAATTATGGTCAGAGTCTCCATTTACAGACTATGAGTTGAAGCTCGTTGAAGCACTATTGAAGGATGATCATTTGGGCAAATTCTTTCAAGGAAAATATGATTGTAATATGCTTCAAGAAGAAATCAAGAAAGATGCTGAAGGACTTCAAATTGATGCATCATGTTTGCTACAACTAAAAATGGTTTTGTATCAATGTGACATTGCCTCATACACAAAAGATGCGGGTGGTCTTAGATACTTGGAACACATGTTTGTATATGAGAATAATAAAAAAACATTTAATGAAGGAAACGGACTATTAGCTATGTCTGCTGATTATTGGAGTCGTTATAAACAATTGAAATCTTTAATATATGAGTAATATAACATTTAAGAAAGGGAATATTTTTTCGTCAGACAAGCAAACTATTGTTAATACAATAAATTGTGTAGGGGTAATGGGCAAAGGGGTCGCTCTTGGCTTTAGACTTAGATACCCAGAGATGTATGAGAAATACAAAGAATTCTGTAAAAACAAACAGATTACAATAGGCAAGCTTTGGCTATATAAGCGACCTCAAGAAGATTCGAAATGGGTGCTGAATTTTCCAACAAAATTCCATTGGAAATATCCGAGCAAGATGGAATACTTAGAAGCTGGTCTTCAAAAGTTTGTCGAAACATATCAAGAAAAAGGTATAACTTCGATAGCCTTTCCTTTACTAGGAACGCATAATGGTGGTCTTGACAAAATTGATGTTTTGAATATTATGCATTTTTATCTAGATAAGTGTTCTATACCTATAGAAATATACGAGTACGACTCCAAAGCTCCCGACGAATTATACAAGCAATTTAAGGACAAATGGATGTCAATGTCTATATACGATAAGAAGAATTTGGGCATTCGAGCAAATCAAATAGTTGTGATTGAAAAAATATTAAATGACATAAATAATAGCTCAATGACATCTTTGTCTGAATGTAATGGAATAGGTATTGTTACTTTGCAAAAGTGCTTTAATCTCATCTTAAATTATAAGGAACAACCAATGCTTGATTGGAAATAAGAGCCATCTGAAACGAATAATAAAATCAAATTGACATGAATATAGCAGAAAAAATACGTTTGAAACTCCAATTGAAGGAGAACTCCGAAGTGGAATTTAAGTCAGCTGCGGGTGGTTTCCCTAAAGCTGAATTTTGGCGTTCTTTCTCAGCATTGGCTAACACCAATGGGGGAACGATTGTCTTGGGAGTGAAAGAGAAGAATCATAAATTCACGCCAGATGGTCTTTCTGAAGAACTTGTAGCAAAATACAGAAAACAGTTTTGGGATGACGCACACAATAGGTCGTGTGTGAACATTCCATTGTTGGTAGAGAGTGACATCGAAGAAATAAAGACTGACGGAGGGCAATATCTACTTGCCTTTAGAATTCCTCGTGCACAATATGACTTGCGCCCCATCCACCTTACACTTACCCCGTTTGGACATACTTATAAGCGCAGGGATGAGGGTGACTATCTCTGCAGTGATGATGAAATAAAGCAAATGTACTCGGATGCCAATAACATGAGGGCGTCAGCAGACTCCCGAATTTTAAGAGGCTATTCCTTTGATGACATTGACATACGTACTCTCCACCAATATCGTCGTGCGTACGATATTAAGCATGAAAACCATCCTTGGACAGAGCTTGATGACAAAAAGTTTTTAGAAATCATAGGTGCCTATCGTAAAGATAGAGCCACATCAACGGAAGGATTCACAGTTGCAGGTATGTTGATGTTTGGCAAGACTAACAGTATTATCGACCCAGAGTGCTGCCAAGAATTTTTTCCAGACTATCGTGAGCATTTGAGTGACGACCTTCAGGTACGTTGGACAAATCGTATATATCCCGATGGGACATGGGAAGCCAACCTTTATCAGTTTTTCACTCGTGTCTTACCTTTATTGCAACACGCTTTGCCTGTGCCTTTCAGTCTTGACAACAATCAGATGAGGAATAATACAACCACGGCTCACGTAGCTTTGCGTGAGGCTTTTGCCAACAGTTTGATTCATGCAGCATATACGGTAAGGGGCAATATTGTTATTGACAGATACTTCGACCGTATTGTTTTGTCAAATCCTGGTACAATGCTTATCAGCATGGAAGAATACTACGAAGGAGGACATAGTGTATGCAGAAACCCTGTAATCCAAAAAATGTTTGTATTCTTGGGAATTGGTGAGAAAGGAGGAACTGGCGCTGATATTATTGCGAAAGGATGGAAGGATAATGGTTGGAGCATACCAACAGTTGAAGAAAAGAGTAATCCTGATAGAATAGAAACTTGCCTAAAACTGGATGGAAATATTAATGGAACTACGGGAACATCCTCTGTAACTACGGAAATTCCTGCTGATACTACGGAAACAACTACGGAAACTCCCTCTGCAACTACGGAAACTCCCTCTGCAACTACGGAAACTTCTGCCGATACTACGGAAACTTCTGCCGATAATACGGAAACTATTCTTAAAATAATCAGTAATAATCCTAAAGTCACGGCAAAAGAGATAGCATCTGTATGCGGCATAACTGAAGACGGAGTTGCTTATCATATAAAGAAATTGAAGCAACGTGGAAGGATTATTCGTATTGGGGGATCACGTAATGGAGGCGAATGGAAGGTCGTAGAATAATCTGGCTCACGGATTTTGGTCAAACTCGATAATGACAAGGAAATATGTTATTCGGAAACAAGATAAGGGCTCTTAGAGACGAGCAAGGTGTATTGCAGCGCCAGTTGGCTGCATACTTAGAAATTGACACTCCCATGTTCAGTAAGATTGAACGTGGGGACAGACGAGCAAAGCGTAGTCAGGTGATAATGTTGGCAAAATACTTTCATGTGGATGAAAAGGAAATGCTAACATTGTGGCTTGCTGACAAGATATTGGATGCGCTTGAGGGTGAAAACTCTTTAGCACTTGACGCTATTGGTGTGGCAGAAAAAACAATCAGACAATCAAGGTAAAAACGATTATGGAACAAGCCGAAGAACGCAGCAATGATTCGTTAGCCATGCGACTGCAAGAATTGGAAAAAGAGAATGCTATGTTAAAGAGAATACTTGATCAGCATGGCATTTCTTATTCTGTTTCTGTAGAAAGCAGCACTATAGAACAACCAACTCATATTGTTACGGACCATACTATTCGGCTTAGTTTACAAGAAAAGGTTGCAATATTTCAAAACCTATTTAAAGGAAGAGATGACGTATTCGCAAAACGATGGTATAGCCCATCTTCTCAAAAAGCAGGATATCAGCCTGTGTGTGAAAGAGAATGGAACCGAGAGTATTGTGACAAGCGAAAATACAAATGTGCAGATTGCCCAAACAGGATGTTTGCACATTTGTCATACAATGATTTCTTCAACCATCTTGCTGGAAAAGATCAATTTGGACGTGACGTTATCGGTCTATACCCAATATGCCAAGATAATACCTGTTACTTTTTATGTACTGATTTTGATGACAAGAATTGTGAACATGGCTATAAGAATGATGTTCTTGCATTCGTTAATGTCTGCAATAGTTGGAACGTACCATGTTATATCGAACGTTCCCGTTCTGGCAACGGAGCACACGTTTGGATATTCTTTAATAAACCAATAACAGCATTGAAGGCACGCAAATTAGGAAATGCAATCTTGACAGAAGCTATGGATCGTGAGGCACGATTGTCTTTCAAGTCTTATGACCGTTTCTTTCCCAATCAAGACTCTTTACCAGAAGGTGGTCTTGGAAATCTTGTAGCTTTGCCGTTGCAAGGAATGGCTCGTCGCAAAGGTAATAGTGTGTTTGTAGATAACAAGTTCAATGCGTATGAAGATCAATGGACGTTTTTGTCACAAATACATAAGTTCTCAGAGGCAGAACTTGATTTGTTATTACGACAACATACGGTGCCTACCTTAGGCGAACTTTCAAAGTCCAGCGAGACAAAGCCTTGGGAAACTCCTCAAATAGGAACTCCTTTAGCAGATTGCTATCCAAAACAAATAGTTCTGATAAGAGCAAACATGCTTTATATACCTTTAGCCAACTTATCCGCTAAATGTGTGAACGCTTTCAAGCGCATAGCGGCCTTCCGCAATCCTGAATTTTATGAAAAGCAAGGCATGCGTCTTTCCACTTACAATATTCCACGCATCATTTCTTGTTCTGAAATGACAGATGATTATCTCGCACTTCCACGTGGATGTGAAGATGCTGTTTGTGATGTCTTAAGCCAACATAATGTCAATGTTACGATTTCTGACAAAACAAATCCAGGGCGGAGCATCAATGTGAAGTTTAAAGGCAAACTTCGAGAAGAACAGCAAAAGGCAATTGAAGCTTTTGCGAAGCATAACATTGGCACATTGTCTGCCACGACAGCATTTGGAAAGACCGTATTTGCCATTGGCATGATTGCCAAGAGAAAGGTCAACACTCTGATACTTGTCCATAACAAAGCTTTGCTTGAACAATGGAAAGAGCGATTGGAAAACTTTCTTGAAATAAATGAGACCATAGAAGAATCGGAAAGAAGACGAGGACGAAAGAAGCAATCATCTATCATTGGTTGTTTATGTTCTGGCAAGAATTCCTTGCATGGTATAATTGACATTGCCTTGATACAGTCTTGTTTGACCGATGGCGAAGTGAAACCTTTTGTCAGAGATTACGGCATGGTTGTTGTCGACGAATGTCATCATGTCTCGTCTGTTAGTTTTGAACAGGTACTTAGGCAGGTGTCAGCTGCTTATGTTTATGGTTTAACAGCGACTCCTATCAGAAAAGATGGACATCAACCTATCATCTTTATGCAATGTGGAAAAATAAGATACACTTCCGATGCGAAGGCACAGATCGCAAACCAAGTTTTCAAACGCATTTTGATTCCGAGATTCACTTCTTTCCGCAATATAACATCTTCAGACAAGACTTATGTTCAAATTACACAAGCCTTGTCTGAAGATATGACTAGAAACAATTTTATCATTGAAGATGTAAAAACAGCCATTCTAAAGGGATATACTCCGTTGGTTTTAACTACACGTACAGCACATGTAAAATTATTGGCAGAAATGCTAACGCCACATGTTGACTATGTAGTGCAACTCATTGGAGCCGAATCCACAAAGGAAAAGCGTATAGCGTTACAAAAGCTTCAGGAAATACCTTCAACAGCGTCACTTGTAATTGTAGCTACGGGAAAGTATGTGGGCGAAGGTTTCGATTATCCTCGTCTTAACACATTATTTCTTACCATGCCTATTGCATGGAAAGGGAACGTAGAACAATACGCGGGTCGTTTGCATCGGGAATATGAAGGAAAAAGTGAAGTGGTAATTTATGACTATGTAGATATCCATATTCCACTCTGCGACTCGATGTATCGCAAGCGTCTAAAGGGATACGCAGCTGCCGGCTATGGGAAAGATGCCATTATGATTGAATCAGACAACAAGCCGCGGAATCTAATATATGAACGAAATAATTATGAAATGGCATTCCGAAACGATTTGGCAAATGCTAAGCATTCTGTCATAATAGCAGTTTCCAAAATGAAGTTTAAATATAGACCATCCATTATGTCTACACTTTCCAATATTCTTCATAATGGTATTGATGTGGCAATACGTATCAAAGAGGAGGGAGCTAATGAGATGGAATTGGCAAATGCAGGAATAGATGTAGTATGTAACAATGTACAAACTCTACAATGTGCCATCATCGATAAACACATAGTCTGGTATGGAAATATGAACTTCTTTGGTTATAATTCAGAAACGAGTAATATTATGCGAATCGATGACAATAAAATAGCAGATGAAATGATAGACATATTATATGCTGATGCAGCAAAATAAAACTGATATAGAGAGTTGTTACATGCAAAATATTGTCAATTTATTTTGCAGTTTCGTGCATTTGCGCTATCTTTGCATAATAAATACAACATCTCGGGGTTGACTGGATTTGACAGCGGGATGAAATGGTATGTAAGCATGCGGAGCCTCGATGGCTAGCTCCTTAATCTGAGTGATCAAAAATTTAATTGGCGAAAACAACTACGCTCTCGCTGCTTAATCGAAGTATAGTAGATTAGCTTTATTCCGCCACAAGGTTTGGCGGAACGAGACATCGCTCCAAGGATGTTGTTCCGAATCTGAGGACAAAGCGGTGCAGGTAAATCGGAAATAGCCAGTGTGTGCCTCGCCGCACGGGTGAAGTTTTAGAGGATAAGGGCGCAATTGGTGGTCTGGGTCTTGTTGCGTCACGAAAACTGAAGGCCAGAATAAGCATGTAGAAAGCGTATGGTTTCCCTGTTTGGACGTGGGTTCGAATCCCACCAGCTCCACAAAGAGGCAATTGTTTGATATTCAAATGATTGCCTCTTTTTTTATGCTTACACCTTCTCTATTTTTGAACAACTTTTGTACCACAACACGTCTAAATCGACGTCCAAGTAGATTTGCTTGCAGAGAATACAGCATAAAACACAAAAGCTCTACATTTTACCACATTGCAACACATTTTTCTAACAAAAGGTTATATATATTAACTTTTTTATGTAATTTAGCAATCTATATTAGATATCGGCTCAAAAGAACAAGAGAGAAGAGAAAGAATAAGCAGATTTCAACTCATACAATACACGGAGTTTCTACTCACCACAGCATACAGAATTTCAACTTATACATTATTAATATATATGCTTATGAAAATCGACACCAGACAAATGATGCGCAAGTCGGTAGCCCTGGCGCTGCTTCTCGCAGCCACCTACGGCGGACAGGCTCTTGCGCAGGACGACACCGTGATATACGGTAGTGTAGTGTCTTCAATGAACTGGGGCGCAGGTGGCGGACCGGGTATCTACTCGTTCGGCACAACGTCTGCCTCTGGGTTCACACCCGTGAAGATCGACCAGCGACTAACCGCACAAGGCGGTGGCGCGTATGCCAACGGCAAGTACTACTCTATCAATGTAGACAAGATGCTGCTGAGCGTGTACGACGCCGACACGTGGGAACTGCTCTCGGAGAAGACGATGGCGCACGCCGCTCTCGACCTTGCCTACGACGCTACTACCGACAAGATTTACGCTTGCTACGTTGACGGCGGCATTTGTCTCGGTACGCTGAACGTAGAGAAGGGCGACTTCGACCGCATCGCCAACTTCGACACTACGTTCTCTGCACTCTTCTTCGACAACAGTGGACAGCTCTACGGCATAAGCATGGAAAATCTTGTGAAGATCGACAAGAACACGGCGGAATTTACGGTTGTGGGAAGCACTGGCATCATGCCGATGTACGCGCAGTCGGCTACCGTCGACCCCACCACCGGCAAGTGTTACTGGGCTTCGATGAAGTCTGACTTCACTTCGGCGCTCTACGAGGTGAACATGGAGAGCGGAGCGCTCACGCTTTGCCGCCAGTTCACGGGTATGGAGGAGATAACCGGCCTCTACATCTTGCCGCACGTCGACAAGGGCGCACCGGCAAAGGTGAGCGATCTGAAGGCAAGTTTCAGCAACGGCAGCACCACCGGAAAGGTCAGCTTCACCATGCCTTCCGCGACAAAGGGCGGCGAGGCGCTGAGCGGCAACATTAAATATAAGGTGTATCTGGGCGACCAGAAGAAGGAAGGAACGGCTGCAGCAGGCAAGAGCGTGCAGCTTGACGCCACTCTGCCCGAAGGACGCTGCAAGATTGTAGTCACGACGTCGAACGCAAAGGGCGAAAGCGAACGCGCTGCCACCTCGCTGTGGATTGGCAAGGACGCTCCGGCAACGGTGAGCGGCCTATCGCTGAAGCGCACGCTCGACAAGGGACTGCAGTTGCGATGGGACGCCGTCTCGACGGGTGCGCACAACGGATATGTAGACCCGGCAAGCGTAACGTACAAGGTAGTGAGACAGCCCGACGCCAAGACCGTGAGCGAGAGCACCACCGCTACAGTGCTCTACGACAACGTAGAGAGCGGCGAACTGGCTAAATACTGGTATGAGGTGACACCTTCAGCCTACGGCAAGTCGGGCGAGACACTCGCTTCGAACAAGGTAGTCGTGGGTCCTGGCAAGACTACGCCGTACAGCGAGAACTTCGAAAAGCAGGAAGCATTCGACTACTTCACCGTGCTCGACGCCAACAACGACAGCAAGACATGGAGCTACAACGAGTACTCGCAGACCGCAGAATATGCCGGCGACGCTACGGTGAAGGCAGACGACTGGCTCATCCTGCCGCCGCTCAAGCTCAACAAGAGCGGTTACTATAAGGTGACGTTCAACGTGCGATGCAACTCGCAGAACAAGCACCTCCTCGCCGTGGCTCTCGGCAATCTGCCCGAGGCAGAGAACATGACTACCAGCGTGATGCCCGCTACAGAGTTCAGCACGCTGTTCGAGACGCAGAAGGTAGAAGCGAAGTTCCTCGTGCCTTCCGACGGCGACTACTATCTTGGCTTCCATCTGCTGAGCGACGCCCTCATGCACTCGTTCGAGATACAGGACATCAGCGTAGAGCAGTACACCACGACCGACACGCCTGCCGCAGTAGCCGACCTCGCAGTGAAGCCAGCCGCAAAGGGCGAACTGAAGTCGGAGGTATCGTTCACGCTGCCTTCAAAGACCATCGGCGGTGCGGCTGTAGGCACGCTCACCACAGCCGAAGTGTACAGAGACGGCACCCTGCTGAAGTCGTTCGCAAGCGGCGATGAGACCCTGCAGTCGGGAAAGAAACTCACCCTGACCGACAACCAACCGCAGAACGGATTCAACACCTACAAGGTGGTTGTGAGCAACGCCAAGGGCAAGGGCGACGACGCGTCGCTGAAGGCATACGTAGGCGTTGACACACCGGCTGCGGTAGAGCACATCACGCTAAGCGAACCGGTTGACGGCACCGTAGTCGTAAGCTGGGAGGCTCCTACCAAGGGTGCCAACGGCGGATATGTAGACCCGAAGGCGCTCACCTACACCGTGAAGCGCAACGGCTGGATGGCGCTCGACGTTAAGGACGGCGAATGTTCGGCTACCGACGTCATCAGCGACCTCGGCAACAAGCAGGGCTCGTACATCTACGTTGTGAACGCCGTATCGACAGCCGGCACAAGCGCCGACGCCACTTCTTACGCCATCTCTGCCGGCAAGCCGTACGAGACGCCGATAGCGGAGTCGTTCAGCAATGCGGTTGCCACCTACTCTGAGTGGGCTGCCGTGCCAAGAATGGGCGAACGCAGCTGGGGCGGCACCACAAGCGAGTCGCAAGACGGCGACAACGGCTGCATCGGCTACACCAACGTGGGCAGCACGGGCAAACTGCTGCTCGTATCGCCGAAGATTCGTATTGACGACACGATGAAGCCCGTCGTTTCGTTCTGGGTGAAACATTCTGCTATCGACGACAATATGGACTTCGAGGTACTCACCCCCGACAACGTATACCACAAGGTGGCTTCCGTCGACCTCAGCCAGAGCGTAGACGGATGGACCGAATACACCTACGACCTCTCGGCGTTCGCCGCTAACCGCTTCGTGCAGCTGGCGTTCCGCACCGACAACATCAAGTCGAACGAGAAGCTCTATATCGACAACATCCGCATGTCGGACGACCTGCAGCACAACCTGAAGATGGCTGAGCTGAAGACTCCGTCGAGAATGAATGTCGGAACGGAGAAGACGGTTTCTGCCGTCGTGAAGAACGTCGGATTGAAGGACGCCGCGGCTTACGGCGTGAAGCTCTACGCCGCCGACCGACTGCTGGCTGAGAAGCAGGGCACGACATTGAAGGCTGGCGAGACAGCCGAACTCGAGTTCAGCGTAACTCCAGAGGTGCGCGACCTTCCGGCTATGCAGCTCAAGGCTGTTGTGGAATACAGCGCCGACGAGAACACGAAGAACGACACCGTGAAGACCGTAGTAGACCTCGTGGCGCCTACCTATCCCACGGTGAGCGACCTCAGCGGCGGCTGGAACGGATCGGCAATGAGTCTGAAGTGGTCGGCTCCCGACCTCAGCAGCCTCACTCCGCAGTCGAGCGTTGAGAGCTTCGAGCAGTACGAGGCGTTCACCATCACCGACTTCGGCAAGTGGAAGGTGGTAGACGTTCACGGCAACCAGTATTCTATGGAGTTCCAGACCAACGACGGCAGATGGATAACCTACCCGAACAGCGGCGAGGGCATCAGCTTCCAGGTTATCGACCTCACACAGATTATCGGAACCGAGGAGGACGGATGGTCGAGCGTCTCTGGCGACAAGATTCTCATCTCGCCCTACTGCGGCAGCATGAAGCAAGACTGGCTCATCTCGCCCGAACTGTACGGCGGCAAGCAGCGAATCACCATCAACGCTAAGAGCCTCAACTACCGCATGGACGGACTCGAAGGCTTCACCCTACTCTATTCGACAACGGGCAACGAGACAGCCGACTTCATGGACTTGAAGGAAGTGACCGACATACCCGAGCAGTGGACCGAATACTCGTTCGACCTGCCTGAAGGCGCCAAGTATTTCGCCATCTACGTTGAGGGCATCAACACGGCTCTCTTCCTCGACGACATCAGCTTCGTGCCGGCGGGCGCTCAGAAGCAGGAACTCGCCATCAACGGATACAACGTATACCGCAACGGCGCGCTGCTCAACGCCACTCCGCTTTCGGCTACCTCGTACGACGACACCGAGGCAAGCAGCACGGGCGAGTACACTTATCGCGTGACGGTGGTTTACGACAAGGGCGAGTCGGACTTCTCAAACGCTCTCAGCGTCAACTCCACTTCTGCAATCACCGAGACCACAGCGTCTGAGGGCAAGGTTTACGTAGCGGGCAGAACAATCGTTCTGAGCGGAATCGGTAGCCTCTCGGCAGGTGTTTGGACCGTAGACGGCAAGTGCGTATGGCGTTCAGCCGGCGAGAAGAATGCCGCAGTCGGCGTTCCAACCGGATGCTACATCGTGAAGGTGGGCGGTCGCACGGCGAAGGTTCTCGTGAAGTAACGTTTACTCCTACAATCAATTATATTAAAAAAGGCTGCACACGGCGAAGTGTGCAGCCTTTTTGTGTTTATACTTAGCCCTTAATATGTTTTTAGTGAGCTTTTAATATGTTCTTGCAAAGAACCATGATATTACCACGCAGCAAAAATCTCATTACCGCATAGCAAAAATACTATTACCGCATATCTAAAGTATTATTACCAGACCGCGGGAATCACTGCCAATATTACCAAGAATGCTTCTAATGTTCCCATATTATTGCAATTTTATAAAATGTTTCCGATACAACAAGTCTTTCTGCTCAAAAAACATTGAATGCGGATCGATAACCGTAGCGGAGGTCTCCGGCCTCCGCAGCAAACAAAAATTCCATTAGCACGTTTATACTACACGATCTGGTGCTGCGGAGGCCGGAGACCTCCGCTACGAAAAAGGTGCAGTTCTTGCTCTGGCAAGCGGCAAAGCCGAGCGGAGACAACTGCACCCCCTGGTGATTCCGGTGGGATTCAAACCCACGACCTTCAGAACCGGAATCTGACGCTCTATTCAGCTAAGCTACGGAACCATTGCGATTTTGCAGTTGCAAATTTACGCAAATTGTTTCAAACCGACGAACGATTGCTGCACAAAAAACGTGCAGAACAAACGTTTTCATAAAAAATTTTAATGTTTTTTTTGTGCATAAAGAAATTTTTGTAAATTTGCACCCGAATTAAAAACCAATCGCCTACTTAAACAAATCACTTCTGTAAAAACACACAAGGTGAAAAGATAGTGACAATTAGTTTAATTTCGAGTTATAAAATATATACTACATAACTATTATTAACAAGAAAAAGGATGTGTCAGCTCACAGCCTAAGGAAACTACGGCAATGCGGACAATGTCCTAAACTTAAAAACCAAATCTATGGAAAAAGTAAAGAGACCTTTACTTCCGCTTATGACAAAGCAGTTAGCGCTTTCGTTGTTGATGGGAGGAGGCATGATGCTTTGCGCAACAAACGCAACAGCAGCAGACGAACTCGCGCGTTCGGTTTACAATGTAGCTCAAACACCGCAGAACCAGCAGATTACTGGTCGCGTACTTGATGCCGCTGGCGAACCGCTTATTGGCGTCAGCATTGTAGAAAAAGGCAACAAGTCGAACGGTACAGTTACCGACATTGATGGCAACTTCACTCTCCGCGTTTCAAAACCCACAGTTGTAGTTTCTTACGTAGGCTATAAGACTCAGGAAATGTCTGTAGCAGGCAAGAAGACCCTTGACATTACTCTTCATGAGGATGCCGAGATGCTGAGCGACGTTGTCGTTATCGGTTACGGTACAGTGAAGAAGGCCGACTTGGCAGGTTCTGTAGCCATCATGGATAGCAAGTCGTTTAAGGACCAGCCGGTAGCACGTGTTGAGGATGCCCTCAACGGTCGTATGTCGGGTGTGCAGGTGATGTCTTCTGGCGTTCCTGGCGGTTCGATGAAGATTCGTGTGCGTGGTGCAAGCTCTGTGAACAAGAGCAACGACCCGTTGTACGTAGTTGACGGCATCGTTCGCGAGACAGGTCTCGAGGGTATCAACCCTGAGGATATCCAGAGCATCCAGGTGCTGAAGGACGCTTCTTCTACAGCTATCTACGGTGCGCGTGGTGCCAACGGTGTTGTAATGGTTCAGACCAAGATGGGTAAGGCCGGCACAACTCAGGTTACATTCGACGCTTCGCTCGGTGTTTCTAACGCATACAACGTACCTGAGGTAATGAGCACAAAGGACTATGCAAACGCTTTGGTGCAGTACAAGGGTGCTGACGCTAACGCTCTCGCTGGTTATATCAACGGCACTAACAAGGGCATCGACTGGATGGACCAGCTGCTCCACACCGGTGTTACACAGAACTATAAGGTGGCTATCTCTAAGGGTACAACCGGCACACAGACATATTTCTCTGCCAACTATATGGACCAGACAGGTGTAGTTCGCGACACAAAGTCGAAGCGCTACTCTGTTAAGTTCAACATCCACAACAAGCTCTTCTCTTGGTTGGAGCTCACAGCTGACGCTAACCTCTCTCGTACAGAGAACAGCGGTTCAGCAAGCTTCGGTCAGCACCAGTCTAACCCGATCTGGGTAGGTCTTAACTACTCTCCGACAATGGAGATGATGGATGCTAACGGCAACTACAACAAGGACCCGTACAACAACATCCAGCAGAACCCGTGGGGCTTGGTTCACGCTAACCAGAGCGACCGCAACCGTACAATGGCTACCGGTCATGTCGACTTGAAGTTCAACATCTGCGACGGCTTGACATTCACCACAACAAACGGTATCGACTTCAACGACTACAAGTGGTACAGCCTCTCTTCCAAGACCGTTAACGGTACTACAAACATGGGCAACAACAACGCTCAGGTGATGGGTCTGCAGTCGACCAACAACCTTACATACCAGCACTCTTGGGGCGACCACAACCTTACTGCTACCGGCGTATGGGAGGCAACAAGCCGCGAGACACGCTCTATGGGTATCGAGGGTAAGGACCTGGCTCAGGAGTTCGTAGGCTACTGGAACGTGAAGAACGCCGCTACACGCGACGCAAGCAACGGCTACAGCAAGTGGACAATGCTCTCTGGCGTAGCTCGCGTTATGTACAACTACGCTGACCGCTACATGCTCACCGGTACACTCCGTGCCGACGGTTCGAGCCGCTTCACAAACAAGAAGTGGGGCTACTTCCCGTCAGTAGCAGCTGCATGGACTGTTTCTAACGAAAAGTTCTGGGAGCCGATGAGCAACGTTGTTAACAACTTCAAGATCCGCGCAAGCTACGGTATCATCGGTAACCAGGACATCACTCCGTACTCTACACTCGCAAGTCTCTCTACAACCGGCTTCAACTACGGTACAAAGAACACATACTCAGGCTATTGGGCTGGCGGTATCGCTACTCCAGACCTGACATGGGAGAAGGTTAAGCAGTTCGACCTCGGCTTCGACTTCGGCTTCTTAAACAACCGCTTGAGCCTCGGTGTCGACCTCTTCTGGAAGAACACTACAGACGCCCTGCTCCTGCAGAGCACTCCGGGCTACCTCGGTGGTCAGAGCTACTGGACAAACGCAGGCGAGGTTAGCAACAAGGGTGTTGACGTTAGCCTTACAGCACAGATTCTACAGAAGAAGGATCTCCAGTGGACATCTACTCTCAACGTTAGCTACCTGAAGAACGAGGTAACTAAGCTTACAGCTCAGACTCCGCGCCTCTACGGTGCAAGCCCGTCGCCGGGTACTATCGATCCGTGTACTATCATCACAGAAGGTGAGGCAATCGGTACATTCTACGGCTTCAAATGGGCAGGCCTTGAGAAGGGCGACGACGGCAAGTTCTATGACACATACTACACAGCCGACGGCAAGACAACACGCACACCGGACGCCGACAAGGACCGCTTCGTTCTCGGACGCTCTAACCCGGACGTTACATTAGGTTGGAACAACACCATCAACTACAAGAACTGGGAGTTCAACGCATTCTTCAATGCAGCATTCGGTGCTAAGCGCCTCAACCTCGTGCGCTACGCCATGAACTCAGCAGTAGGTGCTTCGATGTTCGTAACCGATAAGGACTACTTCTCAGAGGTTGGCAAGTCAATGCCGTCTCTCGACGCAGCAGGCAACAAGACATACGGCAACTCAGACAAGTGGCTCGAGAATGCTAACTACCTCCGTTGCGAGAACATCAGCGTAGCTTACACTCTGCCGCGCAAGCTCACTAAGTTCGCCGACATCCGTCTGTCGCTCTCTGCACAGAACCTCTTCACCATCACAGGCTACAAGGGTATGGACCCTGCAGGCGCTTCATTCTCAGACAGCAGCGTTGATAACAACAACGGTCTCGACATGGGTGCTTATCCTAACCCGCGTACCTTCACATTCGGTGTACGTCTGAACTTCTAAAACCATCAATTAACAATCTAAACAACGAAACAAAATGAATAAAAAGATATTACTGGGTTGCCTTTTCGCTGCTTCGGTGCTGACAACAACAACATCTTGTAGCGACTTCCTCGACGAGGACCCGAAGGGACAGATGTCAGAGGCCAACGTATTCAAGAGTCAGGCTGACCTTGATGCAAGCATCCATACAATCTACGAGAAGTTGAACCAGACACAGTCGTGGACTAACCCTATGTACCCGCAGTGGCAGGGCGACGACATGACAGCCAACCCAAGTTCTAACAAACAGGCTGTTGCTGCGCTCGACGTGTTTAGCTCTGACGGCGCCAACAAGGGTGTAACAGGCGCATGGGACCAGCACTTCGCTCTTATCAAGGCTTGCAACTGGGTAATCGAGAACGCATCAAAGACTCCTACATCTCAGGAGGAAATCAACATCGCTCTCGGCAACGCACACTTCTGGCGTGCATACGCTTACTTCTATCTGGTACGCGTGTTCGGTCCGCTGCCTATGGTTTTAAAGACCGACCCGAGCGCTACCAACGTTGCTCCGTCAAGCGTTGAGGAAATCTACAACCTCATCGTTGAGGACCTGAAGAAGGCTGAGGGCTGGTTGCCTACAAGCTACACTACAGCTCCGCGCAACCACGACGGCGTTGACGCATGGGTTACAAAGCAGGCTACACAGTCTACACTCGCTGCAGTGTACATGGCAATGGCTGGCTACCCGCTCAACAAGGGCAAGGAGTATTACGCTCTCGCTGCTGCAAAGGCTAAGGAAGTGATCGACGCTAACGGCACATACGGCTTCTACAACGACGCCGACTGGAGCCACGTTTACTCAATGGGTCACAACTACAACAAGGAGACTATCCTCGGTATCGACAACAACTGGAACTCTGGTTCTTGGGATCACGACTCTGAGCTTACTTCTTGCTGCCGCTTCGAGGGTCTCGGCGACGGTGGCTGGGGCGACGCATGGGGCGAAATCGCATTCTGGAAGCGCTATCCGGAAGGACCGCGTAAGGATGCTGTGTATGCTCCGAAAATCACTTTCCAGGACGGTACAACAATCACTAAGGTTTGCAACTGGTGGGATCTCGATGCTGAGGGCAAGCCGGTTGTAGAGGCTTATCACCCGATGTTCGCTATCTACACAGTAAACTGCGACGGCGATAATGCAGCTAAGGAGAAGTTCGCTCCGTACAACTATCTCGAGCCTAACTACACCAACATGACTAACGGTCGTCGTCATCGTCTGATCCGTTACTCAGAGCTCCTCCTCTGGTACGCAGAGAGCGCAGCACGCTCAGGCGCTTCTGACCTCTCTGTTGCTAAGAACTATCTGCGCGAGGTTCGCAAGCGCGCCGTTACCGACTACGAGAACGTAACTCTCAGCGACGGCACAAAGGTGGCAATCGCAAACATGACTGCCGACCAGCTTGCAGACGCTTGCTACATCGAGCACGGATGGGAGGTTGCAGGTCAGTGGACACAGATGGTTACACGCCGCGCCGATGAGCTCCGTATGAACGAGCTGAAGAAGAACTTCGACTACCGCGTTGCTAACAAGCCTGTCGTTGTGGCTGTTGAGAACGGTAAGGAGTACACAGCTAAGGAGAGCGTTCCGGTTGTTAAGTCTACATGGGCTGGCGACGAGTCAATCTACTGTCCTTATCCGACAACAGAGGTTGAGAAGAACCCGAACTTGAAGCGTTAATCAACGATTAACAATACTATTATCATCCTCGCAGACGCTAACGCGTTTGCGAGGATTTTTTATTGTGTGTGTGTCAAAACTACAAAATAAAGCAGGTACACAATAAAAAACGCTGTTCTCCGTTAAGTCTATTAAAGGACAAATATCAATGAAGAAAGAAATAAAACTCTACTCTACCCTATTCATCCTCGCTTTATCTGCGCTCATGCTCAGCGGATGCGGCGCAGAGAAGAACATGAAGAAGGGCGAGAAGTATCTTGCCGTGGGCGAATACTACGACGCAGCGACGCAGTTCAAGCGTGCTTACCAGCGCACAGCGCCGAAAGAGCGCGAGAAGCGCGGCAAGATAGCGCTGAAGGTGGCTTTCTGCAACGAGCGCATCAACTCTACACAGAAGGCGCTTGCGGCATACAGCAACGCCATCAGATACAATCAGGCGTCGACGCAGGACCGCCTCAGCTACGCCCGACTGCTGCTGAAGAACGGCGCATACAAGCAGGCAGAGACCGAGTTTCGCACTGTGCTCGACTCAATGCCCGACAATGTTCTGGCAAAGAACGGACTGGCTTCGGCTGAGAATGCTCCACAATGGAAGAAGGACGGTTCGCGCTATCAAGTGAAGCGCATGGACGTGTTCAACTCAAGACGAGACGACTACAGTCCGGTGCTCGGCGGCGACCAGTACGACTATCTCTACTTCACCTCTACACGCAACGACGCTACGGGCAACGAACTGAGCGGCATCACCGGAGCGAAGGCTGCCGACATCTTCGTCTCGCAGAAAGACGAGAAGGGCAAGTGGCAGAAGCCCGAACCGGTGAACGGCGGACTGAATACGGAGTACGACGAGGGAGCCTGCGCGCTGACGCCCGACGGCAAGACGATGTACCTCACGCAGTGTCAGACCGACCCGTCGTATCCGCGCTTTGCGCAGATTATGACATCGCAGCGTGCAGACGCAGCTTGGGGAAAGCCCGAGGAGTTCAAGGTGACGAACGACACGCTCTCAAGTTATGCCCACCCTGCGGTGTCGCCCGACGGCGAGTGGCTCTACTTCGTGTCGGACATGCCCGGCGGATTGGGTGGACTCGACATCTGGCGAGCACGCATCACGTCGCTCGGACTTGCCGGTGTGGAGAATCTTGGCGAACCTATCAACACGCCGGGCAACGAGATGTTCCCTACGTTCCGTGCCAACGGCGACCTCTACTTCTCGAGCGACGGCCATGTAGGCATGGGCGGCTTGGACATCTACATCGCTTCGCCTAACGACAAAGGCGGCTACGATATAGAGCATCCGGGTTATCCGCTCAACTCGCAGGGCGACGACTTCGGCATGACGTTCGAAGGCGTACACAACCGCGGCTACTTCTCGTCGAACCGCAACGACGGACGCGGTTGGGACAAGATTTACAGCTTCGAGAACCCGGAGATTGTGCAGAACGTGAAGGGTTGGGTGTACGAGCAGGACGGCTACGAACTGCCTGAAGCGCTTGTATACATCGTCGGATCGGACGGCACGAACAAGAAGGTGAGCGTGAAGGGCGACGGATCGTTCGAGTACGTGATAGACCCGAACGTCGACTATATCTTCCTCGCAACGTGCAAGGGATTCCTCAACCATAAGGAAGAGCTGCGCGTAAAGCCGGCAGAGGAGTCGGAGGAGTACGTGCTGCAGTTCGCTTTGGCGTCAATCACGGCGCCGGTGCTCATCGACAACATCTTCTACGACTTCGACAAGGCTACGCTCAGACCGGAGTCGACGGCTGCACTCGACGAACTGGTGAAGCTGCTCAACGAGAACCCGAACGTGACGATAGAGCTTTCGTCGCACTGCGACTATAAAGGTTCGGCAGTGTACAACAAGGGACTCTCGCAGCGCCGCGCCGAGTCGGTAGTTGCCTACCTTACGGAAAAGGGAATTGCGCGCGACCGCCTCTCGCCCGTAGGCTACGGCAAGGAGAAACCGAAGACTATCCGCAAGAAGCTCACCGAGAAGTATCCGTGGCTGAAGGAAGGCGACGTGCTTTCTGAGGAATTTATCTTGAAGCTCGACAAGGACAAGCAGGAGATTTGCAACCAGCTGAACCGACGCACCGAGTTTATCGTGCTGCGCACAACGTACGGCATGTTCGACAAGGACGGAAAGCTGAAGGAGGAACCGAAGCCCAAGCAGCCGTCGGAGGATAAGAAGAAAGACACGGAAGAAGACTACGACTTCTTTATCGAATAAAGGCTGGTAGATATCGCAAAAGGCTGGTAGATATCGTCAAAGGCTGGTAGATAGAACGCATATCTGCCAGCCTTTAACTTATTAATAAACAACCGTCTACACAAGAACTGGAAGATATGGTAGATATTTTCATGTAAACAAATAAAAAAGGGTATGCAGATAGTTGCATACCCTTTTCTATTATTTATATTCGTTCGTTTACTCGGCGCGGAAGCTCGGAAGGTCTTCCTTTACGAAGTTCATGATGTACGCATGCTCTGCCATAACCTCAGCCTGAGCCATGCGAACGTATACGTTAGCGCTCTTGGCGAAGAGCTCTGCCGAACGTGTAGCATCCTCGAGGATGAGCAGCGACATAACGATGTCGCCAGTCATGTTGTACAGACGGCGTGCGAGGAAGTCCTGCACCTCCTGGTCCTGAGCCTCCTTCACGTAATCGAGAGCCTGCTCGTAGAGCTTCACCATCTCTACGACGCGAGCCTTCAGCGGCTGCAACTCCTCTGCAACCTCCTTCTCGAGCATCTCCTTGATGATGCCGAGGTAGGTGCCGTTGGTGATGTAGCGGATAGCGGCAACCACCTGCAACTGCGTTGTACCCTCGTAGATAGAGAAGATACGTGCGTCGCGGTAGAGGCGCTGGCACTTGTACTCCATGATGAAGCCCGAACCGCCGTGCACCTGGATGGCGTCGTATGTGTTCTGGTTGGCATACTCCGAGTTCATACCCTTAGCAAGCGGGGTGAATGCGTCGGCAAGGCGCGAGTACTTCTTCAGTTCTGCGCGCTCCTCAGGTGTGAGCTTGCGCTCGCGAGAGATGTCCTCAAGAGCCTTGTAGATGTCTACGTAGCGTGCTGTCTGATAGAGGATAGAACGACCGGCATCGAGCTTAGCCTTGATGCGTGCAATCATGTCGTAAACAGCCGGGAACTTAACGATGGCTGTGTCGAACTGCTTGCGCTCACGAGCATACTTCAGAGCCTCGTCGTAAGCAGCCTGGCTAACGCCTACCGACTGTGCGGCGATGCCGAGACGTGCGCCGTTCATGAGAGCCATTACGTACTTGATGAGTCCGAGGCGTGTAGAACCGCAGAGTTCTGCCTTGGCGTTCTTGTAAACAAGCTCGCAGGTCGGCGAGCCGTGGATACCGAGCTTGTGCTCGATGTGGCGTACTGTTACGCCGCCGTCGCGCTTGTCGTAGATGAACATCGACAGACCGCGACCGTCGCGTGTGCCTTCCTCAGAGCGTGCGAGCACGAGGTGGATGTCAGAGTCGCCGTTGGTGATGAATCGCTTCACACCGTTCAGACGCCATGTGCCGTCCTCGTCCTGTGTAGCCTTGAGCATTACGCGCTGAAGGTCGGAACCAGCGTCAGGCTCTGTAAGGTCCATTGACATTGTCTCGCCAGCGCAGACACGCGGAATGTACTTCTGGCGCTGCTCCTCTGAGCCGAACTCGTAGAGAGTCTCGATGCAGTCCTGCAGCGACCAGATGTTCTGGAAGCCAGCGTCGGCAGCCGAAACAATCTCCGAAGCCATAGAGTACGGAGTGATAGGCATGTTGAGGCCGTTGTAGCGGCGAGGCATAGAGATGCCCCACAGACCAGCCTGGCGTGTAGCCTCGATGTTGTCGTATGTCTTCGATGCGTAGTGCATACGTCCGTCTACGAGGTGCGGACCTTCGAGGTCTACGTCCTCAGAGTTCGGCTCGATGATGTTGGCAGCGATGTCGCCAGTGATCTCGAGCACACGCTTATAGTTCTCGATAGCGTCCTCGAAGTCGACGGGCGCATCCTCATATTTATCTTTGTCGGCGAAGTTGCGCTCCTTGAGCTCTACTACGCGCTGCATTTCCGGGTGATTAAGATAGAAATCGTACTCCGGATGGTCAGTATAAAAGTTAGCCATTACTTATTGTTTGCCTTATAGTACTTGATGAGTTTCGGAAGTACCTCCTCAACAGTGCCGGTGATTACGTAGTCGGCAATCTTGTTGATAGGTGCGTCCGGGTCGTTGTTCACAGAGATGATGATGCCAGAGTCCTGCATACCGGCGATGTGCTGAATCTGACCAGAGATGCCGCATGCGATGTACACCTTCGGGTGAACAGTTACACCGGTCTGACCGATCTGACGGTCGTGGTCGCACCAGCCAGCATCAACGGCAGCGCGGCTTGCGCCTACCTCGCCGTGAAGCTCCTTGGCAAGCTGGAAGAGCATATCGAAGTTCTCCTTAGAGCCTACGCCGTAGCCGCCAGCCACAACGATAGGAGCGCCCTTGAGGTTGTGCTTTGCAGCCTCAACGTGGCGGTCGAGCACCTTCACAACAAAGTCTGCCTCGGGCACATACTTAGCTACGTCGGCATATACCACTTCGCCCTTTGCTTCGCCCTCGTAGAGAGCCTTCTGCATCACGCCGCTGCGCACGGTAGCCATCTGCGGACGGTGCTCAGGGTTGACGATAGTAGCCACGATGTTGCCACCGAAAGCCGGACGGATCTGATAGAGCAGGTTGTCGTAGTGAACACCGCTCTTCTTGTCGTCGTAGTCGCCGATTTCAAGCTCCGTACAGTCGGCTGTAAGACCGCTGGTGAGCGAAGAAGAAACGCGCGGACCGAGGTCGCGACCGATAACAGTAGCACCCATGAGCGCTATCTGCGGCTGCTCCTCCTTGAAGAGGTTCACAAGGATGTCGGTGTGAGGAGCCGATGTGTAAGGGAAGAGGCCCTCAGCGTCGAAGACGAAGAGCTTGTCGACGCCGTAAGGCAGAATCTGATCTTCCACCTTGCCCTTGATGCCAGTGCCGGCAACTACGGCGTTAAGGTCTACGCCGAGCTGGTTGGCGAGCTTGCGTCCCTTGGTGAGAAGTTCCTGAGACACTTCCTGAACCTGAGTGCCTTCTATCTCGCAATATACAAATACGTTGTTCATTATCCAATAATCTTTTCGTCCAACAATTCCTTTACCAAGCCCTCGATGTCGGCGTCGCAGCCTGTGAGAGTCTTGCTTTCCTTAGCCTGGAACACGATGTTCTTTACAGCCTTCACCTTAGTAGGCGAACCGCTCAAGCCGCACTGCTGCGGGTCGCCGTCTACGTCGGCAACGGTCCACTGGTTGAGTGTGAGATAAGGACGCTCCTCGTAGAGGTAGTTGTACTTATTCTCGGGCTTGCGCTCCATAGGAGCTGTGGCACGCTTATACTTCATGACGAGCTTGGCGTTAGCCGGACGGCACGGAGCCGCAGAGCCAGTCACTGTAACTACGAGCGGCATCGGAGCCTCAACAGTCTCTACACCGCCGTCAATGTGGCGACGGATGGTGAGTTTGCCGTCCTCGCACTTGAGGATTTCCTCTGCGTATGTCACCTGCGACAAACCAAGCTTCTGAGCCACCTGCGGACCTACCTGCGCTGTATCGCCGTCGATAGCCTGGCGGCCACCGATCACTACGTCTACGTCACCAATCTTCTGGATGGCTGTAGCCAGAGCGTAAGATGTAGCGAGTGTGTCGGCACCAGCAAAAAGACGGTCTGTAAGCAACCAGCCTGTATCTGCACCGCGGTAGAGACCCTCGCGGATAACCTCAGCAGCACGCGGAGGACCCATTGTCAAAATACCTACTGTTGAACCCGGGTTCTGCTCCTTAAGACGCAGAGCCTGCTCCAACGCGTTCAAATCTTCGGGGTTGAAGATTGCCGGTAGGGCAGCGCGATTGACAGTGCCTTCGGCTGTCATTGCGTCCTTGCCGACATTTCGTGTGTCGGGTACTTGCTTGGCAAGTACAACAATTTTCAAACTCATAGTTATAATTAGTAATAAATTATAGTTAATTTTCCATTTAAATGATATGCAAAAGTAATAACTTTATGTTAATCAGCCAAATTAAGAACTCTAAAAATGCACTTTATGCAACACGTTGCACCATAATTAGGTAGAGAAATAACATTAATTATGTCAAGAAATAACATCATGGAGCAAGTTTTTTCAAAGTTAAAGCACCGTTTATTCAACAAATATACGTAACTTTGCACCACAAATTTTCAAAACACAACATTCTTATGGGAGGCATATTTGGCACCATCTCCAAGAAAAGCTGCGTTGCAGATGTTTTCTACGGAACAGATTACAACTCACACCTCGGAACTCGCCGTGGCGGTCTCGCCATGTACAGCAAAGAGAAAGGTTTCACACGTTCTATCCACAACCTGGAGAGCTCGTATTTCAGGACTAAGTTCGAACCGACACTCGACCGGTTCGAAGGAAGCACAGCGGGCATCGGCGTAATCAGCGATACTGACGCCCAACCGCTCGTAATCAATTCTCACCTCGGACGTTTCGCCATCTGCACAGTTGCAAAGATTGCGAACATTGAGGAACTTACCAAGCTGCTGCTTGAGAAAAACATGCACTTTGCCGAACTCTCGCAAAGCGCTACAAACCAAACCGAACTCGTTGCCTTGCTCATTATTCAAGGCAAGACATTCCGCGAAGGTATAGAGAATGTCTATCATCACATAAAGGGCTCATGCACAATGATGATTCTCACCGAGGATTCTATCATCTGCGCACGCGACGCATGGGGCCGCACACCTATTATTATCGGTAAGAAGGACGGAGCGTACGCCGCTTCGAGCGAGTCGACATCGTTCCCTAACCTCGACTACGAGGAATGCTACAACGTCGGACCGGGCGAAATCGTAGAGCTTACTGCCGACAGCATGACACAGATTCGTCCTGCCAACAAGAAGATGCAGATCTGCTCGTTCCTTTGGGTATACTACGGCTTCCCTACATCTACTTACGAGGGCAAGAACGTTGAAGAGGCTCGCTTCGACAACGGCTACAACCTCGCAAAGACCGACGATGTAGAGGTAGACTGCTGCTCGGGCATTCCTGATTCGGGCACGGGCATGGCTATGGGCTACGCTGCAGGCAAGGGCGTGCCTTATCAGCGCTGCATCGCCAAGTATACTCCGACATGGCCGCGCTCGTTCACACCGTCAAACCAGTCGATGCGTTCGCTCGTAGCCAAGATGAAGCTCATTCCGAACAAGGCTATGCTCAAGGGCAAGCGCGTTTTGTTCTGCGACGACTCAATAGTTCGCGGCACTCAGTTGCGCGACAACGTGCATGTACTGTTCGATCAGGCAGGACTGAAGGAGTGTCACATGCGCATCGCTTGTCCACCGCTCGTCTATAGCTGTCCGTTCATTGGCTTCACATCGTCGAAGAGCGATATGGAGCTTATCACACGACGCATCATCGAGAAGTTTGAAGGCGATGCCAATAAGGATCTTGAGAAGTATGCCACAACCAATTCGCCGCAGTACAAGCGCATGGTTGAGGAGATTCGCTCGCAGTTGGGCCTCACCTCGCTGAAGTTCAACACCATCGAGCAGCTCATAGCAGCCATCGGACTGCCGAAGTGCCAGGTTTGTACCCACTGCTTCGACGGTTCGAGCCAGTATACTCTTGAGGAGCAGGCTGACGAATAAGCGTTCTGAACAAGATACAACAATAATATAACGTGAAGGAAAATCCGTTTCGCAACATGAACAGCGACACGGATTTTTTCGTATTTTCAAAATACAAACACACAAATAATGAAAAAGAAAGAACTCTGCTATATCGTTATTGTAGCCGTGCTTGGCGTCTCGCTGCTACTGAGCTTCGCCGTAGAAGTATTCCACCTCGATTTGGGCGGCTTCAGTTGGGTAGCCGGTTGGGTTTCGTCGCCGATAGCTCTCGCCATAGGCTTTGCCTTTGCGCTGCTGTTGGGCAAGGCGTTTCCCGATTTCAACAAGACGATGTCGAAGAAGATGCTGCAATACTCCGTTATCGGACTCGGCTTCGGCATGAACGTCGACAAGGCGCTCGCTTCAGGAGCAGAAGGAATGGTGTTCACCATAGCCAGCGTGTTCGGAACGTTGGCGCTCGGATGGCTGTTCGGCAGAAAACTGCTGGGCGTAGACACACAGACGAGCTATCTCATCTCGTCGGGAACAGCCATCTGCGGCGGTTCGGCGATAGCTGCGGTGGGTCCAATCATACGTGCCAAGGCTGAAAGCATGTCGGTAGCACTGGGCGTGGTGTTCGTGCTCAACGGCATTGCGCTGTTCCTCTTCCCCACTATCGGCGACGCACTTGGCATGACGATGAAGCAGTTCGGCATGTGGGCGGCTATAGCCATACACGACACGTCGTCGGTGGTTGGAGCAGGTGCGGCTTACGACCAGATGCACCCAGAACTTGTGGTTCAGCAGGGCGTAAGCGCTCTGGAGGTGGCTACGACCATCAAACTGACGCGTGCGCTCTGGATTGTTGTGTTGGCATTGGTTACGCCGTTCTTCTTCCGCAAGCAGCTTGCAGCAGCCGACGGCACGACAAAGCCTTGGTACTCTTGCGTGCCACGCTTCATAATATGGTTCGTCGTAGCCATTCTGTTCAACACATACGTGCTTAGCAACGCCGCACTCATCGGCGATACGGCTGCCGAAATCGGCACACAGTTCAGCGGCGCCGTGAACAAGCTCGCGAAAAACCTCATTACGCTCTCGCTCTTCTTCATCGGAGCGTCGCTGACTCGCGAAACGCTGCGCTGCGTAGGTCTCAAGCCGCTTGTGCAGGGCGTGATGCTCTGGATAAGCATCAGCCTGATAAGTCTGGCTTATATCTTCTGGATTTAAAGAATAAAGTATAGTATACAAAAAAGCGGGGGCTGATGCCTCCGCTTTTTTTAGTTCCTATAGTTTATATTAGATGCAAATTGTATCAGCATCTTTAATCTGTATCAGTTTCTACGATTTAGTCCTGATAGTAAACTCGCTTTACGCGGTTGCTGATGCCGGTGAGCACCTCGTACGGTATGGTGTCGATGGCATCGGAGAGCGTAGTCACGGGCAGTTCTTCGCCGAAGATGACAACCTGGTCGCCCTCCTGGCAGTCGATGTCCGTAACGTCAATCATCGCTACGTCCATGCAGATATTGCCCACGTACTCAGCCTTCTTACCGTTTACGAGACAGAAGCCGTGACGGTTGCCGAGATGACGGTTGAGTCCGTCGGCATAGCCGATAGGTATGGCAGCTATGCGCGAGTTGCGCGTGAGCTTGCCGCGACGACTGTAGCCCACCGTTTCGTCTGCCGGCACATCGTGTATCTGAAGAATCGTTGTCTTCAGCGTCGTCACGTTGTTAATCATCGAGTTGTCGCGCGAGTCGTAGCCATAGAGTCCGAGACCGAGTCGGCACATGTCGAGCTGGCGTTCGGGGAAGTGCTCGATGCCAGCCGAGTTGTCGATATGGCGCAGAATCTTATGCGGGAACGCCGCACAAAGCTGACTGCTGCCACGCTTGAAGAGTTCGAACTGATGAGCCGAGAACTCGTCGAACGAGTCGCTGTCGCTGCCCACGAAGTGAGAGAACACCGAGCGCGGCACGATAGACGACTGATGCTGCAGGCGGTCTATCAGCTCCGGCATATCCTTGTCGGGGTCGAAGCCGAGTCGGTGCATACCGGTGTCGAGCTTTATGTGTACAGGGAAGTTGCTTATGCCCTCCTTCTGCGCCTCGCGAACGAGCGCATCAAGCAGTCGGAACGAGTAGACTTCGGGTTCGAGGTCGTAGTCGAACATGGTCTTGAACGCCGACATCTCGGGGTTCATTATCATTATGTTCGACGTAATGCCGTTCTTGCGCAGCGTGACGCCCTCGTCGGCTACTGCCACAGCGAGATAGTCGACGCGATGGTCCTGCAGCGTCTTTGCTATCTCCACCGCACCTGCGCCGTAAGCGTCAGCCTTTATCATGCATACGAGCTTCGTATCGGGGCGCATGAACGAGCGGTAGAAGTTCAGGTTCTTCACCACGTTCGAGAGATTCACCTCGAGTATTGTCTCATGCACCTTCTTCACAAGCAGTTCGGTGATATTGTCGAAACCGAAGCGGCGTGCGCCCTTGATGAGTATCACCTCGTTGCGCAGCGACTCGAACAGCTTGCTGTGTATGAACGACGTAACGTCATGGAAGAAGTATTTCTCCTCCACCTTTATCAGGTCGGCATGCTCCATAATCTGCGGACCCACGCCTATTATCTTCTCAACGCCGCGCTGCACACAGAGGTCTGACACCTCCTTGTAGAGCTCGTCGAGCGGCTCGCCGGTCTGGTAGATGTCGCTGAGGATGAGCGTGCGCTTGCGTCCCTTGTGGTCGGGGCGGCGGCTCATGAAGTCGAGCGCTATGTCGAGCGAGTTGATGTCCGAGTTGTACGAGTCGTTGATGAGCGTGCATCCGTTCTGTCCCTCCTTCACTTCGAGGCGCATAGCCACCGGTTCGAGCGACGCCATGCGCTCGGCGAGATGTTCGCGCGAGAGTCCGAGATGCAGCGCTACGACAGCCGTCGTTACGGAGTTGCGCACCGACGCCTCGTCGATGAACGGCAGCACGTACTCGCCTGCCTCGTCGTTATATATATAATGTATAGTGGATGTGAGTCCCTTCTTCTCCACGCTCTCCACGAAGAGCGCAGCCGAGCGGTCGTTCATCGACCACGCGAGGTTCTCGCCCTTGTAGCCTACGCTGCGCACCACACGGTCTACCACCTCGTCGTCCTTGCAGTAGACGATGGTCTTTGTGTCGTGGAAGAGCACCACCTTCTCGCGGCACTTCTCCTCCAACGACGAGAAGTTCTTCTGGTGGGCGTCGCCGATGAACGTGAGCACGGCGATGTCGGGCTGTATGATGCCGCGCAGAGCCTGCATCTCGCCCGGTTCGCTGATGCCTGCCTCGAACACTCCCACCTGGCTCTGCTCGTTGAGCAGCCATACAGAGAGCGGCACGCCTATCTGCGAGTTGTAGCTACGCGGCGAGCGCGTAACCTTCATCTCCGGAGAGAGCAACTGGTAGAGCCATTCCTTCACGATGGTCTTTCCGTTGCTGCCCGTGATGCCCACAATAGGTATGTCGTATTCCTCGCGGTGACGCTCGGCGAGTCGCTGCAGGGCGACAAGCGAGTTCTCCACTTTCAAGAAGTTTGCGTCGGCGTATGTTGTGTTATAGTCGGCAGGAACATCCTCTACGACGAAGTTGCGCACTCCGCGGCGGTAGAGGTCAGAAATGTAGTTGTGACCGTCGTTGCGTCCCGATTTCAAAGCGAAGAACAATGTCTCCTCAGCGAAACAGAGCGATCGGCTGTCAGTAAGGAGGAACCCTATGTTGGCGTCTGCTGTGCCAAAGCGGTGGGCTCCGATGAGCGTTGTTACCTTTTCAATAGTATAAGTCATTTTTCCGTACTATATTTTTCGTGTGCAAACTTACTTATTTTCTCGCATATACAAGCAAAAAAGATGTACTTTTTGCGAAATAATGCTTAAGGCACTCTATCAGCCGATGCTTACTCGCTAAATTTTTCGATATAGAAAATATGTTAAAATCATGATAAAAAGTGGCTCGTCGGCACAAATTACAGAAAAAAAATATACCTTTATATCATCAATTAACAATAAACAACAAAAAATGAAGAAACTACTTTTTAAACTAACATTTACTCTGCTTGGAGTAATCTGTTTTTCGTCATGTATGTCTAACTTCTATCAAGTGTATTCAGTAGACACAAATGGAGCTAAGCAAATTGACAACTCTCTTGTTTTTGAGAACGAAGATTGCAAAGTGCTCTATAATCTTTGGTCAAATAATGGCAAAGTGAACTTTGCTTTTTACAACAAGACAGACAAAGATATTTTCATAAACCTCGGACAAACTTTCTTTATTAAGAACGGCTTGGCTACTGACTATTATCAAGACCGCACATATAGCAAGCAACAGAGCGCCCTTACATCTAACAGTTACATAACGAGCACCGTATCAGCAACTATATTTGACTTATGGGGTGATAATGTTTATATGGAAAAAGCTTCTGTAATAGGAACCAGTAAAGGTAATAAATCTGTAAAAACAAATTCATACGCCATTACAACAAAAGAAAAAGAAATAGTATGCGTACCAGCTAACTGTTATAAAACATTTGCATACTACGAAGCGAATCCTTCACAAGTTGTTACATGCAATAAGGAAAAGGATTATCCTAAAGACATTGCAGATATAGCAGAATACAACAAGTCTAATTCTCCATTGACCATAACCAACCGCATTGCTTATGGCTTTCAAAAAGATGATGTAGCAGAAAAACATATGGATAATACGTTCTGGATTACTTCTATCAAAAACTATTCACAGAATGCTGCGACTGAGTATCTAGTAGTTACAGACGAGTGTGAAAAGAAAAAGGTTGGTTCTGATAAAAAAGGCTATTCATCATTCAGCGTTAAAGAAAAAGTACGTCAGTTTAAAATTGGTGGTCCTAACAAGTTCTATATCTTTTACACAAATTGAATATAACAATAAATTGTAGGAGGATGTGTCAAAACTCAATTAACGCGGACTGCGCTCGGCTTTGCCACTTGCCTGAGCAAGAAAGCCCTGGACTATGTGGTGCTGCCCATTCGGGGCGTACCGCTTACGACTTTTGACACACCTTTCTCCTATGATAACCTATTATGGCTTATTGCATTAAAGATTAGAAAAACAAAACTATAAAGGATAGATTATCATTTACCAGACAACAATTAGATGCAGACCTTAAAAGCCGTCGAATATATTTTTCTTTTTTATAGGAGTTTCCAATTGTTTTAAAATCTTCTTGTAGCTTCTTGATAAATAAGCACCCAACGAATCAAATCTAAATTCCTTATCCCAAACTTTTTCACCATTTGCAATTCGAATCTTTTTAATTCCATACTTTCCCATATATTCAATCTCTTCAGGTGTCAGTTCGTATACAGAATAATAGTAATTCACATCTTTAGATGGATGTATCGTTGTAATACTACCAATAGTAATAGCATAAGCAGGTTCGGTTAATGTACCAATATTAACATTATTCACGTTTAGACGTAATATTGCTTCATTCCAAAGTTTTAGCAGCAACACAGATTCCATTGACATTGGAGCATACGAAGAAACAAGCAGCAACCAATCCCTTCTGTCTGAACCCTCAAAAACCTTCAAGCAAAAATTGAAGTCTTTATCATCAACAGAATACTCCTTTGTCGTAGCCATTACTTGGCGTCTTCCATCTGTTTCAATCCTATCTACATAAATCTTTTGCGCAAAAACACTACTTACAGATAAAAGAAGCAATGATATACAAAAAATATGTTTCATTATATACTTATATTATGTTATACAATTATATGGACAAAGGTAGCTAAAATATATAAAAGTCCAAAATAATTCATGATAAATCCCCACCCTTTTCCACCGCCACCGTACGCAATCTGATCGGACGGCGGACGCAATCCAATCGGACACCGTACGCAATCCGATCGGGCGGCGTACGGAGCACGATGACTTTTCGTGTGCTTTTACGGAGAGAAAGCGTAGTTGCAACCCTTACTTGCCGAATACGTATACGGGCAATGCATCAGCATAAAACTACAGATGCAAACGAAAAGAAGCGGATTCTGATTGATACATATCAACAAAACATAGGTATATATAATAAAATTGTTATTCTGTTTGCGCAAACAACTAATTATTCATACCTTTGCATCGTCAAAAGATTAATAGATTGTTTAGGTTAGTAGTAATAGATTTAGGTTTTTAGTTATTAGGTTTAAGGTAACGATTGTTTAACAGGTAGCTATGAAGGATCGTGAGACTCTTCATTACTTTAGAATTTTTTCAAGTTAAACATAGTGACAGTGGCACAGCTCGTTGAGAGTTGTGCCACTGTTTTTTTATACCCTACTCTGCAGATGCAAAAAACTGCAAGCGTCCGGTTTAAAACGCCTGCAGATATATTCTGTTTAAAGCAAAGAGTCGTTATGCATAGCTGTGCATTCCGCCGAGGAAGTAGTTGACGCCGAAATAGGTCATTACGAGCGTGAGGAAAGCCAGTGTCATAAACACATGGAACGCCGTAGGGCGGCGCAGCTGAGCCACCGAACGCGCATGCAGCGGTATGGCGTATATCATGAACGTGATGAGCGCCCACACCTCCTTCGGGTCCCATCCCCAATACTCGCCCCAAGAGACGTTAGCCCAGATGGCTCCGATGAAGATGCCGATACCGAGCGCGGCAAGTGCAGGATAGAGGAACACGAGCGAGAGCTGCTGCAGCTGCACCATCTTTGGCTGCGCCGTGCGGTTGACGAGGCGCAGCAGAAGGGCGGTGAGCCCACTGATGAAAGTGAACGAGAGCATGGCGAAACCCATCATTATTATAGACACATGCACGCTGAGCAGCGGCGAATTGAGCACGGGCATCGTGTGCTTTATCTGCGGATCCATCTGTCCGATGTGACTCACGAGCAGGAAGAAGCCCGACATAAGGAAGCCCAGCGCTACGAGCAAGCGGAGACGCACGCCGCAGACAAGCGCGAGCAGTTGCACGAGCCACGCCACGAAGAGCATAGTCTCGTAGCCGTTGGTCATGGGTAGCGTGCCACTGATAGTCCAGCGCAGATACTCGCAGTAGGTGAGCGCGCAGAACGACAGAAGCAGCACGGCGTAACTCGCACCGAAGAACGTGAGATGCAGCCTTTTGCTGCGCTCTTTCCGCACGGGTTCGGCGTCCGTACCGCCATTGTTCGCGCCGTTGTCCTCACGACACATTCTTATTATAGCATAAAGGAAAGAGATTATGCCCATCGCCAGACACAGCATGAAGAGTATTGTGGCGAAAGGTATGCGATTGTATATGCGCTCGGCTGCGACACGTCGGTCGGAAGGCATCGACGCTCCCCCATTCTTCTGCTGATACTTCAGCATCTTGCCCACTACGGCGTCCATCTGCGTGTAGTCGGACGTGAGGGCGCAGTCGCCGAGCAGCAGACATATCGAGCGCACAAACTGCTGATGCTCTTTGTCCATCGCATTGGGCAGGTCGTCTGTAGGCGCAAACCATGTTGTTTTGCCTTTATATGTATAAGGAAAGAGTTTAAGGAGTGAGCCGCTGCGCAGCTCCATTATGAGTTGTATCTTATTGTCGATGGCAGCCACCTGCGAATGGAACGCATCGTGGTTGCCGCCATAGTATTCCTGCACGTACGGACCGAGCGTGTAGCCGCCCATCGCGCTGTTGAAGAACTGACCTACGGGCACATATTCGGGCAGCTGCAGGCGGTCGCGCATCTCGGCGCCTTTCAGTCGGAGCATCGGCTTCTGCATCCAGTCGTCGGCGTAGAACATCCAGCCGGTGAGCACCTGCTCGGGCGTGTAATCCTCGTACGACGCCTTGCCGTAGAGGTTCTTGGTGAAGTCGACGGCGAGGGTCTGCAGCGGACAGATGCGACTGTTGTGCAACACCATCAGTCGTCCGAAGCGGTCGGCGCTTTCCTTAGGCAGAACGTGTGCCTGAGCCGAGCCTGAGCCGAGCGCGAAAAGCAGCGCCACCATCATAAGTCCTTTCTTCAGATGCGAGAGGCGCAAGAGCTTGCGGTAGGCTCCGTTCGGGTCGAAGAGCATGTATACGAGCGAGAGGAACAGCAGAGCGTAGCCCGTGTATGTAAGGGGTATGCCAATGGGGTCGGAGTTGAAGGAGACGGACGCACCGAGCATGTCGTTGTCGTACGACGACTGGTAGAAACGCATCGCTCCGTATCTGTAGATGCGGTTCATCGACACCTTGCCGCTGTATTGCTTGCCGTGGTCGATGATGGTGAACTGCGACACGTAGTCTTCTGCCGCGTCGGTGCCTTCATGGTATTGCACATCGAAGCGGTCGAGGCGCATCTGGAACGGCATCTGGGCGTCGTGCGGCTGGTTGTGGCTATCGTACATCACGCAGGTGCTGATGTATGCGCCCTGACGCAGGTGAACCGTGCCGCGCTCCGAACTGACGTGTGTCACGAAAGCGCCCGCGAGTATCACCACGAACGAGAGATGGAGCGCTATGCCCGACCACGACTTGCAGCGGTGGCGCAGGAAATAGATGATGCCCGCAGCCGCAAGCACAGCCCAAAGCAGCGAGAACCACCATGCGCCGTACACGTTAGAGCGCACAAAGTCGGTTCCGCTGTACTTCTCTACAACGGTAGCGGCTGCCATGCAGACAATCACCAAAACATACAACGCGAAAAGCGTCTTCTTTAAAGGATTTTGCATAATTCGGTTTGCTTATATATGATTATTCTCCCACACACTTCGCAGGAAGGCATGGGAGAATAAAGTATTAAATAGAACGAAGGAACATGACCACAGCGTCGCGGTCTGCCTTGGAAAGATTGTAGAACTTGAGCGCCGAGTTGTAGGCGTGCGAGTTCTTCGAGTAAGCGTGCCACATGATTGCCTCTACCTCGTTGCGTGCGCGGCAGTCGTGCAGACGTTCTACGCCGCTACCGTTGGTTGCGGCGAGTCCGCGTCCCCACAACGGTGTTGTGCGGCACCACGATCCGTGTATGTCGTTCGCCATGTAGAGCTTGTGCTGCATCATGTCGCTGTACGGATAGATGGTCTGGTTGGCGTAGCGCGGCAACTTCTTACCTGCAATCATATTCGGTGTCCAGTAATTATCCGAACCTGTCTTCCACGACGGGCGGTGACAGTTAGCGCAGCCAATCTCCATGAATACCTTCTTGCCCTGCTGCACACGCGCATCGTTGAGGTTGCGGGCGCGCGGAATGGCAAGACCGCGATGCCATACCATGAACTCGTAGAAGTGGTCGGCTGTCATCTCCGGCTCAAAGTTGTGCCACTCGTTGCTGAACTGGTTGGTGCCCGGCTGCAAGAGTCCGTTCACACGCTTGCTTATCTCGTCGTCGGTAGATGCCCAGAATGGCGATGTCGGGTCGTTCTTTATCTTCTCTATCACCTCCTTGTCCTCAGCCATTGCCGCAGCCCAAGCGTTTGTGGTGTAGAGCTTCGGACGGTCGGGACGTGTCACGTTCGTGATGTTCCAGATGGCGTTGGCACCAGGTCCGTCCTGCAGCGTTGCGCGTGTCAGAGCGTAGGTGAAGCGCTTCACCATCGGCTTGCCGTTGCCGCCGTCGGCATATACTCCGGCATCCTTTGTGGCTGTATACCATGCGCCGGCAGCGAAGTCGTCGGCAGAAGCATCCCAGAAGTTCGGGTTAACGTACTCCGAAACGTTAGCCACCTTTGCTACGTTCTTGTAGTAGTTGGCTGTAGAGGCATACTGCGCCTTGAGATCCTCTTCAGTGATGGCATCGAGCAGACCCGTACCCATCACGCCGATTGTAGACTCTACGCGCACAGCCACTGCCTTATTGCCCGTGTCGTAAGGATTAGGGTTGGTGCGGAACGCCGAGCGCGGTATCGTAACCTCAGGATAGATAAGGTCGTAAGCCTCGCCGTCGGGGAACTTCATCGGCAAGCCGCTCTCCATAGCCGTCACGTGATGCCACTGCATGTTGATCTGGCTCTCGTCGATAGGCGCCTTGAAGGGTTCGGTGGCTTGTGTCTGCGGCATACCCGTCACTTCGGCTACGTAGCCGCCGTCGTTGCTGTTGGCTCCGTCTACGGGGTGATACACAGCGAGCAGATAGCCGTTGCCATTGCCGTAGGACGTGGTGTACGAGTCCATGCGGCGGCCATGTCCGTAGTTGGGGTGGCAGTCGAGACACGAACGGCGCACGGAAGCCGGACCAAGTCCTTTGAAGCCTGAGTTAGCCGATGTGAACTGGCGCTCGAAGAATTTCTCGCCGGCGTTGAAGTCGTCGAGAAGTCCCTGTGCGGTTACGGCAGGTGTTTCGTCTTCGTAGCATCCTGAAGCCACGTTATCGGTTGTTCCGAGTTCGCCGCCAGGATACCACTCCTCTTTAGAGAAGTTGCCGACAGCCTCGCCTACATACTTGCCGTCCGACTCCATTGGCTTGAAGTCATCACCCGACGGATCGCTGTTCTCGTCCGAACACGAGAACAGCGATAGAGAGAGGGCCATTGCTAATGAGCCCATGAGATAGATTCGTTTCATTGCTGTATAATTTTAAAAAGCCTTGGTTTTGTATTTCTAAACTGCCGAACAAGGCAGGGCGCTTAAAGCGCCTCCTGCTTGTTCACCCAGTCGCCAGCCTTGTTCAGCTCTTCGTCGAGAGCAGAAACAGCGTCGATGCAGTCCTTTACGTGCTGGGCTCCAGGAGCCTCAACAAACGACTTGCCGCTGTTCTTGGCTGTCTCAAGTGCCTGAATAGCGTTGTTGAGAGCCGCTGTGAGGTCGTTCAGACCAGAGTAGTTCATAGCCTTGAGCAGGTTCAGGAGCGAGTGCTCTGCCGGAGAAGTTGCGTTCACGTCGCGTGTGCCGTAAAGCGTGTTCTTGATAGAGTAGATATTATCCTGATAGTCGATGAACGAACGGTGGCTGTAGGGCGACTCGATATAGTCGCGAGAGTCTTCTGCTGAGCCCGAACCGGTGGCTGTGCGGTAAGCCTGACCGAGCTTCTGGTCTGCAACCTCTGCGCAGATGTTAGAGCAACCGCCTACGAAAATCTGGCGAACGGTGCCCTGCCATGAGTTGTAGCCCGTTGTTACAGACGGAGAAAGCAGGAACTGACCGTAGCACATTGTGCCATTGGCTGCAAGTCCGTTGTTGCGGAGCGATGAGAACACGTAGCTTGCGTTGCTGAGCACGCTCTTTGTCTCGTTGCTTGCTGCGCTGCCCATCCATGTGAACTCGAGAAGTGCGGTGATGTTGCGCACGTCGGCTGCTACAGCCTGGAGGAATGCGAGCTCGTCAATGCCCTTTACTGAGGTCATGCCTTCTTCTGTCTCGTTAGCCTTGAGTGCGTCTACGGTGCGGTTCTTGCCTTCACGGAACAGAACGAACTCCATGCCGTGGAAACCGAGTACCGACTGGAAGTGGCTGTTGTTCTCTGACACGAACTTAGCCGGGTCGCTGCCCTTGAAGCCTGCTACAAGTGTAGGGTTCTTGAGGGCGTTCACAAGTTCTTCGTGGTCGAGAGGCCATGAGTCGATGTGCGGGTCGAGTTCGTTGTCGGAAGCCGAACCATAGAGGAAAGCCTCGCTGCGCTCCCACTCGCGACGTGTGTCCTTGAAGGCTTCGCAGGCGGCGTCAATCTGAGCCTGTGTCATAGTGCCTGCCTCAGCAGCGCTGTAGAGAGCAGCTGTTGTGGTGTAGAGGGTGCGTGCGTTTGCGGCAAGTGCCTGATATGTGGGATAAACAACCTGGTTGACGTAAACCTTTGCTACCTTCTGCATCTCCTTGTCTGAAGAGCTTACATTTACTGTAGCCTGACCAACCTCAGGAAGTTCGAACTTCTCCTCGTTGTTGTTGTCGTCACATGCTGTGAAGCCGAACGAAACGACTCCGACGAGGAACGCCATTACTAACTGCTTAAACTTTTTCATTGTGTCTTTGATGTTTTATTTATTATTACTATAGGAACTTTGTCTTTTTACTTTTAAAGGAATTGTCCTTGATAAGCCACGCCTATGTTCAGAGCCGGCTCGTCGTTATACTGCTGCTTGAACTTGCGATAGCTATATTCTGCCTTCACGCAGATCTGCGGCAACGGATAGTAGTTGACGCCGCCAGAGAAGATTTTCTTGCTTGTGTACTCCTTCGATCCGCCGAGGCACGAATTGTAGTATTCGAAGTGACCGAAGACGTACATCTTCTGACGGGCTGCGCGCAACTTCTCAATCTGCGAGAACACATCGTAGCCTACTTCTACGCTTGTGGCGATGGCGTGCGAACCGAACACCTGATTAGACTGATAAGGCTTCACGTACTGCGTGTTAGGCTTGCGCATAGCGCTGATCTCCTTCGCATGGCTCACGTAGCCATAGTCGGCGCTGCCGCGTGCCACCCAGTTGTGGGCGTTGTATGTGAAGTCGAACGCACCGAGATAGATGTTGCCCTTGATGCGCTTGTTGTTGCCCTTCTCCATGTCGTGCGGAACGGCGTTGTGCATCGACTGACCGAAGTAGCCGCTCAAGCCCAATCGCAATCCTGGCACCGTATAGTTGTCTACGCGCGCCGCAAAGCCGTACTTGTTAGCCACCTCGAACTCGAAGGGCTTCGTGGTGCCGGGCTTAATCCAGTTGTCGCGAGAGAACTGCCATGCGTCGAGACCTGCTATCATCTGCAACTCGTAACGGAAGTCGCCGGCATGTCCCCAGAACGAAACGCCGGTCTGATGCCATGTGCAAGGCAGAATGGTGTTTTCGCCTTCTGGACGATAGACGGTGAAGAAGTTGAGCGGCTCGTGGTAGGCGTTGGTAAGACCTACGGGCACAACGATATGGCCGGCACGTATGTTGGCGAAGCGTCCGAACGACTTCTGTATCCAGAACTGCTCGAGCTCTACCTCGCCACCGCGTTCCTGCTCCTGCTCAAACTCAATAGATTCTTCTGCCTCATATTCTATAGACGAACCGGTGCCGCCGTGCTCAAACTCAATCTCGGTGCCTAACGTCCAGCCCTTGCCAAAGTCATAACCTAAGTAGATAACAGCGTGCGGAATGTCGAAACGTCCGTGACTGGGGTCGTTCTTGTGCAGCTTAGCCGAACTGTATCTGTTGCCACTGTCGCTGTAGAAATTGCGGCTGTAAGCCACTTCGCCGTATCCGCCGACGCTGAGTCGTGAACCTCGGGCGTGCTGCATCACACTATCAGCAGCCACTGTCTGCGCGTTTGATGCGAGCGGACTGCATACTGCCACCGCTGCACACGCCATAGAAATGATTGTAGATTTCTTCATCTTTGTCATAATTTTACGAGTGCAAAGGTAGTTTGAAGAAAAAAAGCAGACAATACTTAAAAATTGGTAAACGAAACAGACGCACACCAATACCTACTTTTAGTGATTAAACCGCGGATATACATTATATAATATAGTATGAAGGGCGAATGAGTGGGTAGTTATACCTAATATTTGCTATAGATTTTAAGTAAAAATGAGTAGACAAATGTCAAAAAACGCCATATAAACACAAAAATAGGTAATGAAAACAAAAAAAAGCCATATCTTTGCAGCACAAATGCAGAACAACAATATTTTTAAGATAGCAATACTCACTTTTGCAGCGCTCATCGGCAGCAACAACCACACGATGGCGCAGGAAACGGACGAGCAGAAGGCGCGTCCGACGTTCGGTTTGGAGTATACGGGCGAGGTGCAGACCGACTTCAAGCGACTGAAATCGGTGAATCTGCTGGAGTTGGGCGCGCAATTGCCGCTCACGAGCAAGCTGTCTGTTGAGTTGGGGTCGATAAGTGTGCTGACAACTGACGAAGACATACTCACCAACTGTCTGCAGAACTTCTCGAGTCTCGACGCTCCGAACATACCTTTTGCGCTCGCCACGGCAGGTTTGGCGTGGCAGATTAACGAGCGCCACCATCTGTTTGCGGGCATCCATCGCATAGACGAGAACTATTTCTGCAGCGATATGCTCGGCTTGTTCACGCACAGTTCGTGCGGAGCCTTCCCCACCATCACCTCCAACTACGACATCGCCGTATATCCCGTGTCGGCGCTCGGCGTTCACTATGGTTACACGAAGGACGCTTTCTCGCTGGAGACGTCGCTCTACAACGGCGTCGGCTACAAAGACTTCAGCAAGAGAGACAATGTGTTCCGCGTCTGCCCCGAAAGCGACGGCGTGTTCCTCATGGCGCAGGGCGAATATAATAAGGATGCGACGCGGGCATACGTAGGCGGAAGCGTGCTATACAGCGACTTGCACGCTACGGCTCCCAAGCGTATGCGCCCCGTTGTCTGGGCTTATGCCGAGCACGACCTTACGGAACGTTTCTCTGTGCTCGCCGGATATTCGCACGCCTTCGGCAGGGGCATCGCTTGCCACGACTTCTATCTCGTCTGCGGCAGGTATGCGTACAAGAAGGCTGAGTTCGGCGTGTTCTCTTCCTACACGCGTATCGACGAAAAGGACGAATGGGCGACTGAGCTCACCTGCAACATTCAGTTCAACAAGGTGTTCTTGCTGCAACCGGCGCTGCATTTTGCCAACACCGATGGCAAGAACAAATGCGTTGGATTGGTGAGAGTGGGAGTGAAGATTTAAAAGTACAAAAGTAAAAGAGTAAAAAAGTAAAAAGGACTTTCTCCGCTTAAAAGGTAAAGAAGTAAACGATTAAAAGCATAAGCTGCGGTGTTTAATCTTTTACTTCTTTACCTTTTATATATATAGGGTAAGACAAAAGCAAGTTAAACTGCGTACATCGGTTGTTACCGCGAACTGGTAAGGAAATTACCTTTACGCGGTAACAATGTTACCGAAGTGCGGTAACAAGATTTTTGCTACGCGGTAATTATGTATTAGCTGCGCAGTTGAAGACTTGAAACCTTTCTAATACTCGTCAACGGCGAGAGTCTTTCTGTACTCTTTCTAATACTCGTCAACGGCAAGAGTCTTTCTGTACTTGTTCAGCTCGCGCTGCAACTGCTTCGTAATCTTTTCCGTACCCGGTTTGCCGAAGATGTTATTCTGCTCGTGCGGGTCAGCCTGCAAGTCGTAGAGCTCGCAGTAGTCTACAGCCTCATCCTTCGGTTCGAAGTAGCCGATCGACTCCAAACTCTTAAGCGTAGCATACTCGCGAGTGCCCGGCACGTTCTGATACTTGTTCTCCGGCACAGCGTCGAGTCCGCCCTTGCCGTAGAAATGGATAAGCTTGTAGCGGTCGGTGCGCACGCCGTCGTGCTTGCGCACCATGTGGTATGTCGGATAGTCGTAGTAGTGGTAGTAGATGCTCTGGCGCCAGTTCTTCACGTTGTCGCCGTTGTCGAGTACCGGCACGAGCGAACGTCCCGGCATGTCCTTCGGCTGCTGAACACCGGCGAGGGCGAGGAACGTCGGAGCATAGTCGATGTTCTGCACAAGGCGGTTACATACAGAGCCGGGCTTGGTGTGACCCGGATAGCTCACGATGAGCGGTGTGCGCAGCGACTCCTCGTACATGAAGCGCTTGTCGAACCAGCCGTGCTCGCCCATGTAGAAACCCTGGTCGGAGGTGTATACAATCATTGTGTTGTCGGTGAGTCCGTTCTTGTCGAGATAGTCGAGCACACGGCCCACGCTCTCGTCAACGCTTGCTATCACGGACATATAGTCGCGGATGTAAACCTGATACTTCCAGTTGTCGAGGTCTTTGCCCTTGAGTTGCGCCTCGAGCAGACGACGGTTGCGCGGGAAGTAGTAGCGTCCCCAAGCCGAGCGCTGTTCGGGAGTCATGCGGTTTATCTCGCCCATGAGAGCGTTGTACGAATCCTGACTGTCGGGGTTGTTGAGGTCGAGCATTTCCGGCACTTTGAAGTCCTGCTCCCAACGCATATCGCGCGTAACCGACATCTTCTGCGTGCGAACGGCAGAGCCGCGCGTAGCATAGTCGTCGTAGAAGTTCTCCGGCATCGGGAACTCCACGTCATCGTACATGCCGAGATACTTCAGATTTGCCTGCCAATTGCGGTGCGGCGCCTTATGGTGAAGGAGCAGGCAGAATGGTTTCGACGGGTCGCGGTGCTCGATGAAGTCGAGAGCGTGGTCGGTGGTGAGGTCTGTAGAGTAGCCCTTCTCCACGACGAACTCGTTGTTGGTGTCGGTGCCACGATACTGCGGATTCCAGTACTGTCCCTGGTCGTTGTACACATGATAGTAGTCGAAGCCCTTAGGGTCGCAACCCATGTGCCACTTGCCCACAACGGCTGTCTGATAGCCAGCCTCCTGCAGCAGTTCGGTGAAGAACGTGCGCGTGGTGTCGATGCCCTCGCCCAGCTGGCGCTGTCCGTTCTGATGGCTGTACTGACCGGTCATAAGGCAGGCGCGCGACGGCGTAGAGAGCGAGTTCTCGACGAAGGCGCGGTCGAAGCGCATGCCACGCTCTGCAAGGCGGTCGATATTCGGAGTTGGTGCGAGTTTTGATAGTGCGCTGCCGTATGCGCTGATGCACTGGTAGGCATGGTCGTCGCACATGATGTAAACAATGTTTGGATGCTGCTTGGCCTTCTGCTGCTGAGCATAAGCTGCCGTTACGCAGGAGAGGGCTGCAAGAGAAATAATTGATTTGCTGTTCATTGTTTTTATTTAAGTAGATTGTTTTTAAAATTTAAGTAGATTGTTATTTTTGAGGAGCTAAGCCTCCTCAAAGAGCGCATTAAGCCTAACTAAGCCTCTTTAAGCCTTCTAAGCCTCTTTAACCTTCTAAACCTAAAGATAACTCAACACAGAACAATTAATAATTAATAATTAATAATTAAAAATTAATAAGGTATTCTGCGAAGATGCGCGCTGCGCTCTCCACCTTCGCTGCACACGGGCGTGTCTTGTAGTATTCGGCTGTGCGAGGCGAAGCGACATAGCTTGAGTGCGCCTTCTCGTAGCCTTTCAGTCCGAGCAGTTCGGCACAGATAAGCGATCCGTTCTGCGCTTTCGACTCGTTGAGCAGTTCTTGCACCACCTTATAACACATCGACTTGCCCTCGCGATCGTCGCCTTCAGTCTGTCCGCAATTCAAACCGGTGAGGATAACGATGCCCGAAACGGCACCGCACATCATGCGCATACGCCCTACTCCACCGCCGAAGCCCGCAGCAATGCGCTTAGCCATGCTGTCGTCGAGGTTGTACAAGTCGGCGAAGGCAGCCACAACCGACTGACAGCAGCCGTAGCCCTGCATGAAGTTGTCTACCGCACGCTGCACACGTGCCTCAAGTTCGGGAGTAAGTGGGAGTTTGTCTGTTGGTTTGTCCATATAGCTTAGGTTTTTAATATATATATATAGGAGAAGGATGTGTCAAAGTTTCAAAGACACAACCTTCTCCTACTTGATTACTTTAAAGGTTCAACGTGAATGTTTATGTGCGTGCGCTCGCCGAAATGGTTGCGCAGCTTGCGCTCAATGTTCGTAGCATGTGCGTGCGACTCGTTGAGCGATATCTCGCCAGGCATACGCAAGTGCATCTCTATCGCGATGCGGTTGCCTATGCGGCGCGTACAGAGATGGTGCATGCCACTGACCTCAGGCTCGCTGTGCACAATCTCTTCTATCTGACGCTCCTCTTCGTCGGGCAGACTCTTCTCGAGCAGTTCGTTGAGCGCTCCGCTCACGAGCATTGCTGCCGTACGGATGATGAAGATGCTCACCACAACGGCGGCTATCGGGTCGAGCACAGCCCATTCCTTTCCGAGGAATATGGCTCCGCCGATGCCTACAGCCGTGCCTATTGATGAGAGAGCGTCGCTGCGATGGTGCCAAGCGTTGGCAACTACAGCCTGCGACTGCACCTCCTTGCCTACTTTCGCCGTGAAGCGGTAGGTCCACTCCTTCATAACAATGCTGAAGAGTGCTGCCCACAGTGCCACGATGCCTGGTTGCTCTATAGGAGAGCCCTTGAAAGCAGTCCACGTGCGGTAGGCTCCGCTGTACAATATGTAAAGTCCAACACAGAGCAATGCTACACCAATCATGGACGTGGCAAGCGTTTCGTATTTGCCATGACCATAGTCGTGGTCTTTGTCCTCGGGCTTGGAACTAATCTTCACGAACAACAGCACTACGATGTCTGTCATGAAGTCGGACAAGGAGTGCACGGCATCGGCTATCATCGCAGCCGAGCCGCCTAAGATGCCTGCTATGAACTTGAACACCAACAGCACAATGTTGACCACGCTGCCCATGAGCGTGACAAAGTAGATGCGGTGCTCTCTGTCTTTTGTTTCCATAATATGTAAGAACTATATCTGTTTAGGACTCTACTGTTAGAATCCTATTTGCTATAGGATCCTACTATAAGAATCCTATCGGCTTAGAACTCGCTTGTGAAGTGGAACTTGATGTGCTTGAAGTCTTGCTGTGCCATCGAAAGCACGTAGCCAGAGTCGGCGAGGAACACATCGCGACCGTCGCGGTCCTTTGCCATATACTGATACTTGCGCTTCTTGAACTGGTCGAGTTCTTCGGCGTCGTCGCTCTCTATCCAGCAAGCCTTGTGCAGGTGTACCGGCTCCCAACGACACTTGGCGTTGTACTCGTTCTCAAGACGATACTGGATAACCTCAAACTGAAGCTGACCCACAGTGCCGATAATCTTGCGACCGTTGAACTGGTTGACGAACAACTGCGCCACACCTTCGTCCATGAGCTGGTTGATGCCCTTCTCAAGCTGCTTTGCCTTCATCGGGTCGTCGTTCTCGATGTACTTGAACATCTCCGGTGAGAACGAGGGCAGTCCGCGGAAGTGGAGCTTCTCGCCGTCGGTGAGCGTGTCGCCAATCTTGAAGATGCCGTTATCGGGCAGACCTACGATGTCGCCCGGCCAAGCCTCGTCGATGGTGCTCTTGCGCTGAGCCATGAACTGTGTGGGCGAAGAGAAGCGCAGAGTCTTGTTCTGACGTACATGCAGATAGGGCTTGTTGCGCTCGAACTTGCCGCTGCACACCTTGCAGAAGGCGATACATGAGCGGTGGTTGGGGTCGATGTTGGCTGTAATCTTGAAGATGAAGCCCGTGAACTTCGGCTCTTCGGGGTCTACCATGCGCTCCTCGGCCTTTGTGGGGCGTGGCGACGGAGCTATCTTGATGAAACAGTTGAGCAGCTCCTGCACACCGAAGTTGTTGAGAGCCGAACCGAAGAATACTGGTGCCACCTCAGCCGAGCGGTATGTCTCTACGTTGAACTCCGGGTATACGCCGTCGATGAGTTCGAGGTCGTCGCGCAACTGCTGTGCATCCTGCTCGCCGATCTGTGCATCAAGCTCTGACGAATTGACGTCTACCTCTACTTTCTCCGTCACGCGCTGCTTGTCGGGCTTGAAGAGGTCGAGTTTATGCTCGAAGATGTTGTACACGCCCTTGAACTTGGCACCGATATTGATAGGCCAAGAGAGCGGGCGCACGCTGATTTGCAACTCCTCCTCCAACTCGTCGAGCAAGTCGAACGGGTCGCGACCCTCGCGGTCCATCTTGTTGATGAAGATGATAACCGGAGTGTTGCGCATACGGCACACTTCCATGAGCTTACGTGTCTGTGTCTCCACACCTTTTGCTCCGTCGACAACGATGATGGCTGAGTCGACGGCTGTAAGCGTGCGGTAGGTGTCCTCGCAGAAGTCCTGGTGACCCGGTGTGTCGAGAATGTTCACCTTGTAGCCTTCGTAGTCGAACTCCATAACTGATGTTGACACCGAGATACCGCGCTGTTTCTCAATCTCCATCCAGTCGGACGTAGCGCTCTTGCGTATCTTGTTGTTCTTTACTGCACCTGCCACCTGAATCTGTCCACCGAAGAGAAGGAACTTCTCGGTGAGCGTAGTCTTACCGGCGTCAGGGTGTGATATGATGGCGAAAGTTCGCCTGCGTTCTATTTCTTGATTCATACTTTTCTTTAATAGGGTTTCAGATAGGATAAGCCTCTTTAGGTCTTTCTAAGCCGAGGAAGTTTCAGATAGGATAAGCCGCTTTATGCCTTTCTTAGCCGAGGAAGAAAGCCAAATAAGCCCTCCACGACGGGGAGGGTTGGGAGGGGCTATTACATCTCGTCGTCGTCAAACTTGAGGCCTTCGGTCTTGTCCTTGATGTGATAGTCGCTGAGCATGCCGAGGAAGGTAGATATCTCCTTGATGGCATGTTCGGTATCTGGACTGATCGTCTTGTGCTGCAGGCGCAGCATCATTGTGCCGTAAAGCGCGTTGAGACAAGTCTCCACCTCGTTCACGTCCTTGTCGCCCTTGTTGCGCAGCTCGACGATGAAGGGCAGCACACGATAATACTCGGCGTTGTAGAACGGGAAGCGAGAACTCTGCAGCAACTGGTTGTGCAGGTCGTTCATGTCCTTCACAACAATCTGGTTGATGGCGAGATGTCCGCCGTCGCGCTTGCCTTCCGAGTTCATCATAGTGATGAGGGCGCCGTACCAGTCGACCATCTCCTCGCGCTGCTCGTCGCTGTACTCGGTGAAACGCGATATATACTCGTTCTTGATGCGCGAGAGCTGGCAGCCATAGGCGCGGATGATGTCCTCCACCTGCCACATATAGAGCACGAACTCCGCCGTGCTCTTCTTTCTTAATTCCTGAGAAATAAACATAATTATCTTTTTCAATAGGCCATTCTAAGCCTCTTTAACCTTACTAAGCCTCTTTAGGCCTTTCTAAGCCTCCTTAACCTTACTAAGCCTCCTTAACCTTACTAAGCCTCTTTAAGCCTTACTAAGCCCTCCCTATGGGGAGGGTTGGGAGGGGCTTCTTAATACGGCAGCTTATAAAGATTGAACACCGTGCCAAGGAGCATTATCAGCGAGAAGATGACCACTATGCAGCCCACCACACGATTGATGATGAGGATGCCGCTCTGGTCGAACTTGCCGCGCACCTTGTCTACGAGCCACGACAGACCGAACCACCACAGCATGGCGCCAAGCACAATGCTCGCATAGCCTATCGACATCTCCAGCGGACGCTTCGGCACCACAAAGGCAAACTGAGCGAATAGGAAGATGAATAGGAAGATGATGAGCGGATTGGAGAGCGTGACGAGGAACGCTGTGATGCCGTTGTGCATCAGCGTGCCTTTCTGCGGCTTGGCGCTCTTGTGGATATTCTTCGTTGGGTTCGAACGGTAGCAGTAGATGCCAAAAATCAAAAGTACGATACTGCCGCTTATCTGAAGCAGAAAGCGCGTGCGCTCGTTGCTCACAAAGTCCATAACGAAACTCATACCGACACCTGTGAACAGCGCATATATAAAGTCGCTGACACACGCACCGATACCCGTGACAAAACCATACCAGCGACCTTTATTCAGAGTTCGTTGTATGCAAAGCACCCCCACCGGCCCCATCGGAGCCGATGCCATGATGCCAATCAGTATTCCATGGAATACAAAGTCTAAAATATCTAATTGAATTGGAAACTGCATAACAACTGCAAAATTGCGAATTTTATGCGATATAGGCAAATTTTAGTGTTAAAACTTTGTCCGATTAAGACATTTTTAATACCTTTGCCCATAGACAAGTGGAACTTGGCTTACTGACATTACTATTAATTTACTAAATAAAGCAAAGAAATGACAGAAGATTTATTGAAACCGTATGTAATCGGTTTGGACCTCGGAGGCACAAACTCTGTGTTTGGTATCGTTGACAGCCGTGGTGAAATTAAGGCTACCACAGCTATCAAGACCCAGGGATATGGCAACAACGTTCAGGCTTACGTAGACGCAGCTGTAGACGCTCTGCAGATTATCATCGACCAGGTAGGCGGCATCGGCAAGATTAAGGCTATGGGTATCGGCGCTCCTAACGGCAACTACTACAACGGCACCATCGAGTTCGCTCCGAACCTCGAGTGGGGACGCGACGGCATAGTGCCTTTGGCTAAGCTCTTCAGCGACAAGCTCGGCATCCCCGTAGCGCTCACCAACGACGCTAACGCTGCAGCCATCGGCGAGATGACTTACGGCGTAGCTCGCGGCATGAAGAACTTCATCGTCATCACTCTCGGCACAGGCGTTGGCTCTGGCATCGTAGTGAACGGACAGCTTGTTTACGGCTGCGACGGTTTCGCTGGCGAGCTCGGCCACGTTATCGTGAAGGAGAACGGACGCGTCTGCGGATGCGGACGCAAGGGCTGCCTCGAGACCTACTGCTCGGCTACCGGCGTAGCACGCTCAGCACGCGAGTTCCTCGCTAACAGCGACGAGCCTTCATTGCTCCGCGAGCTCGACCCTGAAAAGATCACTTCTTACGACGTGTCTATGGCTGCAGCCAAGGGCGACAAGATTGCTCACGACATCTACGAGTTCACTGGCCGTCTGCTCGGCGAGTCATGCGCTAACTTCGCAGCCTTCTCTTCACCCGAGGCATTCATCTTCTTCGGCGGTCTGACAAAGGCAGGCGCTCTGCTCATGGACCCGATTAAGAAGGCATACGACGACTACGTGCTCAACATCTACAAGGGCAAGGCTAAGTTCCTCGTAAGCTCACTCGAAGGCTCTTCAGCAGCTGTGCTCGGCGCATCTGCTGTGGGTTGGGACATCCAGGACTAATACATCAGCCGGCGGCAAGGCTCTATGCGCCACGCCGCTTGCTTGAACCAAAAAGACGCACCACACGGTGCTACAGAACAAAACCCTATAAAGGTTGCTGTGCAACACAAGCACACCGCCTTTATAGGGCTTTTTTATGTCAGAAAGGTAAAAACCGCCAACTTTTACGTTCTAAAATTTGGTGGTTTGAAGCATTCGCTTTAAATTTGCAATTGTATAATTATATAATTGTTTAACAAAAATCCATCCAACTACCCAAATATGTACGCAATCATCATCAACGCCGTAGCCATCATCATCGGCAGCGCCATCGGAGCCTTGTTTCAGCGAGGCATCAGTGAGAAATACGTCAACGTGCTAAACACCGCAATGGGCCTCTGCGCCATCACCTTAGGCATGAACGTCTCGATGGAGAGCATGCAGAAGACAGAGTATCCCGTGCTTTTCATCTTCTGTCTGTCTATCGGCGGACTCGTAGGCACTCTGCTGAAGATGGACCAGCGCATGGACCGCGCCACGCGAAGCATCTCTGCCACCAACCTCGCCGAAGGCATCACCACTGCCATTCTGCTCTGCTGCGTAGGCACCCTCGCCATGATGGGACCCGTAATGAGCGCGCTCTACGACGACAACACCTATCTCATGACTGCCGCCACGCTCAACTTCGTCACCGTTCTGGTGCTCGCCTCGTCGTACGGCTTCGGCATAGCGTTCACGGCCATCGCCGTGTTCGTCTGGATGTCGTCAATCTACGGCATAGCGTTGCTCTCGCAGTCGCTCATCTCGCACGAACTCATCACCGAAGTGTCGCTCGTCGGCGGCATTCTCATCACCGCTTCCGGCTTGGGCATTCTGCATATCAAGGACTGCAAGACCATCAATCTGTTGCCCGCACTCTTCATGCCTATTCTGTTCTTCGCCCTGCGCGCCCTTTGCGCTCAGTTCGGCGTCAATTTCTAAAGCACATAACGCAATAACGCGCAGCTTATACTGCATAACGCATAGGCATAAAAAAAACTGTGGCGCAACTCTCAACGAGCAGCGCCACAGTCACTATGTTTAACTTGAAAAAATTTCGTAATCAATGAAGATTCTCACGAGCCTTCATGGCTACCTTGTTAAACAATCGTTACCTTAAACCTAATAACTAAAAACCTAAATCTATTACTACTAACCTAAACAATCTATTAATCTTTTGACGATGCAAAGGTATAAACAATCTGCTGTTTGCGCAAACAATCAAAGCAAAACATTCAAATTTTCGCCTCTTTATTGACTTAAATCAACGTATGTGTACGAACACAAACACATTTTCACAGATTTTTAGCTTTGTTTCGTTGAATAATACATGTCAAATACAGGTTGTATACAACTTGAACAGCCGATTTCACTAAATACAATCAACCGATACTACTAAAATCGTCTGTACGTTTTAGACTGTAGTAGACTCCCTGTCTATAATCTCTCCGCGCAGCACGATGTCCTCTACGCCCTTGTCGCTGTCGGCGATATGCGCCATCACCAGTCGGCAAGCCTCCGAAGCCATCTGTTCTACGGGTTGCTCCACGGCGGTTATCGTCGGGAATACGAGCGTGCAGAGCGCTGTGCCCGACATGCAGCATATGCGCGCGTCGGCAGGAACGTGCATTCCGCGCTTCTGCATGATGTTCTTGGCGCCGATAAGCGCCGTCTCTGTGAATCCGAACACGGCGTCGAACGGTATGTTGCGGTCGAGGAAGTCGGCCATGACGCGGCTTCCGTCGTCGGCGCTCAGCGCTGACGGCAGAACAAGCTCCTTGTCGTAGGCTATATGAAACTTCTCGAGGGCGTCGCGGTATCCGCGCAGGCGTTCGTAGCCGTTGCGTATGTGCGACGGACCCGATATGTGTACTATGCGCTTGCTTCCGCTGCGTATCAGCTGCTCCACCATGAAGAACGACATGATATAGTCGTCGAGGCGTACCTGCGAAGCGTCGCCCCGCTCCAGCGTGCGGTCGAAGAACACCATCGGTATACCGCGCCCTATGACGCGGCGGTAGACATCGATGTTCTTCTCCTTGTCGCAGACGCTGATAAGTATGCCGTCCACCATACACTTCTCCATCATCTCTATATTGATGCACTCCTGTTCGGCGCTCTCGTTCGAGGTGGCGATGAGCACGTTGTAGCCATGCTTGCGCAAGATGGTCTGCGCATGACTGATGAAGTCCATATAGAAAGTGGTGACAATCTCGGGGATGATGATTCCGATGTTGTGCGAGCTTTGCCTGCGCAGGCTCACCGCCAGTTCGTTGCGCTGGTAGCCCATGCGTCGGGCAGTCTCGGTGATGAGCTTCATGGTTTCCGCCTTCACGTTCGAGGCGTCGCCCGAAAGAGCGCGCGACACGGTAGACTTGGATATGCCGAGTTCGTTGGCTATATCCTTTATAGTAATGTATTTTGACATTAGCAGAATGTTTTTAGTTACCTATTTTTTTACTCTTTACGTTTTTACTTTATTACCTTTTTACTTTTTTACTCTTTTACTTTTTGTATATACCGATACAAAATTAATAAAAAGTTTTCTTTTGCAAAAGGATGCGAGCCATAATCTATGGCGGTTTGCGCTACGTTCAGCAGTCAGGCTACAGATTGGGAACGATTGCGCCAATCGGGAACGGTTGCGGGAACGGTTGCGCAAATTATCTGATATTTTCCGCTTTTTTCTTTTGCAGGAAACGCTTAACTTTGCGTCAGAAAAATAACTAAAACCTATAATTTATATGAATACTACTCAGAAACAAGGCCGCGTGCCTTTCATCAGCAAGTTTGCCTATGGCATGGGCGATGTTGGTTGCAACTTCAGTTGGATGTTCGTAAGCAACTTCCTCATGATCTTCTACACCGACGTATTCGGCATCGGCATGAGCGCTGTAGCCACTCTGATGCTCGTATCGCGCATCTGGGATGCGGTGAACGACCCTATCATCGGTACACTCACCGACAAGACCCACTCGCGCTGGGGACGTTTCCGTCCGTGGCTGCTCTTCGGCGCTCCCGTAACGGCGCTCGTCCTCATGCTCACATTCTGGGCTCACCCCGACTGGAGCCAGACGGCGAAGATTGTGTACATGGCTGTCACCTACTGCATACTCGTGCTCGGATATACCTGCGTCAACCTGCCCTACGGCACACTCTGCGGCGCAATGACTCAGGACATCGACGAACGCGCCAAGCTTAACACAAGCCGCTCCGTAAGCGCAATGATTGCCATCGGCGTTCTGAACATCATCACCGTGCCGCTCGTGACGTTCTTCGGCAAGGGCAACGCACAGTTCGGCTATCTCGCCGTAGCTATCATATATGGTATCATCTTCGCAGCCTGCCATCTGTTCTGCTTCAGTAAGACGAAAGAGGTGGTAGAGGTGCCGGTCGGACAGAAACTTCCGCTCTCGGTGCAGCTGAAGTCGGTGCTGAAGAACCGCCCTTACCAGCTCGCCATACTCGGACAGTTCCTCTTCGGATTCATTCTCTACGGACGCAACGCCGACATTCTCTACTACTTCACATACGTAGAAGGTTCGGCTACGCTCTTCAGCTACTACTCCATGGCTATCGTGCTGCCGTCGATCGTAGGTGCAGCCTGCTTCCCGTGGATGTTCCGCAAGACCGGCAACAAGGGTTATGCAGCAGCCGTCTTCGCCCTGCTCTGCGGCGTGTTCATGGCGCTGCTCTACTTCTTCAGCCCCAACACCTCGCCCGTTGAGTTCTATGTATGCTCGGCTATAGCATGGTTCTTCTTCTCGGGCTTCAACACAGCCATCTACGCCATCATCCCCGACTGTGTAGAGTACGGCGAATGGAAGACCGGCGTACGCAACGACGGATTCCAGTATGCCTTCGTATCGCTCGCAAACAAGATGGGTATGGCGCTCGGAACAGCGATGTTCGCCCTGGCGCTCGACTCTGCCGGATATGTGGCTGGCGCTGAGCAGAACGCCGACGTGATAGCCATCATGCGCCACACCTTCTCTACCATACCAGGCGCACTCTGGGTTCTCACAGCCTTCTGCCTCTGCTTCTACAAGCTGCATCGTCACGTCTACAACAAGATCGTAGACGAACTGAAGGCTATCAAGAACAAGGTGGAACACATTTAAAAGTAGAAAAGTAAAAGAGTAAAAAGGGAAAAAGTAGAAAATTATATAAACAAGAATTATAAAGAAACCATAAAAATATTACAACTATGAGACAAGCAGTATTAGTAGCACCCAAGCACATCGAATTCAGAGAGGTAGCAGCACCTAAGGCAGAAGACCTCAAGGAGCACCAGATACTCGTCAACATCAAGCGCATCGGTATCTGCGGCAGCGAGATACACTCCTACCACGGACTCCATCCCGCTACGTTCTACCCCGTCGTTCAGGGACATGAATATTCTGCTGTCGTGGTGGCATGCGGCAGCGCAGTAACGGTTTGCAAGCCTGGCGACAACATCACAGCTCGTCCGCAGTTGGTTTGCGGCGAGTGCAACCCTTGCAAGCGCGGACAGTACAACGTTTGCGAACATCTGCGCGTGCAGGCTTTCCAGGCTGACGGTTGCGCTCAAGACTACTTCGTCATCGACGACGACCGCGTGGTGAAGTTGCCCGAAGGCATGAGCCTCGACTACGGCGCAATGGTCGAACCGGCGGCTGTAGGCGCACATGCAAGCAACCGCACCGACGTGAAGGGCAAGAACGTTGTGGTGAGCGGAGCTGGTACAATCGGCAACCTCGTGGCTCAGTTCTGCAAGGCTCGCGGTGCAAAGCGCGTACTCATCACCGACGTTAGCGACCTGCGTCTTGCTAAGGCTCGCGAATGCGGCATCGCCGACACACTTAACATCACACAGCGCCCACTGAAAGAGGCTGCAAAGGAGCTCTTCGGCGACGAGGGCTATCAGGTAGGCTTCGAGGTGGCTGGCGTCGAAGCGTCGATACGTTCGCTCATGGAGACCATCGAGAAAGGCAGCGACATCGTTGTTGTGGCTGTCTTCGCAAAAGACCCTGCTCTCAGCATGTTCCACCTCGGCGAACACGAGCTCAGACTCATCGGCTCTATGATGTACCGCCACGAGGACTATCAGACAGCCATCGACTACGTGTCGCGCGGCATCGTAAACCTCAAACCGCTCGTTAGCAACCGCTTTGCGTTTGAGGAGTACGACGACGCATACAAGTATATCGACTCTCACCGCGAGACTTCAATGAAGGTGATTGTAGACCTTGAGCAGAAGCCTGCAAAATAAGACTGATTAGAGCATCGGCAGCTTTCTTTGCTTTCAGCATGGCGCGGTTCTTTCCCATAGCGAAGAGCGGACCCAGCAGATTAGCGCTGAGGTTATGGATGGGCGACTTGAAGAAGTCGCCCATTTTTTTTGCTCTCCAAGCCATAGAAACCGCCCGAACTACCCAAACCAGCAATCACTTTTCACGAATTATCTCGTATTAAGCATTAAACTCTTTGGGAACGTTTGCGTAAAATGGGAACGTTACCGCAAACGTTCCCAAGAAACAAGGATTATTTTTGCTTTGTCACCTATTTGTGATGACGTAAATTTGCAAGCGTAAAGAATTAATAATAAAAACCTAAACCTTGCAAATGAAACATTTTAAGACTTCCATTCTGGCTTCAGCCATGTGCCTTGCGGCTTCGTCATCATGCCAGACGGCATCAGCTCAGATTCATCTCACCGCCGACTTGCAGAACAACCATCTTTGGCGTGGTATGGAGGTGGCTGACGGCTGCCTCATCCTCACCGACCTGAGCTATACGTTCGGCGCAGGACACGCCACACTCGGACTGTGGGGCGGCACCAACACACAAGGCAACTACAAGGAGTTCAACCACTACGTAACGCTTCGAGGCGCAGGCTTCGAGTTCTGCGCTATGGACACATACAACTTCTCGCCTGGCGCTACATACAACAACCGCCAATACTTCAACTATAAGGCACACCAGACGGGACGCTTCCTCAACTGCACTCTCAACTACCGCTTCCAGCAGCCTCGCTTTCCGCTGCTGTTGAGCTGGTCGACCATTATGTTCGGACGCGACCGTTCTGCGGACAACAAGGAACAGAAATACTCTACATTCGTCTACGCCGAATATCCCGTCTACAAGAAGGACGGATGGCAAGTGGACGCCGGTGTGGGCGGAGCGTTCGCTCTGAACAAGGCTGGCGAGAAGCAAAACTTCTACGGCGAGACATCGGGCGTTGTGCATACTCAGCTGAAGGTGAGCTACGACCTGAAGATAGGTTCGTACACGGTGCCGGTGCACGCCATGGGACTGTGGAACCCACAGTCGGAGAAGGCTTACTTTCAGATTGGCGCACAGCTGATACATCTTTAAGTAGAACGGTTCGGCTGAAGAAACGTAAAACAACAAATTAGAAATTCATACGTTTTAAAACGTATAGAACCCATACATTAAAAGAACAATAGAATCCATACATTTTAAAAACAATACACACAATGAACATTAAAGACTTCACAACGGGCGTACAGCACATCGGTATCCCGACAAACAACATTGAGGAGACCATCAACTTCTACCTCACACTGGGTTTCGAGACAGCCCTTCGCACCGTGAACGGCGCAGAAGAAGTGGCTTTCCTTCAGCTCCACAACCTCATGATTGAAACCTATCAGAACCGTCAGGCGGCAATGGCGTACGGAGCCATCGACCACATCGCCATCGACGTAAAGAACATCGACGAGCTGTTTAAGGTCGTGCAGCGTGCCGGACTGAAGATGCTCGACACCAAGGTCAATGGTCTGCCCTTCTGGGAGAACGGCGTGAAGTTCTTCACCATCGAAGGACCGAACAAGGAGAAGATTGAGTTCTGCGAGAAACTCTGAATAGTTGAGAGTTGAGAATTATTCAAGTTGAGAATTGAGAGTTTTTCAGGTTGAGAATTGAAAGTTGAAAGTTGAGAGTTATGATATGTAATGTAGCTGTAATATATAGCTAACACTTTGGGGCAGTGGTAATCATAACTCTCAACTTTCAACTCTCAATTCTCAACCGACAAAATTCTCAACCGCAAAAACTCTCAACTGAATACTATTTCTTCTTTATCTCGTAACCTATTTTCTTGAAAGCCTCAACATAGTCGTTGTATTTGGCTTTTCTGCCGTCGTACACGATAGTCACTTTCTGATCGTCTACAGAGGTTGCGATTTTCTTTGTGCCTTTCACAAAGCGGATGTTGCTCTTTATCTTTTTCTCACAGTTCTGACAGTGCATCTGCGGCTGTGTTGTTACTACCAATGTGTCGGTTGCTGTCTGCGCAAAGCTGTTGCCGGCAAGCATGAGCATAAATGCTGTTAAAAGATTCTTCATATTATTCTTATTTTATATTGGTTACTATATATTTTGGTTACTATAACTTTTCAAGTTTAAAGCGTACTCCTACGTATGCCATCGCTCCCGTAACGGGTCCCCATACTTGAGTGGCGTCGAACGCCGCGCTCCACGGATGGTGTGCATGGCGTATCGGGTCGTCAATCTTATAGTTGGTGAGATTCTCTCCGCCGACGTACAGACTGAAGCGGTGGAACTCCCTGGTCACCTGTGCCTGCAACTGGAAGTAGGCTGGATAGCTACTCTGGTCGTACAGTTCGCCGCCACCGTTCAGCTGACCCGTCACGTCGAACTGCCACAGTTCGAGCGGCGTCTTATACGAGAGCGTGAGCAAGCCTTTGTATCGCGAAGTGAGGGGTTTCTGTCGCAGACTGCCGTCGTAGGTGCACTTCACGTCGTTAAGACGGAAGGCGGCTGTGGCTGTCATGCCGCTGAACAACGCGTATGTAGCATCAACCTGAAAGGTGTGGCTATAGCTCTTGCCGTCGAGGTTCTCGAAGCGAAGCGTGTGCTGTCTGCTCGCTCCGTCGAAGTTCATTATCATCTGATTGACGAAGTCGGTGTAGTAATACTCTGCGTTCAGCTCCAGATTTCTGCCGAAGAGCGGTATGTTGAAGCCCAACGAAGCGCCCATGTTCCATGCTTCCTCCTGCTTTATGTCGGGCGAAACGAATATCTCTCTGCCACTTGCTAAGAGCGACACGTTCTCAGCCAGAGCATGTGGCGAGCGATAGCCCTTGCCCACCGAGGTGCGGAGCGTGACGATGCTGTTCGGAGAGTATTTTACGTGCAGACGCGGCGTGAAGAAACCGCCGTAACGGCTCGAATGGTCCCAACGCACACCAGGCATAACCGTGAGCTTTTCGCCCAACTTATATGTATATTGTGCATACAGACCGGGGGTAGTCTCCTTAGAAACCGTGCTCTCAGCCCGTGCCAGAGCGCCTAACGGATTGAAGCGTTCGTCGTAATAGTCGTGGTTGAGCGATGCACCGACGCTCAGGTTGTGATGCTCCGTGATGTCGGTTTCGAACATCAGCTGTGCATATCCGTTCTTCTGGGTGACATCATACTCGGTGCGTCCGAACATATTATCTGCATCGTGCCACGATCCGTGCAGTATAAGTGCGACGGACGTGTTATGGTCGGCGTTCAGCGTAAAGCCGTTCTTCCACTGTGCCTCATAGCGGTTGGTCTTCACCGATGTGGTATACAGAGGTTCTGACGAGTCGGCTGCGGCATGCTTGCGGCTCTGCCCTCCATTGCGCTCGTCGTGCAAGCCGCGCAGCATCAGCTGACTGATCCAGCGTGGCGACACATACGCCCAGCGGTGCATCACATTATACTGGCGCAACTTCGGCATATCCATAAAGCCGTCGCTGTTGCCGTCGTGGTCCATCTGTCGGTTCTCGAAGTGGAGAAGTGTTGCGGTAGAAAGGCGCTCGTTGAGATGAACGCTTCCGTCGAGGTTCACCTCCGTTTTCAGTTCGCTGTCCTGATAAACGTTCGCACGCAAGCCGTCGGTGCCTTGCGGCTTCAGAAACTCTATATTAATCTGTCCCGTTGTGCTTTCGTATCCGTTCTTCACGCTCGACGCTCCCTTGCTCACCTGTATCGACTGCATCCAGGGACCCGGCACATAACCTAAGCTGTATGGCAGGGCTGCGCCTCGCAGGTTGGGCACGTTCTCGGTGAGCATCTGCACGTACGTGCCGCTCAGTCCGAGCAGCTTTATCTGCTTGGCGCCGGTGGCAGCGTCGCTGTAGCTCACGTCTACCGACGGATTGGCTGTGAACGACTCGCCTAAGTTGCAGCAAGCCGCACGTATCAGTTGTCCCTGCCCTATTATCTCGGCGTTGTCAACCCGGAATCTCGACTTGATGCCGTTCGTAGCTTTCACCACCACGGCTTTCAGCTCGCGTGTATCAGCTATGCTATCGGTCTGCGCCAGTATCTGCTGCGACACAAACGTATATCCCAATAAACCAATCAATATTTTTCTCATACAATTAACCTTTCTAACAATCTCTAAACCTTTATTACAATGCATCCAGTGGTGTTCTGCCAGGTTTCTCAAGTTCGCGAAATACCTTCGGGGTCATACCCGTTACTTGCTTGAACTGTGAGGACAGATGCGCCGGCGAGCTATAACCAAGCCTATATGCAATCTCACTTGTTGAAAGCTGACTATAGCAAAGCAGCTCCTTGGCGTATTCAATGCGATGCAGAATGGAGAACCGCTCTATCGTAACGCCTCTCACTTCGGAGAACAGCTTGCTTAACGTGCTGTAGTCCTTATTGAGATGATGCGATAGATAATCGGACAGTTTAGGACGCTCCTCATCCATCCTTACCCATTGCTGTACGGCGATGCGTATCTGTTCGACCAACTGCGAGCGTGGGTCGTCGAGCAACTCAAAGCCTATGCCGTGCAACTTCCTTGCAAGAGAAAGACGCTGCTCGTCAGTAAGCTCCGGCTCTATCTCTGCATCGCCCAAACTTATTGACTTCACCGTCAGGCCTTCTGACTCAAGAATAGTCTTCGCCGCCGAGATGCAGCGCGGACAAACCATGTTCTTTATCAATAGCTTCATCGGCGTATATATTTATCTCTTTGATTACGGTGCAAAGATAGTGCAAATCGAATGCAGAATATCAAGCTTGCTTGAATATTATGCTGAGATGCAGCCTATCTTCTGCAAAGATATAGATTTTCCGACAAATAATTTATACAGAATTAAGGAGAATGCTTACATATTTTTATATTATCAACTATTAGTGTCACTATTTTAACTGACCACTAATGATATATTTCAATTAAGTACGCAAAAAAATCTGCCATATCTTCCAGAATCGCCGCAACTCTCAGTGTACAAGCACAATAAAGGCTGGAAGATATTCCGCTAATCGAGTTATCTTCCAGCCTATCTTCCAGCCTCAACAGCCTATCTTCCAGCCGTTACTTCTGGCAAGCTAACCATTTTTATTTTCTATATCCTCTGAGTCCGTACCACAAGAGTACGAACTCGCAGAAGAGCGATATGGTCCATGTGAACTGCCATGCACCAATCCAGTCTGCCATCATGCCCTGCAGCACGGGGAACACCGCACCACCGAACACACCCATCATGAACACGCCTGAAGCACGCGAAGTGTACTCGCCGAGTCCGTCGACGGCAAGCGTGAACACGCAGCTCCACATTACGGAGTGGAACAAGCCGACGGCTGACAAGAGCCACAGATTCTCGGTGAGCATAGCGGCTGTCATGAGCACTATAGCGCCGAGCGCAACGGTGATGAGCATAGGGCGCGGCTTCACGCTCTTCATCGAAGCCGACACCATACGCCCGATGAGAAAGCCGCCCCAATAGATAGTGGCGAGCAAGGCAGGCGACACATTCAAGCCTCCGTCGCTCAGCTCCATAGCATGAAGGTTGATATTGTTGCCGATGCTCACCTCCGTACCTACGTAGAAGAAGATGGTGATGACGCCATACTTAAGATTGCGGAACGACCACACGCTGCGTGTGTTTCCGTCTGAAGCTGTTGTAGAGTCGGAGGCAGATCGTGTGCCTTCGATGTCGGGCAACGCGAGGCGGTTGGTGGTCATTGTGGTGACTACGATGCAGAGCGTCATCAGTATGAACGGCAGCGTGAGCTGCGAAGCCTGCACGCTGTCGAGCGGCACACCGGCGAACATGATGCCCGTCACGAAGAGCGGCGCGATGGTTGTGCCGAACGAGTTGACGGCGCAGGTGAAGTTCATGCGCTGCACGGCGCTTGTGCCTGGCAGCGGATAGGCGGCGATGTACGGATTGATGACCACCTGAAGCATGGCGGCTGCCGTACCCATAAGGAACGAACCGACGAGGAACACGAAGTAGCCGAACGGCACAAAGTCGCCGTGTATGGCTATGCCTTCGCTGGGCACGTACTCGGCGCAGAACGCAGAGGCGGTGTAGAACACCAGTCCGCCTACCATCACTACGAGCGATCGTATGAGCGTGCGCTTATAGCCTATCTGGTTGAGCATTCTACCCGTGCGCGAACTGTTGAGCAGATAGCCGAGGAAGAAGGCGAAGGAGACGAGTGTGGTGAGCGAGTTGCGCATCGTGGTGGCATCGGAGAGAAACGCCACCTTGAGCGGTCCCTGACACTGTCCGTTGACGGTGGTGAGGAAACCGACAATAAAGTATATAAAGGTGAGGAGCAGGAACGGACCTGCGGTCTTTAGGCTTAGGGTTTTCATATTATTTAGGGCTTTTAGGAGGGTTGAGAATTGAGAGTTTATCAGTTGAGAGTTGAGAGTTGAGAGTTCGTAACTCTCAATTTTCAACTCTCAACTATAGTTTACTATTGCTGTCCGGTAAACAATTATTCACCCTTATATTGTTTTGTTGTTCAGTGTTTTATAGCAATATTTACTAAAGGGGCTTGCCTGTATACTATGCGGGTTGAAAGCCCGTCTTTGACCACATTATCAGTTTTACCGGATAGCAATAATAGTTTACAGAATTTCTTCGAGAGTCTTCATCGCTCCCTTGCTCTTTATGCTTTCCACCATGCGCAGATACGGCTGTGTGAAGTTGTTAGCTGCGCGCAGGTCGGTGCTGCGGAACGGAGAGAGCGCGAGGAAGTCGAGCGGCTCGTCGCTGTCGATGAGCTTATGGTCGTCTACGGTGAGCCACGGGTCAGCCACCTCAAACTGCTCGCCGTTGTCGTCGGTGTGATACTTCAGATAGTGGCGGTAAGCGGCGAAGAGATAAGCCACGCGGATGAGTTCCTTGTCGTCGCTGATCATCTTCTCGAGGTTAGGCATCACGTAAACGGGGAACTTCGATGCACCGTCGAAGCAGAGACGAGCCACCTGGTCGCTCACGGTGCGGTTGCCGAAGCGCTCGCAGAGCGTCTGCTTGTAGAGTTCGAGGTCGGTATCCTTCGGCGCAGGCACGTACGGAGTGATGTCGACGTCCATAAACTGGCGCACGAACTTGGCGATGCGCTCGTCGTGCATGGCAGCATCCACCTTGCGGTAGCCGTAGAGGAACGACGGATAAGAGAGCAGCGTGTGAGAAGCGTTGAGCAGCGAGAGCTTCATGTTCTCGAACGCCGTTACGTCGTCGGTCATCTGTGCGCCTACGGTCTCCCATGCCGGGCGGCCAGCAGCGAAGTTGTCCTCAACGACCCACTGTATGAAGTCCTCGCAGTAGACCGGTGCCTTGTCGTCGGTGGCGTTCTCCTTGTTCAGTCGCTCTACGTCCTCGGGGCGTGTGGCGGGCGTGATGCGGTCTACCATCGAGTTGGGGAATGTTACGTTCGCTTCCATCCACTCGGCGAGCACCTGGTCCTGAGCGTCGACGAACGACATGAACGCGCGGCGTGCGGTGTTGCCGTTGTGCTGCAGGTTGTCGCAAGAGAGAATGGTGATAGGTCCGGCGCCAGCAGCCTTGCGGCGGCGGAGTCCTTCTGCTACGTAGCCGAAGGCTGTGACGGGGTTGGCAGGGTTGTCGAGGTCGTGAGCCACCTGCGCGTTGTCGAGCATGAACTCGCCCGTCTGTCTTGATATGTTATAGCCGCCCTCGGTGATGGTGAGCGTTATGATGCGTATGTTGGGGTCGGCAATCTTGTCGAGAATGGCCTCCTTCTGCTCAATGCCCCAGTAGAGTTCTACGAGAGCGCCGAGACGATACACCTCGTTCTTGCCGTCGCGTCCGCATACGGTGAGCGTGTACTCGCCGTTCTGCTCCTTCAGAGCCTTGTACAGACGCTCGTCGCTGGGCAGAATCATTGCGCCGCAGATGCCCCATGAGCGCTGTGTGGGGTCTTCGAGCAGATGCGATGTCATGTACTCGAGGTGAGCGCGATGGAAGTTGCCTACACCAAAATGGAGGATACCAGCCTTGACCGAATTGCGGTCGTAAGAATACTTGTTGATAACGTTTGTTGCCATAATCTTTTTAAGTTATTAGTTATTGTTTTTTAGTTATTCGTTTCTCTTTTTCGCTTGCAAAATTAAACTGCAAAAAGATTATGGCAAAGAAAAAATCGGGGGCAAATTCTGGGAACGTTTCCGCAAACGTTCCCAAAATCTGCAAACGTTTTAAATCGGTTTTCGGGGTTGCGGAGCCGCTCTCCGCAACCGTTCTACTCGCCCGTAGAGGCTCTGCACTTCATCTCTGTGCGCAGCACGATGCGGCGGTTCTCGGCGTCGGGGTTGCTCACCTTCTCGAGCACCAGTTCGGCGGCGCGGCGCCCCATCTCTTCGAGCGGCGGCTCAACGGTGGTGAGCTTCGGGTAGACAATGGTTGAGAGTTCTGTGCCCGAGAAGCCAGCCACAGCCACATCCTCGGGTATGCGCCGCCCGAGCTCGCGCAGGCGGTTCATGGCGCCGATGGCGAGTGTGTCGGTGAAGGCGTAGACGGCGTCGAACTCCAAGCCGCGGCTCACGAGGTCATCTACAGCGGCTGCGCCGTCGGCGAAGGTCATGCCGGTCTTCACCACGAGCTGCGGGTCGTAGACGCCGAACTTCTCCATTGCCTCGCGGTAGCCGCGCGCACGCTCCACGGCGTTGTACACGTCGTCGGGTCCGCAGAGATAGGCTATGCGGCGGCGTCCGAGACGCACGAGGTGCTCTGCCATGAAGTAGGAGTCGTTGTTGTCGTCTATCATCACCTGCGGCATGTCGTCGAGCCCGTGGGGTATGCGGTCGTAGAAGACGATAGCCATGCCCGCTGCGGCAAGGCGGCGGTAGGTCTCAAGGTTGTGCTTGTGGCTGCACATGCTCACGATGAGTCCGTCTACCATGAACTCCTCCATCATCTGCAGACTCTCGCGCTCGCGGTTGGGGTCTTCGTCCGACTCGGCTATCATCACCTTCTGGTTGTTCTTGTAGAGCACGCTCTGTATGCCCGCCACCACCTGCGAGGCGTAGGGCGTGTGCATCTCGGGCACTATGACGCCGATGGTATTCGTGCGACCCATCTTCAGGTTCATGGCTACGGGGTTGCGGCGGTAGCCGAGGCGCTCTGCCTCGCGCAGCACAGCCTCGCGTGTCTCGCGGCGTATGTTCTTGTCGTCGGTGAGCGCGCGCGACACCGTCGACACCGAGATGCAGAGCTCGCGGGCTATGTCTTTTATAGTTACGTGTTTCATTGAGTGTTGAACGGATTAGTGATTGTATCGGGGTTAGATATCTGTTGCAAAGATAGCGCAAATCGAGCGCAATGAAGCTTGCTTCAAATTGCCGAGGTGCAGCCTATCTTCTGCAAAAATACAAAATTCAGCCGAATAACTCTTGATATAAAGCATGAAATCGCGGTATGAGGGCGAACGTAACACATATTTCAATAAAAATGCAGTAACTTTGTAGTGCAATTCAGGATAACTCCACAGCACATTGCAAACGTTTGCGTAAATTGGGAACGTTTCCGCAATCGTTTGCACAAAATAAGGCAGAAAAGAATCAAGAAGTATACTCCGAAAAGACTAACTTCGCAGTCAGAAAGAGTAACTAAACAAACCTATTTTTATAAGCAATATGAGCATCAATATCCAGAGAAATCAGAAGAAAAGAGTAGTAATCGTTGGTGGCGGACTCGGCGGACTGCGCCTTGCAGAAGACCTCTACGGGTCGGGCATGCAGGTAGTGCTGATTGACAAGAACAACTTCCACCAGTTTCCGCCGCTTATCTATCAGATAGCGTCGGCAGGTATCGACCCGAGCAGCATCTCGTTCCCCTTCCGACAGATTTTCCGCAAGCGCAAAGACTTCTATTTCCGCATGGCTGAGGCTCGTATGGTAGACACCGAGAAGAAGATTCTGCAGACATCCATCGGCAAAATCGACTACGACTACCTCGTGCTGGCAGCCGGAGCTACGACCAACTTCTTCGGCAACAAGAACATCGAGGAGTGGGCTATACCGATGAAGACGGTGCCCGAGGCGATGGGCCTGCGCAACGCCCTGCTCTCCAACTTCGAGCGCGCTCTCACATGCGCCACTGAGGAGGAACGCCAGGAACTGCTCAACGTCGTAATCGTGGGCGGCGGCGCAACGGGTGTAGAAATTGCCGGCGCACTTGCAGAGATGAGACGCTACGTCATACCGTACGACTACCCCGACATGGACTCGTCGCTGATGCACATATACCTCATCGAAGCGGGCGACCGCCTGCTTGCCGGTCTCTCGCAGGAGTCGTCGCAGAAGGCGTACGAGTTCCTCAAGAGCATGGGCGTAGACATACAGTTCGGCAAGATGGTGACCGACTATCGCGACCACAAGGTCGTCATGAAGGACGGCACCGAGATTCCTACACGCACATTCCTCTGGGTGTCGGGCATCAGAGCCAACGCCATGCCCGGCATCGACGAGAGCCACTTGGGCCGCGGCTTCCGCTTCAAGGTGGACGAGTTCAACCGCATACCGGGCGTAGAAGACGTGTTCGCCATCGGCGACCAGTGTCTGCAGACCTCAGACGCAGCCTACCCTAACGGCCATCCGCAGGTGGCGCAGGTGGCTATACAGCAGGCTAAGAACCTCGCCAATAACCTCAAGCTCATCAACCAGAGCGCAGACAGCAACGCTCTCACCGCGTTCCGCTACAAGAACCTCGGCTCTATGGCTACCATCGGACGCAACAAGGCTGTCGTAGAGATAGGCAAGTTCCGCAGTCAGGGCTTCTTCGCCTGGGTGTTGTGGCTCGTCGTCCACCTGCGTTCTATCCTCGGTGTGAAGAACAAGATGATGGTGCTGCTCAACTGGCTCTGGAAGTACGTCAGCTACAACGACTCTATCCGCATGATCACCTACGCCACAAAGCCACGCGAGGTGGAAGAGCGCATGAAGCGCGAGCAGACAACCCACCTCGGTGAGGACCTTATGGAGTAAAACATTACATAAAAATAGGCTGGATACAACGCAACGACAGCGTTTGTCTCCAGCCTATTTGCTTTTTACATCCCAACCGCACGTTGGTTATCCGATTACCGCAGCGTGGGCACATCATTACCGCAGCGCGGCTATATTGTTACCGCATAGCTAAAACAAGGTTACCATGCAGGGGTAACGAGCCTATTCACTCTATAAATATTAGTAGCCAATATGATTTTGTGGATTATTTTTACTACATTTGTATACCGAGCTGTTCGCCCTGCAAGGGCAACACCTTAATAATTAGGCTTTTGCCCTTGCAGGGCGGATGGAGATGTGGGGTTGTAATGTTTACCCAGGGCGCTGCCCTGGGCTATGTGATTATTGGGCTTTCAGCCCGTCTTTGACCGCCTTATTAGTTTTACCGGACTACAATAGTTTTTGGAACAAAAAATTGGTAGTAAACGAAATAATGAGTAGATTTGCAAAAACATCAGTAATATAAAGCAACAAGATATGGCATCGACTACATTAAAGGGAAATACACAGACGAGCGTTTCAGAACCTCTCTTTGGTCCTACATCAATAGACGAAGCTATAAAAAGAGTGGAAAATGCAGAAAAGCTAATTGGCACAACTCTTGAAGATTTCGTAGCAGAACTCAAAAACGAACAATTATGGTAAACCTCATTCTGCTTGCGCAACCATAAAAACGCAGGGTTGCGGCTGGAAGATACCCGTCATAGGCTGGCAGATAGGCTGGCATATAACCCGTTTCTGAGATTATCTGCCAGCCTTTATCGTGTTAATAATGTGAGAGTTACGGCGATGCTGGAAGATATGGTGGATTTTTTCAGCTACACTAATACTATTGCTTATTCCTCAGCTCCGCTATCAAGTCGTTAACAATATACGTGTCGCTCATCAGATGCAGCCCGAGGTCTTTGTAGTGAAGCAGACGGCAAACGTCAGAATCATAGAATACACCTTGTTAGGCTCATAGAATAGGATAGCCTTCTTCCTTAATAATGTCTTTGAGGACATTGACCTTTGCTGTAGAAGCATCTTCCTTGTCATAAATGAGCAAAAGAACAATCTCTCCATCCATTTCATGTGTAATAAAATTGTAAGTGATGACCCTGGCACCACCAGATTTTCCTTTACCTTTAGACTTTATTGCCATTCGTATTTTGCGGATGCCTGGTGCTAATTCAGTACCTTGTTTTGGGTTTTCAAGAAGAGATTTACCGAAATTGACCAAATCGTCCTTAAATGAAGAGTATTTCTTCGCAAGTTTCTTCGCTGCCACATCAAAGTAACTTGAAGTTGTTATACTATAATTCATTTATCAATTTATCAAGTGTATTCAGTTGCTTCTTACCTGCAATAACTTCTTTCAGCTCACGAAGTGCACCTCTCAAATCCTCTGCAATATTCTGAGTGTTCTCAGAAACAGAGTCAGAAGGCGTAACCGGAACCAAACGAAAACTGCCTTCACGTGACTTTAAAATCACGTGTTCACCAGAATTTACCATAGAGAAATACTTTCCCTGATTGGCTCTAAAATCTCTTGCACTTACTATTGTCATATCTGTATACCTTTATGTTTACGCCACAAAGATAAGCATTATTTTCATATTAGCAACCATTTTGGTACCAAAATTAATACCAAACATAAAAAAAAGAGAGGAATGACATAACTTTTCAAGTTAAAATAAAAAAACGACTCCCATAATCCTTGCGGACTATGGGAGTCGTCATATTATGTAAATCTCGCTAATAGCGAAGAATTACTTCTTGTTCAGTGCGAGGTCGATAGCAACGGCGATAGCTACAGAAGCACCTACCATCGGGTTGTTACCCATGCCGAGGAAGCCCATCATCTCTACGTGAGCAGGAACTGAAGAAGAACCTGCGAACTGAGCGTCAGAGTGCATACGGCCGAGAGTATCGGTCATACCGTAAGAAGCAGGACCTGCAGCCATGTTGTCCGGGTGGAGTGTACGGCCTGTACCGCCACCTGAAGCTACTGAGAAGTAAGGCTTGCCGGCGAGGATACGCTCCTTCTTGTATGTACCAGCTACCGGGTGCTGGAAGCGTGTCGGGTTGGTAGAGTTACCAGTGATTGATACGTCTACGTCCTCGCTCCAGTTGATTGCTACACCCTCGCGAACGTCGTTGGCACCGTAGCAGTTAACCTTAGCACGGGGACCGTCTGAGTAAGCGATGCGGTCAACAACCTTCAGCTCACCTGTATAGTAGTCGAACTCTGTCTTTACGTATGTGAAACCGTTGATACGGCTGATGATCTGAGCAGCGTCCTTGCCAAGACCGTTGAGGATAACGCGGAGCGGGTTCTTACGAACCTTGTTAGCCATCTCAGCAATCTTGATAGCACCCTCAGCAGCTGCGAACGACTCGTGACCTGCCAAGAAAGCGAAGCACTGTGTCTCCTCGCGGAGCAGACGGGCAGCGAGGTTACCGTGGCCGAGACCTACCTTACGGTCGTCAGCTACAGAACCGGGGATGCAGAATGCCTGCAGACCAACACCGATTGCCTCAGCAGCGTCAGCAGCTGTCTTAACGCCACGCTTGATAGCGATGGCAGCACCTGCAACGTATGCCCACTTTGCGTTCTCGAAGCAGATACGCTGTGTGTCCTCACACATCTGATAAGGATCAACACCAGCAGCTTCGCAAATCTCGTTAGCCTCTTCAAGGCTCTTGATTCCCTCAGCGTTAAGAGCGGCAAGAACCTGAGCCTCGCGGCGCTCCTGACTTTCGTAACTTACTTTTCTAATCATAGTTGTGTATCTCCTTATTATTCTTTACGTGGATCAATTGCTTTAACAACACCCTGCTCAGCAGTTGTACGACCGTAAGAGCCAGTGAACTTCTTCACAGCCTCGTTAGCGTCCATACCGTTCTTGATAGCTTCCATCATCTTGCCGAGGTGAACATACTCATAACCGCAAACCTGGTTGTCCTTGTCGAGGAACTGCTTTGTGATGTAGCCCTCTGTGAGCTCCAAGTAGCGTGTACCCTTAGCTACTGTACCGTAGAGAGTACCTGTCTGTGAGCGAAGACCCTTGCCGAGGTCCTCAAGACCAGCACCGATTACGAGACCGCCCTCAGAGAATGCGCTCTGTGTACGTCCGTAAACAATCTGGAGGAAGAGCTCGCGCATAGCTGTGTTGATAGCATCGCAAACGAGGTCGGTGTTCAGAGCCTCGAGGATTGTCTTGCCCGGGAGAATCTCAGAAGCCATAGCTGCTGAGTGAGTCATACCAGTGCAACCGATAGTCTCAACGAGAGCCTCCTGGATAACGCCGTCCTTAACGTTCAGAGACAGCTTGCAGGCACCCTGCTGCGGAGCACACCAACCCACACCGTGAGTATAGCCAGAAATATCCTTAATCTCCTTGGCATAAATCCATTTTCCCTCTTCAGGAATTGGAGCCGGTCCGTGGTTAGGACCCTTTGCGACAACGCACATGTTGTCTACTTCTTTTGAATAAATCATAATCGGTTATAATAATTTAAATTATTAATGTGTAAAGTCTTTTCTACGAAAGCGGCATAAACTTTTAAGGCTCACACCCTTTACGCTTACAAAATTACAAAAAAAGAATTATACTATACCTATTTTGAGGTATTTTTTTGTTTTCATTTCACGAATTATGCATTATTTGTTTTTTGTTTGCACAATAGGACATCTATAGTGTCGGCATCGCTTTTCACTAATATCCAGGGTTTTGCGCGAGATTCGGGTTCAGTTCGCATGCTTTTTCCGGTATCGGGAAAACTATAGTGTATCGCTTCTTGTCGGCGGCTGACGGTGTGTGGATGTCGTACGGAGCACAGTAGGTGCCGAAGCGTATCATGTCCTGCCGACGCCAGCCTTCCCACACGAGTTCGAGCAGACGCTCGTCAAGTATGTTAGCGAGTGTGGCTGCAAGCGAGGGCATTCCGACACGCGAGCGCACGGCGTTGAGTTGCTCGTCGCCCGACTCTCCGTTTCTCACCTTAGCCTCTGCCTTCATCAGCAGCACGTCGGCGTATCTGTAGAGCACGATATCGTTGTCGGGCATACGTCCGTCGGAGTAGGCTGTGCGGTCTACCTCATATTTCTTCATGCGTGCTCCTGCCGTTTCGATGTATTTGCTTGCCGTAAGGTTCTGCTCGACGGCGAGCGGCATGTACTGGAGCGGCGTGCCATCGTCGAGGGTCACATACTTGCCGTCAACCTCTACCCTGCCCGTGTAGAAGTTAAGTTCGAGGCGCGTGTCGGGCGAAGCTGTGCCGTAGCCGTTTACAGCCATGGTGTGCAGCGTGGCGCATGTGCCATTCTCGGAAGCGCCGCCGTATGCACCGCCGTGTGCGTAATGGCGCGAGCGGAAAAGATAGTGAAACTCGTTCAGATAGAGCATCTTGTCTAACGGAATGGTAAAGATGTTCTCTTTCGAGTTTTCGTTGTGCACGGCGAAGTTGCTTGCATAGTCGTTCTCGAGCGAATATCCGGCAGCTGCTATCAGGTCGCAGTAGTGGATGCAGGTCTGCCATGCGTTCTTCTGTGTGCCGTCGATGTCGAACAATATCGTCTTGCCGTCTGGTCGTGACGCGTCTGTCCAGTTGTTGTCGGTGTACACTTCGGCGTTGAGTGCGAGTTTGGCAAGCAGGAACCATGCCACCGGACGCGTCACCCTACCATAGTAGTTGCCCTGCAGGTTGCTGTGCTCAAGGGGCAGAAGCGGCGCCACGGTCTGCAGCTCGTTCACGATATAGCCGAACACTTCGCTGCGCTCGCTCTGACGTATGTCGGCAGTCTTTTGCGCTGTTGACTCAAGTATGGGTATGCGTCCGAACATGTCCATAGCATAATAGTAGAACATGGCTCTAACGGCTCTCACTTCCGCCTTGTACTCGTCACGCTGTCTGTCTGTAAGCAGCGCCTTGTACTGGTCTATCGTCTCCAACGACTTTGTGGAGAGCACGATAACCTTATAGAGATATTTCCAAACGTTATACAGATCGGTGTCGGTGGCTGTCCATGTATGTTTGTACATGTTTTCCCAGAGTCCGCCGTCATACCAGTTGCCGCCGCGTATGGGCATAATAGCCTCATCGGTGGTCAGCGTGTTGTAGTCGTATATGCCGCGGCATGTGCCCTGCAAGCCTTCGCCCTCCTCGTGTGCACCTATATAGTTATACAGCGAAGCTACGGCGTTGATGTACAAGCTGTTGGCAGAGTCGTAAATATTCTGCTCCGGTATTTGGTCCTTGGGTGTTTCGTCGAGACAACTCGTCAGCGAGAGTGAAAGGGCGAGAACAGACAATGCGAAAAATTTATGTTTCATAGTCATTAATCGTTACGTTGGTGAAAACATTTCGGGCTGTTTAGAACTGCACGCTCACTCCTATAGAGTAGGTTCGATAGGTAGGATAGCAGCGCTTGTCGTCGATGCCCATTGACGAGTTGACAACATACGAGTTGATCATCGGTGTCAGTCCGCTGTAGGACGTGATGGTGGCGAGGTTGTTGACGCTGCACGACACGCGCAACGAGCGCACTATATTGCTCTTCACCGGCACGTTGTAGCCTATGGTGAGATACTCGAAGTTGAGATAGTCACCACGTTCGAGCCAATAGTCAGACACGTTCTGGTCGACGATGTTACGTTCGGGCGCACCTTTCATCACGTTGTATATCGGGAACGACGACATGTTGTTGTATGCCAATGCCGTACCGTTGAATATCTTGTGTCCGAAGGCTCCGTTCATCTGCAGCGACATATAGAAATTCTTGTAGCGCAGCGATATGTTGGAGCCGAGCGTTGCCTTTGGCGTGGCTTGTCCACAGATGCGTCGGTCGCCACCGTCGCCGAAGTCGATGGTGCCGTTGTTGTCGAGGTCTTCTATCCTATACTTCATTGTGCCCTGCTCGTCCTTGTAGAGTCCGGTGCAATGGGGCAGATAGAACACACCCAAGGGTTGTCCTACTATCTGGTAGAGCACATGGTTGTTGTCACCGCCGTTCTGACCGGCTCCATCTATGGAGCCAATGGCTGTGATGTTGGCAGCCGACATATTCATGCCGTTATAGTTGCCAGAGAGCGACAGCAGCTTATTCTTCTGGAACGAGAGGTTCATGCTCACGTTCAGGTCTATATCCTTTGTCTGCACCGGAGCTATAGAGAAACCAATTTCAAGACCCTGGTTTGACATAGCGCCAATGTTTGCCAACAGCTTGTCGTAGGCAAACGGCGGCACCGGCACATCGTAGGAGTAGAGCATGTCGGTGGTCTTAGAGTAATAGTATTCGGCGGTAAGCATAAGGCGGTTGTGCCACAGTCCGATCTCGCCACCGATATTGAACGTCGACTTTGTCTCCCATTTCAAGTCGGGGTTGTTGTTGCGTATGGTGCCGAGCGTCACAGTCGGCGTGTTGTTGACGGGTACGATGCCCGTCTGCTGCACGTTGTTCATGGTTGTATAGGCGGATATGCCGCCCAAATTGCCCGAGCGTCCGTAGCCTGAGCGCAGTTTCAAAGTGTTTATTCCGTCGAAACCGCTTAAGAAGTGCTCTTTCTTAATATCCCATTCTGCCGAGACAGACGGGAAGAAGCCCCATGTATGGTCGTCGCCCACCATAGACGAACCATCGCCACGCATAGTGAGCGTCAGCTTATACTTATTATATAATGTATAGGAGGCGTTTGCCATGACCGACGCCAGCGACTGGTCTTCGTAGATGCTGCCCGTAGCGCCATAGGGACGCGACGCAGTGGCTCCGATGTTGTCGTATCCGAACTCGTTTGTTGTTATGCCCTTGGCACGTGTCCAGAATGCCGTGCGCTCCAGGTAATGATATTCGGTGGAGAGTCCGGCAGACAGCAAGTGGATGCCCCATGTATGGGCATAGTCGAGCGAGACATTGCCGAGATACTCCTGTTTCTTGAACTCGCCGCGATATACGTTGCCCTGCGCCCACACCCATGTGGGGCAGAACTCAGAGTTCTCGTTGGATGTATACGAGTAGCTACCGAATGCCGACAGATTGAGCGATGGCGCAAGCTTGTAGAGCAGTCGCATGTGGGTATTGAAGTACATCTCCTTCTGGTCGCTACGTTCGGCAAGTACGGCAGAAGGCGGATTGATACGATATGCAGAACCGTTCTTTGTCCAGTTGCCGTTGGCATCGCGTCCGGCAGGATAAGTAGGGTTCTGGCATGCAGCTGAGTAGAACAGCATCTGAGTGTCGAAGATGTCATTGTTCTTGTATGTAGATCCGAACACACCGAAGTCGCCGACGAGACGGTTGGCGAAAGCATGCTGCGTGACGTCAATCTTTGCCACAAAATTGTTGTAGTCCTTGGTCTTTATGATGGTGTTATGGTCGATATAACCGAACGACGCACGATAGTTCGACTGTTCCGAGCCACCGCTGAAAGCCAGGTAATGGTTCTGAACAAAGCCGGTTCGAGTGATTACATCGTAGAAGTTGTTTTTGTATCCGCCGTTGTTGGCGTATATCCCGAGGCGTTTGGCAGTAGCAAGATATTCGTCAGCCGACAGCATGTCGAGTTTCTTTGACATGGCTTCCAGTCCGATGTTTGTCTCGTAAGATATCTGGAACCCTTTGCCTGTGCCCCTCTTTGTCTTCACCTCGATAACGCCCGACGCACCGCGCGAGCCGTAGAGTGCGGTCTCGGCTGCATTCTTAAGCACCGAGAAACTCTCTATATCGGCAGGATAGATGGTAGAGAGCGTGGCGATATCGCTTGTCACGCCGTCGATGATGACGAGAGGGTCGTTGCCTCCGACTATAGACGTGGTGCCGCGCACTCGCACAGACGAGAGCTGCGCCATACGGTCCATGCCGTTCGAAGTAACGTTAACACCGGCTGCATTGCCGTTCAACACGTCGAGGGCATTGTTCACGATACCTTTGTTCTGTACCTTCAGGTATGTGGAGATCGTGTCGCGCTGCACGTTCAGCTCCTGCACCTGAGCAGTGGCGGATGCAGGTATTTGCAGCGAGACGACTGCCGCTGCAAATATGTATTTGTGTAGTTTCTGGAGTTTCTTCATCTGTTCACAGTATGTTTAGGCTCTCTATAAAATGTTTGTTTTATGCTGCTAAATTACAAATTATTCTGCAATTAAGCAAATAGACCCGAACTCAGTTGGCGCAACTGAAACTTTTTGTGTTAAAACGTGATGTAATGTTTTGCTAATCAGATAATAATAGGTAACTTTGCAGAAAATCTATAATACAACAAATCAATTCTTTTTATTTCAAAACAATGAAACAACTTTTACGTAACGTAAGCGCACTGATGGCTTTGTTCTTCGTCAGTGTGTTGGGCATTGTTGACGCTAAGGCCGAGACAATCACCCCCCCAATTGGTAACGACGTATGTCTGTTGAGTTCGCTCGACCTGACAACTGTCACTTATTTCAACGACGATAATAAGAATAAGGTGTATGCCGACAAGGCTACATTCGGTACACCGCTTATTATAGCCGGCGACACTTACACAACGGGTGTAGGTACACATGCTCCTTCCAAGTTCGTTGTGAAAGTGAATGGTGCGAAGAGTTTCCACGCTATCTTCGGCATCGACGGTGCAGCGCCTACCCAGGCTAAGCACGGCATCGTTTACTACACTGTCACTACTTACAACAGTAGCAAGCAGGCTACAACAGTGAAGAGTGGCACTATCACGGTTAACGACGCTGCAGGCACAACGGTCGACGTAGACCTTACCGGCGTAGTATACCTCATCCTCAACTTCGACAAGGGCGAAGAGGCTTGGGGCGACCACGTAGATCTCGGCAACGCCTACTTCAAGTACGCTGGCACAGCGCCGCAGCTCATCAACGAGTCGGACATGTGGCAGGGTGGCTCTAACGTAGTCACTATCCCTGATGCTCCTTGGGGGCAGGAATACATTCGTCTGTCTTCTCTCGAAATAGAAAAGACAAAGTGCTGTTGGGAAAACCACACGCCGAAGAAGGACAAGAGCATCGACGGCAACAATATCACCATTGGTGGCAAGGTGTACGAGAGCGGAGTGGGCACACACGGACCGTCGCAGATTATCATCAAGCTCAACGGATCAGTAACCGACTTCTACACTGTGCTCGGCGTTGACGACGAGGTGAAGGAAGCAGGCAACTTCGACTATCATGTTTACGTAAAGGCTGAAGGCGGTGCTACAGAGGATGTAGCCAAGGGCACTATCAACCGCTTCTCTAACCAGTCGGTAGACATACACGCAGACAACCTCAGCGGTTGGAAGTATCTCTATCTTGAGACTTCTAACGGCAACGACGGCACAAACACCTGCGACCACGTCGACTGGGCTAACGCATATCTCGTATTCCAGGATCAGAACTCTACACGTCCGTGCATCGTGAGTGCAGAAGAACTTACGACAAAGCTTGCATGTGCTACAACCGTATTCTCACAGCCTAACGTTCGCTTCATGCAGAAGGTTCGCTCTACCGTTACTGGCGCTCAGCTCTCTGTAAGCAATCTGCCCGCAGGTCTTACATGGAACGCAGCCCGCAATATCGTAGAGGGCGTAGTTGCTGAAGAAGGCGTGTACACTTATCAGATTAACGTTACTGTAGACGGCGAGACAACATCGGAAGATGTTACACTCACCGTGTCAAGCTCTCTGCAGCACCCTGTTCCGTTCATGGGCTGGCTCTCTTGGAACTCGGTTCAGGGCAACATCTCACAGAAAATTATTGAGCAGGCTGTAGAACTTTTCCAGAACAAGGGTCTGTACGAGTGCGGTTGGAACCACATCATGATGGACGACCTCTGGCAGGGCACACGCAAGGCTGACGGCACACCGCAGCCTAACGCATCACGCTTCCCGAACGGTCTAAAGACTGTTGCCGACTATGTTCACCAGAACGGCATGAAGTTCGGTCTTTATACCGACGCTGCTGACAGAACATGTGCTGGCGCATTTGGTTCGTATGGCTACGAGACAATCGACGCCAAGACATACGCCGAGTGGGGCGTAGACGTTGTGAAGTGCGACTACTGCTATGCGCCGGACGACGTAGAGACAGCCAAGAAGCGCTACAAGGCTCTTGCAGACGCTTTCGCTGCTGCAGGCAACAACACTATGCTCTACATCTGCGAGTGGGGCGTGCGCGAACCGTGGAAGTGGGGTGCTGAGGTAGGCGGACGCTGCTGGCGCATCTCGCAGGACGTACGCGACTGCTGGACGGGTTCTGGTAGCGGTGTGGGCGTCGTACAGAGCATCGAGGCTATGAAGAACCTCTCTGCTTATCAGGGCGTAAACCGCTTCAACGATTCGGATATGCTTTGCACTGGTCTACACGCTACGGGTAAGTCGTCTAACGACCTCTGCGGTGGCACTGGCGCCGGTATGACCGACGACGAGTATGCTACACAGTTCGCTCTCTGGTGTATGTGGTCTTCACCAATGGCTCTGTCGTTCGACCCGAGCAAGAACACTCTCACCGATGCCGACTTCAAGCTGCTGCGCAACAAGGAACTCATCGCTCTCAACCAGGACCGCATGGGGCAGCAGGGCGACCTCATCTCAGAAGCTGACAACCTCGTTGTCTTCGCAAAGGACTGTGAGAACGGCGACGTGGCTCTCTCTGTAACCAACATGTCAAGCTCGCAGAAGCAGGCTACATTCGACTTCTCTGCTATACCGGCTCTCGACCCGACAAAGACATACACCGTTCGCGACGTGATGGAGAACACTGAGGCAGGCGAGGCTACCGGCACATTTACAACCGACGTACGCAAGCACGCTACACGTGTGTTCCGTCTTGCTGAGAAGAAGGTGGTTGACGGCTTAGCTTCTACATTTTCTGAGAAGGACTTCACCATTGTTTCTGGCAAGAACTGCGTTAAGATGAATATGCCTGAGACCGCAGGACTCGCAAAGCGTATCCTCGTGAGCGATTTCGAGGGACGCATCGTAAGCGGACTCACCACTACTGCCGACAAGGCAAAGGTGGCTCTCGCAAAAGGGACATACCTCGTTACTGTAGTATGCAACGCTCAGGCAAGAACCGTGAAGGTACAGATCTAATGCTACACGCATAGAATATCACTTATACATTTTAATATATAAACCGCCCGGATAGGACAGTCGGAAACGACGCCTATCCGGGCGGTTTTTATATGTAACCGTTTCGTAAAGAGGTTGTCAATGCTTTTCAGCACAGCAGAAACGCTGACGTAACACCGTAGGCGTAACTTTGCGGCAGCTAAAAGAAAGTAAAAAGGATGAACAACAGAAACTGTAGTTTGGTGGCAGCGACGACGCTGCTGATGACTTGCTCCGCAGGGGCTTTCGCCCAGCAGATAAGCGGAACGGTCGTGGACAAGAAGAGCAACGAGACTCTTATCGGAGCTGTGGTGTCGGTGGAGGGCAGCAAGGCAAAGGCTGTGACCGACGCTGACGGCAACTTCGAGTTGAACGGACTGAAGAACGGAAAGTACACATTAAATATCAATTACGTAGGATACAAACCGCAACGCATCGAGGGCGTACGCATCAACGACGGCAAGGCTGAGGAGAGAATCAGCGTGGCGCTGCAGCCCGACGAGCAGCAGCTGGGCGAGGTGGTGGTGACAGCCGTGGAGCGTCGCAACACCGAGACGGCAATGGTGCAGCTGGCAAAGAACAGTGCGGTAATCGTGAGCAACGTGTCGGCACAGGAGATAAGCCGCACGCAGGACACGAACGCTGGCGAAGTGGTGCGTCGTGTGCCTGGCGTAAGCCTCATCGACGATAAGTTTGTGATGGTGCGCGGTCTCTCGCAGCGCTACAACAACGTATGGGTGAACGGCGGAGCCGTGCCCAGTTCGGAAGCCGACTCAAGAGCGTTCTCATTCGACATAATTCCCAGCCAACAGATAGATAACCTGACAATCGTTAAGTCGCCGTCGGCGGAATATCCTGCCGACTACTCCGGCGGGTTCATCATCGTGAACACGAAGGAGATTCCCGACGCAAACTCGCTAACCTTTTCAGTCGGTGGCAACTGGAACACTGCCACCGCTTTTAAAGACTTCTCTTACTCTAAAGGTTCCGCCACCGACTTCCTTGGCTTCGACAACGGCAAGCGCAGTCTGCAAGGCGGCATAAACGCTCGGCTAAACCCGCTGCAGGGAGCCGACGGCAAGCCTGTAGGTGACAATCTGTACAGCCTGACGGGCAACAAACTGAACAACGACTGGCTCGTGAAGCAGCGCAAACCCGTGGGTGACCTGAAGCTTGCGGCAAGCATGAGCCGCAAATGGAGCCTCAACGGAAACAAACTGGGCATGCTCGCAGCTGTAAACTACACCAACGAGCAGCGTTCGTACACCGACATGCAGAACAACCTATTCGGCATATACGACGCTACGAACGACCACTCCAACTATCTGCGCCACTCTACCGACGACCAGTACAACACGAACGTGCGTCTCGGCGCAATGCTTAATCTGACATTTCTCTCTCGTAACGGTAATCACAAATACCAACTGAAGAACATCTTCAACCAGCTGGCTACGAGCAGATATACCTGGCGCGAAGGCGTCGACGCACAGTCGAACGACGAGCACAGCGCCGAATATTTCTACCGCAGCCGCACTACTTACAACGGTCAGCTGACGGGAAAGCACACCTTCACCAGCGACGCCCTTGACTGGAGCATCGGGTACGCGTATGCCAACCGTCATCTGCCCGATCGTAGGCGCTATCTTCTCAACGACATACAGACTCCTGGCAAGATAGAGTTGCACACGGGCAACGACATCTCGCGAGAATGGACGCAGCTCGACGAGCACATCGTCTCGTTAGGCGTGAACGACAAGCACAGCTTCAGCTTCGGCTCATGGCAGCCGTCGCTGCAGGTGGGTGGCTACGGCGAGTATCGCACACGTACTTACAACACGCGCGCTTTCTACTACCAGTGGAACCCGTCGATATGCACTCTGCCCTCCGACTTCCAGCAGGGCGACGTGACACGCCTGCTCAGCGACGAGGCGAATATGGGCTACGACCGTCTGTATATGTTCGAGCAAATGCAGATGCGCAACAATTATCGTGCGCACAATCTCATGGGGGCTGGATATGCTGCCGTAGACCTGCCGCTGGGCAAGATCGGCGTGCATGCCGGCGTGCGTTTCGAGCATAACGACATGGAGCTGATCTCGAACTCTCGCGACACGGAGAAGAGCGAGAGCAGCCGCCACTACCGCACGAACGATTTCTTCCCGTCGCTGAACACTACGTATAAGTTCAACGATCAGCACCAGATGCGCTTCTCTTACGGCAGAAGCATCAACCGACCGGAGTTCCGCGAGGTTTCGCCGTCGGTTTACTACGACTTCGACCTTGCGAGCGACGTGCAGGGCAACACCGAACTGCGCAGTTGCTACGTTGACAACGTCGACTTGCGCTACGAGTTCTACCCGTCGCGAGGCGAATCGATATCTCTCGCTGCGTTCTACAAGCATTTCGACTCGCCTATCGAGTGGACATACACCGTAGCCGGAGGCACCAACCTCGTCTACTCGTACAAGAACGCGAAGAGCGCCAACAACTACGGCTTGGAGCTTGACATACGAAAGAATCTCGGCTTCATCGGACTGCCCGACTTCAATTGGTCGTTCAACGGAGCGCTCATAAAGAGCCGTGTGGAGTTTGCGAAAGGCTCGAAAGAGGAGAACAGACCGATGCAGGGTCAGTCGCCTTATCTCGTGAACACGGGCTTCTTCTACAAGAACGCCAAGCAGCAGCTCGACATCGCCCTACTCTACAACCGCATCGGCAAGCGCATCATCGGCGTTGGACGCAGCGAAGGCTCGGCGGCGAGCGACGACAACGCCCGCGTGCCGCACAGCTACGAGATGCCGCGCAACACTATCGACCTTTCGGTTAGCAAGAAGTGGGGCGAACATTGGGAACTGAAGCTCAGCGTGCGCGACTTGCTGGCGGAGCGTGTCTACTACAAGCAGTTTGCCAACGTGAAGTATGCCGACGGCAGAAAGGCAGAGAAGGAGGAAGTGGCACGTTGCTACCGACCGGGACGCAACATAGGAATCTCGGTAATTTGTAATTTGTAATTAGTAATTATTAATTGGTGATATACAATAATATTAGAAACAAGTTTATTTAATTCACATATTATGAACAAGAAGTATCTTTTAGGATGCCTCAGCATCCTCGCAGCAACCGCAACTCTCGGCAGCTGCACCGACGACAACACAAGCAATGACGACAACGCAAACGCAGGCTACATCTGGACTACAGACGGCGGACTGAAGGCTTGCAACCAGCTGCTCTTCAACGAGCAGGGCAATGACGACACCAAGGGAACGGTGATCGGCAACGGCGATCAGGAGTTTGTCTTCACCGGCAAGCAGACACTTAAGAAAGGAACATACACGCTGAAAGGCTGGGTATATATAGCTTCGGGCGCTGAGCTCACCATCGAGCCGGGCACCGTCATCAAGGGCGACAAGACAACAAAGGCGGCTCTCATCGCTGAGCGCGGCGGCAAGCTCATCGCTCAGGGTACGGCTTCCGATCCTATCGTCTTCACATCAGCACAGCCCGCAGGCAGCCGTCGTCCTGGCGACTGGGGCGGCATCATCCTCTGCGGAAAGGCTAAGAACAACCAGAACGAGATGCAGATTGAGGGCGGTCCGCGCACAAAGCATGGCGGCGACAACGACGGCGACAACTCGGGCGTTCTGAGCTATGCTCGTATCGAGTTCGCAGGCTATCCGTTCAAGGCCGACCAGGAGATCAACGGCTTGACTCTCGGATCGGTAGGTTCGGGCACAAAGATCGACCACGTGCAGGTTTCTTACTCTAACGACGACTCGTTCGAGTGGTTCGGCGGCGCTGTCAACTGTAAGTATCTCATAGCATACAAGGGTTGGGACGACGACTTCGATACAGACAACGGCTACTCTGGCAAGGTGCAGTTCGGTCTGTCGGTACGCGACCCGCGTCTTGCCGACCAGAGCCAGAGCAACGGCTTCGAGAGCGACAACTGTGCCGACGGTGCGAAAGTTCCGCCTTACACTACAGCTACATTCTCTAACATCACGTTCGTAGGTCCGAAGGCTGCAGCCGACTTCAAGAACGACAAGTCGTACATCACCGGCGGCAACTACTTCCCGAACAACGGATCGGGTCTCGGCAAGTTCCAGTCGGCTATGCAGATACGCCGTTCTTCTCGCCTCAACTGCGTCAACTCTGTGGCTACCGACTGGCCTATCGGTCTTATCATCGACGGCGAGAAGGGCAACACCGTAGAGCAGGCTAACGCCGGAACACTCAACCTTAAGAACATATACTTTGCAAACATGGACGTTGTAGGAACAGACGCAAACAAGTGCTACGAGGACAAAGAGTACGACTTCAAGACAAAGTCGGTGAAGGCAGACAGCGAGATGTCGTTCTCTCACCGCTTCTTCGAGAAACAGGACGGCAACAGATACTTCGCCGACAAGTCGCAGCTGATGCTCACCGACGGTAAGGGCGTTGGTGTTCCGTTCATGCCGCAGGCTGGCAGCTTGCTGTTCGGCGCACAGAACTTCGACGGTCTCGACTCTTGGTTCGACCAGGTAACATACATCGGAGCATTCAACGCTGGCGACAACTGGCTCGACGGTTGGACCAACTTCGACCCGCAGAATGCTAACTACTAAAAGAGTTTTGAATTTTGAGTTTTGAATTTTGAATTATGCGCTTTGCGCATTTTGAATTTATGAATTTGGAGTTGAGATTTGTAAGTGGCGAATTCTTAATTCAAAATTGAACAACTCAAAATCGGCGCAGCCGATAATTCAAAATTCAAAATTCAAAACTCAAAACTCAAAATTCAAAATATAAACACACAAAAAAGACCGGGCGACGTGACGATTCACGCGCTCGGTCTTTTCATTTTATATATACCTAATCTTACCTGTTCGTTACTTTACAACCTTGCGAGCCTTGCCGTTAGAAAGCTTGTTGATAACGATGCCCTTGCGAACGGTATCGGCGTTGAGAGTCTTGCCGTCAACGGTATAAGAAGCAACAACCTTAGCCGGAGCCTCTTCTGTCTTAACGTTCTCTACAGCTGTCTCGTCCTTCTCCAAGTCGAAGTACCATGTTCCGAAGCAGTCCTGCTCATCATTCAGATCCACATAGCCGAAACCCTGGAGGTAGCGACCGTCAGGAGTGATTGCTGTAACCTCGTTGAGGTTCTTCTCGTCCATTGTAGCGAACTCTGTTACAGCAGGATAAAGGTCGGCGAGAAGCTTCATCTCATTTGTGCCAGCAGGACACATAGTAGCCTTGCGTGCGTATGTTTCCTTATCCTCTACGAAACCTACAACAGTACCTTCGTTGCTGATACCGGTAGCGTAGTAGCATGTCACAGCGCTTGCGTCCGGACAAGAGAGCAACTGCAGTGTGTCAGCCTCCAAGTCGAAGCGAGCCACGCGATCGCCCTCGTCTTCCTGACCTCTGCCTACCATCTTTGTGTGATAGTTTACAGCAAGCCACTTGCCGTTAGCGCTCATCGCAGCACCGGTGAAAATATCGTAGGGCTGAGCACCACTCAGTTCGAATGTAGTATCAACGAAACGCTTGCTCAGAAGGTTTGCAGAGTAGGTCTTGCCGTCACGGTTGCGAACCCAATACACCAACGGGTAAGACGAGAGGTTGTCGCAAACAGCGCCCCACAGTACAGAGCCATCAGCGTTGCCACCGTATGCGATAGCTCCGTTCACCTCGTAACCAGCCCATTCGTCTGAGAGCTCAGGCAGCTTCTGCATAACGCCGTCTACCATCACATAAGGAGCCTGAACGAATGTGGTATTGTCGTATGTAACACCGCAGTTCACCTTGCCGTCAGAAGTGGCATAGTGAACGAGCGAACTGCCCTCTACCGACTCGTCGACCAGAGCTGTCATAGAGCCTGTTGCGAAATCGAACTTAGTCGACTTTCCGTAGATATCGCCATAGCCTACACCGTCGTTGGTGACAGAGCGGATAGAAGCCAGGTCGTCAAGATCAGCGTCGGTTTCGCCGAGGTTAGGCGACTGGAAATACTTGATCTGTTTTGCCTGTGTGTCGTAGATGAAAGCGCGTCCCTCTGTATCGCCGCCAGCAACGTAGCGTCCGTTAGCAGAGATGGTGATACCCATCATCAACGCATTGTCCTCGTAAGGAATGTAAGATAACTTCTGTGCTGACGCACCACATGTTGCAGCCAAGAGGGCTACAGAAAGTAGAATCTTTTTCATAATTTTCGATTATTAAATATAACAATATTCTTTATATATGTTTATTTCAAACGTCTTGCAAAGGTAAAGAAAAGAAATGTAATGCAACAACAAATAAAAATAAGAAATGCAAAAAATCAACAAAATTATAGTTTTATTCAGTAAATATACATCAATTTAGAACAAAAACGGGCATTATTGTATATAATTACTTAACAAACCGAATATTATTTATAATTTTGCACCTCACAATCTCAACACCTCAACATCTCAACACCTCACCATCTTAACACCTATAATATTATGTACAATACAGAAAACAAGCAGAAAGGACGCTTCGCTCCGTCGCCAACGGGACGCATGCACTTGGGCAATGTGTTCAGCGCGCTGCTGTCGTGGCTTTCTATAAAGGCGCAGGGCGGCGACTGGGTGCTGCGCATAGAGGATATAGACCCGCAACGCTCGCACATGGAGTATGCCGACCTGATAATGAGCGACCTCGAATGGCTCGGACTGACTTGGGACGAGGGTCCGTTCTATCAGAGCGAACGCGGCAAGATATACGAGGCAGAGCTGCAGAAACTTACAGACCGCGGCTTGACATACCCGTGCTACTGCACACGTGCCGACATTCTGGCTACGCAGGCGCCGCACGAGAGCGACGGACGCGTGGTGTATAAGGGCACATGCCGCAACCTGAAGCCGGGAACGCACAGCGGTCCGGCGGCTATCCGTATGCGTGTGCCGGATGAGGGCGAGGGCATCATCACGTTCGTCGATGGACACTACGGCGAACAGACCGTCGACCTGACGACGCAATGCGGCGACTTCATCGTGCGACGCAAGGACGGAGCATGGGCTTACCAGCTTGCGGTGGTGGTGGACGACGCACTGATGGGCATTACGGAGGTGGTGCGCGGACGCGACTTGCTGCTTTCGTCGCCGCAACAGATATATCTCGCCAACCAACTTGGTTTCGTTCCGCCGCGCTTCACCCATCTGCCGCTGCTCTGCAACACGGCGGGTCAGAGACTGTCGAAGCGCGACCGCAGTCTCGATATGGAGGCTTTGCGATCGCGCTTCGAAGCTGAAGAGATTATAGGCATGCTGGCTTACAAAGCCGGTCTGCAGGAGTCGCCAGAAAGGGTGACAGCGCAGCAACTTGTGGCGGGGTTCGATTGGAGCAATATCGGCTGCGAAGATATTATCTTAGTTGAGAGTTGAGAATTGAGAATTGAGAGTTATGATATGCAATGAAGTGAATATATTTTGCTAAAAACTATAATACACAATATTGCTGAAAATTATAATATATATTATTGTCGCTGAATTTCAGCTATAAAGGTAATCATAACTCTCAATTCTCAACTCTCAACTCTCAATTTTCAACTCTTAAAGCTTAACCTTAACGATAAGCTTGCGAATCTTTCCCTCGCCAATCACCGGTGCGTGCGGATCTTCAGGCCACACAATCATAAATTCGCCCGGGTGCATCTTCACGTATGCCGAAGCCGGCTCTGCATAGAGCGCGCAATCGGCATCAGCGTCGTAAGGCTTTGTCTCGTTCGTGCAGTCCTCTATCGCCTTCCAACCGATTGTCTCCTCGCCTTCGAGAAGGATATGGATGTCGATATACTGATGGTGCACCTCAAGCACCTGCTTGTCGGCAGCTACGCACTCGGGGTTTACGTTGTTGATGAACAGTTCGTCGCCCTGCAACTCTATGCGTCCGCAGGGAGTATTGAGCAGGTCGTGCGACTTGACGTAGTCGAACACGGTTTTGAACAACGGATGAAGCGACTCTACGCGGTCGCTGTGCTGAAGATTTGAAAGTACCATTTTTTCAGTTATTTTAGTTGATTGTTTTTCTTAGTAGGGAGTTATGCAAACTCCCCATTTTTAATTATTGCTGTACGGCAAAACAGACAGCAATAATAATCATTACCTTTTTCTCACTCTGCTGCGTCCAACGCAGCCATAGCCTCGCGAGCGAAGTCCACAGCGTCGCCCTGCGCCTCACTCGGATATGGGGTGTGGCGTCGAGTCCATGCTTCGTCGATGGCATAGAAGTCGAACTGCGGCATCGGCTTACCGTCGAACGTAGCGTCGAGCGCGTCGAAGTACATACGCCAGCGCGGATAGTAGAAGTCGCGCAGCACACCGCTCCACTCCTTGTGAGCATACTCGCGCAGACCGCCTTGCTCAGCCGCCTGACGGTTGCCCCAAACGGTGATTTGCGTGCGTGCGTTCCACTCGTAGTGGTCGGCTTCGGCTTCGGTAGTGGCTATCGACCGCGCCTGCTTTATCCATCTGCCCACCATGAAGTCGGGCATGGACGAGAGCAGGCGGTCTTGCTGCAGCAACAGACTGAGGAAACGCTGCGTGGTGTGGCGGAACATCTTGCGGTCGTTCGCCTTATACGCCGCCACAATCTCGTTGTAGACGAGTCGGGCGCGCTCGGCTACAGCCTGTCGCGTGATGTCGACAAGGTCGTAGCGGAAGTTATCGTTAGCCGGCATTTCGGCAGCAGCCTCAACCATGAGTCTGGCTGCGTCTATCACGCACTCTGGCTCGTAGTAGTCGACGGTCTCCGCCCACGATGACACCCACTCCACGTCGAGCGACGGGCGTGCGCAGAACACCGACTCGCGGCAACCCTGACTGACATTGTCTGCCGGACAGCCGTATATGGACTGAGCAAGCAGAATCCACGCCGCGATCACATTCGGGTTAGTCACATTGCCGTAGCGTGCCTGCACGTATCGGCTGAGCCAGTCGCTCCATACGATACGGTCGGCGTCGGCGGTGCTCCAAGGCAGGTCGCATACGAGTTCGTACATCACGGGATTGTTCTCTATGCCCTCCATCGTCAGTCCTACGCCGCGCATCGTAGACGAGAAACGACTGCTGCGAGCCTTGTAGAACTCGTCCACGACGTGCTGCAGCTTGCCGAACAAGCCCACATTGCCACCGTAGTTGAGCAGCATGCAGTAAGCCCAATCGTGTCCGTCGAAGCCATTCTTGCGATACCATGTCGACTCGGGGTCGCCCCATTGCGGTCTACTCTCCGAGAAGAGGTCGAGCACGAGCATATCGCCGTTGCGCAGATGGCGTATCATCTCGGGATGCGGACAAGCCTGCCATGCCTGCACCACCCACACCGCCGCAGGGTTCACGCGTTTCATCTCGCGCATTATCGCTTCGCCCGCCGCGCGCAGGTCTACGCCCTCAACGCTTCCGCCCTCGTGGAAGGGGTCCATGCTGTAGAACGAGGCTTTGCCGTAGAGACGCTGCTGCTCCTTATAATATAAAGAGGCTATCTCGGTGAAGCGCTTGTCGGTGGGCAGCAGGAAAGCGGGGCGCTTGTAGCCGCACCACATGCCGGGGTCGCTGACGTCGAGACCGAGTCGCTGGCGTGCGTCGTGAGGCACCATGCCCGAGTAGCCGGGCAGACATACGTTGATGCCGAGCTCGTTCATGCGCTTCACAATCTGCTTCTGCAGCGCCTCACGCTGATCATACCAAGCGTCCGAGTTCGGACCGCCCCACCCTTCCATATTGTTCATCAGCCACCAAGCCTGAAACGCCGGACCGGCTATAATCCGGTCTATTTCGGCACGCGTGTAGCCGAGCTTCAGCAGCACGTTGCGCCAGACAACGTCGGTGCCAACGATGTCGAGGCAGAGGTTTATGCCGTGCAGCGCCATCCAGTCAAGCTCCTGCTCCCAGCGCTTCCAGTCCCAGAACGCCATCGAATACGAAAGTGTGCAGTAGTTGAGGTAGTAGCGGTATTTTATGTCGGTCTCGCGGCGCTCCTTCTTGCTCCAAGGCGGCAGCACCTTCGGCAGACGGGCGTGCATCGAGTTCCACGAGAGCTGAATGCCGAGGCGGTACTTCAGATACTGATGCACGCCGTAGGCTATGTTAACGTAGCTGTTGCCCCGCACCGTCACCTTGCCGTGGCGGTAGCCTACCTCGTAGAACTCGCGGTCGGACGGCACAAGCTCTGTGCGGAACTTGCGCGAAGCGTCTTTGTCGATGCGCTCAAGCAGCGAGTCGACGGGCGATGCGGTGGCGTCCAACGAGGCGAAACCGAGAAAGAATGATATAAAAAGTAGTATTTTGCGTATTTGCATAGGTCGTATAATGATTTGTCCGCTGCAAATTTACTAATAATAATTGGGTAAGCCTAATATAAAAACAGAAGTTTAAGAGGTGACGATCTAAACTGAAGTCGTCGGTTTGCGTACGCCGCCCGATCGGATTCCGTACGCCGCCCGATCAGATTCCGTACGCCGCCCGATCGGATCGCGTTCGGGTGACGATGACTTTTCGCGGCGTTTTACGCAATAGTTCTTCAGTTATTACCAATCACTTCTTAAACTTCCGAGGAAATTTTCAAAACAATTTATCTACGTCGATTGACACTCCTACCTGCAACGTAATGCCGTCTGTGAGCGGCGAATTGAGGTAGTAGTGCTTCGGGCGATAGTTGAGCAGGTTGTCGAGAGCGGTGGTTATGCTCACCGCCTTGCCAATGCGCTGCTTCAGCGAGAGCTTCCACATGGTGTAGGCAGGATACTCCACCTTCACCGTGCCCTCGGTCACGTCGTAGTAGTTCTTGAACTCTACGTTCTCCGTGCCCGAAAGCAGGCGTCCGTTGAGCGAAACATATATGCCGTAGCGCTTCGTGAACTGATGGTCGTAGTCGACATTGGCGTTCAGAGCGTGCGCACGTGCAGGGATATACTGGTTGTTGATGGTGTTGCCCTCCTTGTCTTTCGGCAGGCGCTCTTTGGTGTGAGCGTAGGTGAGGCGTGCCGAGATGCCGTTCTGCCAGCGTCCCTGTATGCTTACGTCGGCGCCGAACACTCTGTAGTTGGCGAGGTTGGTATAGGGCAGATACGGCAGTTTGTCCTCTATCGACTTGAAATAGGGCGCCGATGTAGAGATTTTGTTGCTCACATTATTGTAGAATGTCGACACGGCGAGACTGCAGTTGGCACGTGTGTACTCGGCAGAGAGCGTGAAGTTGTGGCTCTTTTCGGCTTTCAGATGCTCGTTGCCCTCAACGATCCAGATGCCAGCCATGTCGAAGTTGTAGTAGCGCTCCTTCAGCGACGGCGCACGGAAGCCCATTCCGTAGCCTGCACGCAGCACGAGGCGGCGATTGAGCTTATAGCGGAGGTTGAGCTTCGGCGTAAACTGCGAGTTCTGACGGTCGGAGAAATAGTCGTAGCGCACGGCGGCTACGGCTTCGAGCTTGTCGGTGATGTTCCAGTCGTACTGCGCGAACACGTCGTAGCAGTCCTGCTCGCGCGCCGAACCGGCGAGATAGGTGTTATACAGATAGTCGTGCATGTAGTCGGCACCTGCGGTGAGCATCGCCGTCTCGCCGAACGAGTGGCTGTAGAGCAAGCGGAACGTGTTCTGCACGTTGCTGTAGTCGCGAATGTCGAGGTGGCGCAGCTGCTGGTAGTCAGACTTGTCATACTGGTCGAAGGAGTAGTTCGCCTGCAGGTTGTCGTCCTTGGTAATCAACCAGTCGAGACGCAGACCGCCGGAGAAGTCGCGATAGCGTTCGGGCAGGTTCACGGTGCGCGTAGTCTCGCGGAAGAAGTAGCCGGCACGTGCTCCGACGCTCAGTCGGTCGGAAGGTCGCCACGTCAGCTTGTCCTTGAAGTCGACGGTGCGCTCGCCGTAGATGGTAGAAATAACGCGCGTCACGGGGTTGGCGGCGCTCGTCACATTGTAGTTATCCATGCTGTGATAGTTGGCAGAGAACGCATTGCTCCAATGCTTCGAGCGGAGTGCGAACACGCCGCCATAGCGCTGGTCGTTGTGTTTGGCGTAGCGTGCGTTCACGTTCAGCGTCCAAGGCTCGGTGGCGTTCTTCGTGATGATGTTCACCACGCCGCCCGCAGCACTGCTGCCGTACAACGCCGACGATGCGCCTTTCACTATCTCGATGCGCTCAACGCCCGCCATAAGCAGACGCGAGAAGTCGACGTCGTCCATCGACTCGCCTGCGAGACGCTCGCCGTCTACAAGAAAAAGGATGCCCTGTCCGCCGAATCCGGCGAAGTTGAGGTGGGTCTGCTGATTCATCGAGTAGGAAAACTCTACGCCTGGCAACTCCTGCTGCAGCAGATCCTGCACGTTCGTGGCATCGGTGCGGGCTATGTCGCGCGACGAGATGACGCGTGTCTGTATAGGCGTGTCCTTCAGAAACTTCGGCGTGCGTGTGCCCGTCACCACCACTTCCTCCAGTTCGTAATGGCGGAAGATGGAGTCGAGCTGCACATCGTCGAGTTCTGGGTCTGCCTGCGCCATCGCCGCCTGCGCGGTTGCGAGAAGAGCGAGCGGAAGTATTATGTTTTTTATCATTGTTCTTAATACGGATACTTGTAATTAATGGTCAGGAAGCACTTCTTGCCTTCGGGCGAGATGAAGTCGGCGAGCTGCAGCGCGGCGTAGGTGCCGTCGGCGAGTCGCAGGATGAAGACATGCTTGTTGGGTATGTAGTCGGGCGGCACGTTGAACTTGAACTCAAGCCATGACGAGAGCACCTTGTTGACATCGATGCCCTGCGACGGCACGAGACTTAGCAGCATCTGTTCCTGACTGCTCCACACTTCGTTCTCGCTCCACTCGTCGGCTGTGAACTCCTTGTTGGCGAATTCGGTGCTCGAGGCGGGCAGCTGGTCTAAGGATGTGTATTGCGTCTCGTAGACAGCGCCACCATTCGTGCGCACGTTGTTGCGATGCACGGCGAAGCTCCACTCCTCGGGGTCTTGCTGAGCGTCGGTCTTGGTGAGCTCGCGGAACTCGTTGTTCTGTATGCCTGCGCCCCACACGTCGAACCAGTACATATACTGACCCGAACGACCGTCCCACTCGCTGCCTTCGCTGAGCGCAAACGGGATAGGACGCTTCTCGAACTCGGTCTGAGCCTTAAGCAGAGCGTCTTCGTCGCCGGCTTCTGCAAGGCGCTGCAGGCGTGGCAGAGAGACATAATACCAGTCGGTCCAGCTCGTAGCGTCGATAACAAGCTGTCCTTTCGCCGGCACAACCGGCTTCGGCTGGTCGTATATATCATCAAAAATGCCGTTGCAGGCTGTGAGCAGGTGTAAGCTCACAGTTGCAACAGCAAGTAAAATGGCTTTTTTAATCATTATACTATTTTCTCAAATACTTCTTACCGTTGACAATAACAATGCCCTTATAGTTGTTGTCCACACGCTGACCAGCGAGGTTGTATGTTCTTCCGTCTGCCGGAGCGGTAGCATTGGCGTTTACGCCCTCAATAGAGGTTGCAGGAGCGCTGAACACAGACACGATACCGAAAGGCATTGCGCCCATCTGGAAGGTGTTGACGATAGAGCTTACGTTGTTGCCTTCATACTTCACGAGAATGTTGTTAGCCTTGCCTGCTGCGAACTCATAGTCCTTGTCCATTGTTGTAACGCCGCCCTTCACGGCTGTGAAGTGGAACTTGAGTCCGTCGTTCTTATAGTCGCGGTAGTAGCCGCCCTGCTCCTCGTCGTAAACGAGTCCCTTCACGGTGTACGAACCGAGTGTAAGGTCGCCCATGATGGTGTTTGCGAGCGTGTAGCTCGGAACAGCAACGTCGAGCTTGTCTGTTTCGCCGTCCTTGTATCGGCGCAGCTCGTATGTTACGTTGTCGTTGTTGTATGTAAACTGTCCGCCTACTGTAACAGTGATGGGGTTAGACACCGCCTTTACGTAGTAGCCATTCACGCTGTAGGTCATAGGCATCGGCATGCTGCCGTACTGGAACACAACAGTAAGCGAGAGCGAGTTGTCTGCCATGTTGTATGTGCCTGAAAGCGATGTGCCGGTGATTTTCTTCTCGGCTCCGTTCACTGTCACCTTTGTGCTGAAGGTCTGGTCGGCGAATGTCACAACGTGATTCTCGCCCATTGTGAATGTAGCTCCGCTGATGGTGAACGACGGGATAGTCTGCATACCCTTCATCTCAGGCAGGGTGATGTTGCCCGACTCCATGCCGTTCATAGCGAACAATATTGTGTCACTGGGATTGTCGATGCTCATTGTTGATACGCTCATGTTTGAAGCGCCTACAAACTTCATCGGTCCGTGCATTTGTGCCATAATTGTTGTTGCTGTGAGAACAGCGAACAAAAGAGTGAAGATTCTTTTCATAAAAAGAGTTGTGATTATTTTATTTGTTTATATTATATTTTTATTGGTGTATCTTAGGGGGTGCACTTGTCTCAAGTGCACCAGCCGAGCTATTGGTGAACTTCTTGCATGGTTGGTGCACTTGAGACAAGTGCACCCCCTATGAGCTATTGGTGAACTTCTTGCTTGGTTGGTGCACTTGAGACAAGTGCACCCCCTATGGACACTACGAAGAGGGCGAGCGCGGCGCTCATCTCCACCACATGATGCAGCGGATCGACCCATATCTCCTTGAAGAGTCCGTTGCGTGCGATAACCTCTACGAAGGTCCAGAACACGATGACCGTAGCGTAAGCCATGCGCAGATTGCGTCCCCAGGTGGCTATATACATCTGTTTCTTGAACATCAGCGCCGAACCGACGAGACAGACGGCTGCAACGGCGTAGGTTACGGGGTGATGGTCGCCGAGGAATACGGGGTCGTAGCAGAACATGAGCAGCATGTAGAGGCCCCACATCATGATGTTCCATTCCATGAACACAACGATGCTCGGATGATACGCCATCGGGCGCAGCTCTACCTTCTCGTTTATGCCGCAATGTCTCTGTACCCAGCGGATGAACAGACAGCCGGTGCGGGTGCAGAAGGTGTACATCACTACGAACATCATCCACATGCCGAACGTGGCGGGCATGATGAGATATTCTGGACGCGAGCCGCGCAGCTCTTTAAGCTCGGCACGCGAGAAATCTTCGAGCGGTGTGCCGTTGATTGTGAACGTATGGTTGACACCAACGCCGTTGACGTATTCCGTGACAGTCTGCACAACGCCGTTGCCTACAAGATCGCAATGTACGCCGAAGCGCTGAGCGAAGTAAGCGAACAGAAACTCCACCCAACCGGTCCAGAAGAGCAAGGCTCCGGCGAGTCCGAAGCAGGTCTGGCGTGTGTCGCCCTTCACAAACACACCGGCTATGGTGATCACAAGTCCTACGAAGCCCATCAGAAACGCCGAATAGTGAAGCGTTGTCGGCTCAAGGAAGTGCTCCATCAAAATCATAAGAGCATGCCCTAACGGCATCAGAAGAAGTACGATAAGCAATGACCCGATGGTCTTACCAAGATATTTCTTTTTCATTGTCGTTGAGTATTTTAATTTTACGGTTGCAAAATTAGGCATAATCGGCGAATTATGAAATACCTACTTTTAATGATTTTGCCTAATATACAGTAAAATACGTAAAAAAACGACAGCAGAGCGCTATTTGTTTTGATGATTTTCTATAACTTTGCACCCATTAGTAACAGATGTCTCGCTATCTGCGGCTTCATCCGTGCGAGACATTCCATATAAATATTTAATATAAAGATGAAAGACATGAAAAAGATTAGAGCAGCCGTAGTGGGATACGGCAACATCGGACATTATGCGATTCAGGCGCTTGAGGCTTCCGACGACTTTGAGATTGCTGGTGTAGTGCGCCGTCACGGTGCGGAGAACAAGCCTGCCGAACTGGCTCAGTACGAGGTAGTGAAAGACATTCGCGAACTGAAGGACGTGGACGTAGCTATCCTTGCTACTCCGACACGCTCGTGCGAGGAGTACGCAAAGCAGATTGCTGCACTCGGCATCAACACCGTAGACAGCTTCGATATACACACTTCTATCGTCGACTACCGCCGCACTCTCTCTGAGGTGTGCAAGAAGAACGGCACGGTGAGCATCATCGCTGCCGGTTGGGACCCGGGTTCCGACTCTATCGTGCGCACTCTGATGCAGAGTCTCGCACCGAAGGGACTCAGCTACACCAACTTCGGACCGGGCATGTCGATGGGTCACAGCGTATGCGTGCGCTCTAAGGAGGGCGTGAAGGACGCTCTCTCTATGACTATACCGAAGGGCGAAGGACTGCACCGCCGCATGGTGTACGTAGAACTCGAGGAGGGTGCAAAACTCGAAGACGTTACGGCAGCTATCAAGGCTGACCCCTATTTCTCTAACGACGAGACTCACGTGTTCGCCGTACCGTCGGTTGACGCCGTGCGCGATATGGGTCACGGCGTACATCTCACTCGCAAGGGCGTGAGCGGCAAGACTCAGAACCAGCGCATGGAGTTCACCATGAGCATCAACAACCCTGCACTCACCGGTCAGGTGCTCGTCAACGTGGCTCGCGCTTCAATGCGCCAGCAGCCAGGCTGCTACACAATGGTTGAAATTCCGGTTATCGACATGCTCGCCGGCGATCGTGAGGAACTTATAGCTCACCTCGTATAAGGCAATGAAAAACAAACGTGTACTGATTGCCCACCTCGCCATTCTCTCCGCCTGCTCCATCTGGGGTCTCATGGCTCCTATCTGCAAGGACGCGATGCTGAACGGGGTGGACAATCTGAATACGGTATACCTGCGCGCCTTGGGCGGAGCGGTGTTCTTCTGGATAACGTCGCTCTTCACCAAGCACGAGCACGTGCCGCTCAAGGACATCTTCGTGCTGTGCGGAGCCGGAGTGTTCGGACTCGTGTGCAACCAGTGTTGCTTCACCATCGGTCTGAGCATCACCACCCCGTCTAACGCTGCCATCGTAACCACATCGCTGCCTATCTTCGCAATGATATTCGCAGCGCTTATCCTGAAAGAACCTATCACGGGACGCAAGGCGCTGGGCGTGGGCGTAGGCTGCTCGGGCGCCGTCATTCTGATTGCCAGCACTGCTGTTGCCAACGACTCGCGCATCGGCGACATACGCGGCGACCTGCTGTGCGTGGCTGCGCAGATGTCGTTCGCGCTCTACCTCTCGCTCTACCGCGACATACTGAAACGTTACAGTCCGATAACCATGAGCAAGTGGATGTTCACGTGGGCTACCCTCCTGCTCACGCCGTTCCTCGGCTCGCACGCCGTGTCTACCGACTGGCAGGCTGTCAGCCTCAAGACATGGCTCGAAACGGGCTTCGTGGTGTTCTTCGGAACCTACATCGCCTACCTTTGCATGCAGACAGCGCAACGCACGCTGCGCCCCACCGTGGTGAGCATCTACAACTATATGCAGCCCGTGGTGGCAGTATCGGTGAGCATCGCCTGCGGCATGTGCCTCTTTACGTGGAAGCAAGCCGTGGCTGTAGTGCTCGTCTTCAGCGGCGTATGGCTCGTAATCAAGTCGAAGTCGCGAAAGGATATGGAGTTGAAGCAAAGCTAAAGTAGCCTGCATCGACAGGTACGTACATTAACTGATACTGAAACAGAAACATATATGAGAAGACTATTTATCACAGCTGTCCTCATGGTTGTAACCTTGATGACTGTAAATGCTCAGACAGCATTGAAGAAAGTGTATGACGAGAGCCTCGACCCGATGGAACAGATCGACAAAGCGCTTGCCGTGGCTAAGGCAGACGGCAAGTTTGTGGTGTGCCAGGTGGGCGGCAACTGGTGTCCGTGGTGTCTGCGCTTCGCCGACTTCGCCGAAACTAACGAGGCGGTAAGCAAGATGATCGGCGAGAACTTTGTGCTCATCCACGTCAACTACAATCCGCGCAAGGCTGGCGGCGAAGAGGCTGCACAGAAAGCCGCAAAGCTGATGGAGCGTCTTGACAACCCGGCTCGCTTCGGCTTCCCCGTCTTCGTGGTGCTCGACGCCAACGGTAAGGTGCTGCACACGCAGGGCTCAAGTTTCCTCGAAGAGGACAAGGGCTACAGCGAGAAGAAGGTGCTACGATTCTTCAAGAATTGGACCCCGGCGGCTGTAAAGAAGCATTAATAACCTACTGCATTCCTGCCGTTGGCATTGGAATGAATACGATAAAGAAAGCAATTAACAAACAAATCTATAAAAGGTATGAAAAGAAATCTTATGTACGTTGCAGTCTTGGCTGCAGCAATAATGGTGTCTTGCAATGGCAAGAACACCGCACAGAGCGAAGCGAACACCGATTCGACAAGCGTAGCTGACACAACAGCCAGCGAAAACCTCGACCTCGCTGCCGTTGCCGGCACATACGAGGGCACTCTGCCTGCAGCCGACTGCCCGGGCATCAAGACCGTGCTCACTATCAATGCCGACAGCACATACCAGCTCAAGCAGGACTACATAGACCGTAAGGATGGCCACGACGAGGCAAGCGGCGTACTGGAGGTTCTCGACAACAGCGTACTGATGCTTGTTCGTCCGTCGAGCGGCGAGCACACATTCTACAAGGTTAAGGACAACAGCAGCGTAATTATGACCGACTCGCTCGGCAATGAGCCTGAGGGCGAAATGGCAAAGCTGTATGTGCTGACAAAGAAGTAAGCCGAACGTATGAATATTCTCGAACTATCACAGACCCGCTTCTCTGCTCGCAAATATACCGACGAGGCGGTAAGCGATGCCGACTTGGCATACATCCTCGAGTGCGTCCGACTGGCTCCGTCGGCTGTTAACCGTCAGCCGTGGAAGTTTGTCGTGGTGCGCAGCAAGGAGGCTAAGGAACAGCTTTGGCAGGCGTACGACCGCGATTGGTTCCGCACTGCTCCGCTCTACATCGTGTGCATGAAGAACAACAGCGAGTGCTGGACACGCCGCTACGACGACAAGCAGCACGGCGACATCGACGTGGCTATCGCTACCGAGCATCTGTGCCTCGCTGCTACCGAACGCAACCGCGGCACCTGCTGGGTCTGCAACTTCGACACCGACACAATGCGTAAGCTCTTTCCGTCTAACGACTTCGAGACTGTGGCAATCATCCCCATCGGACACATCGCCGAGGATTGTCCGCGTGCAGAGAAGAAGCGCAAGGCTCTCGCAGAGATTGTAGAAGAAATCTGATTCTTCAAGAACAGCACGCTATAACAAGATTCATAATAAGACAAACATTTTGAACCTGGTAAAAATACCGTTGGTTCAAAATGTTTGTTTTTTTATTCTGGTTTATGGTTAAAGAATCCAATGAATTCATCAAAATCATCAATAATGCGATCTATATTAGGATTATTGCGGTTCACGATAAGAGCTATAAAGTTTACTATATCTTCAGCGATAATGGAAGATACTTTCAACACATACTTATCTCTATTTGGACTATCATTAAACCACTTGTAGAAAAGGCGTTGGCGTGCATTTTGCTTGTTATCGCCTGTTTCACATTGATATAACAGAATATCAGGATTGTTTATAAAAAACTCTTCTATAACACTGATTATTGTCTGTTTTACCTTTATGTCATTAGGAGACGTTTTACCATTATCGTTATAAATACCAAATTCATAAGCTCCATTTTCCCAAATACTCAGGTTAACATCAAAACAAATGCGATATTGCACCCCATAATCTGTATGGAATGCATATTCATTGCCGTTACTTCCAGTTTTCCATAATGAATATGGAGAAATAATATTCAAATGATTGAGATCAAGAATTTCCATATCGCGTTTCTACTTCTGCACGTAATTCTTTGAGTTCGTTTTCCGTCTTCTTCAACCATTCACGCTTTCTATCGCGCATTTTTATAAATGCAGCCATAGCTTCTTCACGACTATTGTATTTAACAGCTTGATATTTCATAAAACTCCTTTCGTATCTATATTGCACTACGCAAAGCTAACAATAAATTTCTTTATATCCAAACATTTACGAAGAAATCACAAAAAAAAAGAGTCCCTACTCCACTGCGGAATAGGGACTCTTTTTATGTTTTATTCAATCTGTGATTTCGGTCTGATTACATCATGCCGCCCATGCCCGGGTTGCCCATCGGCATAGCCGGAGCCTTCTCCTCTGGCTTGTCGCAGATGATGCACTCGGTTGTGAGGAACATGCCTGCGATAGAAGCAGCGTTCTCAAGAGCTACGCGCTCTACCTTAGCCGGGTCGATGACACCCGCTGCACGGAGGTCTTCGTAAGCGTCCTTGCGAGCGTTGTAACCGAAGTCGCCCTCGCCCTCGCGAACCTTCTGAACGACAACGGCACCCTCGCCACCGGCGTTCTTCACAATCTGGCGAAGCGGCTCCTCGATAGCGCGACGCACGATGTTGATACCTGTCTGCTCGTCAGCGTTCTCGCCCTTGAGCTCTGCAAGCTCCTTCTGAGCACGGATGTATGTTGTGCCGCCACCAACGACAACGCCTTCCTCCATTGCTGCACGTGTAGCGCAGAGAGCGTCGTCAACGCGGTCTTTCTTCTCCTTCATCTCTACCTCGCTGTTAGCACCTACGTAGAGAACAGCTACGCCACCTGCGAGCTTTGCAAGACGCTCCTGCAGCTTCTCCTTGTCGTATGCGCTCTTTGTGTTTGCAATCTCGCTCTTGATCTGAGCAACACGGTCGGCGATGAGGTCCTTCTCACCGCAGCCACCTACGATAGTGGTGTAGTCCTTAGAAACGGTAGCCTTCTCGCAAGAACCGCAGAGGTCGAGTGTAGCCTTGTCGAGGCTCAAGCCCTTCTCCTCGCTGATTACAACGCCACCGGTCAGAGTAGCGATATCCTCGAGCATAGCCTTACGACGGTCGCCGAAGCCTGGAGCCTTCACAGCGCAGATCTTCAAACCTGCACGCAGACGGTTCACAACCAATGTGGTGAGTGCCTCAGAGTCAACGTCCTCAGCGATGATGAGCATCGGGCGTCCGCTCTCTGCAGCCGGCTGCAGGATAGGCAGGAGGTCCTTCACGCTACTGATCTTCTTGTCGTAGATAAGGATGTACGGGTTGTCCATAACGCACTCCATCTTCTCAGAGTCGGTTACGAAGTAAGCGCTCAGATAGCCGCGGTCGAACTGCATACCTTCTGTTACGCCGATGTTTGTGTCGCGGCTCTTGCTCTCCTCGATGGTGATTACGCCGTCCTTAGACACCTTGCGCATTGCGTCTGCCAGGAGCTTACCAATCTCAGGGTCGTTGTTAGCAGAAACTGTAGCTACCTGCTCTATCTTGTCGTAGTTGTCGCCTACGATCTCTGCGTTCTGCTTGATGTGTGCAACGACAGCAGCCACAGCCTTGTCGATACCACGCTTCAAGTCCATCGGGTTGGCACCTGCTGTTACGTTCTTCAAGCCCTCGGTTACGATAGCCTGGGTGAGGATTGTAGCGGTTGTTGTACCGTCGCCTGCGTCGTCGCCGGTCTTGCTTGCTACGCTCTTAACGAGCTGTGCGCCGGTGTTCTCGAACTTGTCCTCAAGCTCCACTTCCTTAGCTACGGTCACACCGTCCTTTGTAATCTGCGGAGCACCGAACTTCTTCTCGATAACCACGTTGCGGCCTTTCGGACCAAGTGTCACCTTAACTGCGTTAGCCAACTTGTCGACACCGTTCTTCAACAGGTCGCGTGCATCCATATTGTATTTAATTTCCTTAGCCATTTCTTTAATTTTTAATTATTAGTTATTAATTATTTCTGAACCACTGCGAGAACGTCTGACTGACGCATGATGAGGTACTTTGTGCCTTCAACCTCAAGCTCAGTGCCAGAATACTTGCCGTAGAGCACTTCATCGCCTTCTTTCAGAACCATCTCCTCGTCCTTTGTGCCGTTACCGGCTGCAACGATTGTGCCGTGCTGCGGCTTCTCTTTTGCTGTATCAGGAATGATGATTCCACCGACTTTTTCTTCTGCCTGTGCAGGGAGTACGAGAACTCTGTCTGCTAATGGTTTAATGTTCATGATTCTTATGTTTTAAGTTTTTAATTTTTACTGTTGATTGCTGCGGCGACAATTCTGCCGTCCGCTTTCGTTAAGAATATAGCCAAAAGCGTGCCAAAGCCGATAAGGGCTGATATAGCACAACGAAGCGTGACAAATGTGACAAACGGAGTGACAGAAATGGCACACACCACCACTTTTTACTCTTTTACTCTTTTACTTTTTTACTTTTTTATTACCTTTGCAGAAGTTAAGCTACACCTCTAAATATATACATACTGTCACAAAGCAACAAGACAAACAAAGATAAATGAAAAAGTTCATACTCGACCTTACGGTCAACAGCGTTGAAGCATTGAGCGACAAGCACGTGCTCATCAAGCTCACCGACGACAAACCGCTGCCCGAGATGCTTCCCGGTCAGTTCGTGGAGGTGCGCGTAGACAATTCGCCGTCTACATTCCTGCGCCGTCCTATCTCTATTAACAATGTTGATTACGACCGCAACGAACTCTGGCTCCTCGTGGCTGCCGTGGGCGACGGCACACGCCAGCTGCAGAAGCTGCAGAAGGGCGACCGTCTCAACTGCGTGCTGCCGCTCGGCAACTCGTTCACAATGCCGACAGACAGCGCACAGAAGGTGCTGCTCGTAGGTGGCGGCGTGGGCGTGGCTCCACTACTCTACTTCGGCAAGCGCATCAAGGCTATGGGCGGCGAACCAACGTTCCTGCTCGGCGCACGCTCGGCTAAGGACGTGCTCGAACGCGAACTCTTCGAGCAGGTAGGACGCGTGCTCATCACCACCGAGGACGGATCAGAGGGCGAGAAGGGCTTCGTAACCAACCACTCCGTACTGGCTCAGGAGCACTTCGACCGCATCTCTACCTGCGGACCGAAGCCGATGATGATGGCTGTGGCTCGCTACGCCTTCAAGAACGACATCGAGTGCGAGGTATCGCTCGAGAACAAGATGGCGTGCGGCGTCGGAGCATGTCTTTGCTGCGTAGAAAAGACAGTGGAAGGCAACAAGTGTGTATGTAAGGAAGGTCCGGTAATGAATATAAAGAAACTGACATGGCAGATTTAAGTGTAAAGATTGGCGGTCTGAAACTGAAGAACCCCGTGATGACCGCATCGGGAACATTCGGATACGGTCTGGAGTTCGCCGACTTCGTGCCGCTCGAAGAGATTGGCGGCATCATCGTTAAGGGCACCACACTCAACCCGCGCGAAGGCAACGACTATCCGCGCATGGCTGAGACACCGCAGGGCATGCTCAACTGCGTGGGCCTCCAGAACAAGGGCGTCGACTATTTCTGCCGCAACATCTATCCGCAGATCAAGGACATCGACACAAACATGATCGTCAACGTGAGCGGTTCGTCGCCAGACGACTACGCCGAGTGCGCTGCACGCATCAACGAGCTGGAGAACATCCCGGCTATCGAGCTGAACATCTCCTGCCCTAACGTGAAGCAGGGCGGCATGGCTTTCGGCGTAACCACAACGGGCGCAGCCAGCGTAGTGCGCTCCGTACGCGCACGCTACAACAAGCCGATCATCGTGAAGCTCTCGCCAAACGTAACTGACGTAACCGAGATTGCAAAGGCTGTAGAGGCAGAGGGTGCTGACAGCGTATCGCTCATCAACACACTCATGGGCATGGCTATCGACATCGAGCGCCGCCGCCCGATGCTCAGCATCAACACCGGCGGACTGAGCGGTCCGGCAGTCAAGCCGGTTGCCGTGCGCATGGTATGGCAGGTGGCTAAGGCTGTGAAGATTCCGGTAGTAGGTCTTGGCGGCATCTGCACAGCTGAGGACGCCATCGAGTTTCTCATGGCTGGTGCAACAGCCATCGAGATTGGCACCGCCAACTTCCTCGACCCCACCGTAACCATCAAGGTGCGCGACGGCATCAACAACTGGCTCGACAATCACGGTTGCTCTTCTGTAAGCGAGATTATCGGTGCATTAGAAGACTAATTTCTATAGCCCTGCTTCAGAGCATTAGAAAGTTGAGATGATAAGCTGTCAAGATGTCGACATCGCTACATCTGCAATGGCAAACTATTGGACATAGAACATTAATATAAACCCAAATCGGTCATTAGGACTTCTCCGTGTCGTACGGCAAAGAGAAATCCTAATGACCGATTTGGGATAATACTACTTCTTTAGTCGTTATCCAAATTTACGATTTCCCAACTTCCTCCAAATCGTCCACCTATTCTTTTAATTTTACCAGCTTCGCGAAGTTTACGGATTCGTTTTTCAACTCCTCGTGAAGACATATTTAATTGCATCGCAATTTCGGCGGCTGTTATACGCGGGTCTTGTTTTATAATGTCTATTATCAGATCTTTTGTTTCCGAACCTCTTTCCGAACTCCCCTTGCCTCTTTCCGAACTATTACCGCTTGTTTCCGAACTTTCATTGCATCCTTCATGTACAGGAATAGTAACCAGAAATGTCAAGCGGTCGTCAGTCGTTTCAAAGATTGCACGTGGCGAACCATTCTCCGCCAACTTTGCTTGGATTGTAGGAACACCTGTTGAGCGTCCTTCAGTAAGATCCAGTTCTTTCAGAAAGTCACCCAAGCGGCGGTTGCGATAGCGACGGCTTTTCAGCATATCGCCCTTTTCTATATCCTCCTTGGAGATGCTCCTGTCTGGTCCAGGACAATTGAGTATAGAGATTCCGCTTGGTTCAATGGTAATCTCTATTGGTTCATGCTGCAAGAAATCTCTGTGATATACAGAGTTTACAACTGCTTCCTCAATAGCATCGTATGGATAGTTCCAAAAACGTTCTGCCTCCTGCCTACCGGAAATCTTACGCACATGCTCTTTGAGTACATTGCTCTTGATGTAATCCATTGTCTGCTTTATCATCTGCGGAACACTGCCTTTGAATGTAACTTCTGTGAAATTGTTTGGATCTTTCATCTTTCCGTTAGGGAATGTCACTACATCAATCTGAGTGTAAGGGAAGAACTTGCTTGGATTCTCGCAGAACATCATGGCTGCCACATTGCGAAGCAAACGGTTTTCTTTTGGTCCTGTATACAGTTCCATTTGGTCAAGTATGGTAGAAAGCGGAGTCGTTATCACATCATCAGCCAGTTTGCTACCCACTTTGACAAGATAATCACGAAGAAGCACCAAAGAAATATCTTCCAACTGGATGTCGCTGTTGCCTCGTTCGTCAAAAGGCACACGATTAGCCAACTCTCGCAATTCAACGAGAACTTCACCTCTTGCCTCAATGCTACTTGTGCCACTGCGAATGTAGAAATATTCTTTCGTACCTTTTGCAGTTACATTTACAGGTACAGAATATGGACGGTAACTACCAGCTGGACACCATATAACTATCAACTGTTTGCCATCAACCTCCTCTACAGAAGTGCGAGGCAAGTAGTATGGAGCCATTTTGTTGTTGTAGCCCACCATCTCTTGCAAAATGTTATCTATTTTTTCCATTGGCACGCCTTCTACAGGTCGTATTGCCATGCCTGTCTTATCATCGGTATCTACACCTACAATGATATATCCACCACCAAGGTCATCAAAGTCATTGGCGAAAGCACATATACTGTGATATATGCTTCCTGGGTTCCAACCTTTCTTGAACTCAATGCGGTTGGATTCTATTTTCTGCTTGTTAAGCAGGTCGTTTATATTTATTGCGAGTGCCATATTAATAAGATTTTATATCACAGTATGCATCTTCCAATAACGTATCACTCCATTTGTGAAAAATCCATCCACATCGTGCGTTTTCCTGAGGATATTCACGAAGGAGATATTGTTGTAGGTCTTGTTCGAGCATTGGATTATCGTTTTAAGAAACTTTTTAGACTTATCGTGGATAAGCCTAAGGCCTTGGATTTCAACTGTAAGCCATTATCAGATGTCAATACAATAGGATTTTCAGCTTTGTATTTTAAAGCAACAGAAAGGATCATATTATCAGGTGAATGCTTGTCAAAATCATCTGGCAATAAAGAAGTGTCAGCAAACTCATAGATGACCTTATGTTTTGTTTCATTATTAAGATTACGAAGCGCCTTTTCTGCATTACGTTTATACTCATCATTCAACTTTATCTTCATTTTGTCAAGTTCATCTGTTACCTTTGCGGAAAGGATAATTGGATATGTTTTATCGATTTTACTGAGAATATCTGGGCAGTTTACAAAGATGTTCGTGTCAATGATATAGAAATTCTTTTTATTAGAACTCAGTTCTTTCTTCTTGCGTTCAAACCTTGATAAATCAATCTTACCAACTACTTTGACACCAATTGTTGGAGCTGCGGTTTCTGGGTAAGTTGATCCTACTGCAGTTTTGTTTGACCATGTAATTGGCTTTTCTTCAAAACTATCACTTGTAATAACTCGAACTCCACCATCATATCTATCGCAATTTTCAATGAATTGCAAAACAGTTGGTGAAACAGTATGGAACTCATTTAACGGAATGTCAGAGATAATAAGTGTTGTGCTAAGCGAACGACTTGTTGCTACATTGAAGCGGCAATCCTCAAGCGCAAAACCAGGATTACGTCCTGGAACATAGAGAATAGCGTAGTCAACCGTCATTCCTTGGATTCGGTCTATTGTTTCAATAGTAATATCCAGTTCTATGTCAGATGTACAGAATCGCTTTTGAAGTTCTTTAACAGAATCACGGAATGGAGTGATAATTGCCAGAGAACGTGTTGGATAATACCTCTCCATTATGTCAATTACATTGCGTATAATAGAATCCGCTTTATCGGAATACACTCCGTTGCGAACATCGTACGTGCAATGATACAGGCACCCTCCTTCATATGGGAAAAGAGGGCTATTTGCATCTGCAAAATCAAGGTACTCTTTCTTTACCGAAACAAAGCGGTTGCCATAGAAGCACTTGGTAAGAGCAGCCGAGTAACTTGTAAGACGGAATGTCGTTATAATACGATAAGATTTTATTTGTGAACCTAAAGCCATCGTCTTCAAGCCTTCCACTTGCGTTGACACATTCCAGGAATTGTATTGAGGATTATTGAGTTTTACGATAGGTGGCAACTGCATAGGGTCACCTACTATCATACAATCCACACCCAACTGTTTGAATGCAACTATAGTAGTAAGGAATGCTTGAGAAGCCTCTTCTATGACTACCAAATCGTATTGTGGCAAACCATACAGAGTCATCTTCTTTTCGCTAAAAACACTTGACAATTGATAGTTTGTCGCACAGAGTATTTCGCCACTAGGAACTTGCAAGTCGGAAGATGCAGCTTTTAAACCAGTCACATGTTTGCGTTCGTCAATAGAGAGATTTGTCTTGCTGACACGACCTCCCTTCACATACTTCTGCAAAGGTTTCTGCCTTATCAACTCGACAAGCCCCTTGTTTGCCATAGTGGTGACGCAGACGGTTTTGCCAGCATCAAGATACAATGAAACCACAGAAGCGATGGTGTAACTCTTTCCTGTTCCTGGAGGACCTTGTACGATACAACAATGTTCATTAGTGAGCGTGTCTATGATTGTGTCAGAAATGCCTGTAGGCTTCTGTTCATCAAACGCTAGTTCCTCGGGTGTCCATTCCTCATAATCTATAGTCGGTTCAAGGTTCAATTCCTCGTTTGAAGAGAATGCATCCATGTAGCTGGCAAGGTTGCGGAAATACTCTACAGGAGGAAATGGATTATGGACGATAAGTGAAAGACTTTTGCCATCAGCCAACGCCTTTGACAAGATATCGTACAATTTAAGACTGAATCCTGAGCATGCAATATAGTCATAGTTGGAATCACCAGTATGAACATAGTACATTGGAGTCATGTCAGAACCAGGAGAATGAAAATCCTTATTGTCAACGAACTCCTCCCAACTGCAGATCCACTCCGTAACGTGTTCGCCTAATGCTTGCTTAGCACCTTTCTTAATTATGCACACGCCCTTTAGAACTTTTAAGCGTGGAGCCATACGACGAGGGCATTTGAGGATAATCATGCCTGTCTCATGCTGAATGGAATCAACATAAGCAAGCGATAATTCACCTGTCTTGAATAAGTTCCGCATCTGTGAATGATTGATTTTTTGTTGCTCGTCGATAACCTCCTTCACCTGGTCAGCAAAGAATGACTTATAGTTTGCAAGTTTGATATTGTCAATCATAATCAATAGTCGTTATCGTTATAATCATCGTTACCATCTTCCGCTTCTGCCATAGCACCAACATAGTGAGCGAATACGGCATCCATATTTGTGCGAGCAGCCACACGAATCAAGGTGTATGCCGTACCTTTGGCATCTTCAAGTATGCCTGTATAAAGAGCCCGTACTACATCAACCTTCTCCTTGCCGGTAATCTTGATAACAACATCGTCTTTTTCTACGAGTTTCAAGAATTCCTCGGCATTGTTGATGTAATGGAAATTTTTGCCTTGTCCATCAAGATAAACGCAAATTTTCCACTTGTCATCAACCATCTTATTCCATACAGAAGGAGAAGCATACATCACGCCACGAGCAGCACTACAAGTATGAATGTATCTGCCATCTTTAAGTTTGTGTACAGTTACATCACTCGCATTCTTCACGAACTCTTCCATTGTTTCCTCAGGCTCTGCGTGCATCTCGTTTCTGAGGTTCTGGTACAGACGCAACTGAGCAAGATAGTTGGTGTCGGCAATCTGCTCTGGCTTGATGTTACATTGAGCCAAGAGGTCGACTTCCTCCTTGGTTGGGGGCAACGATTCCAGTTCAAGAGGAGTGCCATGTGAACGAAGACGTTCAATTTCCTCGTTGGTGAAGTTCTTTGGGTGTTTACGAGTACGAGGTTTGTAAGGTTTATCGCCAACAGGCTGATAATCATTATCCTTATCTACAGACCCCATGTATCCATTATAGTCAGGATCATAATCCTTATGAGGTTTGTTAGATGAAGCGTGAGACGTGCTATACGTATGAGTATTAGAAGACGTTATATCAACACCTTCATCAATACCAGCTTCTACATCTGTTTCATCGTAGTCTCCTATATCCTCTTTGTCAACCTGTTCATATGTGTCATACTGACTAAGGCCATCTTCGGACTCTTCCTCTGCTGTAAATGACGTTGTTTGACCAACTGGTGATTCAGTTTGTGGCGACTGCTGTTGTGGACGAGAGTCAAAAGTTGGCTGCTGCGATGCGGATTGAAGAGGTTCTTTTGGTGATGTCTCTGCTTCTTCCCCAACTTCATGTTCGTTAACAGGTCTTGATGTTACATCTTTATTTGGTGCACCAGGCTTGTCATCCACGCAGATAGTTTCCGTATCGTCAACATGCTGGTTTTCTGTTGATATCTCTGTATCTGCTTCTGTAACAGAATCTGTTGGTTCATTCGTAGCATTGCTATAATAATCGTTTTCTGTTTCGATAGGTTCTTCTTCCTCTGGCTCAGCGCTGATGGCTAAATCCAACGATTTGAGATAAGAACGGAACTTTTCATCGTATGCAAGCGAAGAGCAATACTTTTCGATGCACGCTTCTACAGAAACGCTATCATCAAGAACGTCTTCACATACATTATCATACACGTCAAAACCGACCAGTCGCTTCAATCTACTACAGAACTTTGTAAAGGTACGATTATGCTTCCATGAGCTTACATAATAAAGGTGATTGTCATCGTTATAGATACGCTCCACATCATTATGTATAGTGTCATAACCGAGGTCTATCTTTTCACATACAACAAAATGATACTGCGACAGCTTTGTATTATAGCGTTCGTAGAGCTCTTGGAATCTATCTGGATTTTCGATAGCCGACAAGATAAGCAGACGAGGTCTAAGTATGGCAACCATATCAGCTGTTTCATCTTGTTTGCCTATAGGTGTTGCCACAAAATCATCCTCTGTAAGACACTTTATTTTGAGAATATCACAGATGTTCTCAAACTGTTCAATGTCATAAGGAAACATATTCGTGAGCATTACGTGTTCATCTCCACTGAAGATGGCGCGTTCTTGTGATGCTTCAGGATGAATAGCATACAAATCCGAAATGTGCATTTTCTGTCCCCTACCATTGCGCCACAGAGCATTTAGGTCTTTCCTGTATGAGTCAACTAACTCTCCATCAGTTTCTTTAGCTTCTAATATCCAGTTTACGATTTTCTCTCTTCTTTGGCGTTCATCTTCTCTCTTATCCTTCGCATTAAGCAGATATTGGAGACAGTCTTTAAATGATAAAGTCGATTTGAATGGAAGTTTGTTGAAAAGCTCACGTGCATCTCTGCTCTCTATCTTATCTACAATAGCCTTCAATGGAACACGCTCTCTCCATCCTTGAGATTTTGCTGCATATACTACCATCGATGGGCAATATAGTTCTGCTGCTTTTTTTATTCCACGTTCAGTTGGAATACAAGTTATATCATTAAATAGACCTTCTTCCATCCAATTCTTATATTCTGCCAATCTTCTTGAGAAGCAACAAGACCAAAAATAGCATGCAAATTTACGGATTGCAAGGTATTTTAAATCTTCCTTAGTCATATTATCATGCACGTTCTCCGCCTTGAAATATTGCCTGATGATATCCTTGTTGCTTTCGAAGATGTAAGTATCAGAAAGATACGGCAATTCAGGCACACCATTTGCTTCAAAGTTGCACGTTGGAGAATATGCTGTTCCAAGTGTCAGCTCATGAGCAAACTTGTATGTCGTTTCATTCGACTTGACTAGATACTTTATCTGCTTACGAAGTGTGTCATTTATGGAATACTCACTCTGTATCTTGGCAACTTCACGTACAAACTGAATGTGAATGCCTGCAACACTATTCTCATCGGCAGCAAACTTTGCAAGATAATCCTTAACCTTTGCGTCAATCCACATTTGCTTTGTGGTAATAAGATTGCGATTACCATACTCTTGAGAGATAGCAAGAAGTATGTCCTTGTTTGCCCATAGAATATCGGGATGAACCTCGTTGACGAGAGTGATGTACTTGAATGGTTCTGATACAGAGTCCTCATCCACGTTGACGATTACAACTTGGTCAAGAGTTTTATATCCGCCAGATTGAGTGCGAACTCTCAACTGCATAATTTGGTGTTTCCTTTCTGCCCATTTATCCTTAAGGTCTTTAAGGTGCTTGGTCATCATCGCAACAATCGAATCCAAAGACTCAGTTTCAATAGTTGAAAGTTTAGGTAAGATATCGGAGAAAAGAATATCCTTGTTATCTGACTTAAGATTGAGTTTTCTGAACAATTTCATCCACTCTGCTTTCTCGTTCGCATTGGCGGTTTTGATGTAAGACGAAGACACAAACTGCGCCTCCTTTACATACTTAGTTACCAGTGCCTCAATTTGCTCCTGCTGATAGGTGTCAGAAATGTAAAGCGATGCACCATTTATAAGCACGTTGTTCTTGTCAAGCAACGGAATAGCCTTGAACTTATCAACAGATACTATTTGTTTCTGATTTACATTCACCCATCGCCAGAAATCAACGTTATTATTTATATCATTAACCGATTGACGCAAATTTGTGTTCTGAGCAAGAATGTCAGTTGTGGTATTGATGTCAAATTTTACAATCTTGAATAGCTGACGCATATCCTGAGAGAAATCATCGGTATATTTCTGTGAGAGCACAATATACGTCTTCGGACACCATGCTTTTTCGCACAGAGTCTTTGCATCCTCATTGTATTCGACATACTGGATATTATGTTCCCTTGCTCTTACTATGGCTCCGTCATAGGCAAGTAAAGGCATATCCTTGATATCATTGAAACTCATAGTGTCATCAAAGAGTCTGTCTGCGTCTCGCTTCAAGTATTCCAAGAATGTGAGCATAGTTGCCTCGTCAACAAGACTGGCATAGACAATCGCTTTGTTCTGGATTACAACATCTGTAAAGAATGACTTGTCTGTAAAGGTCTTAACACCAAACTTCTGGCGAAAGAAAGTTTCCAACTTCTTTGCCTCGTCCTTCTCATGACCTTCAAAGTAAGCGTTCGAGAGAGCATACATCATGCCATCCTGCAACCAAGCATGATTAATGTTATCGGCATAGGTGCTGTTCTGAGAATACGCATCCTGATTGAAATATCGCACGTCATCGTTGCAAAGATATACCTCATTTTTGTGGATGTCAACACAACGCAAGACATAATCCTTGAAACAGTTTTCCTTCAACTGCGCTTCACAATTGAACACATATTCAACAAATGCTTTGTTGGCGGCATAATTGCTATCTATGGCTGCGTTTACTTTTGCTCGGAAATCGGCATCGCCAACTATGACAGTCGTGACGAACGTGTCCTTGGAAAATTCGTTGAATCCAAGGTTAGCAAATATTGCAGTTATGTTATCTTTTTCGTCATCAGCCAGGCTGTCAAAATAGGTATGCGACAGTACGTTGATAACATTATCGCCCAACCATTTCTCACGTATTAAGTCATGAGCATCTTTGTTGAAGAAGTAGTGATAATTGGTGTAATCGGTACTTGCATCACCATCCTCGGTAATGTACGGAATCTTTGTCTTGTTAGCCTTTAAATCAACTTCATTTACTGCAAGAAAACGATAAAATGCAACAGAATTACTTGGTACATTAAGCAACGCCATAGCATCCTCGTTGGATAGAATGTAATCTGTAATCATAGACACTGCAGAGAAAGACAGGAAATACTTGTCTACAAATGATTTCCAATTTTCATCTTCCTCAAAATTTGCTCTTAAAGCCTCACAAAGATGCGGTACAAATCTACGCAAGAATCCTATTCCATTACAATTCGTGTCAAAATCATAGTAGAGACTTCCAGCTGTAAACAAATCGCCTTCGTATTCAATAAATATCTTTTTCTTCGCAAACTCGTTTAGTTTATCCTTACTCAACCAATGTCTTATAAATCGTGTGTTGTTTTCGGGAACTGTCAACCATGTCTGGAAATCAGTTTCCTCGCATTTCTTTACAACAATATCAACCTTTACATCAAGAATGGAAGGAGAATGCTTGTACAAGAAATCCATGAATGCTTCCGAATGTCTTAACTCGTCAACAGGCAAAGAGTAGTCACCTAACTCCATAAAAATCATGAAGTCTTCGTCTGAAATGACACCATTCGCTGTCATGCCAGTCATGTCGTTGATAATATTGTCAATGCATTCAAAGACTTGTTCACCATCCTTATCCACGCATGGAACAAAAGACTCTACTTTTATGAGCTTTTCAAATTCTTCCTGGAACTCCTCTATAAACGTCTTATACACGCGTCTCTTCTTGCACTCATCAAAGTCTGGGATAAGTGCAAAGATAGAGTCAAGGTCATATTTTTTGCTTTCAATAAGCTGCTTTATCCAATAAAAGAACTGTTTGCCTGCGATACGAGCAATAACGTGATTGAGTTCGATATCCTCAATATCATCACGCTGTCCGTTGGGCACCATATCGGTGTTCATTAGGAAATTGAGACCCCAATCAGCACGCTTTGCCGGCAGATAGCAATAAAGCATGGCATTATCAACTGGCATCAACTTTCTTCCAGATTTCTTGCACGCAAACTTTACCGCAGTCTTACGGAAGTCCATGTACTTCTCAGGTATTTTCTCGTAACCATCCGAACGAAGAGAGTCTGGATTTTCCAAGACATCGTTTATTTTATCTGTAATGTCCTCAGGAATATCATCTACTAGAGAATCTGACACACACCAATCCTTATTGTCTTTCTCACGTACAATCGGTTCATCCTGACCATCAATAAAGATGCTAACCTTTTTGATGTTCGGGATAAACAATATGACACGCTCTGAATCAAAGACATCAGTAAACAAATCGATGTAGTTGTCATCTCTGTCTTCATCGGTCAAAATTTCCGTATCTCGTGGTTGGAGAGCAAACTTTACTCTGAACTCTTCGTTAGGATGCTGACGGAATACAGACATAATTTCATTATCAATCTCATTATATTCCGTCCAGATTGGCAATATCTGCCATGGTGTATTAATCACATCCGTAGCAGACTTGTCAAACCTGATTGTGTAATTACCAGTATTGAGAAGAACATAGTCATTGTCAAGGAAAACGGTCTTAAAGCCAATACCTTTGTAGCCGATGGCCTCGGTATTGTCAGCCTTCTCACCATCATTTATATCACAAATAGCAGCAATATTCTTTGGATTGAAATATTCACCTGTATGTTGAAATATCAAGTAGTTTTGGGTTATATGAAATTCTACATCAACAGGCAAAGATTGATATTCTTCGTTAATTATAGAATGGCGAGGATAATCATTCGCATTTTGCAACAACTCGTAGATGAATACTTCTTTACCGCTTTGGGTTAATTGCTTTTTGAGAGTATCAAGCGAACGGGTAATCTTCTTTGCGGCACCAGCAGGATAGCGCATAATACCTTCGTAAAGACTAGTCACAATGCCCTTAGGGTATATTGGTGTTATTTCCTCGCACAAATCAATACCGAACTTTAGAGGTTCAACTTTTAGCAATACCCAGGTGAACCTATAATAAGCAAAACGATTAAATTCCTTTTTCTTACTTCTGAATGAAATCGACAAATTCTTTACACCTCGCTCTTTATCCTCTATCTTTGTAAAATCTGTATTGCGTATATCCGTTATCGTATACCAGCCTTCATTCTTCTGCGGTGCAAATTGCCCTATGAACATATTATTGTCAAGGCGCAATCTTCGCTTAACCTTTACTACCTCATTAGAATCCATATCGTTTTTGTTTGTGGCTTCTTGTGAAGAAACATTTTTATTAGCTCCATTTTTTTGCTTTATCAGCTTAATATGCTCTCCTGGCACAAACCAAGCTCTATATTTAAATGTTACAGGTTCTATTGCGGATTTGCTATACTTTACATCCGTTAATCGAACACTTCTGTTTTTTGTAAAATAACCATACAAATTATTATCTTCATCCTTAAAAATGAAAACTGTTGCTGATGAGAGCATTTCTCTCATTACTAAATCTGTTTCTGGATTTACCAAGAGATTTTGAAGAGATGCTTCTATCAATGGTGCCAACTCTATTGCCTCAGAAAGGCGAGAAACCTCAGGTTTCATGTCTTGATTAGGAAAATGATAATATCCCAATAATCTAAGTTGCTTTTTGAATTTCATAAAAGTATATTTTCAATGTCTTTGATCATTATTTTTTCATTGCTTCTTTTGGCACATACGCCGTAGCCACCAAACACCCATCAAACAACTCCACAACAACCCTCTGCTGACCAGCAATTCTTGCCACTCTACCATGAATGCCCATGAACTCACCTTTCGTTATCACCACTTCGTCACCCAACTTATACTTGATATTTTCAGAAGTAACAGGAATGACATGAGGATTCTTTATCGATGTCAAGCGGATGAAATTATTCATTGCTGAATCAGAAATAATTAGCGGAGGATTCTTGTCAGGAGCATCTTCACGGTATGAAGTGTGGTCATAGTAGAAACTAAGCAGTAATCTACTGGTAGACGCATTGAGCTTACGAAACAAAGTTTCTACTTGGCTACAAGTTGCATGAACAAAGAGAAATGAGGGAAGCAAATGTTCTGTCACAATACTTTTCTTGCCTTGCTTGGTTATTTGTCTATATCGTAAAGGCACATAACAATCAATGCCTTTACATTCAACATAGGTCTTAGCCTTGATGATGCGACCATACGAGACTCTTAGGACGAACCAACGCTTGCTTTCCAAAGGCACATTCTCTACCGACCCCCCACCTTTGTTCTTTAAGATGGAGGGCGTACAAGAGGTAGGTCTTGCACTTGGACACGATAAGCCAGTGTCGGTTGGCTGCCCATTATACAATGAAGCGTCTGCCTTTGGAGACAGGTTGGTAGTATCTTCCAATGTTATTGTTTAGAGGTTAGATTAAACCAATAGACTTTCATTTGCAAGAATTGTCATGATTTTATTACAAAGATAAAGAAACCAATCAAGACAAAAGAAGAAAACTCGGTAAACCTATAATATGCGACCGCATTTTAACATTTATTTAAGTCGATATTCGGGAAATAGCAAGTAATATCTACAAGACATAAAATACGTGAAAAAATCTGCCATATCTGCCAGGATTGCTGTACGGTGCTCATTATCAGAAATGTAAAGGCTGGAAGATATGGCTGAAAAGGGATTATCTGCCAGCCTATCTGCCAGCCTGAACGGACTATCTACCAGCCAAGCTCACCCTATTACATAATCATAATTAGCAATGCTTTTACTTTAGGTTGTTTATTGCCAAGTAAGAAATTCGAATCAAAAAACTTAATTACAGCCCTACCCTCTTCACAAGATAGCGCGTGCAGGTTTCGCACTTGCGGCGGCGCATGCCTGGCATGTTGGCGAGCTTGCGACCGAAGGCGATGAGGGTGTTGACTTGTAGGGAGGAGCCGACTTTCTGCTTTATGACGTCGAAGATTTCGGCGGTGGAGAGCCACTCAGCAGCAGGGTCGAGCGGATCGTTGGCGACGGAGAAGCAGAGGCTGAAGTATTGGTCGGCGGGTTCCTGTATCTCGTAGCGGCGGTTCCAGAGCATTATCTGCTCGGTCTCTGCCTTGTCGAACCAGCTGCGACTACCGTTGCGCAGGAGCTGCAGTGCCTGGGCGAAGAGCTGACGGTGATCGGGCACACGACTTGTGTCGATGGGCGCCGTGAGTTCGATGCCGATGAAACGACGGTTGCCAGACGGATCGGAGAGGATGTCGGTCATGTTGCTCGTGGCTATGAACGACGCCTTGCGCGGCAGTTCTTCGATGTGCGTGCCATAGGGTCGTTTCGCCTTTATCGAGGGCAGCTGGATAACGTTCTTCAGAAAGCCCTGCTGCACACGCGGCGATATCTGGTTGAACTCATCGAGGTTGATGAGTAGCTGCTGCGACATGGCGAGCATCACCTGACGGCGGTCGGAAAGGGTGAGGCTGTCGGTGTAGCCCCACTTCAGGACGTCGGGCAGCAGGCGACGGCAAAACGTACTCTTGTGGTAGCCCTGCGGCGAGATGAGCAGCGGCGCAACGCTGTTGCCGTAGAGTCGCGAAGGCTGGTTCTGCCATTGGCTTACCATGGCGAGCAGCCACGTCTTGAACCACTTGTGCCAGAGCGGTGCGTCGGTGGGCACGGTGCGGGCGAGGTCGCCGATATGGTCGTGCCCGTCCCAAGCGCCTTCGCACGAGGCAAGATAGTCGCCGACGGGGTCGAACTGACGCACATAGTCGGACTCGATATAGTTGCGTATGTCGTTTGGACTCACCTCGATACCCTCGCGTTGCACCTCAAGGATGATGCGACGGAGCATGCGCGGGTCGAGCGGAGTGAAGCTGTCGGCAGACAGCGCGACGGGGCGATACTCTGTGCAGCTCAAGACGGTGTTGTAGCGGAAGGCGTAGCGCATGGTGAGAAAGCTGATCATGCGGTCGATGGGACTTAGGTCAATGGTTGTTGTTTCGTTTTTCATGGTTTTATGTGTGTTTTTGTTTGTGGCTATAGCGTTACCGCAGCGCGGGCATGCGATAACAGCTATGCGGTAATGAGAGTTTTGCTATCCGGTAACCGTTGTACCGGATAGCGAGAATAACGGATAAAGAGTAAAAAAAACTATAGGAAGTCGAGCTCTTCGCACGAGTTGTCGAAGTCGACATCGCTGTAGCAGTAGCTGGCGAAGAGACGCTTTATCCACGCCTGCTGTTCGGGCGAGAGCAGACGCTCGCCGTGATGGTAGCGATAGTACATAGTGTTGCCGCCGAGATACTCCTTCATAAGCGAACGCAGCGTGGGCGCGTCGTGCAGTTTCACGTCCTTGAAGAGATGGTTGAAGCCCCACGCCTGTCGCACTACGCGGAGCTGCTTGAAGTGTTCGCACGACCCGTCGGCGTGCAGTGCTGCTGGATAGACAGCGTTGCCCCATGTGCGCAAACCGCTGAGAGCAACGGTAGAGCGAAAGCGGATGCACTCCTCGCGGTGCTGGCAGCCGGAGTTGAAGCAGTAGAGCCAGTTGCGCGGGATGTTGCTGCCCTTGATGGCAGCGTTAGTGATGTTTGTGTTTTCCATTGTACCGAGTTTTTATGTTTAAGTATGTTGGTTAAATCGACGCAAAGGTACAATGTTGCGCAAGCGAAGTCAAGCGTTTTTACGAAAAAGTTTCTGCGAGGTTGGTAGTTTTTGGAAATGCAATACGAAAACTAAGTGCGAATAAAACAGTAGCGGAGGTCTCCGGCCTCCGCAGCAGTTGACGATACTTTCATTAGTTATGTCGCTTGCTGCGGAGGCCGGAGACCTCCGCTACTATCTATTGTCAACATCTCAACTCTTCAACACCTCAACATTACTTAATCTTATCGAATCCCTCGCCGAACACACCCTGGCAGAATGTCTGCGAAACGACGGCGTCGGGGTCGATCGCCTTGATTACGGCGAACACCTCCTGCGACTCGTACTTGCGCGTGAGGACGATGAGCACATCTACATTGTTCTTGCTGTACCAGCCCTTGCCCTCGATGAGCGTCACGCCGCGGCGCACGTCGGTGTTGATGGCGTCGGCAATCTCCTGATACTTCTTCGAGATGATGAGGAACTGCACCGTCTGGCGCGCACCGTTGATGACATAGTCGCAAACGATAGTAGCTACGAGCGTGAAGGCGATACCGTAGACGATGGTCTCCACGCTGCGGAAGAGCAGGTAAGAGGAGCAGATGATGGTGCAGTCGACGAACTGCATGGCGCGACCGAAGCTCATGTTGAAGTACTTGTTGAGCAGTACGGTGATGATATCGGTGCCACCGGTAGAACCATTATGCGAGAAGACCAAACCCAAGCCGGCACCACCCATCGCACCACCTATGAGCACGTGCATGAACTTGTCCTCGCCCGCCGTGATGATAGGGTAAGCCTCGAAGAACGGCTGTAGTATGCCGACGAAGAAAAGCAGGACGCCCACACCGGTGACGGTGCGGATGATGAACTGCAGGTTGAGTTCCTTAAGGGCAATGAGCAACAACGTACAGTTGATTACGGCAAGCGAAATCCATGTAGGTATTTCGGTTGCATAGAAAACAAGTGCTGCAATACCAGACGCACCGCCCATAACTACCTTCTCGGGCAGGATGAACGCCGTATATCCAACGGAATACGACAGGATGCCGAGAACAATGAAAAAGAGATCTTTCATGTTACTTTTGGTGCGTTGCTTCAGCGCCGTTGTTTTAACTTCTCCCATAATTTGTAGTTTTTTTAAGAACAAAGCCATACCCCAAAAAGGGCGTATTGCCTACTTCTGGGCCATGGCTTTGCACATTAGTCTATTGATAATTTTAAGTTTTTACACTTGTTACTTAGCATAAGCTACAGAACGAGTCTCGCGGATGACGGTGATCTTCACCTGTCCCGGATATGTCATCTCGGTCTGAATCTTGTTAGCTATCTCGCCAGAGAGCTTCTCTGTCTCCTTGTCGTCCATCTTGTCGGCGCCGACGATTACGCGGAGCTCGCGACCAGCCTGGATAGCGTAAGTCTTTGTTACGCCGGGGTAAGACATAGCGATAGCCTCAAGGTCGTTGAGACGCTTGATGTAAGCCTCTACAATCTCGCGGCGTGCGCCTGGGCGTGCACCAGAGATAGCGTCGCAGACCTGAACGATCGGAGCGAGCAGCGTGTTCATCTCCATCTCGTCGTGGTGAGCACCGATAGCGTTGCAGATATCGGGCTTCTCCTTGTACTTCTCGGCGATCTTTGCGCCGTAGAGTGCGTGCGGCAACTCACTCTCCTCGTCGGGCACCTTGCCGATATCGTGGAGCAAGCCAGCGCGCTTTGCCTTCTTCGGGTTCAGACCCAGCTCGGCTGCCATTACGGCGCAGAGGTTGGCTGTCTCGCGAGCGTGCTGCAAGAGGTTCTGACCATAAGAAGAACGATACTTCATCTTGCCGACGATGCGGATAAGCTCGGGGTGGAGACCGTGGATACCAAGGTCGATGGCTGTGCGCTTACCGGTCTCGATGATCTCGTTGTCGAGCTGCTTCTTCACCTTTGCCACTACCTCCTCGATGCGTGCCGGGTGGATACGTCCGTCGGCTACGAGCTGGTGGAGAGCAAGGCGGCATACCTCGCGGCGAACGGGGTCAAACGCTGAGATAACGATTGCCTCGGGCGTGTCGTCAACAACGATTTCGACGCCTGTAGCAGCCTCAAGAGCGCGGATGTTGCGACCCTCGCGACCGATGATGCGACCCTTCACCTCGTCGTTGTCGATATGGAACACCGAAACAGAGTTCTCGATGGCGGTCTCTGTAGCCACGCGCTGTATGGTCTGGATGACGATCTTCTTAGCCTGTGTGTTGGCGTTGAGCTTCGCCTCGTCCATAATCTCGTTGATGTAAGAAGCGGCGTCGGTGCGAGCCTCGTCCTTAAGACTCTCTACGAGGCGGTTCTTAGCCTCCTCAGCGCTCAGACCAGAGAGTTCTTCGAGCTTCTCGCGCTCCTTGGTCTGCATCTTGTCGAGCTCCTCCTGCTTGAGGGCGAGCAGCTTCTTCTCGTTGTCGATGCGCTGCTGGCACTGCTCCACCTCCTGCTTGCGGCGGCCGAGTTCCTCCTGACGCTGGTTGAGCGAAATCTCGCGCTGCTTCAGGCGGTTCTCGCTCTGCTGAATCTTCTGGTTGCGCTGCTGCACCTCCTTCTCCAGCTCCGACTTCTTGTTGAGGAACTTCTCCTTCACTTCGAGGAGTTTCTTCTCCTTCACTACTTCAGCCTCCTTGTTGGCGGCCTCTACCATTTCATTATATTTTCCCTTAATAACATAACGGAAAATAGAATAGCCTACGATGCCACCTACGATGAGTGCCACTAAGGCTGCAATGAGTGTATACATTGTTCAATTATTTGTTTGTTAGTTACTATTTAATTAAATTATTCGTTCGCAGTTTGCGATGGGTAAAGATACAATCCGTGATGTGCAGAGTGGCAGAGAAGGTAAAAAAAGCGTTGTGTGCTGTATACCTTATTATATATAGCAGTTGCTCTTCATACATCCTCGTGCCATCTAAGCATAGACCGTCAGACGCCCAGCACCTCTTCAATCTCGGATGTGAGCTTTGTGAGGAGGTCCTGATACGGCTCCGTGTTGTTACGCGACTTCTCCATCTCGTAACGCAGGGCTATCTCGATGAGTGCCATATAAAGGATCTCCTTGTCGTTCTTGGGTCCCTTATATCGCTGTGCGTAGGTGTTCATCGTCTTCGTAATCAGACTGGCGGCGTCGCGGTAGAGCGGTTCGTCCTCCGGTCGTATGTTCACCGGCATGTCGGTGTCGTAGACGTGAAGCCTTATGCGCAGCTTCTCTGTAGATTGTTCAGCCATCGTGTGAATGTTTTAAAGCTTGCAGCGAATGGTCTACACCTGCTTCTCGTTGATGAGCGTTATGCACTTGTCGACGTCGCGTATGAGTTTGGCAAGACGCTTCTGCGCTGCCTGCATGTCTCCGTCGGTGATTTCAACCATTCGAGCCAATTTAAGACTTTCGTAGTCGTTGCGCTGCTGCTGTAGCTGGGCTTCGAGCTTCTCGATGCGTTGCTGCTTCTCAGCCACCTGACGACACAAGTCCTCGTTCTGCTTCGTAACACTCTGGTACTGCAGAATCATTTGCCTGACACGTGTCGCAAACTGGTTTATCGTTTTCGATTCAGCTTCCATATAACAGCGTTTATGACTGTCGGCGCATTGGTTCTGCGCCACAAAATTATATTATTTTTACGAATGTGACAAAACTATTGCAAGTTTTTATTGTGGCTGAACACGTTTTTGTATCAGCCTCACGCGTTTTCAGCCACAAGCGCCACATTACTTCTTCTGCTCGGCGTCGGCACCAGCCTTCGGTTCCTTCTTGGCAAGCATCACCACCTGGAACACGAAGTCGGTAATCCACTTCTGAGAGAAGCCCAGACGCTGGTCGTACTGGCGTATTGCCATTACGGCTTTCAGCACGGCAGGATCGCTGTAGTCGTTCTTCGTGAAGAGGTCGGCTACGGTCTTCTGCGTCATCTTGTAGAGCGCGTTCTTGAAGAACGACGGCAGACGGAGCTTGAACTTCATGAGGTTGCCCATGAGCATCATGATGTCCTGGGTGAAGTTCTGGAACTGGATGAGGTAAACCTGCACGTCCTGCAGCTTGCGGCAGTTCTTGCGGATGCTGGCGTCAACCTCCTTGAAGAAGTTGTCATCTACGCCGTAGATCTCGCGCAGCATCTTGCGACAAGCACTCTTCTCGCCCACACCGAGCTTGTTGTTCACGGTAGGAACATGGAGCGTAGTCTTGAACACGCGCAGATCGGGCAGCATGCCGAGGTTGGCAATGCCTACGTTTGCGGCTATCGAAGCCTGGAAGTACACACGCACAAGCTGCATGTAGTCTTCCATACCACCTGTCTTATCGTTATCTGTTTTCTTTCCGAATAGTTTTGAAAAAAATCCCATATATGTTTTATTTGTTTATGATATCAAATCGGCACGCAAAACGGGTTTTACATTTATTATGCCAACTTAAACTATATTATGCAAAATTACAAATAAAATGGGTAACTGCCAAGTGTTGCAACGTTTTTCTTATTTTACCGATTAACGTTTCAAAATTAAGCGTTGAAAAGTGCATTTTCTAAGTTATTATTATTAACTTTGTGCACTTTATATAATTATAGTTGAATATTGTCTAACAATAAAAACATCAAACAATCATGAAAGGTATCGTTTTAGCAGGTGGCTCGGGCACACGCCTCTACCCTATCACCAAAGGTATTAGCAAGCAACTCATACCAATTTTCGATAAGCCAATGATATACTATCCTATATCAGTGCTCATGCTCGCTGACATAAAGGATATCCTCATCATATCCACCCCTACCGACCTGCCGGCTTTCAAGCGCCTTCTGGGCGACGGCAGCGACTACGGCGTACGCTTCGAATACGCCGAGCAGCCTTATCCAGGCGGACTGGCGCAGGCGTTCATCATCGGCGAGGAGTTCATCGGCGACGACAGCGCTTGTCTGGTGCTGGGCGACAACATCTTCTACGGTGCCGGATTCACACAGCTGCTGCGCGAGAGCGTGCAGAACGTGGAGCGCGACGGCAAGTCGACAGTCTTCGGCTACTACGTGAACGACCCCGAGCGCTACGGCGTGGCTGAGTTCGACGCCGAGGGCAACTGCCTCAGCATCGAGGAGAAGCCAGAGCATCCGAAGAGCAACTATGCTGTGGTGGGCCTCTACTTCTACCCGAACAGCGTGGTGGAGATTGCGAAGAACATCAAGCCGAGCGCACGCGGCGAGCTGGAGATAACAACCGTGAACCAGGAGTATCTGAAGCGCGGCGAACTGAAAGTGCAGACCCTGCAGCGCGGTTTCGCATGGCTCGACACCGGCACACACGACTCGCTCTCTGAGGCAAGCACATTCATCGAGGTTATCGAGAAGCGCCAGGGACAGAAGGTGGCTTGTCTGGAGGAGATTGCATACAAGAAGGGATGGATAACTAAGGAGAAGCTCACCGAGGTGGCACAGCCGATGATAAAGAACGAATACGGCAAGTATCTGATGCGCCTCGCCGAGGACAAGCGATAGACGGCGCCAAGCGATGGCCCGCAGAAAAGGCACAAGGAAAAACATAGCCGAAAAGAAGAAAAAGGATAATAAAACGCTTTAAATATACAACGCAAACAAAAAAATGGAAGGAAACAACAACCAACAAGGTTTATACAACGTACAGCAAGAGCTCGAAGAGGGTTCTTCCTTCGACTTTAAGATCATCTACTCGACACTGATTCTCAACTGGCAGTGGTTCGTACTCTCATTAATCATCTGTCTGAGCGCAGCTGCCATCAAGCTGCGCTACACGACACCTATGTACCAGTCGTACGCCAAGTTGCTCATCAAGGACGACAACAACGGCGGACGCAGAGGCGGCAGAAACTACATCGCCAACTCGTCTACACTGGGTATGATGACAAACACTGAGGGTATCGACAACGAGATGGAGATTCTGAAGTCGACACAACTCGCTACTGAGGCTGTGAAGCAGCTGAAGCTCTACACGGTCTACACTCTCGAAGGACACATCAAGGACCACCTGCTCTACAAGAACCAGCCGGTGAACGTAGACCTCGACATGGCTCACATCGAGACGCTGAAGAGACCTATCAGCCTCGTTATCGACAAGGACGAGAACGGCAAGCTGCATGTGACGGGCACATACACCTACGTGCCTGAAGACCCCGACAAACCGTCGAAGACATACGCCATCAACCGCACATTCGACGTTCTGCCGGCTCGCATCATCACAAGCGTTGGTATCATCACATTCACTGCCAACACGCTCTCGCCGATGCCAGACGATCGCAATGAGCTCGTGACAATCTATCCGCCGAAGATGATTGCAGGCAAGTATAGCGGTGCGCTCACCGTCAACCAGCTCTCGAAGAGCACTTCTATCGCCGGCCTCACACTGACCGACGAGATGCCGCAGCGTGCCAACGACTATCTGAAGCAGCTCGTGTTCAGCTACAACATGCAGGCTAACGAGGACAAGAACGAGATAGCAATGCGCACAGAGCAGTTCATCAACTCGCGTCTTGAGAAGATCAACACCGAGCTGGGTGCTACCGAGGGCAGTCTGGAGGCAACAAAGCGCCAGTACAAGATTGTGAATCCGGAGGCTACCGGTGCGCTTGGTTTCACCAACACCGACCAGTTCACACAGAAGCTGGCTGACATGGACATGCAGATAGAGTTGCTCCGCAGCTTGCAGCAGTACATGAACGAGCCGAGCAACAAGTATCAGACTCTGCCGTCGAACGTGGGTCTGAACGACGCTGCCGCTTCTACGCTCATCAACGACTACAACAAGATCGTTATGGAGCGCAACCGCTTGCTGCGCAGCGCCAACGAGAACAGCCCTACCATCACTCCGCTCACGGCTCAGCTCGACGACCTTTCGTCAAGTATCCGCCGCGCCATGACTCAGGTGCAGCGCAACGCACAGATTCAGCGCAACTCTATACAGCAGGAGTTCAACCGCTACTCGAGCATGATTTACTCTTCGCCTGAGCAGGAGCGTGTGCTCAACCAGATCGGCAGACAGCAGGAGGTAAAGTCGGGTCTTTACCTGATGCTCTTGCAGAAGCGTGAGGAGAACTCTATCTCGCTCGCCGCTACAGCCGACAAGGGTAAGCTCATCGACGACCCCGTATCGTTCGGACAGATAAGCCCGAAAAAGTCGATCATCCTGCTCATCGCGCTGGTTATCGGCTTGGCTGTACCGACCATCGTGCTCTTCCTCATCAACTTCTTCCGCTACAAGATTGAAGGACACGAGGATGTGGCTCGCCTCACCACTCTGCCTATTATCGGCGACGTGGCTATCGCAAGCGAGACAGCGAAGACGAAGGCAGACATCGTGGTACACGAGAACAAGAACAACGTCATGGAGGAGGTGTTCCGCTCTATACGTTCTAACATCCAGTTCATGCTGAAGGAGGACCAGAAGGTCATCATGTTCACCTCTACCACATCGGGTGAGGGCAAGACCTTCACGGCGGCGAACCTCGCTGTGAGCTTCGCGCTGCTTGGCAAGAAGGTGCTGGTAATGGGTCTTGACATCCGCAAGCCGCGTCTTACCAACCTCTTCGAACTGAAGGACAAGAACATCGGTATCACCAACCTGCTCGTACACGACAACCCGACCCGCGAGGATATCTGCGCCAACATCCTGAACTCTGGCGTGAACCGCAACCTGGACATCATGCCAGCCGGTCCTATCCCGCCAAACCCTGCAGAGCTTGTGTCGCGTGAGTCGCTCGACAACATCTTCGCCACTCTGCGCAAGGAGTACGACTACATCATCGTGGACACCGCTCCTGTGGGTCTTGTTACCGATACGCTGATGATTGCTCGTGTGGCTGACCTCACCGTATACATGTGTCGTGCAGACTACACTCCGAAGTCAAGCTTCGAGTTCATCAACTCGCTGAGCGCCCAGAAGAAGCTGCCGCAGATAAGCATCGTTATCAACGGCATCGACATGTCGAAGAAGAAGTACGGCTACTACTACGGCTACGGCAAGTACGGCAAGTACGGACGCTACGGCAAGAGCGGCAGCTACGGCAGCAAGTACGGTGGCAACTATAGCGGCAACTACGGTCTGAACTACACTTCGTACGGCGCTTACGGCAACTATGCTGACAGCAACTACGGCAATAAGAAAGACGATTCAATCAAGCGTTAGTAACAATGGTTATAGCAGTTGATTTCGACGGAACTATCGTTGAGCACAAATACCCTGCCATCGGCAGGGAGCTGCCCTTCGCTACGGAGACATTGCGTATGCTGATACGCGACCGCCACAAGCTGATATTGTGGAGCGTGCGCGAGGGACGGTTGCTCGACGAGGCTGTTGAGTGGTGCAGGGAACGCGGCGTGGAGTTCTACGCCGTGAACCGCGACTACCCCGAGGAGAGCCGCGAGCACGACTCTTTCTCGCGCAAACTGAAGGCAGACCTCTTCATCGACGACCGCAACATCGGCGGTCTGCCCGACTGGGGTACTATCTACCAGATGGTGAGAGACCGCAGCACGTGGGAGGAGGTTTTGGAACAGCGCAACAGCAGCTTTGAACAGACCGAGGCTCCGAAGCGCAAGAAGAAATGGGGCATCTTTTAAGTTGCCTACTATGCTCTAAGAACTAAGATCATTGACGATTATCTGTATACTAAATAAAACCATTAGTAAGCATACAGACTTAATAAAAACGAAAAAGACCATGCCGGAATCCCGACATGGCCTTTTTCGTTTTAAACCTCTATTACATTATATTATTACTACTACATTATCTTTCTACTCCAGCACCAAGACATGGCTTGTGCCATCCTGCGCTGTGAAGACGTTCAGACCTATCTTCATCAGATAGTCGCCACTGTACTTCTTGCCGTTGCACTCCAAGTCTGACTGCTTGCCAGGCATGAGGTTTGTCTCCTTCACGGTGTACATCTTTGCGGCATCAAGACCCTGCAGCTTCACGTTCTGCTGTGGCTCCTTGAAGCGCGGATGCAGGTCGTAGGCGAAGAGCACCGCACGCTGCTTGTCCTTGCTTACGTAGTTGATGGCGCAGTGGCTGCCCTCGTACGGCGAAACAAGACGATACTGGTCGCCTTCGAGAATCATCGGCTTCATGCTGTTATAGTTCTTTACAGCCTGCTGCACGAACTTGTAGTCGTCGGCAGAAAGCGACTTGAGGTCGATGTCGAAGCCCAACTTGCATGAGCTGCATACGTCGGTGCGGAACTTTACGGATGTGTTCTTGTTCCAGTTGGTGACGTGCGATCCCATTGTCTTTGCAGGGAAGAACTTCGAGAGGCTCCACTGGATGTAGATGCGCTCGTACGGGTCGGTGTCGTCAGAGCACCAGAACTCGGTGAAGTATTTGAGCATCTCGTAATCCATACGTCCGCCACCGCCAGAGCAGAGCATCATCGGCAGATTGGGATACTTGTTGTGGATGCGTGTGAGCACATTATAGACGCCACGAACGTGGTCGATGTAGAAGTTGCCCTGATTCTGCTTGTGATATGGCGAGTAGATATTGGTAATCACGCTGTTGCAGTCCCACTTGAAGTAAGCCACGTCGGGGTTCTCAGTCATGATGCGGTCGACGATGCCGAACACATAGTCCTGCACTTTAGGATTAGAGATGTCGAGCACGAGCTGGTTGCGATAGTAATATGTGTCGCGCTGCGGCTGCAAGATAACCCAATCAGGATGCTTCTCAAAAAGTTCGCTCTTCGGGTTCACCATCTCCGGCTCAATCCATATACCGAACTTCACGCCAGCCTTCTTTGCGTCTCTAACGAGACCCGGGATGCCCTCCGGCAACTTGCTCTTTGTAGCCTCCCAATCGCCCAGTCCGGCGTGGTCGTCCTTGCGCGGATACTTGTTGGCGAACCATCCGTCGTCGAGCAGGAACATATCCACACCGAGGTCCTTGGCATCCTTCATCAGTTCGGCAAGACTCTGCTGGTTGAAGTCGAAGCCTGTATTCTCCCAGTTGTTCAGGAGAGTGAGACGGTCGCCCATGCCCATGTTCACCTGATACTGGCGAGCCCAGTCGTGCAGGTTGCGCGAAGCCTCGCCCATACCGTTGTCGCTCATCGCGAAGATGAACTCAGGAGTGGTGAACACCTCGCCAGCCTTCAGCTTATAGTCGGAAGCATAGGGATTGATGGCAGGAATAACGCGAAGCGCACCGACGTTGTCCACCTCAAAGGTGAAGCGGAAGTTGCCGGGCCAGCCTATCGTTCCGAGCATCACCTTGCCCTCGTTCTCCTTAGCAGGCTCGTCGAAGCCCAACTCGAAGAAAGGCTCAGCATGCATAGCGGCGCGTGCGCCGAGCTTTGTGTCGATAATCTTTTTGCCAGTGCTCAACTGAGTTGTCTCGGGCTGACCTTCCTTAGCCCAGTCGCTGTGATAGTTAGTGAGATAATACTTTGAAGACTTGAAGTAGAGCATCGTAGAGCTGTAGCGCCAGAGTGTGATGGCAGACTTCTCCTTGTGAGAGATCTCGCTCCATGCCTTTATTACATTCTCCTTCGGATAAGCCACATAGTGGAGCTTCACTGTGAGCGGATATACTTTATCCTGAAGTGTGATGACGGTCTCTGTGCCGCCCTTCACAGCCTTCTGCTCCGACGACTTATAATATAAATATGTAGACATGTTGCCGTCGGCATGTGTAACGGCTACAGCCGGTTCGAAGTAGTCTTCTGCGCCGGAAGTGGCATACACCTCATGGCCGCGCTGACTCACTGCGCCGTCGGAAGCGGCATAAACATCCCACTTCAGATTCTCGTAGTCGGCAGGATTCTGCAACTTGTCGCCGAGATAGACCTGATAGAGTCTGCCCTTTGGCGACACTTTCATCACGAGGTCAGTCTTTTCGGTCGACACACGGATGATTTCTTGAGCGAATGTGATGGCAGATGTCATGCACATTGCTGCGATTAGCATAATAGTTTTCTTCATTTTCGTATGGTTTTTACAGGTTGTTTATATATCGAAATTCTTGCATTGGCTTGTTAGAACTTGATGCTTGCGTTGAACTCTACGGTGAACGGGCGGAGATAGTTGCCGCTCATGTACTTGCCGGCATACTTGCCAGCCTCATCCTTTGTGATAAGTTCCGAACCGCTGATTGTGCCCTTGGCGCCCTTCTCGTTGAAGATGTTGATGACGCTGACACCGAGACTAAGATTCTTGTTCACATTCCAGTTGACGCCACCGAATGTCTCCCAGTGACCGTTGAAGTAGAGTGCCTCCTGAAGGTTGGCGTATGTCTTGCCGAAATAGCGGAAGCTGAGCCAAGCACTGAGGTTCTTCGTGATGTCGTACTTCGGGTCAAGCTCAATGAGCACCTGCGGAATCTCCTTCACAATCTTGTTGTTTGCATTAACGCTCATAGTCTGACCGTCGCTGAACGTAACACTTGCGTTGTAGTTCTTGTAGACCGGCTTCTGATAGGTGAAGAGAGCGTGCATGTGGAAGTTCTTGAACGGGTTGATTTCGGCAGATGTTGTCCAGCCCAATGTCTGGATGTTGTAGATGAGCAACACGGTCTTGCCTTCAGAAGTGCCAGGCTTGGTGAGGTTCTGCTGGTCGATATTGTTCGACTTAGAGATGTATGTCACCATTGACGAGAGGTCGAGCCATGAGTTCTTGTAGAAGATACCGCCGCGAACCAACGGAATGGTCACGCGCTTGTACTGCTCCTCTGTAGGACCGGTGCCGGCATACTCGCTGATGCGCGGGAAGCGTGTGGCGATGGTAGCGTCGGCAGTAAGACCGAACTGGTTTGTTACGTTGTATGTCATCTGCAAAGTGGCAGCGTAGTTGAGCTTGTTCTTCGTTACGTTGGCTGGGGCGATGCTATGCTCTGTGGCTACGATCGATCCGTCTGCGGCTGTAGAATATGTATTGAAGTTGCCGAGATGGAAGCCACGGAAGCGTGACGCAGAAATCTGGTCTGCCGACATACGATAGTATTCGAGACGACCGCCGTAGAACAGCTTGAACTTAGGAGTGATGCGCCATTCGTCGGTGAAATAGAGAGCAAGCTTGTTCTCCGAACCCTTAGTGTATTCAGGACTAAGCTCGTTGTAGCCGTAGGTCTCAGAGCGGTGTGCTGTCTGTGTCGGGTCGAGCGGATTGACATACATCTGACTCAGCGTGCGAGGATAAGCCTCAACGGTGCCTGCCCACTGGAAAGAAGATGAATAGTAGTTGAGGTGATAGTACCACTCGTTCAAGCCAATCATCAGCTTGTGGTTGTTAAGCTGCTTGCTCACCTCTGTGGTAAGGAGGGCGTTGCTCACCTTGCCGACGTGCAGCCATGTGCGGCGACCTTCGATGAGTCCGCTGTATGCCGAACCGTCTGAAAGCTGGTAGCCGTCGGACTCAGCAACTTCTGATATGGTGCTGCCGCCGTAGTCTACGTAGTTGGCGCGCGGAGCGTTCATATACTTGGCGTTCAGCTTCCACAACCAACCGTTGTCAAACTGATACTTGCTCACCAAAGCCACCTCATTGGCACGATTATCGTTGCCGTCGGTCATGTTCCAAGTGTCCATCTTGCCGGTCTTGGTGTTCAGATAGCTGAACGAACCGTTGCGCTGCACGTATGAATTCATACCCGGATCGAAACCAGCGAGCTTCTTTATGCTGCCGTCGCCGGCGTAGATGAACGGAGCAGCATTGGCGAAGTTGCCGGGGTTCTTGCTGTTCGAATACTTATATAATAAAGATATATGTCCCTTGCCGCTGTTCAGTATGCGTGTAAGACCCAAATGGTAAATCTGCGTGCGGTCGGCGTAGTCGGTGAAGCGCAGCTTGAAGCTTCCCGGGTCGAAGTTCTGATACATTCCGGCGGTGTAGAGCCAGTTGTTGCCGATACCGCCAGAGAGGTTGAGGTCGAAGTTCTGCATACCGAAGTGGTTCGCCTTATAATTGAGCTTGCCGCTGAACTTCTTCTCGCCCAACTCGCTAAAAGCCGACACAGCATAAGCGATATTGCCGGTCTTGATGGCACTCTCCGACGGAGTCATAAGATCGGTGCCTTTCAGCGAAGCGTCGCTGCGCCAGTGGGCAGAGAGTTTGTGTACAGACGAGTAAACGGCAGGCAGTCCGTTCTCGTATACAGTCACGTCTTCGCTCGGCAAGCCAATCTGAATCTCGCGCGGTTTGTTGGCGTCGGCAGCGTTGAGCATCACGTTGCGCTCCTCCTTCTTCTGCGATTCCGAATCGTTTGTTGAATTGTTGTCTGTATGCGTCTGTGCATACATGCCCGTAGAGGCTGAAGCCAAGAGGGCGAATGAGAATGTTTTAAGTTTTAGGTTCATATCCGTTGTGTTTATGTTTTCGGTTGCAAAGTTACAAGCTATATCGGCTGATTGTACGGATGCGTATATTGAAAGTAGACAGCTTTGAAGTATAAAAAGCTTATAACCGATTAAAAATCAGAATATTCAATGCGTTAGACTTTTTTATCAAAGTAAATGGTTTTATTTCGAAAAGAATAGCTAAATTTGCGCTGTATTAGTTGAATTTGCAGCGTAAAACACTAAAAACCGAATGATATGCGACTGATTCTGTACGTTATCCTCATGCTTCTGCCCACACAAATTGCGGCAGAAACCAAGTTGGCTACAGCCGGCATCACTGACGAGAAAGAACTCCTTGAGCTTCTCGACAGCTATGTCGACAAGCGCGACGAGTTCTCTAAACAGAAAGAAAAGAAGATAGAACAACTGAAACTGAAGTTGCGCACGACGGAAAACAATACGCAGCGACTCGCACTTCTGAACAGCATCTATCGCGAATACTATACATACCATTACGATTCGGCAATGGTGTACGTGAACCGTGGACTCGCTCTGTCTGAGAACGAGAACAACACCTATTATATCACACTCAACAAGATAAATCGTGCGGCGGTGTTGTCTACGGGTGGTTTCTACAGTCAGTCGGAGGAGCTGCTTGAGGATATAAATAAGAAAGGTGTGCCTAAGCAGCTAAAGCTATACTATTATTATACACGCACGTGGCTCTACAACTATTGGGAGGCGTTCAGCAGCAAGTCGGAGTTCATGGGCTATTACCATAAGAAGAAGTTCGACAATCTCAAACTGACGGTTGAGGCGACGAAAAGCAAGGATGTGGCGCTTCGAGCCTATCTTTGCGGCGAACTGGCTTTCCTTGAGAACCCTGTGAGCAAGACGGTGCTGCAGCAGTATACGACGGCTCTTAGGAACAGCCGAGTGGACAGCCGTGTGCATGCCTCGGCAGCCTACTGCGTAGCACGCTACTATCGCGAGTTGGGTGACATGCAGCGATATGAAAAGTACATTATTGAAGCGGCTATCTCTGACATGGTATGCCCTTTGAAGGAAAATCTTGCGCTGCAGGAGTTCTCTACATACCTGTATGAGAAGGACCAGAAGTATGCCGACCGTGCAGCACGCTACATCTATTGCTCTATGGAGGACGCCCGATTCTACAACAACCGACTGCGTATGCTCGAGATCTCGAACATCCTGCCTATCATCGCCACAGCCAACCAGGAAGCGTTGGCGCATAAGGAGCGCATCGTGAGAGGTGTGCTTGCGGTGGTTAGTTTTCTGTCGCTGATGTTGCTGATGATGGCTATCTTCGGCTATAAGCAGAACAAATGGCTGGCAGGTAGCCGCAAAGAGGTAAAGACACAGAACCGGCAGCTGAAGGAGCTGAACGAACGACTCATAGCGACCAACCATCGCCGCGAGACCTACATGCGTTTGTTCATGGACATTAGTGCGGTGTACATCCGCAAGCTGATGGAGTACCGCAAGCTGGTGAGCAGAAAAATAAAGGCCAACCAAACGGCTGACCTTCTTAAGACTATAAACAGCTATAAGCTTGCAGAGGAAGAAGCGACGACGTTCTACACTCGTTTCGACCGCGCCTTCACGGAGCTGTATCCTGGTTTTGTTGACGAACTGAACAGTCTGTTGCTTCCAGAAGGAAGGATTGCGCAGCCATCTCCTAACACCCTGACTACAGAAGTGCGCATCTACGCGCTAATGCGTTTGGGCGTGACGGAGAGTCAGGAGATAGCCACACTTCTGTTCTACTCGACACAGACAATATACAACTACAAGTCGGCGATGCGCGCACGGGCTGTGAACCGCGACACGTTCGACGAAGACATCAACAGACTATGCCATGTTGGGTAATGGTCTTTTTCCCTAAGATAAGCAATTACTTCAGCAGGAAGTCCTCGGGGTGCTGGAATCCGTTGAGGTAGTCGCGGGCTGCCATACGCTTCTTGCCGGCAGGCTGCAGCTCTACAAGTTCGAGCCACTCGTCGACGGTAGCAACGAGAAGACGGCGGTTCTCTGCCTTGAGCGTTCCAACCTCTACGCCGTTATAAGACTCGCCAGTCTTTGCTGCTTTATAGTCTGGTGCACTTGAGACAAGTGCACCCCCTGCTACAGACTCGCCGGTCTTTGCTGTCTTATAGATCTTAAGCACTTGGGCAGGAGCGTTAGCGTCACGCGGAGTGAGCATACACCATGCGCCGGGCACTGGCGACAGACCGCGCACGAAGTCGTAGATGCGCTTTGATGAGAGCGAGAAGTCGATGGCGCAGGTCTCCTTGAATATCTTCGGAGCGCCGTGGTGAGCCTCGCTTTCCTGCTGCGGCTGCGAAGGCACGTCACCATCGGTAGAGAGCACGAGGTCGACGGTGTCGGTGCAGAGCGCTGCGCCAAGCTGCATAAGTCCGTCGTATACATACTCCACATCGGCGTCGTCGGGGATGGGGAACTCGCGCTGCGCGATGATACGACCTGTGTCAATGTCGTGGTCGAGGAAGAATGTGGTTACGCCGGTGCGGGTCTCGCCGTTGATTACAGCCCAGTTGATTGGCGCTGCACCACGATAGTCGGGCAGCAGGGCGGCGTGAACGTTGAACGTGCCGAAGCGCGGCATAGCCCACACCACCTCGGGCAGCATGCGGAACGCAACAACCACCTGTAGGTCGGCGTTGTAGCTGCGCAGCTCCTCAAGAAACTGCTCGTCTTTCATCTTCACGGGCTGCAGCACGGGCAGATTGTGCGCCATAGCGTACTCCTTGACGGGCGAAGGGCGCAGCACCGATCCGTGGCGACCTACGGGTTTATCGGGCTGCGTAACGACAGCCACTACGTTATAGCCGTTCTCAACAAGTCGCTGGAGCGATCCAACGGCAAACTCGGGTGTTCCCATGAACACTATGCGGAGGTCTTTCTTTTCCATATATCTTTTTACTTTTTTACTCTTTTACCTTTTTACTTTTACAAAGTTACGTTTTTTTCGGCGAATATCATTCATGCTTGTAATAAAGAGCAAGAAAATTGTCTTTAAACTTACGGCATAACAAGAAAAAGCATTAACTTTGTAAAAGTAAAAAGGTAAAAAAGTAAAAGGTAAAAAACAAAATAGGAAATAACAATGACACAGAAAGAAGACATTCAGAATGCCGTGAACGTGATGCGTAAGGGTGGCGTGATACTCTATCCTACCGACACGGTGTGGGGAATAGGCTGCGACGCAACGAACGCTGAGGCAGTGGCAAAGGTGTACAAGATAAAGCAGCGCGACGACTCGAAGGCGCTTATCTGCCTCACCGACTCGGTAGACCGCGTGCAGCGCTACGTGCGCAACGTGCCGCCGGTGGCTTGGGACCTTATGGAACTTGCCGAGAAGCCGACAACAGTGGTGCTCGACGGCGCCGTGAACCTCGCCCCGAACCTCATCGCCCAAGACGGCAGCATCGCTCTGCGCGTCACCAACGAGCCGTTCTCGAAGGAGCTTTGCTACCGCTTCCAGAAGGCTATCGTGAGCACAAGCGCCAATATCAGCGGCGAACCGACGGCACAGAACTATCGCGACATTGCGCCGGAGATACTGGAGGCTGTCGACTATGTGTGCTGGACTCGTCGCCAGGAACACAAGCCGCACACTCCGAGCAGCATTATCAAGCTCACTAAGGACGGACAGGTAACCATCATACGCAAGTAAATGGAACAGACTGCGATAGACAAGAAAGACGCAACGCTGGAAGAAAGGCTGTACGCTTGGCGCACGAAGCATTTTTCCGACCGTCAGGCGACTATCATCCTCGCCCTCTGCATCGGATTCTTCGCGTCGGTGGCTGCCTACGTGCTCCACTCGATAATTCACATCATACAGCACATGCTGACGTCAAGGTTTCATGCCGACACGTTCAACTGGCTCTACCTGATGTTCCCGGTTGTGGGCATCTTCTTAACGTCGCTCTTCGTGCGCTACGTGGTGAAGGACAACATCTCGCACGGTATCACGCGCATCCTCTACGCTATATCTTCAAAGCAGTCGAGACTGAAAGGGCACAACTGCTGGACATCGGTTGTGGCGTCGGCTATCACCATCGGCTTCGGCGGATCGGTAGGTGCCGAGGCGCCTATCGTGCTCACGGGTTCGGCTATCGGTTCGAACCTCGGACGACTGTTCGGCATGGACAAGAAGAAGCTGATTCTGCTTGTTGGCTGCGGTGCTGCCGCCGCCATCGCCGGCATCTTCAAGGCGCCCATAGCCGGACTGGTGTTCACGCTCGAAGTGCTGATGGTCGACTTGAGCATGGCGTCGTTGCTGCCTATCCTCACGGCAGCGGTCACGGCTACGTGCTTCACGTATATCTTCATGGGCAGCTCGTCGCTGTTCAGCTTCCACCTCGACAGCATGTGGAGCGTGGAGCGTGTGCCGGCGTGCATCATCCTCGGCATCGCCTGCGGACTTGTGAGTCTCTACTTCATACGCTCTATGTCGGTATGCGAGGGAATGTTCGGCAAGCTGAAGCAGCATCGCTGGGCTAAGCTCGCGCTGGGCGGAGTGATGCTCAGTTCGCTCATTTTCGTGTTCCCCGTGCTCTACGGCGAAGGCTATTCTGCCATCAACGTGCTGCTCAACGGCACGAGCGAGGCAGACTGGAACGAAGTGCTGAAGAACTCTATGTTCTCGGGCGACGGCAGATGGCTCATCGTGTTCATTGCGCTCGTCATTCTGACCAAGACATTCGCCACGGCTGCCACAAACGGCGGTGGCGGTTGCGGCGGTACGTTTGCGCCGTCGCTCTTCGTCGGAGCCTTCACCGGCTTCCTCTTCTCGCGACTCTGGAACATGTATCAGGTGGGCATCTATATTCCTGAGAAGAACTATACGCTGCTCGGCATGGCTGGCGTTATGGCAGGCGTTATGCATGCGCCGCTTACGGGCATCTTCCTCATCGCCGAGATTACGAACGGCTACGATATGTTCATGCCGCTGATGATTGTGAGCATTGCCTCGGTGATGACTATCAGCATCTTCGAGCCGCACAGCATCTACGCCATGCGTCTTGCTCGCGAGGGCAAGCTCCTTACTCACCACACCGACCGCTCTGTGCTGACGCTGATGAAGATAGACAGCGTGATAGAGCGCGACTTCACCGCCGTTACGCCCGACATGCCGTTGGGCAAGTTGGTGAACGCTATCTCGAAGAGTCACACGTCGTTCATACCGGTGCTCGACAACGCCGGTTCGCTGCTTGGCGAGATCGACATCACGAAGATTCGACACATCATGTTCCGCGCCGAACTCTATAACAAGCTCACCGTTCAGCAACTGATGCTGCCCATTGCGGCGCAGGTTGGCGAGAGCGATTCGATGGAGGAAGTGATGCGCAAGTTCGATCTTAAGGGCACACGCTATATGCCCGTGGTGAACGTATCAGGACATCTCACGGGATATATCTCGCGCTCAAGAGCGTATAGCATGTACAGAAAAATGGTAGCTGACTTCTCGGCGGAATAAAAATAGTAGCGGAGGTCTCCGGCCTCCGCAGCAGTTAACTTGACTGAATATAGTCTTGTTGCTTGCTGCGGAGGCCGGAGACCTCCGCTACTTTTTTGCTTTATTGATTTTAGAACGGATAACCGATTGCGAAGTGCAAGCTCTGGCTATCCTTAAATTTGTCGAAGTTGTAGAAGCCGTTCTTGTACGGCAGGTGCAGACCTACACCCCAATCGAGGCGAAGCACGAAGAAGTCGAGGTCATAGCGTATGCCGATGCCCGTGCCGACCGCCATCTCCTTAAACATGTTCTTCGGTTTGAACACCGCACCCGGACGGTCGCTGTCGCTGCGCAGCGTCCACACGTTGCCTGCGTCGAGGAACAATGCGCCGTAGAGGTTGCCGAACATACGCGGACGATACTCGAGGTTCATCTGCAACTTCAAGTCGCCGGTTTGGTCGAGATACGAGAGGTAAGAAGTCTGGGCATGATAGCGACCCGGACCGATACTGCGCACGTTGAACGCACGTATGCTGTTGGCACCACCTACATAGAACTGCTCGCTGTACGGTGCGCTTATCGCATTGCCATACGCCCATACAACACCCATGTTCACGTGTCCGACGAGCGTGCTGTGCTCCGTCACCTGCCACGTCTTGCTATAGTCGGTCTCCACTTTCAGGAACTGAGCGTACGGATTCTTGAACATCGTCTTCTCCTTGTCGTTCCACTTCTCGCCGAACGCCATGTATCCGAGCGAAAGCAGATTGGCAGCCTCGCTCACCGACACCTGCCAGAAGATAGGATTGTGAAGGCGCGCCGGCGACTGGTATGTGAACGTGTAGCGCATCTTAGGCACAAACTGGTCGCTCATCGCCACAAGCAGGTACGGACTCTTGTTGACGAGATCGGTGAAGGCGGGCGTCATGTGCTTCATGTACTCGTACTGCAGTATGAGCGGCGAGAACTGGTGCTGCACGATGGCTCTCGGCTGCGTCTTGTATGTCAGCTCACCCGACACGATGTGGCGCTGGAAGAAGCCCGAGCGATTGAGCACGTCGAACGATCCCTTGATGAGCGTGGTCGGCGTAGCATAGCGCTGGCGTATCGTCTTGCCTTTTCTGCGACGAATATGACGCAGACGCCGCATGAGCCGGTCGACAAAGAGCAGGCGCGGCATCTCTACCGACACATCTGCACCGTATTCGTACGAGTTGAACTTCGAGCTGCTGCCGTCTGCCTGATGTCCCGTCTGCCATTCGTACGAGCCTTTCAGATTCACGGTGAGCTTCTCGCCGCCTCGGAAGGCGTTGCGCTTCACCAAGCCGAGGTTCAGTCCCGGACCCACACGCCCCGTCGTCTTTCCTACCAGGTTGCCCTCAAGATAAACGTCGTATGGCTTGTCGAACACGCAGTTGAGCGTGAGGTCGAGCGTGTCGCACGTTGCTGAAGTGTCGCGCGGAGCGAACGCAAGGTCGACACGCGAGAAGAGACCCTTCGCCGTTAGCGTGTTGATGGTCTGCTGATAGTCCTGATAGCTGTATAGCTTGCGGGGCTTTATCTTCATGTCGCGGGTGATTACGCTGCGGCGCATCGGCTCGCGCTTGCCGTTGTAGACGATGGTGTAGTTGCGGCGGCGTATGGTATCCTTCAGTTGCTCCAGCACCGACTGCTTGCGCATCTCGAGATTGATGCGACCTACATACCACTTGCGACCTACCGCGGCAGGCAGACTGTCGGCGTAGTGCAGACGCACCTGCACCTCGCCCGGCTCGGCGATGGTATCGGCGAGATATGTAGCGTAGCTCGGCTGATAGTAGAAGAAGCCGTTGTTGCGCAGGAGCGTCGAAATGCGTGTTCGCTCTGCCTCAAGCACCGAGACGTCGAACGGATCGCCGGCTTTCACGAGCGACTCCGATGCCTTCTTCTCGATAAGTTCGTTGGCTTCTTCGGGGAAGTTGTGATATGTCAGCGTGTCTACGGTGTACAAGTCGCCGAAGTTGACGTTATACTTCACTTTCGCCGTACGCGAACTGTCGGATGTAAGCACATTGTAATTGACATAGCCGCCGAAGTAGCCGCGCGCACGCAGCAACTCGCGCACCACCTGCGCATGCAGCTGCGGATTGACCGAGCTGAGCAGCACCGGCGCCTTGCCGAACGTTGTGCGCATCCACTTGCCTATGCCGCCGCGCGAATGTTCGAAGGCGTTGTATATCCACAGACGGTACGACGGCATGCGGTAGTACGGACTGCCGAAAAGGGCGCCGTTGGGCGTTGTGGCGAGCGCCGCCTCCACTTCCTCCTGCGTAGAGTAGAAATGGTCGCAAGGCTCGTAGTTCTCGTACCCAGTCTTGCGCAAGCCCGTGAACAGCTTGTCGTCCTCGGGCACAGAACTTGTCGACGAACAGCCGACAAGCACCATTACACATATTATTATATATAGCGTATTCTTCATAAACCTTTACTTTTTATCGCCCGAAAGCGCCGTTTTCGTTTTCTTAACCGCCGTCGAGTCCTTCTTCTGCGCAGCCGTCGAATCGTTGTTATTCACAATCGTGTAATTCTTCTTCTGAACCAGCGCACCGTTCATCGGCATCGTGTATATGTCATCTGTCTTGCGCTTGAAGCGGAAGATGTCTTTCAGACTCTGCAGCTTGCGGCGCCATACGAAACCGCCGCCGAACTGTCCGACGTAGCCTTCGAGCCAATCGTACGTAGCGCGGTCGTAGAAGAACTTCAGATACTTGTTCGAGTTGGGCGAGAGGCGATACTCCATCGCAATATTATCGAAGAACGTGTCGTTCTGATTCTCTATTTCTGCACCGCTCGACACCTTACCGCCTATCACGATGCGCAGTCGGTTGTTGAGGAAGCGCTTCGAGAACTTGAACGAGTAGTCGGTGTGTACGGCGCCCGATCCCAACTGCGTGTTGTCCATGCCGAACGAGAGGTCGAGCGTGCGCAGAGCGTTGCCTGATATGGCTGTAATCTGCGAACTGAGGAACGAACTGAGCGCACTGTTCATGTTGAATGCGCCGGCGCTGGTGTCTGAGAGATACATGCCCGTGGTGAGCATCGTGACGGCGAGCTTGCCGCGGTTCTCGAGCGACTGTGTCATCAGGTCGTTGTGAATCTCCTGGTCGTCGGGCGCGTCGATGGTGAACTGCAGGCCCATGTCGTTGAGCGTCTTTGTCAGCTCCACGCCGCACTCGAACGTCACGCTGCGTCCTACGCCCGCATCGTTCGTGACGGTAGTCTTGTTCTCCTCCGTCGCCGTGATGTTCAGACGCGGATTCATGGGGTCGCCGAAGAACTCCACGTAGCTTCCGTCCTTTATGGTGAACGTCTTGAGCGGGATAACCGGCAGCGAGTATTTCATCTCGCCCTGCCCTATCGTGTATCTGCCATAAAGACCAAGTCCGTCGGCTTCGGTATATTTCATTCGCAGTTGGCCGCCTCCTACAATATCCACGTAGTTCGACTTGTCTGCATTCAGCGCACAAAGCACATGAGCGCCCTCGTCGATGTTAACCGTGAGGTCCATCGTAAGACCCGTAAGCGGCGGACGCACCACCTGCGTAGCTCCCGGGTCCTTGAAGTTCACGAACTTCACGAGTCCGTCGAGCTGGTTGTCGGTAGAGAGCGGCGAGTCGCGCAGTATGTACGTGATGTCCGACGAACCGAGCACGTCGAGACGACCGCGGAAGCGCAGAGCGTCGAGCGGTCCGTCGGCAAGTCCGAGGAAGTTGACGTAAGCCTTGCCGAACGCCTCAGAGCGAGCCTTCTGCTTCGAGTCGATAAGCAGATAGTTGGTTGCACGCATACGCATATACATCGTCATGTTCGACATATCGGCGAAGTCTACATTGCCGTAGAGCGTGAGCGGATTGCCGTTGCGTGCGAAGAGCTGGAAGTTCTCAAACTGCATCTTGCTGTCGGTTATCGTCACCGGGTCGTCGCAGAGTCGCATCTCCACACCGTAAGGCTCACTCGCCACGTAAGCCGAGTCGAACATCAGTTCGCCGTCCACGTCCAAGCGGTTGAGCTGTCCGTCCACCTTCACGTGTCCGTCGGCATAGCCCTTGAAGTTGAGCAGTCTGTCGGGCATGAAACCGTTGAGCAGCAGCAGCGGAGTGCGCTGCAGCTGCACATCTGCCGAGAGATGGCCGAATCCGCTCGCCACGTAAGTACCGCTGAGCGTGCATACCTCGTAGTCGTCTACCGAGAATGTGCCGTCTACGCAGTGCTCGTTGCCATTTTCGCGCGGCATGTATACGAACTCGCTCGCCACATCGCCAATCTTGCAGCCCTCGTACGCCATCTTGTCCACGCTCACGAACGAAGACACCGACATTACGCCGTCGTCGTCGATATAGTGGAAGTCGCCGTTCATCACGCCCGACACCTTCGGAGCATACGGAATGACGGAGAGCACCTTGGCAAGGTCGAACTTCGTCAAGCCGATTGTGATGTCCTGCTGTGCTTCGGTGCTGTCGTTGCTGAACACCTTCACACCCATGCCGTCGTCTGCCAGCAACTTCATGTCAGCCGATATGCGCTTGTTGTCGGCGAAGAACACATAGTTGCCCTTGTTCACCTTGAACTGCTTGTAGCCGAACACCGGGTCGATGCCGCCGAGCGACACGCGCACACCGTGTTGCTCCATATCGGCTTTCAGTCCGAGCGCCACGCCGAGACGGTTGCGGTCGTCGAACACGCGTGTGCCGAAGAAGAGCGACTGCTTGTAGAACGCTCCACGGAAGAGAGCGTTGAAGACGTACTGCTTGTTATATCGGTTGTTGCGTATCTGTCCTTCGAAGTCGGTCTTCACCGAGTCCGACCGTACGGCCACGCGTATCGTGTCGAGCTGCATGCCCGAAGCCACGAGCGAGTCGATGCGCACCGTGCCGTTGATGCCCTTCACGGGCGACGTGTTCATGTTTATATATGCGTCCTGGAACTCGTAACCGTAGTGGCGAGCCGCGCGCGAGATAATGTTCTCCTTGCCCGCATCGAGATAGACGGAGAGTTCGGGCAGGCGTTCGCGCAGTCGCAGCTGGTCGATATATCGCTCGTTGCGCTGCTTCTTAGCCTCAACGCCTATCGACGAAAGACGGTTGAGGATATGTTCTACCGAACCGCTGCCGTCGAGTCGCAGCGCAAAGTCGCCGCACGTCACGTTGGCGTGTGTTGAGTCGCGGCGTGTGAAGATGTCCATCACCACGTTCTCGGGTCGGTAAGCCGCTGCCGAGTCGCGCACTACGATGTTTCCTATCACGCCCTTCACGCTGTGTGTCGACGCAAGGTCCGACTGCACGTCTACATGTGCGGTCATCGACGTCGTGAGCGGTGTCTCAGTGATTCCAAGTTTGTAGAAGTCGGCATAGAGCAGGTTGCAGAGCAGGTTTGCGTCAATGCGTCTGTTGTCGAGCACGGTGCGCAGGTCGATGATGCCGTTGAGCAGCGGTGTGCGACTGTCGATCAACGCTCTGCCGACACCGTTTTTCACCTCGGCTTGCAGACTCACGTTCGAGAGGTCGTAGCCCGAATAATGGAAGTTGCCAACCCTGACACGTGCGTCCATTCGGGTGCGTGGCGAGAGGAAGTCGAAGCCTGCGCCGTCTGCAACGAGTTCGCCGCTGAACGGATGCATACCGCTGCCCGGCATGAAGTTCTGCAGGGGCAGAGCGTACGCCGTCAGATTTGCGCGGTATGCCATAGAACGCATGTTGAACGCGCCTCTGCCTCGCACCGAACCGCCACCCTGCGTAGCCACGAACTCCGTAGCATACTGCGGCCCGTTCACCTTGCAGTTGCCTTTCAGCGTTATGCCGTTGGGTATGCGCACCGCCGTGTTCTTGTCCAGACCCAATGCTGGCTGCAGAAAACTGATGTTGTCGGCACGTGCGTCGAGATTGATGTCGGCGGTGAGGCGGTCGAGGTCGGTGAGGTTGCCCGCCTTTCCGTCCGCCTTTATGCTGAATGCGGTGGGGAGTTTAGCCGAGATGTCGCGAATCTTAAGGCTCTTCATGTTGCCGTTGATGTCGGCATGAAGGGCGAGTGGCTGTTCGGGCAGTCGCAAAACGAACTGCAGGGGCATCATTCCGAGCGCCAGCAGCATGTCCGACTTGCCTACTGATGCGTCCATCTTCAGTCGCAGCACGCCTGGGTTAGTGTCGGCGAAGGTAGAGAAGTCCATGTCGGCACTCGCCTTGAGCCACGACACGGGCATAGTGAGACGGAAGTCGGGCAGCGCTATGTGCGCCGTGTCGAGCCGCACGTGTCCCTTTGCGTCGGTCACGCTCAGTCCGCTCTGCTCGCGGAAGGCGCAGCGGTTGAGAGCGAGTTGCAGCTTGGTGGCTTCTTGTTCGAAGCAGAGCGAGTCGATGCGCAGCGAAACGCCTTTCAGTGCAATGTGATTAACGTCGAGCCCTTTCTGTCGCATGGCGAAGTTGTTGTCGTAGTTGACGAAGCCGTCGCGCCAATCGAACGTGCCCACCTTGTACACGCCCGTACCGAGATTGATGTCGCCGTCTGTAGCCGCCACATCGGTCAGTCCGACACCTATGGCGAGTGTGTCGCCGGGCATGTGTATCTTTACAGCCGAACGCTTCACAGCCAGTCGGCTGAAAGCTATCTGCCAGTTGTTTTCTGTTTTTGTCGTGTCCTCGGGCACGGTGTCGCTGAGCGCTATGTCGAGGTTGGCGTCAGCGAGGAGCACCGGTCCGAGCGCCACCTTCTCTTTCTTAAGCGCCACGCGGCTCGGCTCCACCTTCAGTCGTCCTACGCCGCCTTTCACACGTGCAGAGGGCACGAGTTGCGCGGTGTTGATGTTCACTTGGCGGAAGTCGAGGTCGGTTACGTCTACGTTGCCGGCAAAGAGCGGCAGCAGTCGCACGCCCACGATGAGTTCGTCGGCAGCGGCTATGGTGTCTATTTGGTTGTGCAGCGAGTCGTTAGGCTGCGTGGCGAGAAGCCCTTGCACGCTTAGGTCGAGCGGAAAGCTGAGGCGCACGCGTTCTACCGACACGTTCATGCCGGTTGACTCGGAGGCGTATCCTGCCGCTTGCCTTACTGCCCAGTTCTGCACGGGCGGTATGTAAAGCAGCACAGCCAACAACGCCAGGAGCGCTATCGGCGTGGCAAGTATGGCTGCCGCAATCTTTAAATATCGTTTGTATTTGGGCTTCATTCTTTTGTATTGTTTGATTTTTATTTTATAGAGCTGTTAGGGGGTGCAGTCAGGGGGTGCAGTTGTCTCAACTGCACCAACACAGCAAACTGTCCACATTAGAAAGCTAATAGGTTGGTGCACTTGAGACAAGTGCACCCCCTGATAAACTGCACCCTCTGAATTAGAAAGCCAATAGGTTGGTGCACTTGAGACAAGTGCACCCCCTGATAAACTGCACCCCCAGAATTATCTCGATATCTCCTGCCACAGACGGTCTGCCGGCACTTCTGCCTCAACGCATATCTGTTCTTTCGACACGGGGTGGACGAACTCTACGCGGCGCGAGTGGAGCGAGATGCTTCCGTCGGGGTTGCTGCGTGGCGCGCCGTACTTCAGGTCGCCCTTTATCGGGCATCCCATGTGTGCCAGCTGACAGCGTATCTGATGATGTCTGCCGGTGAGCAGCGTCACTTCGAGCAGCATATAGTTGTCCGACACGGAGCGCACCTTGTACTTCAGTATCGCCTTCTTTGCGCCCGCCACCTCTCTGTCGTGGGCGTAGCTCTTGTTCTGGCGTTCGTTGCGCGTGAGCCAGTCGGTGAGCGTTCCTTCGGGCGCAATGTCGCGGCGCTTCGTTATCGCCCAGTAGGTCTTGTGCACATCGCCCGTGCGGAACATGTCGTTCAGTCGGGAGAGAGCCTTTGATGTCTTTGCGAAGACAACGAGTCCGCTTACGGGTCTGTCAAGTCGATGCACCACGCCGAGGAACACGTTTCCGGGCTTGTTATACTTCTCTTTGATATACTCCTTCACGATGTCCGACAGCGGTTTGTCGCCGGTTTTGTCGCCCTGCACTATCTCTCCGCTGCGCTTGTTGACTATGATAATATGGTTGTCTTCGTAGACTACTTTCATTGTTTGCTTGTTATTGAAAAACACAAAAAGGGTGCATCAAAATAGAAGTTAAAGGAAGTTGGGGCTCCCGATAAGTTCAGTTTTGAAACACCCTGATTATCGTAAAAAATCTGTTTGCAGACAGAATTACATGTTCATGCCGCCGTCTACCTGGATTACCTGGCCGCTAACGTATGAAGACATGTCAGAAGCGAGGAACAAGCATACGTTTGCGATGTCTTCTGTCTGACCGCCGCGACGCAATGGAATCTTCTTCATCCAGTCCTTGCGTACGTCCTCAGGCAGCTGTGCTGTCATAGGTGTCTCGATGAAACCCGGAGCGATGGCGTTGGCGCGTACGCCCTTGGGGCCGAGCTCCTGAGCGATTGACTTAGCCAGACCGATCATACCAGCCTTAGAAGCCGAGTAGTTGCACTGGCCTGCGTTGCCGTGAACGCCTACTACAGACGACATATTGATGATTGAACCGCTGCGCTGACGGAGCATGATCGGTGCACAAGCGTGGATGAAGTTGAACGCCGACTTGAGGTTCACGTTGAGCACTGCGTCCCACTGTGCCTCAGACATGCGGAGCATCAAGCCGTCCTTTGTGATGCCGGCGTTGTTCACCAGCACGTCGATAGAACCGAAATCTGCATGTATCTGCTTTACAACCTTGTCTGTCTCCTCGAAATCGGCAGCATTGCCTGCGTATGCACGACAAGTAACGCCCAGAGCCTCAATCTCCTTACGTGTAGCCTCAAGTCCGGCAGCCATGTCGTCGTTGAGCACGAGGTCGGTGAATGCGATGTTTGCGCCTTCAGAGGCGAACTTCATTGCGACAGCCTTTCCGATGCCGCGGGCTGCTCCCGTGACGAGGGCAGTCTTACCTGTTAATAATCCCATTTCTTTAATTATTTAATAAATAAAAAATTCTAATTGTTTAGTTTCTTGCCGAGCGCTCCGTACACCACCTTCGCCACGAGCGGCTTGCTGGCTTCTTCGGTGAGCCCGTGTCCGATGCGTCCGTAGATGAACGGCACTTCGAGACCTTTTATGCAGTAGTGGGTGATGTCGGCTACAAGGTTCACGTCGTCGATGTCGAACTCGCCGTCTGCCTTGCCGTCTTGATACACTTTGCTGAAGAGGTCTATCTCGTAGTCGTCGAACTTCTTGCGCACTTTCTCCACCATCCAGATGTTGCGGAAGAACTCGGCGCGCAGGTTGCCGTTGCGCACCACGGTCTCTCTAATCATGCTCAGATGGGTATAGATAAGCTCTATCACCTTGTCAAGCGGGCGCATCTTCATGGCTGCCACCTCGTCGAGCTTGTCGCTCAGGCGTTCAAGCTCCGACTCTATCACAGCCGAATACACTTCCTCCTTGCTGTTGAAGTAGGTGTACAGCGTGCGGCGACCCTTGCCCGACGCCACGGCGATATCGTTCATCGTGGTGTTAGCCACGCCGCGCTTAGCGAAGAGCTGGCGCGCGATATCAATGAGTTTCTGGCGTGTCTTGGATATTGACATATTGAATGATTACCCCTTTCCTGTTTGTTATACCTATTATATATATGCGTTGCGCACCTGAGTGCACACGCCTTGTAGCGTGCTCTGCTTGCAGGCACGAAACGCTTGCACACACTACGTATTAATGTGCAAATTTACAGCATTAATTTCGAAAAAGCAAATAAATTCGACTTATTATGCTCTCTTTGTGTCTCATAGCGGCACTAATCGCACAAATCTTGCGATATATCACGAGTAAAGCCTATTAAAAAATAATAGGTACGCATGCGTACAATACTTCATTGTGGGTAAAACCTCACGAAAAGTCACCGTCACCCGAACGCAATCCGATCGGACGGCGGACGGAATCCGATTGGACGGCGGACGGAATCTGATCGGACGGCGAACGGAATCCGATTGGACGGCGAACGGTGCTTTAAGGGGGTGCACTTGTCTCAAGTGCACCAACAAAGCAATATTGAAGGGTAAAAAGAACCACACGACCCCACGCCATGTAAGGGCAACAGCTTAATAATTAGGCTTTTGCCCTTTCAGGGCGAATGTAGATGTGGGGTATAATGTTTAGAGGGTGTGTCAAAACTCTCTTATTCTTAAAAAATCACAAAGCCCTGACTTTC